>Ga0075421_100004024_pt1 | contig 17708 bp, 16 predicted proteins | sample SoiMetdeltSBSDD5_FD_75292 | JGI IMG/M metagenome (GOLD analysis project Ga0075421, IMG submission 75292) | Bulk soil microbial communities from a Populus tree surrounding site in Tennessee, USA - Soil MetaG P. deltoides SBSDD5 | ecosystem: Environmental > Terrestrial > Soil > Tree plantation...
CTTCCTCGCCGCCAACCTTGCCGTGCTGTTTGCACAGCTTGGACAGAAGACGCTTCTGATAGATGCGGACCTGCGCAATCCGGTTCAACACATCCTGTTCAACCTCGGCAACCGGAGTGGCTTGTCGGCGATGCTCGCGGGCCGTGGCCAACCAGGTGCAGCGATATGGCAAGTTGCGGGCTTGAGCGGCCTGTCGGTAATGCCCGCCGGAGCGGCGCCGCCCAATCCAGCAGAACTGCTGGCACGTCCGGTGTTCTCACAATTGCTGAGCGAATGGGCGCGGGAGTTCGAGGTGGTTCTTCTTGACTCCGCGCCTGCTGCCGAATATACGGACGCAAGAACCATAGCCGGGCGTTGCGGCGCCGCGCTGCTGGTCGCGCGCAAAAATGCCACCCGCGCGTGGCAGATGCGCAGTGTGTCCGAAGCGCTGACGGATGCAAGGACGATCATCCTCGGCGCGGTGCTTAACGACTTCTGACCTGGACCCGAGGTCCGTGTCGCTCGACGCCAAGCTGCCGGCGCGACTCGAGTGGGTGCCCGTTGTCGCCGGGCTGCTGGTGCTCTACGTCCCGACGTTCTACGACGCTGCCACCACATTCTGGCAGACCGATGAGAACGGACACGGTCCGATCATCCTGGCAGTCATCGTCTGGTTGATCTGGCAAGAGCGCGCGGCGCTGCTCACCGCGCCCGGCCATGCCGCACCGCTAGCGGGCCTCGCAGTTATGGTGCCTGGCCTGCTGACCTATGTCCTTGGCCGCGCGGTTGGAATCGCTTTGCTGGAAATCGGCTCCCTGGCGCCCGTTTTGGCCGGTGTCCTGCTTGCGATGCGGGGTTGGCCCGCCTTGCGAGCGCTTTGGTTCCCGATCCTTTTCATCGCCTTCATGGTCCCGCTGCCGGGCATTTTCGTGGATGCGGTGACTGGGCCGCTGAAACAATACGTCTCGCAGATTGCCGCGCAGATCCTTTACGCCGCGGGGTATCCGATCGCCCGCAGCGGCGTGATGCTGACCATCGGGCAGTATCAGCTGCTGGTGGCGGACGCCTGCTCGGGGATCAACTCGATGTTCGGGCTTTCCGCGGTGGGCCTGTTATATCTATACATAGTGCGCCGCAGTTCGTGGCTGCACAACGCCTTGCTTGTGGCGAGCCTATTGCCCATCGCGTTTTGCGCCAACGTGGTGCGCGTCATGTTCCTGGCGCTGATTACCTACCATTTCGGCGATCGAGCCGGCCAGGGGTTCCTGCACGGCTTCTCGGGGATGGTCCTTTACATCGTGGCGCTCCTCGTTGTCTTCCTTCTTGACAACATTCTGGCGCGGTTGATTAAGGCACGAACGCCCGAGTAGCCACAAAAATGCCGGGCCATCTGAAAGCGCTGGTTGTCATTCTCGTCTTGGCGCTCGTGGCATTTGCGTTCGCAAAGGTGCCCGCCTGCGCAACGGTGTCCACGAAGGAAGACTTCGACCGCCGGCGGAGGCTCTGGTTCGCGATCACGCTCGTGGCGTTTTTAGCCGGTAACTACTGGCTCCACATCATCGCTATCGCATTTCTGCTGTTTTTCGCGCAGCGGCGGGAGCCGAACAAGCTCGCGATGTTTTACTTCCTCCTGCTCGCCATACCGCCCATTGACCGGGATATCCCGGGTATGGGCATACTGGGAGCCTTCTTCGTCGTCCACTATCACCGTTTGCTTTTCTTGGTGGTCTTGCTGCCGATGTATCTGTATCTGCGCAGGCAGCCGGACACCGAGCGCTTCGGTCGCTTGTTCTCCGACAAGTTGTTCGCGGCTTACTTCATTCTCAATTTTGTCCTGACGTGGCCGACCGCCTCGCTCACTGAATCTTTGCGGATCGCTGTCTTCTATCCCTTCATTGATAATTTTCTGCCGTATTACGTGGCGAGTCGTTCGCTGAAAAATCTGCAGCAGTTCCGCGAGGTACTGATGGCGTTCGTAGTGGCGGCGATGGTGCTGAGTCTGACCGGGGTCTTCGAATACGCCAGGAGCTGGTTACTCTATGCAGAGTTGGACGACGCGCTGGGCGTGCGCTGGGAATACGGTGGGTATTTCCGCAGGGGCGGTGACCTGCGCGCGCTCGGGTCCATCGGGCAACCTATTCCATTCGGTTACACGATCGCGGTTGCGATGGGCTTCTTCGTGTTTCTCAGGAAATCGGTTCCGAATACCCAAGTGTGGTATGTCGGGATGATATTGCTGACGGGGGGAATAATCTCCAGTCTCTCCCGCGGGCCCTGGGTGGGTGCCGCCATAATGCTGCTGGCGTTCGTGGCCATAGGCCCTTTTGCGGTGCGCCGCATGGCAAAGCTCAGCCTGCTTGGCGGGATCATTGTGACTGCGCTGCTGTTGTCCCCGGTCGGTGAGTCGATCATCGACCGACTGCCTTTTGTCGGCAAGATCGACGCACAGAACATCACCTATCGGCAGCAGCTGCTTGAGGTTTCCATCCACCTCATTCAGAAGAACCCGTGGTTCGGTGACCGCTATTTTCTCAGCGCACCCGAAATGGTAGACCTGACCCAGGGGCAGGGGATTATCGATCTCGTCAATAGCTACGCCGGGATTGGCCTTTCGACCGGCTTGGTCGGGCTGGGGCTTTTCCTCGGCTTCTTCGGTTCTGTTCTCTTGCGGATCTTCAAGAGCATGCGGAGCCTGCCAGACAGGAACAGCGAGGCGTATCTCCTGGGCCAGACGCTATTCGCCGTTCTAGTGGGGATACTGGCGATCCTCGCCACGGTGAGTAGCCTTAACGTTGTTCCGATTATCTACTGGTCCGTAGCAGGGCTCGGCGTCGCATACGCCCGGATTACGGCGCTGGAGAACACGCCTGCAACGGCGCCTGAGGCCGCGAGGCCATTCGGAGCCCCCACGCCGAGCCGGCATCTCATACATGCCAGTCGGAGGGGACCGGGCGCGCCATGATTTCCTCCAGCTCACGATTTGCACCGGCATAGCGTTCGAGCAGTTGTCGCCGCACAACACCTTCAAGAGGGGCGAGCTGCTGCTCCAAGCTCCGGACGCGGTGGCGCGTGGCCAGGTTCAGGAGGGAGAAGGGGAGCTTGAGCCCCGCGCGTATCGAAGCGCGGGCACGCGGCGGGATGCGGTTCAGGATCGCCGAAACCACCGGAGTCCTGTGAATTGAATTCTTGATTGCGCGCGTCTCTCGTGTGACTGTCCGGCTGCCGAAGGGATTGGCCACGATCTCGGACTCGAGCACGCGGCTCTCCGGTTCCAAGCCAAGAAACCGTTGGACCTCTTCGAGAACCGGTCCGGGATTCTTGGTCAGATCCTCGAAGAACATGGGCAGCAAGCGATCGCGCGGGAAAAGCTCCAAGAACTTCCCGATCTGCAGCCGGTAAAGGCCGGTCTGGAAGATTTCCGGGAATTCGTCGAGCGCTTGTTCGAAAGAGATGACGTTGCCGCCGCCGGGCGACTGCCGCTCTTCCATCTCATGGCGGTAATGGGAGTACGCTCGCTCCACGGGGTGGCGCATTACGTAGATGAACTTGGAATCGGGCACCGCTTCGCGGATCCTTGCCGCTACGTTGCCGAAGTAGGGCCATCGCGAGTAGCACGTAGAGGCTTCGCCGCAGACTTGATTCTCGTCCGCGCCACTGAACAGCGAAAAGTACCAATCGAGGCCTTTGGAATACTGCCGGCTGAAGAACATCGGCTCCTTCGGGTAGCACATGAATATGCGCGAGTGCCTGCCGAGGTAGCGATAGAGCGTGGTCGTGCCTGACTTCATGGCGCCGATGATCATGAAGTCCGGCCGGCGGACCCCCGCCTGGGTCGCTGCATCCGAGACAAGCGTTTCCATTCCGTGGGATCCTATCGGCTGGCGCTACCGGGCCGTGATCCACGCTCCCAGCGTGATCACCGCGGCCGACGCACCCAATACCATCAAGTCAAGCTTTGGTAGCCACACTCGATGCCGCCGAAGGAAAAACGCGAGTGGAACGTAATCAAAAAGCCTAGCACATGACAGGCCAATCAAGAAGCCAGGTAGGCCTCCAGTCGCGTATCCCGCGGCCATCGCGCTGACGAGCAATATCGAGCGCAGAGTCTGTAGGATCAGATAGCTCAACGAATCGCCGACGGCGAGAATCGCACGGTCGGATGTCGCACCAAGGATACTTCCGATGACGCCCACGGCCAGAACGCGCAACATCCATCCGGCGTCCCAGTATCGCTCGTCGTAGAGAAATTGAATGATCTGCTGGCCGAAGATCGCGAGCACCCACGCGCCGGGGATGGTGCCCGCGAGAAGAAGCGCGCGAGCCCGGAATATTTTCCTGCGGCGCTCATCGCGCGTGTTGTCGGTGAGCCTGGCATAGAGTGGCTGCAGGATGCTATTGGCGAGCGTCTGGATCGGCTGCAACAAGGCCTCGGTGAAGACGATGGCGATGGAATAGACGCCGAGCTGTTCCGCAGAGAGGATCTTGCCGAGGACCATGCGATCCCCCTGGAGAAGCAGGAACGACAGACCCGCACCCAGAAGGATCCAGCGACCGTAGCTAAACAGGGACTGCAATGCTGGACGTTCGAGCATCAAGCGGTTTGCGCTTCCCGGAATCAGCGCGTAGCTGAGGATAGTATTGGCGAGAGACATCGTCAGGGCGCCGGCGACCAGAGCCCAGATCGAGGGCGTGATCACGGCCCAGGCGATCATCACGCAGACTGAGAGCACTCGCGCGCCGAGCTCCAGCGCGACCTGACGCGCGGGCGTAAGCCGCCGGATCAGCGTGAAACGGGCCGTGGAGGCAAATCCATCGATGAGGGCGGTCAGGCCGACCACGGGGAGCACGACGAGAAGCTCCGCATTCTCATAGAACGTCGCCATGGGCCACGCGATTGCAGCGATTACGATCCAAAGGGTCAGGCCCCGGATGATCTGCAGGGTCCATGCAGTATTGAGGAACGCTGGATCTTCTCCCCGCTCGTGGTAAACGATGCTGCCCCGGATCCCGAAGTCTGAGAATAGGTGCACACCGACAAGCACGACCATCACGATCGTCATCAGTCCGAAGGCCTCTGGAAAAAGAAGACGCGTCAGGACTAGGTTGCTCCCGAGGCGGAGAGCGCTGCTGATCGCGAATCCCGTAATTACCCACGCAGATCCCTGGATGACCTTGCGCTTCAGGGAGGACTCTGTTTTCACGCAATCCTTTTGGGCGGCCGTCTCCCGGCCGGCGGCCCGCTGCGGGCTTACAGGTACTTCTGAAGGTGCCGCGCGACGATGGGCGGCAGGAAGTCCCGGGCGATGCTCCGCATCCGTTGCTTGAACGTGGGCCGGTACTCTTCCCCGGGTCGGTTGTGAAATAAAGTCGAATGCTTCCCGTCCGACACTTCCTGTGCCGTGCGGCCGTTGCTGAAATAGTAGAGCGCGAGCGATTTGCGCGTCATGCTCGCAGGACACTGCAGCGGATCCGGGTGGCCGTGGTAGGTAAAGTCCGTGGTCCCGAAGACCACGAACCGGTTGAAGATCGGCAGGATCTTCGCTTCGGGCCGGGTCATCTCGCGGTTCCACAGTTCAAGATGCCCTCCATACTCTTCGCGCCAATTCCTGTTCAGATAAAGCAGCGCGTTGAGGCGCCGGTCGAGACCGAAGCGCGGATGCTTGTTGAAGTCGGCATGGATCGCAAGCTTGCCCCCCCGCTGGATCTGGTGAAGCCCGCCTCCGTCGAAGCAGGGATCGGGAATCAGATTGGCGACCCCAGTCACGTTGCTTAGAAATTCGAGGAACGTGATCGAATTCAGGTGGTACAGAAAAAGCCGGGTGATCGAACCGAACGATGACTCGGAGGCAGAAGCCAGCTTGATTTCCTTCTCGTTGTCGAACCGCTGCCACTGGATCTCGCCTGGACTCGGGAATTCGGCCAGCACCCGATCAAGCATCAGCGGATCGAAGAAATCATCGAGCACGACGTGCGGAAACGGTTTCGCGCTCGCATAGGCTGCGCGCGCGGATTCCGCGGTCTCGGCCATCCGAGATAACGGCAGGAATGACCCAAGCGAGAGAGAAATGTCGGAGATCGAATTCATCAGCATCCTGGAGAAGTATGGGCGGCGCACATTGCGAACCGGTAGCCTAGAATACGCGTATGGACTTTGCAATGCTCGGATCAGGTTGTGCGCCGGAGAGCGAGTTCCATGTTCGATAATATCCGTGCGGACTATGTCCTGCACCGCCCTTTGCGCAATCGCGCGCTCTGGGCGTTGGTTATCTACCGTTTCGGACGCTGGTCGACGGAACAAAAGCTCGCCCCGTGGCGCTGGCTGATGTCGAAACTGTACGGCTTCGCCCATGTATTCTCGGAGATCGTCACAGGGGTGAGCCTGCCGCGCGAGGTCCGAGTGGGAAGGCGCTTTCATATCATCCATCCCGAAGGCATACGAATCCATGCCGAGGTGGTCATCGGCAACAACGTCGGGATCATGCATGGTGTTACGATTGGCACGAATATGAAACCTGGCGTTCCGGTCATCGGCGACAACGTCTTTATCGGGGCCAATGCCACGGTCGTCGGCAAAATCCAGATTGGCGATGGCGCGCGTATCGCCGCCAACACGTTGGTTATCTCGGATGTTCCCGCTGGCGCTACTGCCATCGGTGTGCCGGCAATTATGCGCGTTGGCGGCACCAGGCACCCGAGGCGCTGCTACGAGAACGGCCCACCCGGAATGTATTCCGGCGATAAAGCACTGGACCCGGATGCTGAATTGCCGGTCGAAGAGTAAAAGACTCACCCGTTCGGAACGGACGTAGTTCGCTTCCTCGCTAGCACCAAGAGTGGTGCCGCGACCGATCTTGACGTGGCAGTAGAGGCAAGCCTCGATTTCACCCAACGCAACGCAGGAGCCGCGATTCTTGATCATGCTGTGCGTGCGGCCAAGATAGCGACGTTACCGTGGGATTTCTCCACCACGATGTCGCCGGTCCGATCGTACGCCGGCGCTGCTCCGATGGTGATACAGAGTTGCGTGACCGCCGGTTCGAAAAGCGGTTTAATGGAGGGATTGACATGAGAATCGACTACGCAACGGTACCGCACGCGAAGCAAACCAACGCCGACGGAGTCAACCGCTACGCCCGGCGGGTGGAGCACATCTTGTCGCGAAACGCCGACCGCATCGAGGGGAAGAAGGTTCTCGATCTCGCCTGCGCCACCGGCGTGCTGTCCTATCCCATGCTGATGCTCGGCGCATCCGATGTAACCGGCGTCGAGGCGCGCCCGCAGACAATCGAGAAAGGCCGGGAGGCGTTCGCCGCGTCGCCATTCGAGGATCGGATGACCTTCGTCTGTGCCGACTTGTTCGAGTACCTGGATACGTGCGCGCCCGGGGACTTCGACGTCATCGTCTGCGCCGGTTTTCTATACCACACCGTGCGCCAGGCCGATTTCTTCCGCGAGATGAAACGCCTGGGGCCGGAGACCGTTTTCCTCGACACGTCCATCGCGAAGAATTACTGGTGGTTCGGACTAGCCAATTTCGGCCGCCCGCCGGCGCTCTTTCTGTACACGGAGAACGCCGCGCTTGCCCGCAGCACGATTGATCTCGACGGCGTGGTCTACTGGCCAACGGCTTCCTATATCGAAACGATGGCGCGCAACGCCGGCTATGAACCGAAGCGCGTCAACTTCCGCGAGCAGTCCAACGGCAACTGGGCCGCCATGGCGGACTACCGCAAGGGTCTCCGCGCTGCTTGGTTGTGCGAGCGAACGCATCGATCCTGATCGACGACCCGAACAGTAACTTTGTTGATTGACGACGCGATGGGCCGATTGGCGGGGACAATGGCGCGGATGCCGATAGATTGCCATTGGCCATCTGATCCCGAATGATACTTCTAGAGCTACCATCTGCGCCGCCGTCGTGGTGTTGAGAATTGGCATGCCCAGTTCGACGCTCGTACGCAGTCCGGTGTTTCTGGTCGGTTCCGAAAGGTCCGGGACGACTCTTCTGCGACTGATGCTCGATCACCATCCCGCGATCGCGTTCAATCCTGAATCCGAGTTCATCGTCACACAGATGTCGGATGACGGTAGGTATCCCGAGATCAGGCGTTATCGCGAGTGGCTGAGCAACGACCGCGTGTTTCAACTTCATCGTTTCAGCATCGACGATGGGCTCGGTTTTGTGGAATTGGTGAACGACTTTCTCAACCAGAAAAGATCGCGCGACAAGAAGGATATTGTCGGCGCCACGGTCCATTTTCAGTTCCGCAAGCTGCGCCAGATTTGGCCGCAGGGGAGGTACATCTATCTTTATCGCGACGGCCGCGACGTGGCCAACTCGATCGTGCGCATGGGATGGGCGGGGAACGCCTATGTCGGGGCGGACTGGTGGCTGGAAGCGGAGAAGGAATGGAACGAATTACGTCCTGCGCTGGACGTGGCGGACTGGATCGAAGTCCGCTACGAGGATTTGGTCGCGGACAGCCGAGCTCAACTGCGGCGCATCTGCGCCTTCCTCGGTATCGAATACAGCGAACAGATGTTCGATTACGTGAAGACTTCGACTTATGGCGCACCGGATGTTCGTTTGATTGCCCAGTGGAGAAAAGGCATGCGCACGGTGGATCTGCGGCGGCTGGAAGCGAAGGTGGGCGATCGATTATTGGATCGGGGGTATGAGTTGAGCGGCTACCCGAGCATCCCGGTTCCGTGGCTCGCGAGGAAATACCTTTATCTGCATTCGCGGGTGAACGTCTTCCGCTTCCGGATTCGCCGCTTCGGCGCCGCACTTACTTTCTTGGAAACTGTCTCACGGCGCCTAGGCCTGAACGAGCTTCACCGGAAGGCGATCCGCCGGATGGACCGCATCATCAACGCGACCCTGAAGTGATTGCGGGCCCGGTGGCGGAGCTTGCTGCTGGCTCGACGCGCTTGGGAAGCTGAAACACCGGTCCTTTCAGCCTTTGGCTAAGCTGGCCGCCAGGCCGAAGAAGCAGACGGGAAAAGGCAGCGCGCAGCGCGAGGAGGACAAGCTCGGCGAGTTCGGCCGAGCAGGCCGCCAGCGCGCCGTGGTGCTTGACGAGATAGTAGAACCGGCTCCGGAAGAAGTGCTCCGCAATGTCTTCATGTCTTGCACCTCGCTCCGACTCGATCCGGCGCGTAAGGTGCCGGCCCACGGCCTGGGTGACTGCCCAGACCTCGAGCCCAAGATCGGCGGCCCGCTTGAAAAGGTCGGTTTCCTCAAAGTACAGGAAGAACCGTGGATCGAAGCCACCAAGGGTGCGGAAAATACTGCTGCGAAATAGCATGATCGCTCCCGGCACCCACACGACCCGAAACGGCTCGAGGCCTGGAATGAGCGGGTGTCCGTAGCTTTTTTGCAGCGGGCCGGGAAAGGCGGAGCGCACAATCTTCCATGGCGTCGGAAGCTCGCGGTGATGATGCAGGGTTCCCTCGGGCGTTCGTGCGGAAGGCGCGACGATCCCGGCACTAGGATTGGATTCCATGAAAGCAAGCAGCGTGCGCAGGTCTTCAGGTTCGACGGCCGCGTCCGGGTTGAGAAACAGCACGTAGGACGTGGTAACGCGCTCGAAGCCCAGATTGCAGCCGCGGCCGAAGCCCAGGTTTGCCGGACTCCTTACGAGAGTCGCCCATGGATGTCGGCTCTCGATGTAGGCGACAGTTCCGTCGCCGCTATCGTTGTCGACGATCACGCAATCCAGCAAGCCCGCTTGATGGCAGCGCTCGGCCGTCTCGAGGGTATCGGCAATCGTCTTCTCCGAATTGAAAGTGACGACCACCGCCGTAACCCGTGCCGCTGTCATGCTCGTCCGAAGAGGGAAACATCACGCTTCCCCGACATTGACGGTTCTCCCCTTATCCACGTTGCGAATATTACCGCGGCGCGCCGCTCTTCTTTCGTGTTACGTTTCCAACGATGGGACCTTCTCTGCGGGAATCTGCGACAAAATGATCGTGTTTACGGACCAGGACCGACGCGTCGGCGTGAAGCTACCGGAATCCCTAAGGAGCCTTCCGCAACGCATTGCCTTGAATCCACGGCAGGCGTCTGTCTCACTGGCGAGGACGGCGACATGCTGAATGTTTTTCTGGTTTAACGGAAGCTTCGTTGCGATTTGCGCCCAAAAATCAGAAATCTGCACTGAATGTCGGCGTTGTCGCCATTGGACGCAACGAAGGCGAGCGGCTAACGAAGTGTCTTGAATCGCTTGTCGAAACCGTGCAGTGGATTGTTTATGTCGACTCCGGTTCGACCGATGGATCCGTCGAGAGGGCCCGTGCACTGGGGGTCGAAGTGATCGTCTTGGACGCGCGCATTCCCTTTACGGCCGCGCGAGCGCGCAACGAGGGGTTCCGGCGCATGCGCGAGCTTGCGCCGCGTCTGGCGTACGTGCAGTTCGTCGACGCCGATTGCGAAGTAGTTGCGGGCTGGCTGGAGACCGCGGTGGGTTTTCTTGACACGCATACCGATCTGGCAGTGGTCAGCGGCCGGTTGCGCGAGCGCCACCCCGAGCGGTCGATCTACAACATGCTTTGTGACATCGAATGGGATACCCCGGTCGGCGAAGCGAAGGCCTGTGGGGGAATTGCGTTGGTCCGTGTCGACGCGTTCGAAAGGGTCGATGGCTTTCGAGCCGACTTGATTGCTGGCGAAGAGCCGGAACTCTGTTTCCGTTTGCGCGCGGGGGGCTGGCGTGTTTGGCGGCTGGAACAGGAAATGGCTCTGCATGATGCGGCAATGACGCGCTTTGCCCAGTGGTGGAAGCGCACGAAGCGGGCCGGGTACGCATTTGCCGAAGGCGCTGCGCTGCATGGCCGATCGCAGGAGCGATATTCGGTGCGGGAGTCGCACAGCGCATGGCTCTGGGCGCTGGGAGTGCCGTTCTTCACGCTCGTTTGCCTGGCATTCGCCGGACTGGCCGGGTTGCTGGCGCTCGCGGCCTATCCGCTTCAGGTGATACGCCTGGCAGTGCGTGGCGATCGGTCACCGCGCGAGAATTGGTTGCGTGCCGCATTCCTGGTGCTTGGCAAGTTCCCGGAGATGCTCGGTCAGCTGGAGTTTTTGACGCATCGTCGCTTTGGCGAGCAATCGCGTGTGATTGAATACAAGTAGCAGGTGTGGGAAGACGCTGCCGCCATGCCCTCACGAATCGCCTATTTCATCAATCAATATCCCAAGGTTAGCCATACATTCATCCGGCGCGAAATACTGGCCTTGGAGCGGCAAGGCTTCCAAATCCAGCGAATCGCGCTGCGCGGATGGGACGCGGAGCTGGTCGACGCAGAGGATATCGCAGAGCAGCGGCGTACACGGTACGTGCTGCAAGCCGGCATGCTGCCGCTACTTGCTGCATTGGCGAGATCGCTGCTGACTTCGCCCGCACGATTCTTCGCCGCGCTCGGGCTCGCGCTGAGGATGGGGCGTCGCGCCGACCGGCCCATGCCTTACCATGTTGCCTATCTCGCTGAGGCGTGCCGCGTGTTGCCGTGGCTGAAATCATCTGGGGCGACGCACGTGCACGCGCACTTTGGAACCAACTCGGCGGAGGTCGTGATGTTGGTGCACGCGCTTGGCGGGCCCCGGTATAGCTTTACCGTGCACGGTCCGACCGAGTTCGACCAGCCGCAATTTCTCGGCATCCGCGAGAAGGTCCATCGCTCGGCTTTTGTGGTGGCAATCAGTTCGTACGGCCGCAGCCAGCTTTATCGGTGGGTTGATCATGCGCACTGGCCCAAGATAAAGGTGATTCATTGCGGACTGGAATCTGCCTTTTACTCGATTGCCCCGACGCCACCGGCTGCTGCGCCACGTTTGGTCTGCGTGGGTCGTCTGTGCGAGGCAAAGGGACAGTTGTTGCTGGTCGAGGCGGCCCGGCGATTGGCCCGGAAAGGCATAGATTTTGAATTGGTGCTGGCTGGAGACGGCGTAATACGTCCGGAAGTAGAGAAACTGATCGCGCTGCATGGTCTCGCCGGGCAGATCCGGATTACAGGATGGATCAGCAGCGCTCAGGTGCGAGAGGAGATCCTGGCGGCGCGCGGACTTATCCTGCCAAGTTTCGCTGAAGGCTTGCCGGTCGTAATCATGGAAGCCATGGCGCTCCGCAGGCCGGTGCTAGCCACGTGCGTGGCGGGAATCCCCGAGTTGGTCCGGCCTGGCACGGATGGGTGGTTGTTTCCGGCGGGATCGGTTGATGCGCTGACGGCTGCGATGGAAGACGTTCTCGCTCGGCCAGTCGATGAACTTCGAGAAATGGGCGACGCGGCCCACCAACGCGTAATCGAGCGGCACTCCATCGATACAGCGGCAACGAGGTTCGCCGCGCTCTTCCGGGAATCCGGCGAGCGTCCTGAATCCACATGAACTGCCGTTACGTGGTGATTTCGCCGTGCCGGGACGAGGCGAAATACATGCGGCAGACGCTGGATTCCGTGATCGCCCAGTCGATCCGTCCGGCGAAGTGGGTGATCGTGGACGACGGTTCGACAGACGAGACTCCCGAAATATTGGCGGAGTACGCGAAGCGGCACGAGTGGATCCGAATCGTCACCCGCGCCGATCGGGGACGTCGGTCGGTAGGCCCGGGCGTCATTGAAGCGTTCTACGCCGGGTACGAAACAATCAACCCCGACGACTACGACTATCTTTGCAAGCTCGACCTCGATCTGCGCCTGCCGCCGACGTACTTTGAGATGCTTATGCAGCGGATGACGGGGAATCCGCGCATTGCGACCTGCAGCGGCAAGGCTTACATCGAGGACGGTGGACGCCTGGTCAGCGAAGGACACGGTGACGAAACGTCTCTCGGCATGACAAAGTTTTACCGTGTTTCATGCTTCAAGGAAATCGGCGGGTTCGTGCGGGAAGTGATGTGGGACGGCATTGACTGCCATTGCTGCCGTATGAAGGGATGGATGGCGTGCAGTTGGGACGAGCCGGAACTTCGTTTCATCCATTTGCGCGCGGAGGGCTCCAGCCAGCAAAGCGTACACGCGGGACGCGTGCGGCACGGCTACGGGCAGTATTTCATGGGCACCGGTTTCCTCTACATGCTTGCGAGCGCGATCTACAGGATGAACGAAAGGCCGTATGTCTCGGGCAGCCTCGCGGTGCTGTGGGGCTGGGTTAAGAGCGCCCTTCAGCGCAAGCCGCGTTATGAGAACGCGGAATTCCGGAAATTTCTTCGCCGCTATCAGTTGCGAGCGCTGATGCTCGGAAAGGAACGAGCGATCGAGGAAATCCATCGGGAGAAAGGCAACGCTTCTTGATTGGCAGAGGCCCTCTGGCACAGGGTGCTGCTTCCCCTCTTTCGAGAGTCAGACTGCACGCGCCAGGGCGCTAGAGCTGCCCTCGTATCGAGCGGCCGTATCCTCGGTGCGGGCGTGAATTTCCGGACCTACGACGACAAGCGCCAGATTAAGCGCATCGAAAAACCGGCGCAATCCCTGCACTCCTTCCTTCTATAGAATGAAGAGTCCGCGAAAGCGGGTCAACTCCAAGTCCAGGCACGGCTTTCACAGAGGGCTAGGCAGAATCCTCCATTGGTATTGGACACAATGACCAAGACGACCGGTACTAAGGAAACACAGCGCTTCTACGACGAGCGAGGTTGGAAAGAACAGGATGGTATGTCCGTTGACCGCCGTCTTTTCGGCGTACGGGAGGACGGCCCGATACGCATCGAGTTGCACCAGTTGCACTTGGATCGCATACGAGGAGCACTATCGCTGGCCGGTACCCCGTTGAACCTCTTGGAGTGTGGCTGCGGCGGTAATCCAGCACGAGCATTGCTTGATCTATGTGCGCGTTATACGGGTGTTGATTTTTCTGATACGGGCCTCGGCATGGCTCGGTCTGCCTTTGCAGACGTCAAGATTCCGCACGAGTTCCGTGCTGCGGATGTATGCGCTCTCCCCTTTGACGATGGGTCATTCGACGCGGTGTATTGTGCACACATGATTTACCATATCGAGAAACCAGCAGCCCAGGAAGCCGCCGTTGCAGAGTTGGTGCGAGTTGTACGACCCGGCGGGGTCATAGTGCTTATCGCAGCTAATCCGCGGCCGTTTGCATTCCCGGTACGATTGGCACGACGTCTCGTAGCAGACACGCCAGTCGTCGGAGCGATCCTCAATCGTCTTCGTCCGGCCCCACCACTTCCTTACAAGCCGATGTCGATCGGTTGGATGCGACGACGCCTCTCAAGAGGAGGGCCCGTGAACGTTATGACCTATCGCCTTCCGTCAACCGAGTTTAATCAGAACGTTACTGAGTTTGCAGGAGTCGGAAAGGTTATGTGGAAAAGCATCCGCTGGGTAGACATCAACTATCCGAAACTATCAGCCTATCTTGGGAACTACGTGATGCTCATTTGTAGAAAGGTGTCCGCCAGATAGGCTCAGATTAGTGGGCAGCTTCTTCTGCCGGTCACTCTGTACTCGACCCTGTCTTAAGGGATTCGCGGCTTCTTAAGCCGAGCACATAAGACCAGCCACACGAACTGGCTGTTGGTCACGACGTAACGCATGAAGAGTCGTCGCGGCTCCTGAATCAGTCGGAAAAGCCATTCCATGCCGATGTTTTGCACCCACTTGGGGGCGCGAGCCCGCATTCCGGCCAGCACATCGAAGCTTCCGCCCACGCCAATTGCGATGCCGACACCCAGACGATGCCACTGCTCTTCTATGAAGTGTTCCTGACGCGGCACGCCCATGCCGACGAACAGCAGATCGCTCCCGCTGGCACGAATATGCTCGGCGCGCGCGGCTGCTTCGGCCGTCGTGAAGTAACCGTCGGCATACTCAACGCACAGATTCGCATGACGTGCACGCAGTCGCCGAGCGGTTTCGGCGATGATCTCTTCCGCTGCCCCCAGTAGATAGACGCGTCTTTCTTCGGCGGCGGCACGGACGCACAGGGCGTCGACCAGATCGACACCGGTCACCCGTTCCGGGAGGGACTGGCCGAACCAAGAGGCGCACCAGACAAGGGGCTGCCCATCCGCCACGACGAGCGCCGCTCGATCGACGAAAGCCTGCAGGCGCGCATCGGCGCGCATCATCATCAGGACCGCCACGTTGACCGTACACAACCAGCCACGCTGCCCCTCGTCCAGCCGACGAAAGACGGCATCAACGGTCTGCGGTAAGGTCAGCGGATCGAACTGCCCGTTCAGAAGGCGGACCCGCTGCATCAAGGCCAGCGATTGCGCAGCAGCATCGCATCCACGAAAAATTTTGCGGGCCAGTTGGGGAAGGCAAGCGGCGCGTATCGTCCCCAGATTGGCTGCGAGCCCTTGATCGCGCCACGAATGTCGGGATTGGCGGCGTGGACATCCTGGCAACGCATTACGTAGTCCATCGCACGGATCACGGTTCTACGGTATTCCTCATTGCCGGTGCGGTCGAACAGCTTGGCCCAGACGATGGAGAACTGGCAATTCCCGGTCAGGCAGCAATAGCGGGCAGCCGCTTGACCATCGATCTTGATCTGCCCCGGCAGGAAACCGTCTTGCCGGACATGCCTGAGCGCTGCATCCGCGCAGCGTCGTGCCGCGTCAATGTACCGGTCCTCCTGCAGCAGCTGGCCGGATTCCAGCAGACCCCGGGTCGCATAGGCAATGGTGTGGGTGAAGGGCGCCAAACCTCGTTCGAACGCACATTCATCGAAGAAGCCGCTGGTCTGCTGCTCTGATAACGCCCAATCGAGGTTGGCTCGCGCTACGCGCTCGCGCGCGGCGCTGTATTCCACCTGATTCATGCGCAGTACGGCCCAGGCCGTTCGCGTGTTATAGACGTGCGGCGTATCCAAGTGTTCGTTGCGCGTCCAGCGGCTCTGCGCGTCGGCAATAGCCACGAGCCAGTCGGCTGCGCGCAGCGCCGCGTCCTTGAAAATGGCTTCGCGCGTTTCCTCATAGGCACGCACCAGGCCGAACAGCACCTGCCCGGTGTCGAAGACGATGCCCGCATCGCCGTAACGCGGATTCGAAAATGAACCGTCCTGGTTTTGTACTGCGAGCAACCAGCGGCAAACCCGCAGCGCTCGTTCCCGGTAGTCCGCGTCGCTGTGATGGCGCGCCAGGTCAAAAAATGTGGTCGCGATATAGCCGGACGTTTCGCGGTAGGAAGGGCGCCATCCGCCCCGGACCGAATAGCCGTAGCTGACGCCGTCATCCGGGCTTTGGTCATGCGCGCGTCTTAGCCAATCCTCAGCGGCGCGCAGGTGCGCCGCAGGAGCAACCATCCGGGGACGAACTCCCAGCAGGTCTTTTGCAGCAAGACGCGCAAATGTCAGCAAGGCGGCGAGCACGGCGGCAGATTGGCGCTCTCGCCCTCAACCTCAAGAGCTCGCCGCGACGTTCAGGTAGCGGCAGACGACGTCGCGGATCCGGTCCGCTGCGAGCCCGTCTCCATAAGGGGATACGCCCCGCGCCATCCCCGCGTAGTGGCCCGCATCGAGCAACAGCCGGCGCGCTTCTGCGACGATCGTGTCGCGCGAAGTGCCGACGACCTTTGCCGCACCGAGCTCGACCGCTTCCGGACGCTCGGTAACGGTGCGCAGCACCAGCACGGGCTTGCGCAGCGCCGGCGCCTCTTCCTGAATGCCGCCCGAGTCGGTGAGGATCAGTCTCGCCCGTTGCATTGCAGCAACGAGGTCCGGGTAGTCGAGCGGCTCGGCAAGCGTGATCCGCGGTTCATCGGCAAGGAGCCGTTTGGCTGCGACTCGCACATTGGGATTGGGGTGCAGCGGGTAGAGAATCTTCAACTGCGGGAACTCGCGGCAAAGATCGCGCAGCGCGCCGCAGATGTCGGCGAACGGTGCGCCGAAATTCTCGCGCCGGTGCGCGGTGACGAGGATGTCGTGGTCAAAGTCGCGTGCCGGACGCGCCTTGAGCTTCGCGGTCGTAAACTGGAGTGCATCGATCACGGTGTTGCCCGTAATGTGCGCCGCTGCCGCATCGGCGTGTTCGGCGAGTACGTTGTCGCGCGCGCGCGCCGTCGGACAAAAGTGCAGTTGCGCGAGCCGGGTCACAGCGACGCGATTGAACTCCTCCGGAAACGGATTGCGCGCGTCGAAGGTCCGCAGTCCGGCCTCGACATGGCCGAACGGGATGCCTAGATAGAAGCAGCTCAGCGCGGAGCACATGACGGTGGTGGTGTCGCCTTGTGCGAGCACGAGGTCGGGGCGCGACGCGGCGAACGATTGCTCGAATCCGCGCATCAGCCGCGCGGTGAGTTCGGGGAGCGACTGGTCCTCGGTCATTGCGCGCAGGTCGGCGTCGACGCGAAACTCGAACCAGTCGATGAGTCGGGCCAGCAGGTCGCGGTGTTGGCCGGAATTCAGCACGCGGACCGCGAGCCCGGGCACGGCGTCCAATGCACGGATCACCGGCGCCATTTTGATGGCTTCCGGCCGGGTACCGACGATGCAGAGAACGGTCCTGTTCACGTTTGGATGCAGCAGCGACCTATTGGGGCCACCACACGGGATTGTGTTCCATAAAGGTCTGAAGGGCGTCGAACTTCGGCGCTGCCGCGCGAGGTTGCGCGACGTACTCGAGCGCGCCCCAGCGCCCGAATTTGTTCCAGGTACTTACGTCGGAATAGTGCACGAACAGTTGTCCCCCAGCCTGCTTCCACAGGCTCAGATAGTCCACGTACAGTTGCCTGATTCGCGGGTCGCGATTGAAGGCGTGAAATAAATCGTT
>Ga0075421_100004025_pt1 | contig 17706 bp, 13 predicted proteins | sample SoiMetdeltSBSDD5_FD_75292 | JGI IMG/M metagenome (GOLD analysis project Ga0075421, IMG submission 75292) | Bulk soil microbial communities from a Populus tree surrounding site in Tennessee, USA - Soil MetaG P. deltoides SBSDD5 | ecosystem: Environmental > Terrestrial > Soil > Tree plantation...
GGCGTCATTCACCGCGACATCAAGCCGGACAACATCCTCCTGGAGCGCGACTCGCAACGGACCTTGGTCGCCGACTTTGGTATTGCCGCGGTAAGTGGGATGCAGCGGCCCGGGCAGGAAGTAGTGGGAACGCCCGCGTTCATGAGCCCGGAACAGATCCGCGGCGAGCCCAGTGACGTGAGAAGTGACCTGTACTCGCTGGCGGCCGTGTCCTACTACATCCTGTCCGGTCAGGCGCCCTTCGAGGCGGCCACGGCCGAGGCACAGCTCCTGGCGCATCTCAACCAGACGCCCAGACCGATTCAGGACGTGGCGGCCCATGTGCCGGCCAGCCTGGCTGAGGTCGTCATGAATGGTCTTAGCAAGGACGTGAACAGGCGCCCCCCGAGCGCTGCGGTCTTTGCCGAAGCGTTATCCGAATGCCTGGGTGAAGAACAGCGTCCAGTTCCGGTAGCCGTTGGCCGTTTCCTGACTCAAGTCCGCGAGTCCCGGCCGGCCGTCCTCCTGTATGCGACGGTTGTAAGTCTGCTCCTGTTCATCCAGCTCGTATTGGCGATCAAGGAGCCATTGCGATTGCTGAATATCCTGGTTCTCGGATCGCTGTTCGCCCTGCCACCTCTCGTCATTCTCCTGGCGCGGGTGCGCAGCCTCATTGCCGGGGGGCACGACCGACTCGACCTGGTGCAGGTTTTGAACGCCGCGGCGGACCGGGAGGAGCACAACTTCCGTCGGACCCAGGTGAAGGGGCTGCAGTGGAAACGCGTCGCCCTGCGCTGGTCCGCCATTGTCGCGCTGGCCAGCGGTCTGGTCTGGCTCCCCAGTACCCGCTTTGCGCCGGGCCCGCTGTTCATCCTCAATCTGGTATCGGTGGCCTGCGTTGTTGTGCTGGGCGACCAGGTCCAGGCCGGGAGCCGGGAGCGGCGCCGGGCCCGTTTGTGGGATGGCCCGATTGGGCGCTGGCTGTTCCGGATCGCAGGCCTGACGGTTTGGCGGAGGCAGTCTTCCAGTCAGGCGGGGGATCACCGGACCGAGGTGGCTCTTGGCTTGTCGGCCGTGGCCCTGTTCGAGCGGCTGCCGCGTACCGCCCGGCGCGAGTTGGGCGAACTACCTCGCATCGTGGCAAGGCTCGAGGCAGACGCAAAGCGAGCTCGCCAGCGGAGAGCCGAGCTCCGTCAGCTGCACGCTGCCTGTGCCGATACGGAGATGAAGGTCAAGCTCACCAGGGCAGAGGAGAGTCTGGTACGCCGCTACACCGACGTCGTGACCGCGCTGGAGAGCATCCGGCTGAACCTTCTGCGGCTTCACGTGGGTACCACTACCGTTGAAGGCCTCACCACTGATTTGGGCAATGCCGAGGAGCTTGCAAACCGCCTCGGTAGCCTGGCTGATGCCCAGGACGAAGTAGAGCGTTTATCCGCCTGAGGGTGCGGCCTCGTTTTTGCCCTCGACCCGCCCGTCCTTTCCCATGGCGACCACATGTCACGGCAGCTGCGAGCACTCTTCGTTTTCGGTTTCCTCATAGCCAGTGTCGGATGCTTTGATGGCGCCTGGCAGACTCGCCGGATGGATCCGGAGGAAGGCCTGCCGGCCGAGCTGGTGATCCGCAATGAGACCCGGGAGCGCAGGGAGTTCGGGCGGGAGATCCGGGCCCTTCTGGTGGCAAGGCGATACGACAGCCTGGAGCACATCGCCCGCCGCCTCCGGCAGGAGCGTACCCGGTGGCCGAACGGGACCTGGAAGCTGCGGTCGTTTTACGACGAGGCCTTCGATGGCCCGGTGGTGAAGACCAGCGAGAGCGAGTGGAAGGCGTTCCTGGGGCAGCTCCGCGAGTGGATCGCGGCGAGGCCGACATCGGTGACCGCTCACGTCGCCCTGGGCCACGCGATCATCGAATACGGCTGGCATGCACGAGGGGGAGGGTATGCGCACGAAGTCACCGAAGCGGGACACCGGCTGCTGCACCAGCGGCTGGAGCAGGCCGACTCGGTGCTCCAGGCCGCAGCCCGCCTCCCGGAGTTTTGCCCCGCCACGGCCGCTGCTCGTTTGCGGGTGGCGCTCGCCGATCATGACTGGAGCCGGGAGCGTTACGATTCGCTGTTCGAAGCGGCTGTCGCCGCGGAGCCAACCTACGAGCAGTACTATGAGCGCAAGGCCTATTACCTGCTTCCCCGCTGGCACGGGAGAAGCGGCGAGTGGCAGCGGTGGGCCCAACAAGTCTCCGACCACATAGGCGGCGAGGAGGGCGACGCCATGTACGCTCGCATCGCGTGGCTGCTGGCGGAGTACGAGGGCACCGACATGTTCGAGGATGACGACGTATCGTGGGAGCGGACCTCGCGGGGCTATCAGTACCTGACCCGGACCTACCCTAACTCACTCGAGCTCCAGAGTGCGTACGCCCTGCTCGCGACCTGGGCAGAGGACCGCAGCCATGCCCGGGCGATGTTCGAGCGCATCGGCCCTCGGGTCGAGCCTACCGTGTGGTCTTCGCGCGATGGATTCGTGCAATGGCGGGACTGGGCGATGCAGTAGCCCGTCGGGCAATCGCGAACGGATACTGATGGAGTTGCCGCTGAACGGAAGCGCCGGCTCGCGCTGGCGCTGAAAAGGCCCCCCCAGAGCACCTTTCCGCACCCCTGACTGAGACAGCGCATCCCGATCGTGCAGGCTCACTCCGACCGCGTGGGTGGTTTGTTGGCGTGCCGAGCTCACGCTCGATCCGCTGACGGTTCTTGAGCGCGACGCAGGCGGTCATCCTGGCTCGCTTGCCAGGCGTTGGAATCGCGGTACATAGTATGCTAGGTATGCTGGAGTTCGAGTTGCCGCTGGTTGAGGAGATGGCCTTGCGATGCAGCTAACCGTGGTCTGGCATAAGCTCTGCTGGCCCTGCACCCACTCTCCCACCGGATTCGCAGCCCGTGCTTGCCTGGGGGACCCTGGATTTGGCGGCCTCCCTCTCCAGGTCGAAGCCCTATCGCAGCTTTTCGATGCGACACGCATCGTGGGACCCTGCTCCGGCCCCGAGGATCGGGCAGGTGAGATTGCGATTGCAGGAAAGAACGTGACTGTGGTTCCTCTGACCTGGTTACCTAGGTCGCCTTGGCTAACCTGGCTGGTCTTACCCCTCTGGCTGGTGCGAAATGGTTTGACACTCACACGAGAGATCTCGGGCGCGGGTGCGGTCTTCGCGTTGGTCCCGTCTCCGATTGGCGTGCTCGGCCTTCTCCTTACTCTCGCGTTTCGTAAGCGCCTCCTCACACGGCAGCTGAACCATTGGTCCGACACTAGGCCCCTCTGGCGGCTGGAGCGTGCACTGCTGGAGAGAATCGGCGGCGGACGCAACGTGGTCTTCGCAACCGGTGATGCCGATGCGCCGCCCTCATCTCGAAATCCTGCGATCCGCTGGATCATCAGCACGACAGTTTCCGAAGGCCAGCTTGCCGCTCGCGCGCGCGCCGTTCCGCCGGGTCACGCCCGGCTCGTGATGGTCGGGCGGGAGCTGGACATCCAGGCAGTCTCGCTCGCACTCCGTGCGCTCCCACTCCTCGGCCGTGACTTCCCTCTGGTGCGTCTGGAGGTGGTGGGCACCGGTGCGGCGCTCCCGAGGCTGAAGTTGCTCGCGAGTCAGCTGGGTTTAGTCCATCTAGTGACATTTCATGGCCTGGTGGGTCACGACCGAGTGTTGGAGCTGCTCGACCGGGCCGATCTCTTCTGCTCCCTACCGGTATTCGAGGATGAAGCCTCCAGGCAGGCGGTCCACGAGGCCCTGGCCTGCGGGCTCCCCATGGTGACCACGGGAACGTCGATCCCGCCGGTTTTGATGGGTCGACGGTGCGGAATCCTGCTTCGGGAGAGGACTCCGCAAGCTTTCACCGCAGCCGTGAAGGCTTGTCTCTCAAATCCAGAAGGCCACCGGAGAATGTCGACCGAGGCGCTGCGAAGGGCACGTGGCTACTCGCTCGAGCGCTGGCGCGAAGAGATTCGCACCGCGCTGGAGCAGGCCTGGGGCCCGCTTAAGCCGGAACTCGAGGGCGTCGCTCCGGTACCGGGAATTGGAGCGGCATGCTGATCGCGATCGGGCTGGACTCGGCCGATCCTCGGCTGGTTGACATGTGGGCCAGCCAGGGGCACCTGCCCAACATCGCTCGTCTGCGGGAGCAGGGGGCGTACTGCGCTCTGCAAGGTCCTGACCTTTACCTCTCGGAACAGGCCTGGACCCTCGTGTTAACCGGATGCGAGTCCAGGATCACCGGCTATTGGAGCCGCTGGAAGTTTGATCCCCGGACCTACGAGCTTCGGGATACTGGGGCGTACGATTTCTCCGAGTACCCACCATTTTTCGCGCTAGGCTCGGGCCACCGCTGTGCGATATTCGACGTGCCCCAAGTGAGGATTTCCAAGCGGGTCAGTGGGGTCCAGGTGCAGGCCTGGGGAGCGCGTTCGGCAAGAACGATCAGCTGCTCCGAGCCGCCCGAGCTCCTGCCGCAGCTCAACCGAATCCACGGCCGGCACCCGGCCTTCGATCGCGACCACGCCAGCCACTGGAACCCGGTAGCCGTTGCCTGGCTGGAGCGTGCGCTCCTCCGCGGTATCGCCCGGCGGGGGGCGATCTGCCGAGATCTCCTGGGCCGCGAGCCGTGGGATTTATTCTTCACGGTCTTCGGCGAGACCCACTCTGCGGGACACTTCTTCTGGCACCTAGGTCAAGATCATCCCCTGCGCCGAAGGAAACGCCTGGCCGCAGCCGACCCTTTGCTGCGAGTGTTCCGAGCCGTCGATCAGGAAATCGGGGCGATCCTGGCAGCCTGCCCAGAGGCCGATGTGCTCCTCTTCTCTCCCGAGGGCATGGAGGCAAATTCGGTCGATCTGCCGAGCACGGTGTTTATCCCGGAACTGCTCTACCGGTTCAGTTTCGGGCGGCCCGGTCTGGCCGGGGATGGTCTCCCTGACATCCCACCTCCTGCTCCCATGATGGCGCCCGCGGCGTTGGGCTGGCATCGCGCGATTTACGGGCTCCGGGTTGACCCCCATCCCGTGCGGCGGCGGCTCCGTCGCTGGCTTCCCATGGAGCTCTCCCATCTGTGGGAGCAGTGGAGCAGCCTGGGTCCGGGGCCGGCCTACCCCGGGAACTTCGGCTCGCTTTTCCATCAGCCGGCGCTGTGGTACAGCCCCCACTGGCGTGAGATGCCTGCTTTCGCGTTGCCCAGCATCGCGCATGGCTACATCCGAATCAACCTGCGTGGCCGGGAGTCGAACGGGGTCGTCCCGCCCAGGGATTACCACCTCGTCTGTGACGAGCTCAGCGCCCAGCTCGAGAGTCTGCGCGACGCCAGGACGGGAAGACGACTGGTACGGGAGGTCGTCCGCCCGCGGGCATCCTCGGACCAGTGCGGGCACGACTGCCCCGATGCGGACCTGATCGTGTTCTATGAACCGGCACCGACCGATGTCGTGGACAGTCCGACCTTTGGCCGGATCGGCCCGGTTCCGTTCGGCCGTACCGGCGGTCACGTAAACCGAGGATTCGCAATCCTCAAGGCTGGGCGCTATCAAGCGGGATCCATCCTGCCACAGGGCCGGGTAAGAGACCTCGCCCCGACAATGCTCGAACTGCTAGGAGCACCGGTGCCCGGCTACCTCGAGGGTACTCCGCTAACGAGCGAATTGGGTCGAAGGCTTAGAGTCTCGGAGGCCATCGAATGAACGACGTCGCCGCGCGGGCTATGACGACTCTGGATGGGAGCCGCCCGGACCCCGTAGCCTCGGGTCGAGCTGCGCCTACGATCTCTGTGGTAGTGCCCGCGTACAACTCGGAACAAACGCTGCTGCAGGCTATCGATTCGGTGCGGCGGCAAACGTTTACTGATTTCGAGCTTATCGTGATCGACGACGGCTCCACCGATGGCACCCTTCGCCGCCTGGAAACCATCGCGGATCCGCGCCTGCGAGTGTTCACCTACCCTAACGGCGGGCTCGCCAGCGCACGAAATCGAGGGATCGAGAGGTCGCTCGGCGAGTTCGTCTCGTTTATCGACGCGGACGACGTGTGGACTCCCGACAAGCTGGAGCTGCAGCTCCAAGCGTTGCGAGTAGATCCAGAGGCGGCAGTGGCCTACAGTTGGACTGCCTTTATTGGCCGGAACGGGGGCTTCCTCTTCGCCAAGGAGCCATCCCAAATCGAGGGCGAGGTGTACACGGATCTGCTCACGGGCAACTTCGTGGCAAGCGGATCGAACATTCTCGTCCGCAAGAGCTGCGCGCACGCGGTGGGTGGCTTCGATGCGACGCTCGGCTCGGCCCACGATTGGGATTTCTGCCTGCGCCTTGCGGCCCGGTGGCCGTTCGTGCTGGTGCCCAAGTACCAGATTCTATACCGCATCTGGGAAGGCGCTATGTCCGCTGATGCGCAACGCTGCGAGCGGGCCTGCCTGCACGCGTGCGAGCGGGCGCTGCAAAGGTTCGCCGAAGTCCCGCTCTGGCGCCGGAAGCAGGTGATATCGAACGTAAAGCAGTATGCCGCATTCCTCTATCTCACGCGGGCCAGCGGTGTGAACGTCCAGAAGCAAGCCGGCAGGAGGCTGGCGGAGTGTATCATGCTGTATCCGCGCACCTTGCTCACGCACAAGACGCGGAAGCTCCTGGTCGCATGGTCGTTACTGTGCCTCCTGCCGGGAGATATGCGGCGCCCTGCGATGACCAGTCTTCTCAGGTGCTACGGCCGCTGGCTCTTGCTCAGGCGACGGGAGGTGCGAGAGTTAATGAAAGCGATAGATCGCGAGCGGCGTGGGTGAGATTCGAACTCACGGAACCCTTACGGGTTCGGCGGTTTTCAAGACCGCTGCATTCAACCACTCTGCCACCACGCCTGGGAGTCAGAAAGCTCCTACTGCACCCTCGGATCACGCAAGCGGTCCCTCTCGGCATCTAGCTTCCCCCAGTACGCTGACACTGATTTGCACTACCCGCGTAGGGGCCCTGAGTCTCCCCGAATTCCCTCACACTTCCGCCGAGATACGGTATGCGTCTCCTTTCAATCGTCGCCCTTGGTCTTCTGCCGGCTCAGCTCTGGGCTCAGCAGCCGGCGCCGCTGGGGAAGCCCCTGCGTACAATCGACTCGATCCCAGGGCCGGAAAGCGTTGCGGTAGGCCCGGATGGAGCCTGGTATGTCAGCTCGTTTGGCAAGTTCGACAACGGTGCCGATGGAGCGGTCTACCGGGTCGATCCGGACAAAGGCCGCCGAGAAGTCTTCGCCGGCGGGCTGGAGGACCCCTGCGGGGTAGTGTTCGTGGGTAACACTCTTTGGGCGGCCGACCGAAAAGGCGTGTATCGGGTCACCCGAGGCAAAGTCGAGCTGGTCTACCCGGCCAAGGTTTTCCCCCGTGAGCTGCGCTTCCTCAACGACCTCGCCGCCGGTCGGAACGGTGAGCTGTACGTCAGCGATACCGGCGACTCGACCGCCGCGGGACATGGGGCGGTGTTCCGCCTGGTACAGGGCCAGCGTCCCGCTGTGGTCCCCGGCAGCGATACGGTGCGGGCGCAATCGAGCGTCAATGGGCTCTTCACCGGCGGAGCTGATACGCTATACACCGTCGGCTACCGCACCGGCATCCTCTCGGTAACCGACGGCAGGGGTAACTGGCGGGAGCTGACCCGCGGCCTCGGCGCTCCCGACGGGATCGATGTCGCCGGCGGTGGGGCGTTCTACGTGAGCGACAATGTGGGCGGAGACCTCTTCCTAGTGCAGCGCACTGGGGGCGCCAAACCAGCAAAGATCGCCTCTGGCCTCAAGGCTCCGGCCGATCTGGTGATGGACCACAGGCGGGGCTTACTTGTGATACCGGAGAACGACGCGAACCGACTGAGCGTCTACCGGGTGACCAGTCACCAGAGTCATTGAGGTCGTCAGGGTCAAAGGGGGACGAAGATGAGGAGCTCTCTGCTAGCAATCGTTCTGATTGCCGCCTGTGGTCGGGGGGACCGTGGCGGCACCACGGCGGATACCACTGCCATGGCGACCGGCGCCACCGAGGGCCTCAAGCTTCCTTCGGGATTCAAGGCGACAGTGTTCGCCGAGAACCTGAGCGGCGCTCGGCACCTGGCGGTGGCACCGAACGGAAACGTGTACGTCAATACCTGGCGCTCGCCCTATGACACCACTCGTCGGGTTCCGGAGGGGGGCTACATCGTGGCCCTGCGGGACACCAACCGGGATGGAAAGGCCGATCTCATCCGCCGGTTCGGCAGCAGTCTTCAGTCGGGCAGCAAGGGCGGCACCGGGATCGCCATCCGGAGCGGATGGCTCTATGTGGAGGCCGACAGCCAGATCATGCGCTACGGTCTGCCGGAAACCGAGCTGGTGCCGGCCGGTAGCCCGGAGATCGTCGTCATCGGTCTCACGACGGAAGGCGGTCATCCCATGCATCCTATCGCAGTGGATGACCGAAACATCTACGTGAACCTGGGATCAGACACCAACTCCTGCCAGGAAAAGGATCGGGAGGTCGAGTCTCCCGGTCGGAAACCTTGCCGGGAGCTGCTCCAGCGCGCGGGTATCTGGCGGTTCCTCAACAGCGGCAGACAGCGCTTCTCGCCGGCACAGCGGTTTGCCACCGGCATCCGGAACGCGGACGGCCTCGCCATTCACCCCGAGAACGGTGCGTTGTACGCTACCCAGCACGGCCGCGACCAGTTGGCTCAGAACTGGCCCAAGGTCTACAACTCGAAACAGGGAGCCGAGCTGCCGGCCGAGGAGCTGCTGCGGGTCGAGCAAGATGGGGACTACGGCTGGCCCTATTGCTATTACGACGCCACGGCCAAGTCTCTGGTCCTGGCTCCCGAGTACGGCGGCGACGGCAAAAAGGCAGGTGAGTGCGCTCAAAAGAAGGGACCGGTGGCAGCCTTCCCGGCCCACTGGGCGCCCAACGCGCTGGCCTTCTACACCGGAACCATGTTCCCGGAGAGCTACCGCGGCGGCGCGTTCATCGCCTTTCACGGCTCCTGGAACCGGGCCCCCGAGCCCCAGGACGGCTACAACGTGGTGTTCCAGCCAATGGCTCAGGGCAAAGCATCGGGTCAGTATCAGGTCTTCGCCGACGGCTTCGCCGGCCAACGAAAGGAACCCGGCCTGGCGAAGCATCGCCCGGCCGGGGTGGCGGTCGGACCCGATGGAGCGTTGTACATCAGCGACGATCAGGGTGGAACGGTTTGGCGCGTGGAGTATAGTCGCTAGACACTAGTCGCTAGTCGCTAGGCACGCGTCCAAGCTGTCACCATGAGCAAAGCGAAGAATCCCTGGGTTTGGGAGGGATCCTTCGCTGCGCTCAGGATGAGGAGCTACCGCCTAAAGAGAGCCACTAGTGACTAGTGACTAGTGACTAGTGTCTAGTGTCTAGCGACTCCCTACGCCGCCGGCGTGAGCTGCTTCTGAAGGGCCATCGCCTGGTCTAGGTGCTTGCGGATGACCGGGATCGCCTTCTCGATCAGCTCCTTTAACTGCGGGGTCTGAGTGGTCACCCGCGCCTGGTTGGCCAGGTCGATCACTGCCTGGTGAATCGTCACCTCGTTGTCGATGTAGGTGCGATCGAACTCGGCTCCCTTGGGCGTACTCTGGAGGGCCTTCATCTCGCTGGCCACGTAGGGCGCCAGTGGGTCCTTCTCCGGTGGCTTGGGCTCCACCCCCAGCTGCTTGGCCAGGTCCTGGCCCGCCTTCCGCAGCGCGTGGTGCTCGGACATCATCAGCTGGGCGAAGGCCTTCACGTCTGCCCGGGTGGCCTTCTTGGCCGCCACGGCTCCGCCGGCGCTGTCCGCCTTGTTGGCGGCATCGAGCAGCGCCACGATGTTGGCATCGCTCAGACCAGCCTTGGGCGTAGTCGTGGGGGTTGCCGCGGCTCCGGTGTCAGCCGTGTCGGCCGCCGCCGCTGAGCTCTGGTCCCGGGAGTTGCGGCTGCCTCCCTCGCAGGCAGTCAATACTCCTACCAGCAGGAGCCCTACCGGCCACGTCGCATCCAGTGCTTTGCGGTTCCTCATAGATCCATCCTTTGTCGGATAGCCTGCGGATGATTCCCGTGCGTTTGATGGCGTACGAGTTCTACATCTTGATGCAGGGAGCAGATGTGATCCCCGTCACGCTGTTCAAACCCAATTGGAGCCTTGACATCGGTCCCGAGTGCAAGAGTTTACATGGTTACCTCCTGGCTGGCACCCGCCCCCAGGAACCCATTTCTCGGTAGCTGGCTTTGTAGTCGGCTTGGCTGTGAGTATGAGATGATCCGAACCACGTTTCTGCTCGCCCTTCTCGTCCCCCTGACCAATGCCTGCGGCGGTGGCGGGCCGACGGCCTCGGTGGGCCTGCCGCCCGAGGGATCAGTTGACTCGAGTCCGCCGCCCCCGGACTCGCTCCCTACCGACAGCACCCCCGTACCGCCCCCGCCCCCGCCCCCGGATTCCGTCGGACAGCCTCCCTATACCCCGGTCCACTCCGGTATCCCCTTCGGCCCAACTCAGCAGGGATTTCTGGACTTCGGGCCGGATTTCAGCGGCACCCTGGTTCCGGGTATCCCCGACAGCGTGATGTTGACACTGGAGGCAGCTCGCCGGGCGAACGTCAGATTGTTCATTCAGTTCAGTGGCAGCGAGCAATACAACCGGGACGAGCACGGCTTCAGCATGGAGAAGTGGAAGGCTCGGGTCGACCGGTTCCGGGGACTGGACTTCTCTTCCTATATCGCAGACGGAACGCTCATCGGTCATCGTATCATGGATGAGCCCAACGATGCGAACAACTGGAGCGGGAAGGAGGTGACCCTGCCCGAAATCGAGGAAATGGCGAGGTACAGCAAGGAAATCTGGCCCACGCTGCCGGCCGTCATCCGGGCCTTCCCGGAGTATCTGAAGGGCTACCAGTTTCAGTATCTCGATGCTGCATGGGCCCAGTACCTCCACAAATTCGGGCCGGTTGAGGAGTTCATTGCTACCAACGCTCGCGAGGCCAAGGATGCCGGACTCAGCCTCATCACCGGCTTGAACATCATCAACGGGGGCAGCGGATCCAGCGGCATTCCGGGTCGGAAGGGTTTCCGTCAGCTCTGGTCCATGGGTGCCGATGAGATCAGAGCGTATGGCAATGCCATCCTCGCCGAGCCCCACATCTGCGCCTTTCTCATGTTCGAGTACGACGCGCAGTATCTGGCCCGGCCCGACATTAAAGCGGCGCTCGCCGAACTGGCGCAGAAAGCGGCGGCTCTTCCCAAGAGGGAGTGCCGACGGGAGTAAGCAGTTTCCCCAACTTCAGTTTCCCCCACCAGCTGCCGATACCAGAACTGACCCCTAATACGGGTTCCTCTCGGGGAGCCGGTCGGTTGCTGGAGGTGGGATGCGCGCTGGACTGCTATCGCAGAGGCTGTTGCGTGCGGCAGGAGTGCTGCTGATGCTCAGCGGATGTGGCTTCGATCCGGAGGGAGACGTTCCGCTCGAGCCACCGGCTGTCTACCGGGAGTGGTGGGCCAAGACCCAGGTCTGTTCCGGTCTGACCGGCGACTTCGACCGCATCCGCTGGTCCGTCATCGAAGGCCCCAGCTTTGCCTGCTCCAGCGGCCAGTGCGCGGGTCACTGGAGGACCGACCACCACATCTTCCTGGCCAGCGAGTGGTCCATGGATGAGATGGTTGTCCGGCACGAGATGCTGCATGACCTGATCGGCCGGCCCGGCCATCCGGCGCCACCCTTCGGCCGGGGTTGTCCCCTCACCTGGGAAACCTGGAACGGCGGTGCGGCCGGACTGAACATCGCCCGACACGGCTCCGCGAACCCGCCACAGCAGATCGATTAGAGCCGGCTCAGTCCCGGCCCAAGAGGACCGGGCTCACTCATGGCCCAGGTTCCTCTGCACCGCGTTGGCGACTGAATCGGCCCGGGCGGCCAAGGCCGGCTGGCCCGCTGTCGCGAACGACTTCGAGGATCCTCCGTACACAACCGAGTACAGCTGCAGGATCGATCCCGAGGGCTGGTCCACCCAGCCCCGCGGCCGCTCGCGAGCAGCCGACTTCCAGTGGTACACGTCCCACAGCAGCTTCCTGGTCCGGGGCAGATTCAGGTAGCCCAGGCTCGGGTTCAGCACGATCGAGTCGTTGGGGACCACCGGCTTCGGCATCAGCTTCCGGACGAAACCCTGGGACACCAGGTACTGACTCAGTCCCAGGGTTTGATCGGGATAGCCACCGTCGCTCCAGCTGAAGTACACCGGCCGCTTCCCCATGTTGTCCCGGATCAGGAAGATGGTCGCCAGGTCCTGGAGCATCAGCACGTCCTGGCCGAAGTCGATTCGCAGACTGTCGAAGGCGACTCCGCCGGTCGAAGGCACCTGCATGGCTTCAGGCAGGCTGTCGAGCTGTTCCTCGGTCAGGCTGAAGACCGGCTCATTAGGCTGCTTCCAGAACGGCGGATCGTTCGGCCGAGCCGCAGTCGAGTCGGTCAGCGGCACTCCAGACTCGGCGGGACTCGGCTTCCATAATGCCGCGGCTCGGGACGGATCGAACTGAGGTGTCTGGCGCCGCCGCAGCTGTCGCAGATGCCAGCGGGTGTTCATCAGTGAGAGGTTCGCCAGGGTGACGTCCCGCCGGATCCCCTCCACCTCCTGCGCATACCAGAGCGGGAAAGTGTCGTTGTCGCCGGCGGTGATCAGAATTCCGTACGGCTCCACCGACTGCAGAATGTCGTAGGCAAAGTCCCGCGGCGTGGTCTCGTGGGCCCGGCTGGCGGTGATCCGGTTGCCCAGCAGCGGAATCAGAGCCAGGGCCAGGACGGGGGTTGCAGCCACCCACCGCTGGTCCGGCGTGCCCCGGTCGCGGAGGAACTCGACGGTGCGCCGCATCAGAGCGCCGAAGCCGAGCGCGATGAAGGCCCCGTAGACCGCAAAGGACCCCACAAAGAAGTAATCCCGCTCGCGGACCTCACGGGGCAGGGAGGGCTCTCCGGGATACTGGGAGAACCCGTATTTGAAGTTCATGTAGAACACGAGCCCCAGGGTGAGCGTCGCCAGCAGGGCAACTCCCGCGAGGCCGGCCCTCCGGTCCCGCTTCCAGAGCTCCCACAGGCCGGTCAGACCCAGCACGGTGAACACACCGGTGGCAGCCGCGCCCAGCCGGCCCCAGTCGCGGGCGAACTGCCAGGAGAAGTACTGCCAGAAGTTCGCCAATTGGGCGGTGAAGGTCGCCTGCCGCTCAGTGATCGGCGGCTTGCCGTACTGGACCCGGTTCAGCACGTCCTGCAGCGCCTGGCTGAGGAACCCGACCGGCTCGCCTTCATTAATGGGGGGATACTGCGCGGCCCGGAGTGGCAGCCAGAGATAATTGAGCGAGATCCCCACAATCACCGATGCGATTCCGAGATACACCAGCGGATCGCGGGGAGTCTTCCAGAGCGCATAGCCCAGCACAATGATGGTGAGCAGGATCAGCACGCCCCCCACCGTACCGCCGTGGAGGATCGCGATCCAGTCGCCGGTAATCGCGAGCAGCAACGCGTAGAACGTCACGATGGCCCAGGGGCGCAGCACCGTGCGCCAGTCGGTCCACAGCACGTAGACAGCCAGCGCCGGCAGCACCAGCACGCCCATCAGGTGATTGGTCGAGGTCAGCGCCAGCACGTAGGCGATGAGGACCAGCCACCGATCCCGGTGCGTTCCCGGCTCGTCATCACCCCAACGGACCACCAGCCACATGACCAGAGCCATGGAGAGCAGCGATAAGGTGTACACCTTCTCGTTGACGGTGGACTGGTTCCACACCGTCCACGAGGTGGCCCCCACCAGTACGCCGGCAAAGGCCGCGGCGTAGCGGGCCCAACGGACCGGCACGATCCCCCGGAGCCACCGCTCGGCCACCAGGAACCAGAGTCCCGCGGCCGCCGCGCTGGTCACAGCGGCGAACAGATTGATCCTTACGGCGTAGGAAGCGGCCAGCGGCAGCAGCCCGAAGGTGTGCGCCAGGATGACGAAGAATGGGTTGCCCGGCGGATGGGGAATGCCCAGAACCTTGGCGGCCGCGATGTACTCCGAGGTGTCCCAGAACGCGGTCGTCGGCGCGAGAGTCGCGAGATAGATGAGAAAGACGATCACCGCCGTGACGGCAGCCCACAGATAGGGCGGTCGATCAGACTCCGTCGTAGTCACTACCCGCTCACCGCTCACCGCTCACCTCTCACTCTAGTGTCTGAACTGCCTGCGACCGGTCAGAACCATGGTCATGCCGTGTCGGTCGGCTGCCGCGATCACTTCCTCATCCCGGACCGAGCCTCCCGGCTGAATGATGGCCTTGATACCGGCGTCGGCAGCCAGCTCGATATTGTCGGCAAAGGGAAAGAAGGCATCCGAGGCCATCACGCTCCCTGCGGGATCGTGTCCCTGCTGCCGCGCCTTGTGCACCGCCATGAACACGCTGTCCACCCGGCTCATCTGTCCGGCTCCGATCCCAATCGCTGCCTCGTCCCGGGCCAACAGGATGGCATTGGACTTTACGGCGGCCACGGCGGCCCAGGCGAAGCGCAGGTCATTCCATTCCAATTCGCTGGGCGACCGTTTGGTCGCGATCTTCCAGCCCTGTTCCGAAGGATCGAATTGAAACTGGTCCTGCACCAGGAACCCGCCTCGTACCCGCTTGAAGTCGAGGGACCTCGCTCCATCGCTGACCGGCAGCTCGACCACCCGGAGCTGCTTCTTGGCGGCGAAGGTCTCCAGGGCATCGGCGTGGAAGGAGGGGGCCACCACCACCTCCACAAAGAGGTCGCTCATCGCGGACGCGGTCGCCCGATCCACCACCGTGTTAAAGCCGATGACCGAGCCGAAGGCGGAGACCGGGTCGGTGGCGCGAGCCTTTCGGAAGGCCTCCACCGCCGAGCCGGCGATCGCAATGCCGCAGGGAGTGGTGTGCTTGATGATGGAGCAGGCCGGCCGATTGCCCCAGCCCGCCACGCTCGACATGGCCGCGTCAATGTCGAGCAGATTGTTGAAGGACAGCTCCTTCCCCTGGCGCTGGGCCAGGTCGCGCATGCCTCGAGGCTCTTCGGTGACATAGAGCGCCGCGCGCTGGGTCGGGTTCTCCCCGTACCGAAGCGCCTGCACTCGTTCCATGGCGATCCCCAGCCGGCTGGGCAGGCCCTCGTCGGCAGGGGTGAGATAAGCCGCGATGGCTGCGTCGTAGTCGGCGGTGTGCGCAAACACCTTGGCGGCGAACTCCCGCCGAGTCTCGGTATCGATGTCGCCCTGCCGGAGCAGATCCAGGATCGCGGGATAATCGGTGGGGTCTACCACCGGGAGTACCGAGGCGTGGTTCTTCGCAGCCGACCGCAGCATGGAGGGGCCGCCCACATCGATGTTCTCCAGCGCGTCCTCCAGCGAGACGTCCGGCTTCGCGATGGTGAGCTGAAAGGGATACAGGTTCACCGCCACCAGATCGATCGGGGTGATCTTGTGTTGGGCGAGCGCCTTCAAATGCTCCGGCAGATCGCGCCGGGCCAGGAGCGCGCCGTGAATCACCGGGTGCAGGGTCTTGACCCTGCCATCGAGCAGCTCGGGAAAGCCGGTCAGCCGCTCGACCTCGATCACCGGTACGTTGCCACTCCTGAGCGCCGCCGCGGTCCCCCCGGTCGAGATGATCTCCCAGCCTAGATCCACCAATCCTCGGGCGAATGCGACAACGCCGCGTTTGTCGCTGACGGAGATGAGCGCGCGGGGCATTTATTCGGTCGCCAGTCGCGAGTCGCCAGCCGCCAGTTCTCGCTCGAGGGGAACAACTCGTCCCGCTCGGGCCGTCGCTAAGACGACAGCGGGGAGCAGGCGGTGCTCTTCGGCGAGCACTCTCTGAGCCAGCGCCTCCGGCGTGTCGCCCGCGAGGACCGGCACCCGAGCCTGGGCCAGGACGGCACCCCGGTCGTAGCGCTCGTCCACCAGATGAACACTGGCGCCACTCTCCCGGGCGCCACTGGCGAGCACCGCCTCGTGGACCCGTCGTCCGTACATGCCTTTCCCTCCGAAGTTGGGCAGCAGGGCGGGGTGGATATTGATGATCCGGTCCCGGTACTCGGCCACCACTGCCGCCGGCACCAGCTTCAGGTATCCCGCCAGCACTACGAGATCAACCCGATGCTGTCGCAGATGATCGAGCCATGCGCCGGCGTCCTCCGGGCGGGGCAGAACTCCGGTCGGAATGTCCCCGGCGCGTGCGAGCGACAGGCCCGGCGCCTCGCGGTCGCTCAGCACCAACACCACTCTCGCCGGCGCCTCCGGGCCCAGTGCGTGAAGCAGCGACTCGAGATTGCTGCCCCGGCCCGATATGGCCACCGCGATGCGCATCGGCACGGGCGAGGAAGCTAGCACCAGATCGACCGCGGAAGAAAGATTTCGGGCACCGCCCAGCAGAACGCTCCGGCCGCCGAACGCCTCTGCCGGAAGCACGTCTCGCTCCCGGTCTCCGATCCACCAGCTCCGGCTGAGGTCGATGCCGAATCGTTCCGCCGCCTGCCGGTACAACAGAGTTCCCGGTTTCCGGCATTCGCAGGCGCCGGTCACCTCCGGCAGATGAGGACAGAAGTAGTGACCGTCGATCCGGGCGCCGGACTCCTCCAGAAGCTGGTCCAGCCGTCGTTCGGTGCGGAAGTAATCTTCGGCGCTGAGCAGCCCCCGCGCGATTCCCGACTGGTTGGTCACCACAATGGTGAGGAACCCGCCGGCATTGAGACGACGGAGGGCGCCGGCGGCGCCGGGGAGCAGCCGAACCTGGGCTGGATCCCGAAGGTAGCCCACATCCTCGACGATGGTTCCGTCCCGATCGAGGAATACCGCAGCCCCCGGCGTCACGAGCGCAGCGCCGCTGCGACTGCCTGAGCCAGGAGCGGAAGGGAATCGTCGAGCAGGGTGCGAGGATCGAAGAGCACGCGGTTCTCCGCCACTCGCGCCACGACTGGCGGGTCTCCCAGGCGCAGGCGAAGGGCAAGCCCATCGGGACCCAACCTCCCGGGCTGGATGGCAACCAGCGTGGTCGGCAGGGTCGCGCCGGGGAAGGATCCGCCTCCAACCGCTGACTCTCCCGCGAAGGTCTCGGGATTGGTCTCCTCGGGTAGCAGCGCCGCCAGCGCGGAGGCCCGGCGGGTCAGCTCGCTGGCTGGGATGGTCAGCATCGTCAGCACCGGGATCGAACGAATGGCGACCTCCGGGTCCTGATAGAGATCCAGGGTCGCTGCCAGGGCCGCGAGCGTGAGCTTGTCCGGGCGAAGCGCACGGGCCAGAGGATTGCTCCGGCACCGGGCCACAAGATCCCGCCGGCCCGCGATGCATCCTGCCTGGGGTCCTCCCAGCAGCTTGTCGCCACTGAAGAACACCAGACCGGCGCCGGCTGCCAGTGCATCGGATACTCGAGGCTCCCCAGTGAGCCCCCAGGGCGACAGGTCCACGAGGAGCCCGCTGCCCACGTCGTAGAGATAAGGAATGCCGGCCTGGTCGGCGAGTCGGGCGAGGTCGGCGGGAGCCGGCGTGGCCACGAACCCCCGCTGCTCGAAGTTGGAGCGATGCACCGTCAGGATTGCTGCTGCTCCGTCGAGAGCGTTCTCATAGTCCTTGAGGTGGGTGCGGTTGGTGGTTCCGATCTCGCGGAGACGAGCACCGCTCCGGGCCATGATGTCCGGAATCCGGAACGAGCCGCCGATCTCGATCAGCTC
>Ga0075421_100004028_pt1 | contig 17695 bp, 17 predicted proteins | sample SoiMetdeltSBSDD5_FD_75292 | JGI IMG/M metagenome (GOLD analysis project Ga0075421, IMG submission 75292) | Bulk soil microbial communities from a Populus tree surrounding site in Tennessee, USA - Soil MetaG P. deltoides SBSDD5 | ecosystem: Environmental > Terrestrial > Soil > Tree plantation...
GAGCGCTCGAACCAGCGGCTCATCGACTTCCCGAAGCGGAACGACGCGGTCGCGGTCACCGCCTCCACGGCGTACGTGCCGTCGGGGCGCACGGCGGCCGCCGGCGAGCAGTGGAAGTTCACGTTGGTAGCCGCGGCGACCGAGGCGGGCAGCGGCACGCCCTCGTCGACCACCTTCCGGTAGACGCCCTCGCGCGCGGTATAGAGCACGCCCGTCAGATAGACGACGTCGCCGAGCTCGAGCGACCCGAGGGCGGCCTCGCTCACCGGCGTGGTCAGCTGCACCTCGCGCATGCGGATGTCGTCGAGCCTCATTCTGGCGCGGCCCTCACTCGATCCCCTCGCGCCGGTAGTAGTCGGTGAACCACTGCGGGTCCGCCCGGAACTCAACGCGGCCGTCGTCGTGCAGGCGCGCCGTGGCCCGGCGGGACGAGAGACAGAAGGCGTGGATGCCGACTGGCATGCCGCCGGTGTGGGAGTACGCGACTTCGACGTGCGTGGCGACGACGAGCGAGGTGCCCGCAAAGCCCATGGCGCCGATGCCGACGTAGTTGCCGAGAGTGGTGAGCTCGTCCTCCAGCGCGGCGATCGCCGGGTCGGGATGGCGGCTGCCGACGGTCCGCAGGCACGCGGCTTCCTTGCCCAGGCGCACGCACGTGTCCTTGGCGCCGCCGATCCCGACGCCCATGATGGCGGGCTGGCAGGCGAGGCCGCGCTTGCCGAACTGGACGAGGGTGTCGACGAAGAAACGCTTGAGACCGCCCACGCCGTCGGCGGGAAACAGCATGCGGTAGTCGCTGCCGAAGAGGCCGCCCTTGTGGACGGTGGTGATGTCGATCCAGGCGCCGCCCGGCTCGAACGCATAGGTGATCTCGGGCGCGTGCGCGCCCACGTTGTTGTTGTGGTCCACGCGCGTCAGCGGGTGCACGCGGTTGGGGCGCAGCGGGATCGAGGCCGTCGCCTCGGCGGTCGCCTTGCGGAGCGCGCGCTCGAGGGCGACGAAGCCGCCCTCCACCACCGCGTCGTTGCCGGCGCGGACGTAGTAGCGCGGCAGACCGGTGTCGGCGCACATCGGCCGGCGCTCGGCGGTGGCGATGTCCCAGTTGCGCTCCATCTCGGTCAGGACGAAGCGGGCGATGCGATTGCGCTCGCGCTCGCGGGCAGCAACGACCCCGGCCCGATAGTCGGCCGGGATGTCGATGGCGGCACGGGCCATGAGCTCGCGCGCAGTGTCCTCGATCAGCTTGGCCGGAATCACGGGGTCACCGTAGCACGCTCGGCGCCTCGCGGGGCGCGGTCGCGCGCCAGGCCGAGCGCGCACCACGTGGCGCCCACGCCGCCCACGCCAAGCGTCACGAAGGCCCAGCCCCACACGGCAGGCGTCACGCCGCGGACGTTGGTGGCGTCGAGCACGGCGCCGAAGACGAGCGGAGCGACGGCGCCGGCGCCGAAGCCGAGCAGCGAGCGAAGCGCGAGGCCGGCGCCGAGGTAGGCGGGCGGCACCGACTCCGTGAAGGCCGTGGACAGTACCGGAGAGTCACCGAGCGCGGTGAACGCGTAGACGGCGCCGACGACGACGAGGAGGGCAAGCGGCCAGCCGATGAGCCAGCCGAAGACGAACGAGCAGGCGCTGCTGATGCTCGCGAGGGCCAGCAGCACGGTGCGGCGGCCGAGCCGGTCGGAGAGATTGCCCATCGACGACGAGGCGATCAGCCCCATCACGTGGAACGACGCCGAGACGTAGGCGCCGGACTCCGTCGCGCGCACGGTGCCCGTGCCGACGACGACGAAGGCCGCCGCCAGGAACGCCGGCACCCAGGCCCACATGCCGAGCAGCTCCCACGAGTGGAAGGTGTAGCCCGCCATGAGACGCATCGCCCGCGGGTTCTTCATGACGGCGGTGCGGAAGCCGGACTCGGGGTGCCGCGCGTGAACGACGTTCGGCGTGTGGCGCAGCGCGAGCCCGACGATCACGGCGCCGACGACCGGCCCGCACGCGGAGGCGACAAACGCCGCGGGATAGCCGCCCCAGCCGAGCGCGGCGCCGGAGAGCACGAGGGACAGCGCGTAGCCGAGGGACGAGGAGGCGATCAGCCAGCCGACGGCCGCGCCCCGACGTGCGGGCGGATAGCGGTCGGCCAGCAGCATGATGGCGGTGGTGTAGGTGCCGCCGTTGGCGATGGCGACGAGCGTATAGAGGATGAGGCCGGACACGTACGAGCGTGCGAGGAAGGCGAAGAGCAGCCCGCTGACGGCGGTGAGCCACGACGACCACACGAACACGCGACGCGCACCGAGCCGATCGGCGAGCGCCGAGAAGACGAGCAGCGAGACGGCGTATCCGGCCTGAAAGCCCGTGGAGATCGAGCCAGCCATGGTGGCCGACATCGACCACGCCGTGAGCAACACCGGCAGCACGGCGGCGTAGCTCATGAACATGGCCATCATGCAGGAGCGCGCCAGACAGAGCGCGAGCAGCCAGCCGTCCAGCCGCATGGCGTCAGGCGCGGCGGAAGGCGCGCCCGATGTAGTCCATGAAGCGCGCCTCGATCTCGGCGACGGCCGCCTCACCCACCTCGCGCGCGCTGCCCGGACGCTCGCCGCCGGGCAGCTTGCACCACTGCTCGAGGTAGGCGTCGGAGGCCTCGAGGCCTTGCTGCATCGCGACGGAGTCGATCAGCGCCTGGAAGCGCTCGCTCAGCTGCAGCGTCACCTGCCCGTTCTCGTCGACCGCCTCGACCGCGGCCGGAATCTCCTGCCAGGCGACGATCTCCCAGCGCGCCACCTCACGCGCCTCCCATGAACTGGGCGAGCAGCGTCACGCGGTCGCCGGCCTTGAGCGGCGAGTCGAGGTCGTGCTCGACACCGAGGACGGCGTCGTTCACCAGCACCTCGATGTGCTCGCCCAGCGTGCCCGCGTGCCAGAGGGCGGCGTCGAGCTCGGGAAAGCGGACGCTCAGCGCCTTGAGAACGGAGCGGACGGTGGACGACGGGGACACCGGCTCGTCGAAGACGCGGCGCGTGGCGCCATCGCCGCCGATGAAGCGCGTTGGCCAGCCGACGACCTCGACGACCACCGCCGGCGGCGCGATCTCAGCGCTCGCTGCGCCGGGGCGGCGCGTCCTTCTCGTTGAGGAACGCGCCCTGCGTCCGCAGACGCTTGGCGAGCTCGCCGTACGACGACGCGCGGATGATGCGGTCGAACTGCGAGCGATAGTTGCCGATGAGGCTGATGTTCTCGATCACGATGTCGTAGATCTGCCAGCGATTGCCCGAGCGGTTGATCATCCGTGCTTCGACGGGAACCTCCGTGCCCTGCTTGGTGATGACCTTGGCACGGACGATCGCGTGGTCCCCGTCGAGCTTCTCCTCCGTGAATTTCAGCCGCTCGCCGCCGAAGAGATCGATCTTGTTGATGTAGGTCCGCTCGAGCAGGTCGGCGAAGAGCTGCACGAACTCGGCACGCTCCTCCGGCGAGCGCTGCTGCCAGTGCGGACCGAGCGCGCGCCGCGCCGTCTCCTGGACGTCGAAGATGTCGATGGCGATCTTCCTCACGGCCGCGCGGCGCTCGGCCCGGCGGTCGTCGACCTTCAGGGCGGGATCCTCGAGGACCCGCACCACCGCGTCCGTGTACTCGCGCACCGTGTCGGTCGGTACGCCGGCCAGGGCGAACGTCGCGCCGCCCAGGACGAGGGCGACCACCGCGGTCGCGAAGGCGAGGGTCTGCCTCATGTGCTCACTCCTTCCCCTCAGGAAGTATACCGTGCGCAAGGCGGACGGGTTCCGGTGCAGAGGGCGCTGAGCGCGTGCGCTTATCGGACGACGGTCTTGAGGTGGCCGAGAACTTCCTGCTCGAACTGCTCCAGGCTCTGGCCGAACGTCTCACGGAAGTTCGCGTGACGGTCCTGCCGGCGCTCGAACGAGCGGAAGTAGTTCACGACGTGGTCGAATCCGTCGCGGGTGATCAGGTAGTCGGCCATCAGAAATGCGAGCTGATAAGTCGGCAGCGAGCCTTCCTTGAGGTGTCGCACGGTGAACCCGCGGGGATTGCCGAGCGTCTCCAGGTCGAGCCGCGCCGCGACCAGCGCGGCGTGGTTGCGAATGCCCGCCGTCGCCAGCGCACGGCGGTTCGCGATCGTGTCGAGCGAGAGCCGCTCGAGGGCAACGAACGCGACGTACTCGGACATGCCCTCCGCGAGCCACTGCTCGGCGCGGCCTTCCCCGCCCGCCATCTCGATCTGTGAGACGTGCGCGAGCTCGTGCGCGATGAGCCGCAGCCACTCGCGGCCGTGCGCGTGGCCGACGTCGTCGTTCAAGAGCAGCTGACGGCGCTTGCCGATGCCCACGGCAAACTCGCTCAGCTCGGCGGCGCGGATCGGCGTGACCTGGGCGTCCTGGATGAGGCCTTGCTCGAAGACTTGTCGTCCGGAATAGACGTAGACGGTGAACGTCGCGGGCATCGGCAGTCCGAGGTCGCGCATGAGGATCGCCGCGAGCCCGCGCACGGCGCGCTCGTGCGTCGTGAGAACGCTCGCATCGCGCGGCGGCGTGAGGCTGACGGCTTCGAGTTGAAATGGAAGAACGACGCGGCCGCTGCCGCAACCCGCGACGACCACCAGCGCGGCCAGCAGCAGAATGCCGAACAGGCGCTGGGAAATCCGTTTCATACTTGCGCCGCATTTTCACACGCGCCGACACGGATTCGGAAGAAAATTTCATGGGTTGCGAGTGTGAAACTTACAACATCCAGCCGGCGACGGCGCCGATCAGGCCGCGGGCCGTTGAGCGGCGGCGGCGGACACGAGCTCGGTCAGTCGGCGGGCGTTCCGGACGGCAGCGGCGCGGCCGTCGTTGTTGTAATACACGAACACATCCTTGCCCTCCGCCGCCCACGCCCCGACGCGGGCGGCGTCCTGGCGCAGCATGCCCTCGGTATACGACCCGCCATAGCCTCGGCGCGTCCCGTGCCGCCGCACATACACGAAGCCGGCGGTGACCGGCCCGGTCACCGGCTGCAACTTCCAGTCGTGCAGGCAGAGCGCGACGTTCGCGTTCGCGAGGCGCTCGAAGACCGGCTCGATGAGCCAGGAGACGTGGCGGACCTCCAGCACGGCGTCGCGGATCTTGCGGCGCGCCAGCGCGCTCAGAAAGCCGTCGAGCCGCTCGAGGCTCAGGTGGAACCGCTCGGGGAGCTGGAACAGGATCGGACCGCGCGTGCGGCCGAGTCCCTTCGCCCGGGCCAGGAACAGCGTCAGCGGCGGGCCCGGCTCGCGCAGGCGCTTGATGTGGGTCAGGAAACGGCTCGCCTTCACCGCGAAGACGAACGGCTCGGGCACGGCCTGGGCCCACGCGCGAAAGGTGGCCGCGCGGGGCAGACGGTAGAAGGGACTGTTCAGCTCCACCGTCGGAAACGTGGCCGCGTAGAACGGGAGCCACTCCCGCACGGGCACGTCGCGCGGATAAAAGCGCCGGCGCCAGTCCTTGTAGACGTAGCCGCTGGTGCCGATGAGGACGCGGCCCGCTCGCATGATTCCGAATGATACTCTCCACACCCGAGGGAGGACCGATGACCGCGATATCGGCGGCCGATCTCTACGAGCGGCGGCGGGTGCCCGTGCTGGACAGCCACATGGCGTACGTCGAGGTCGGTGTCGGCGCGCCGATCGTCTTCCTGCACGGCAATCCGACCTCCTCGTACCTGTGGCGCAACGTGATTCCACACCTCGAGGCGTCAGGGCGGTGTCTCGCGCCCGACCTGATCGGCATGGGGCGCTCCGGCAAGGCGGCCGGCGGCTCGTACCGGTTCGTCGACCACGCGCGCTACCTGGACGCGTGGTTCGAGGCGCTGGGCGTGACGAACGCGACGCTCGTCGTCCACGACTGGGGCTCCGCCCTGGGCTTCGACTGGGCGCGCCGCCACCCCGACCGCGTGCGCGCGCTCGTCTACATGGAAGCCATCGTGCAGCCCGTCACGTGGGACGACTGGCCCGAAGCCGCGCGCAAGATCTTTCAGGCAATGCGCTCGAGCGCCGGCGAGGAGCTGGTGCTGCAGAAGAACGTGTTCGTGGAGCGCATCCTCCCCGGCAGCGTCCTGCGGAAGCTGACGCCCGAGGAGATGGAGCAGTATCGCGCGCCGTTCCGCCTGCCGGGCGAGTCGCGCCGCCCGACGCTCACCTGGCCGCGCGAGATTCCGATCGACGGCGAGCCGGCCGACGTGGTCGCCGTCGTGGAGGCCTACGGCGCCTGGCACAGCGAGAGCCTGGTCCCGAAGCTGTTCATCAATGCCGAGCCCGGCTCCATTCTCACCGGGCGGCCGCGCGACTTCTGCCGGCGCTGGCAGAACCAGCACGAGGTGACCGTGCGCGGGAGTCACTTCGTCCAGGAGGACTCGCCCGCCGAGATCGGCCGCGCCATCGCCGCCTTCCTGCGCCGCCTGCGCTGATTCGTGCGGACCTACATCACACGACGGCTCCTGCTGTTCGTGCCGACGCTGTTCGGCGCCTCCCTGCTGATCTTCGTGCTGATGCGCCTGGTCCCCGGTGACATCGCGGAGATCCTCGTCTACCAGACCGGCTCCGAGTCGAGCGCGGTGCAGAAGCGCCAGATCGAGCAGATTCGCCGCGAGCTCGGCCTCGACCGGCCGGTGGCCACGCAGTATCTCGCCTGGCTGGCGGGAGCTGTCCGCGGGGACTTCGGCTACTCGTACAGTCAGCGGCGGCCGGTGAACGAGATCCTCGCCGAGCGCTTTCCCCGCTCGATGGAGCTGGCCACGGTGACGCTGCTGCTGGCCGCGCTCTGGGCCATCCCGCTCGGTGTCGTCTCGGCCGTGCGGCAGAACACGTGGCTCGACTACGTGGTCCGCGTGCTGAGCATCAGCGGCCTCAGCCTTCCGATCTTCTTCACCGGGGTGCTGATCCTCTATCTCCTCGTCCGCGTCTTCCGCTGGCTGCCGCCGCTCGAGTACGTCTCGCTGACGGAGGCGCCGGTCGAGAATCTCAAGCAGCTGATCTGGCCCGCGCTCGCGCAGGCCTACTACATCAGCGCGCCGATCATGCGCCTCACGCGCTCGCAGATGCTGGAGGTCGTGCGCCAGGACTACGTGCGTACGGCGCGCGCCAAGGGCCTCGGCGAGCGCGCGGTGATGTACCGCCACGCGCTGCGGAACTCGCTGCTGCCGGTGGTGACGTTCATCGGCTGGTGGGGCGGCCGGCTCCTTGGCGGCGTCGTGATCATGGAGATCATCTTCGCCGTCCCCGGCATGGGACTGGCGCTCGTCCAGGCCGTCTCCTACCGCGATTACCCGACCGTCCAGGCGATCATCTTCGTGATGGCGCTGATCTTCCTCACCGTCAATCTCGCGGTCGACGTGCTCTACGGCTGGCTCGACCCCCGGATCAGGTATGGATGAAGCCGGCGCCCTCGCGCGCTTCGCGCAGCGGCAGCCGCTCGGCACGGCCGGCGCTGTCATCGTCGTGGTGCTGGTGGGCGTGGCGGTGTTCGCGCCGCAGCTCGCGCCCCACGGTCCGAAGGAGACCGGATTCGCACCGTACCTGCCGCCGAGCGCGCAGTTCCCGATGGGCACCGACCAGATCGGCCGCGACGTGCTGAGCCGCGTGGTGTGGGGCGCGCGGCTGTCGCTCTACGTCGGGCTCACATCGGTGCTCATCGGCGTGACGCTGGGCGCGCTGTGGGGCGTGGTGACCGCATACGTGGGCGGCGCCCCCGACTCCGGCAGTCAGCGGGTCGTCGACTCGTTGATGGCGTTGCCGCCGATCATTCTGGCGCTCGCGCTCATGGCCGCGCTGGGGCAGTCGGTGAACAACGTCGTGCTCGCGCTGCTCCTGCTGCTGGTCCCGACGGCGGCGCGCACCGTTCGCTCGGTGGCGCTCTCGGTCAAGGAGTTTCCTTTCGTGGAGGCGGCCCTGGCCGCCGGCTGCTCGCACACGCGGGTCATCGTGCGCCACATCTTGCCCAACTGCCTGGCCACGTATATCGTCCTGGTCACCACGAACGTGTCCTACGCGATCGTGGTCGAAGCCTCGCTCAGCTTCATCGGCGCCGGCGCGCCGCCGGACGAGCCGTCGTGGGGCGGGATGCTGACGGCCGGCACGCAGGCGATCGAGAACGCGCCGTGGCTCGTACTCTTCCCCGGCGTGGCCATCAGCCTGGCCGTGTTCGGACTGAACCTGCTCGGTGACGCGATACGAGATCTGGCCGATCCGCGCTTGAGAGGCGGTCTTGGATGACAAAAGGAGACAGGATGAAGACTCGAGTTCGGTTGATCGCGCTGCTCTGCGCGGCGCTTGCCGTGCCCGCGGCGGTGACCGCGCAGGACAGGCCGCGCTACGGCGGTGTTCTGAACTGGTTCGACTACGGCGATCCCGGCCGGCTCGATGTTCACGCGGAGTCTCCGCTGGTCGTGCAGCAGGCGACCGCGGGCGTATACAGCGGCCTCCTGCACTGGGATCCGGACGATCCGTCCAAGATCGCCGGCGACCTCGCGGAGCGCTGGACGGTCTCGCCCGACGGCAAGACGTACACCTTCCACCTGCGCAAGAACGTGAAGTGGCACGACGGTCAGTCCTTCAGCTCGGCCGACGTGAAGGCGAGCTTCGATCGCCTTCTCAACCCTGAGTTCAAGAGCCCGAAGTGCGGCGCCGCGCTCAAGCCGCTGGTCGCCTCGGTGGAGGCGGTGGACGCGAGCACGGTGCAGTTCACGCTGAAGGCGCCGGTCAGTTACTTCCCGGGCGCCATCGCGTCGGCCTGGTGCCGCGTGGCGGCCAAGCACATTCTCGAAAAATACGGCGACCTGAACCGGCCGGAGGCGCAGGTGGGCACCGGGCCGTTCAAGTTCAAGAAGTACGACCGCGGCTCCGTCATCGAGTGGGAGAAGACCAAGGACTACTTCATCCCGGGCCTGCCGTACCTCGACGGCGTGAAGCAGTACATCCTCGTCGGCGGGCCGACGCAGGTGGCGGCGGCGAAGGCCGGACGGATCATGCTCTGGGACGCCTGGCCGCCGATGCGGAAGACGCAGGCCGATGAGGTGAAGACCGCGCGCGGCGACGAGGTCGACATCTACCGCTGGCCGATCAACACGATCTTCCTCCTCTACATGAACAGCAAGCGCGCGCCGTTCGACAATCCCGACATGCGCCGGGCCGTGTTCCTCGCCATCGATCGGCAAGAGCTGATCACCAAGGCGCTCGAGGGCGCCGGGGTGCCGTGCGCGATCCTCGATCCGAAGCTCGTCGGCGAGTTCGCGCTGCCGCTGGAGGAGGTCGCCAAGACGCCGGGCTGCCGGCAGGCCAAGGACACCGACCTGGCCGAGGCCGAGAAGCTCGTGAAGAAGCACCATCCGAACGGCATCGACATCGAGATCGCCGTGCGCCAGGTCGGCAACTACGTCGACCGGGCGCAGCTCGTCATCGCGCAGCTGCGCAAGATCGGCATCCGCGGCACGCTCAAGACCCACGAGAGCGCGGCCGGCTACGCGAGCTTCGGCAAGGGCGACTTCCAGATGATCGCCACCCAGGACCGTGCGATGGACGGGATCGATCCCGGCGACGTCTTCCACGTCGTGTATCACACCAACGCCGGCAGCAACTACGCGCAGCTCTCGGACCCGAAGGCCGACGACCTGATCGACCGCGCCGCGAAGGAGACGAACAAGAACAAGCGCACGCAGCTCTACCACGAGCTCCAGCGGTATATCCTGACCAGCGGCACCACCGGCGCCGTGCCCGTCGGCTGGGTCGAGGGCTTCTTCTTCCGCGACAAGAAGGTCCGCGGCTACAAGCCGGCGCTCACGACGTACGACGGCAACACGTTCATGAAGACCTGGCTGGCGCCGTAGCCGAAGTCAGTGGCATGGGCGCTGCACGACCCAGCGCCCGTGCTTCGTTTCGCGCTGACCGCCATCGGGACGGCCGCCGCCGTTGCAGGGGCCCGGCGTCTCTTCGCCCGCGAGACGGACCTCTTCGGCGCCGTCGCCATCGTCACCGGGGGCTCGCGCGGCCTCGGCTTCCTGATCGCCCGCGAGCTGGCGCGGGAGGGATGCGTGCTCGCCATCTGTGCGCGTGATCCCGACGAGCTCGAGCGCGCGCGGCTGGATCTCGAGCGCCGTGGCGCCGAGGTCATCGCGATCCGCTGCGACGTCGCCGATCCGGTGGCGTGCGCCAACCTCGTGGCGGAGACGGAGCGCCGCCTCGGGCCCCTCGACATCCTCGTCAACAACGCGAGCATCATCCAGGTAGCGCCGATCGACTCGCTCGGCGTGAAGGACTTCCAGCAGGCGCTGGCCGTGAACTTCTGGGGCACCGTCCACCCGACCCTGGCCACACTGCCGGGGATGCGCGCGCGCCGGCGCGGCCGCATCGTCAACATCGCGTCGATCGGCGGGAAGGTCAGTGTCCCCCACTTGCTGCCGTACGGCGCCGCCAAGTTCGCCGTGGTCGGTTTCTCCGAAGGCCTGGCCGCCGAGCTCGCGCGCGAGGGCGTGCAGGTCACCACGGTGATCCCGGGTCTGATGCGGACGGGCTCCTACTTGCACGCGGAATTCGAGGGGCAGCCGCCGGCGGAGTTCACCTGGTTCGCGCTCGGGTCCACGCTTCCCGGGATCTCGATGGACGCCGAGCGCGCCGCCCGGCGCATCGTGCGTGCGCTCAAGCGCGGTGAGCTCGAGCCGATCCTGTCGCTGCCGGCGCAGGTCCTCGCCCGGATGCACGGCCTCTTCCCCGCCACCGTCGTCGGCCTCCTCGGCCTCGTCAACCGGCTGCTGCCGCGCGGCGGCGTGCCGGGTGACAGCGCGCGCGGCCTCGAGCTCCAGCGCGCGAGCGGCGCCGGCGCCCTGCATGTCGCCACCTCGCTCGGCCGCGCCGCCGCCCGGCGCTTCCACGAGTACCCACCGACTCGTCGCGCGCCGTGAACTTTCGCCGGATCCTCGTCGCGACGGACTTCGCGGAGTCCGCGGAGCGCGCGCTCGCCTGCGCGGTGCAGCTGGCGCGGCGACACGGCGCGGAGCTGATCCTGCTGCACGTCTACATGGATCTTCCCGCGTATCCCGAGGTCACCGCCGGCCAGGTCGAGGCGATCTACGAGGAGCAGCGCGGCTGGATCGAGTCGGCGCTCGAGCGTCGCGCACGGAGCGCGCGGACTGAGGGCCTGCTGGCGCGCGCGGTGCTGCGGACGGGCTCTCCGGCGTCGACGATCGCCGAGATGGCGCGACAGGAGGGCGCCGATCTGATCGTCGTCGGCAGCCACGGTCGTGCGGGGCTCGACCGGCTGATTCTCGGCAGCGTGGCCGAGCGCGTCGTCCGGCTCGCCAGCGGTCCGGTGCTGGTCGTCAAGAGTGCGGAGGCCGCCGCCCGCGCCGACGCGGCCTGAGCATCACGCCGCCTGCGACGGCGTCGCCTCGCTCTGCACCTGGCGATACTGCAAGATGCGCGCGCGCGCTTCGCCGAGCGTCGCCGCGAAGTCGTTCGCGCCGGCGGCCAGCAGCTGTGTCCGTGCCTCCTCGAGCCCCTCACGCGGTCCCCAGCGCACGGCCACGATCGTCAGCTCGGACAGCGCTTGCCGGAGGCGCTTGACGAGATGGCGTGACTGCGCGAGGCCGCCGGGCGCGAGCGTGGTGACGACGGCAACGCCGGGCGACAGCGCGCTCACCCGCTCGACCACCTCGGCCACCAGCAGCGTCGCCGGCAGCGCCGCCACCGCGACACCGTCGACGGCGAGTCGGCTGGCCAGGATCCGCAGCGCGGCCGCGTCCACGTCATCGCGCGCGGCGCAGCCGACGACGTGGAGCGTGGCGGGCGGCGGCGGCGCGACGGGCGCCTCGTCCCGCCCGGCCGCGGCGGGGAGCGTGCTCACGTCGAACTGGTCGAGGATCTGGTCGATCCCGCGGGTGATGGTCCGCGCCTCGTCGGCGGTGATGGCGCCGCGAACGGCGTCCGCGCGCATGCGACAGAGCGCGGGCATCAGCACCTGGTCGTAGACGGCATCGGCGTCGTGGACCTTCGCGAACTCCTCGAGCACCTGCTGCGCCTCGTCCTCGTCGGCCTTCAAGAGCCGCTGGTAGAGGGCCACGTCGGGGGTGACCACCGGCTCGTCACCGAAGAGCACGACGAGGAACTCCATGCCGGGCACGTGCCGGCCGAGCGTGAGCAGGCACACCGTGAGCGGCGTGCCGACGACGAGCCCGACCGGCCCCCAGAGCCACGTCCAGAAGGCCAGCGTGATCAGCAGCGCGAGCGGTGACACGCCGGCGCTGTGGCCGAGCAGGAACGGCTCGATGAGGAGATAGATGATCAGCTCGACGCCGGCGAACACCGCCAGGACCAGGAGCGGCTCTCGCCAGCCATCGAACACTGCGAGGCTCATGACGAGGGGCAGGCTGGCGGCCATCCACGCGCCGACGTACGGCACGAACCGCAGCGCGGCGGCGAGCACGCCGAACAGCAGCGCGTACGGCACGCCGATGACGAACAGCCCGATGCCGATGGCGATGCCGAAGCCGGCATTGATCATCGACTGCATCGCGAGATACCGGCTGATGCGCTCGCCGGCGTCGGTCAGGATCTTCGTGGTCAGAGACGTCCGGCGGTAGCCGGCGAGCCGGATCAGCCGATCGAGCAGGCGCTGCCGCTCGAACAGCATGAACATCACGAGCACGATGACGAGGCCGACGCCGGCGAGGCTCTCGGCCAGCTCACCCAGGGTGGCCTTGAGACCGGCAATCCCGGTGGGCGTCTGGCCTTCGACGACGACGGGCACCGGCTTGCGCGCCTTGGTGTCGTCGTCCTTCTGCAGCTCGCCGATGACCTCCTTCACCGTCGACTGTGCCTTCTCGATCGGGCCGCCCTTGCCCGCGCGACGGACCTCGCGGATCTTTCGCTTGATCGTCCCCTCGTACCTCGGCAGGTCGGCGGCGAGCGTCGTCACCTGCAGCGCGAGCACGTAGGCGACTCCGCCCATGGCCGAGAACGCGAGCACCACGGTGAGCGCCACTGCCACCACGTGCGGCAGGCGCCGCTCCAGCATCCGCACGACCGGCGCCAGCACGAACGTGAGGAGCATCGCGACCGCGACCGGGATGAGGATCTCCTTGGCCACGGCCAGGCAGACGACCACGAAGGCGAGAATCCCAGCGAGGAACAGCGGGCGGAAACGGCCGTCGGCCATCTCCATGCATGCTGCTGCACATCCCGCGCCAGTCACGAGGTAGACTCTCGGCCGATGGACCTCATCGCCAAGTACGCCGCCAGCCAGCCGGATCGGCCCGCGCTCGTCGAGGGTGAGCGCGCCTTCACCTGGCGAACATTTTTCCGTACCAGGAACCGGCTCGCGCACTCCCTGGCGGCGCTCGGCCTCGGCGCCGGACACCACGCCGTGATCTACGCGCACAACTCGGCCGAGAGCATCGTGGCCACGCAGGCGCTCCGCGCGCTGGGCGCGGTCGCGGTGCCGATGAATCACCGGCTGACGGCCGAGGAAGTCGTCTACATCCTCGACAACTCCGACGCCACGGCCGTGCTCGTCGGCGATGGCTTCCTGCCGATGGCCGAGCAGGCTCGCGGCGTCGCCACGCGGGTGAAGCACTGGGTCACGCTCGGCGCCGAGCGGCGTCCGTGGGCGCACGCGCTCGACGACCTGCTCGCGCCCGGCCGCGACGAGGCGCCGCCGGCGCCGGCGGCCGTCGGCGGCTCGATGGTGTATACGGCCGGCACCACCGGCAAGCCGAAGGGCGCGCTGCGCCGCGTGATCGACGCCGCCGGCCTGCTGCCGCGGCTCGCCGCGCTCGACTGCGTCGATCCGTCCCACGTGCACCTGGTCGCCGGGCCGCTCTATCACTCGGCGCCCGGCGGCTTCGCGCTCTACGCGCACCTCGTCGGCGCCACCGTCGTGGTCATGCGGAAATTCGACGCCGAGGACGCGCTCCGCCACATCGAGCGCCATCGCTGCACGACGACCTTCATGGCTCCCACGCTGCTCAAGCGCATCGTCGACCTGCCGGCCGCCGTCCGCGCGCGCTACGACGTGCACTCGATGCGCTCGATCGTGATGGCGGCGGCGCCGTGCCCGATGCGCGTCAAGGCGCAGGTCCTCGAGATGTTCGGACCCGTGCTCTACGAGTTCTACGGCTCCACCGAGCTCGGCGTGAACACGGTGCTCCGTCCCGAGGACGTCCTGCGCAAGCCGGGCTCGTGCGGCCGCGCGGCGCCGGGCGTGGAGCTGGCCGTATGGGACGACGACGGCCGGCCCGTCCCGGCCGGCACACCGGGCGAGCTGTTCGTGCGGCGCTACAGCGGCGTGTTCGACGAGTACTACAAGAATCCGACGGCCACCGCCCAGACGTCACGCGGCGAGTGGATGTCCGTGGGCGACGTGGCGTGGATCGACGCCGAGGGCTTCGTCTACATCTGCGATCGCAAGCGCGACATGATCATCTCGGGCGGGGTGAACATCTATCCCGCCGAGATCGAGGACGTGCTGCACCGCCATCCGGCCATCGAGGACGCGGCCGTCTTTGGCGTGCCCGACGCCGAGTGGGGCGAGCGCGTACACGCCGCCGTGGAGCTGCGCGCCGGCATGATGGCCACCGAGCGCGACGTCGTCGAGTTCTGCCGCGCGCACCTGGCCGACTACAAGGCGCCGCGGGAGGTCTCGTTCCACGCCGACTTCCCGCGGGACACGGCCGGCAAGCTGGTGAAGCGCCTGCTCCGCGAGCCGTACTGGGCTGGGCGAGCGACGCGCGTCTGAGGCGCGCGCCAGCGGGAGGTTCACGATCATCGTCGTGCCCTTGCCGACGGAACGTGACGGGCTGGCTTACTCGACGACCAGATCTGCCCGGAGGAGGAGCGAGGGCGGAATCGTGAGCTCGAGGGCGCGCGCCGTTCTCAGGTTCACGCCCAGGTCGAGCTTTGCCGGCAGCTCGATCGGCAACACTCAGGCCAGCAGGCCGCCCGCTTCCACACTCTAGCCGCCGTGCGAAGCCGACACACGCGCCGGTTGACGGCGACCCGAGCCGGGCGTTGACTGGTGAGCAGCGCACCGCACCACCACGAGGAGGCTAGCCATGCCGCACAGAGTACGGGTGAACACCGCCAACCCGCAGGAGCTGCTCGAGGTCCCCGGTCTCCGACCCGATGAAGCCGACGCGATCGTACGCTACCGCAGCGAGCACGGCCCCATCGCCGATGCGCAGCAGCTCAGTCGCGTGCTCGGCGGCAAGGAGCTCAGCGCCGCGGCGCAGCAGCAGATGGATTTCGAGCCGGCGAATCAGACCGCGCCCGAGGCGCCTGGCGCCTAAGAGCTACTCCCCGTTGTCGTCGCCGTCTTCGCGGCGGAGGCGGAGGACGACCACCGAGCGCGCCTCCATCTCGTAGCTCTGGCCGCCGCGAAGGGGCCGGGTGCGGCGGCGGCCGGTCGGATCGCGCGTGTCGAGCATGGCCTCCCAGCTCACGTTCTTGCGATGCGCGGGGAGCGTGAAGCCCATCGGCTCGTGGTGCGCGTTCAGCAGGACCAGGAACGTGTCATCCACGATCCGCCGGCCCAGCTCGTCCAGCTCGGTGATGGCGTCGCCCGCGAGGCGGAGGCCGAAACAGCGCGTGTAGGCGTTCTCCCAGTCCTCCTGGGTCATCTCGCCGCCATCGTAACGGAACCACGTGAGGTCCTTCACCTCGGAGCCGTGGATCGGCCGGCCGAAGAAGAACTGCTCCCGCCGGAAGACCGGATGGCGACGGCGGAGGCGGGAGACGTAGCGGGTGAACATCAACAGGTCGCGCTCTTTCTTGTCCAGCTTCCAGTCGAGCCAGGAGATCTCGTTGTCCTGGCAGTAGGCGTTGTTGTTGCCTTGCTGCGTCCGCCCGATCTCGTCGCCGGCGCAGATCATCGGGACGCCCTGCGACAGCAGCAGGATGGCCAGGAAGTTGCGCTTCTGCCGCTCGCGCAGCTCCGTGATTTTCAGGTCGTCGGTCGGCCCCTCCACGCCGTGGTTCCAGGAGATGTTGTGCTCGTGACCGTCGCGGTTGCCGTCGCCGTTGGCCTCGTTGTGCTTGTCGTTGTACGAGACGAGATCGTTCAGCGTGAAACCGTCGTGCGCGGTGACGAAGTTGATCGACGCGTACGGCCGCCGCCCCCCATGACCGTAGAGATCGCTCGAACCGGTCAGGCGATGGCCCATCGCGCCTGCCTGGTTCTCGTCACCCTTGACGAACGCGCGCACGGTATCGCGATACATCCCGTTCCATTCCGCCCACAGCACGGGGAAGTTGCCGACCTGATAGCCGCCCTCGCCGAGATCCCACGGCTCGGCGATGAGCTTGACCTGCGAGATGACCGGATCCTGGTGAATGATGTCGAAGAACGCGCCGAGGCGGTCGACATCGCTGAGCTCGCGCGCGAGGGCGGAGGCCAGGTCGAAGCGGAACCCATCGACGTGCATCTCCTGGATCCAGTAGCGCAGACTGTCCATGATGAGCTGCAGCGTGCGGGGGTGCGTCATGTTGAGCGTGTTGCCGCAGCCCGTGTAGTCCATGTAGAAGCGCTTGTTGTCCGGGGTGAGCCGGTAGTAGGCCTCGTTGTCGATACCCCGGAAGCAGAGCGTCGGCCCGAGGTGGTTGCCCTCGGCGGTGTGGTTGTAGACGACGTCGAGGATGACCTCGATGCCGTGATCGTGCAGCGTTTTGACCATTGTCTTGAACTCGTTGACCTGTCGTCCGTGCCGGTTGTCCCGCGCGTAGCGGAAGTCCGGCGCGAAGAATCCGATCGAGTTGTAGCCCCAGTAGTTGCTGAGACCCTTCTCCTCGAGGTAGCGGTCCGAGACGAACTGGTGCACGGGCAGCAGCTCGACGGCGGTCACGCCCAGCGCCTTCAGATGGTCGATCACGGCCGGCGCCGTCAGGCCGGCATAGGTCCCGCGCAGCTCGTCCGGCACGTCGGGATGGCGCTTCGTCAGCCCTTTGACGTGCGCCTCGTAGATGACCGTCTGGTTCCACGGCGTCCGCAGCGGCCGGTCGCCGCCCCAGGTGAACGCCGTGTCGACAACGACGGCTTTCGGCATGTTGGCCGCGCTGTCGCGCTCGTCGATCGTCAGATCGGCGTCCTCGCCGGCGGCGCCATTCACCTGATAGCTGAAGAGCACGTCGTCCCACGTGATCGTGCCGCTGAGGGACCGCGCGTAAGGGTCGACGAGGAGCTTGTTCGGATTGAAGCGCTGGCCGTTTGCGGGATCCCACGGCCCGTGCACGCGATACCCATAGAGCAGTCCCGGCCGCGCCTCCGGCAGGTAGGCGTGCCAGACCTGATCGTGCTTGTTCGTGATCGGGACGCGCGCCGCCTCCACGGCGGGGTTGTCTTCCTCGAACAGGCAGAGCTCCACGCCCGTGGCGTGCTCGGAGAAGAGGGCGAAGTTGACGCCGGAGCCGTCCCAGTGAGCGCCGAGCGGATACGAGCGGCCGGGCCGCGCTCTGATCGACGCTCGATCGCGGGGGGTCACGTCCTCGAAATCTGCGAAACCTATGCCACTGGAGATGGGGGCCCGAAATGGCCCGGCGGAGCCGCGGCGCTCCTCTGCCTTCGCTAGACCATATGGAAGGACCGGCCTGACCTATCGCATATACGTGGGTTGTTCCGGGACCGGAACAGAGCCACAGGCGAAAGGAGGCCGGTCATGGCCATTACACACGTCGCCCTGGACG
>Ga0075421_100004032_pt1 | contig 17688 bp, 19 predicted proteins | sample SoiMetdeltSBSDD5_FD_75292 | JGI IMG/M metagenome (GOLD analysis project Ga0075421, IMG submission 75292) | Bulk soil microbial communities from a Populus tree surrounding site in Tennessee, USA - Soil MetaG P. deltoides SBSDD5 | ecosystem: Environmental > Terrestrial > Soil > Tree plantation...
GCCACGATCCAGTCGTAGACCACGCTCGAGATCCGGGCCACCCGCTCCATGCGATTGTTCGTTTCGGAGTCGGGTTCGGTGAGAACCGCGAGCACGTAGGGCTGCCGGCCGGGGAGAAACACCAGGCCCGCATCGTGCGCCGCGATCGAGATTTCTCCGGTCTTGTTGGCGATCCGCGCCTGCGAGCGGATGTCGTCCGGCAGGCCGGCGGGGATGCCAGCCCGAAACTCCTGCTCAAACAGGATCTCCAGCATCTGGCGGGACGAGTCGGCCGTAGATCTCCGCCGATCGTAGACGGCGCGAAACAACCCGACCAGGCCGTTGGCGGTCACACGGTTGTTGTACGACGCCTCGAATGCCTTGTCGTCTTCGACACCACGCGCGAGTTCGATCCCGCCGATGTCGTGGCGCTCGAGCATCTGTTGCGCCTGCTCGACACCGATGAGATCGACCAGGAGATTGGTGGCGAGGTTGCTGCTCGTCACGATCATGTGCCGCGCCAGATCCTGGAGACGCATCGTCCGGCCGATCGCGGCATGAACCTCGCGATCCGCATCACGCGCGGCCGAGACCCGAAACGGCTGACCGTCGATAACGCTGAGAAAACGGTTGCGGACATGCAGCCGTGAGTCGAGGGTGAAACGGCCGGCATCAACAGCACCAAAGAGCGCAAACAAGACTGCAACCTTGATCGTGCTGGCCGAATGGAACCAGCGATCGCCGTGACAGGACCACGCCGCACCGGTCTCGTAGTCGTAGAGCGAGACCGCGAGCGCCTCGCCGCCGATTTCCTGCGCGATTGCATCGATGCGGGATTCGAGGGACTGAAGGGTGGTGGCTGACGGCTGAGTCATGAATGCCCGCACAATGTTTCTGACACTCTCTATAATGCGGTACTTTCGTCTTTCTTCTTTCTCTTCAGGAGGTCAAGCATGGCCCGCACACGGCTCGCAGGCGCAACGCTGATCGTCGCTTTCATAGGATGGCTATCCATCGGCGTCGCGGCTCAGACTGCCGCGACGGTTGTCGGGAACGCGTCGAAGGCGATGGGCGCCGAGACTCTCGGATCGATCACCTTCTCTGGCACGGCGCAGAACGCCAACTTCGGGCAAAGCCGCGACATCGCCAACCCGTGGGCGCCGACCGGCATCACGAGGATCACGAACTACACTCGCACGATCGACTTCAATCAGCCGGCGTCGCGGGCGTTCGGACCGACGCAGCCGCCCGCGGTGCCGGGCGCGCCCGCCCCGATGCCCGGTAACTTCAACCAGAACATCACCCCGGCCCAGAACAACTGGACTCAGCAGCTCGAAATCTGGATCACGCCCTGGGGGTTCCTGAAAGGCGCCGCCGCCAACAACGCCACGATGCGTCAGGCCGGCAGGTTATCCGTCGTCTCCTGGTCGCCGGCAATCAAGGCACCCTCGGGACAGGCCTACGTCGTGACCGGCTATGTCAATCGCGACGGCCTTGTGGAGAGGGTCGAGACCCGCGTCGACCATCCAATCCTTGGCGACCTGCTCGTCGAAGCCGAATACTTCGGTTACCAAGACCTCGGCGGCGTCCGGGTACCAGAGAAAATCATTCAGAAGCGCGCGGGCCTGCAGACGTTCGAGGCCACAATCACCGCCGCGACGGCGAACCCGGCCAACCTGAAGGAACTCCTGACGCCGCCGGCCCCTGCCGGAGGCCAGGGTGGCGGAGGCGGCGGCGCCGCGGCGCCCCCCGCGGTCGAAGCGCAGCGCGTCGCCGACGGCGTCTTCCGCATCACCGGCGGCTACGTCTCACTGGCAGTGGACATGGGCGACCACATCGTCGTTCTCGAGGGCGGCCAGAGCGAGGCGCGCGGCCTCGCGGTGATCAATGCCGCGCGGCAGGCGATTCCGAACAAGCCGATCCGCTACGTCGTCAACACGCATCCGCATTTCGATCACGCCAGCGGCCTCGCGCCGTTCGTCGCCGAGGGGATCACGATCATCACGCACGAAAACAACGAAGACTTCCTCGAGGACGCGTTGGAGGCGCCGCGCAGGCTGGTAGGCGACGCGCTCGCCAAGGCCAACCGGGAGCCGGAGATCGAAGGGGTTGGAGACCGCCGCGTCCTGAAAGGCGCGGGGCACACGATCGAGCTGCATCACGTCAGGGAGCTGCAGCATACCGACGGGATGCTGATCGCCTACTTGCCGAACGAGAAGGTTCTGTTCAGCGCCGACTTCAATATTCCGAATCCGGCCGCACCGCCGGCGGCGGTCAATCCGTCACTGACGGCGTTGGTGGCGAACGTCGATCGGCTGAAACTTGACTTCACGACATACATCACGGTCCACCCTCCCGTGCCGGAGCGGCCTCTGACGAGGGCGGACCTGATGGGTGCGGTCGGACGCGGGACGAATTAGCTGCCCGAAGGCTTCAACGACGCCACGTAGGCGCCGATCGCGACGAGGTCTTCGGCTGTGAGCTTGTCCACGACCGGTTTCATGAGCGCCGACCACGTGCCGTGGCGCGTGCCGACCTGCATGTCGTAGAGCTGACGCACGACGTAGCTCGGATCACGACCGGCGATGCCCGGGACGGGGCCGCTGCCTTCAAGCGTCGGGCCATGGCAGATGCCGCACTGAACCGTCCTGCCGTCTCCGCCGGTTTTCACCAGCGTCTCGCCCGTCTTCACGCTGCCCACCGGCACGTAGGCCACGAATAACGAATGCGGATCGCGAAGCTCGAAACGCTCGGCGTCTTCGGGACCCTCGAGGATCCGCATGCCGAGCGGCTCCATTTCGTTTCCGGGCAGCCGGAAGAAGACGCCAAACTGCATGCGCGTCTTCGGCACCATGCGCGCCTCGACGACGCGGATGCGCTGCTTCCACGGGATGGAGCTGTAGTACCTCGCCGACGCTGTGATCTCTTCGTCCGTCATGGCCTTGGCAAAGAGAATCATCCGGTTGGTGTTCGCTTTACGCGGGTCGGCGCTGCGCCGCTTGTCGTTCCGGAAGTCCTGCATCGTCTGTACGAAATATTCGTACGGCAGGCCGGCGAGGCCGGCATTCTCCTGGCGACCTGCTCCACCGAGGTAATGGCACAGTCCGCACGCGTTGATCGCGGCGTCGCGGCGGCCAACTGCCACGATCGGCGGCACCGTGGCGGGATGCTCGTCGGGGAACCAGTCCGCGGGCCCGTACACGTCGTTGGCCTGAGCGCGCGTAAAGCTTCGCGTGGATCCGGGCAGCGTATGAAGGGCCGTATCAGGCGCGGGAGCGGGTGCTGGCCCTCCTGCCCGACCGACCGCAGGTGGCACGGCGGCCGCCGCAGGCGAGGCGCCTGCAGCCGGAGGCGGATCCACGAATCCGTACGCCCACGACGGGTGCTGTGCCACGGCGTCGACGACACTGGCGGCAAAGAGCAGCGCCAGCCCACAGGTCAGTACGCTGATCAACCTTCGCATCCAACCCCCCCCATTCACACCCGGAAACCTGAAGGCTTCCGCCTACCAGCGTGGTAGCCGGAGGCCTTCAAGCCTCCGGTCGCGGCGATTGTAAATCAGTGGTCGAGCACCTGGCGCACTTCATACAGGTGCGGTGCGGGCAGGGCGGGGTCGATCGCCTGCCGCATCAGCGCACGAAGCTGCAGGATGTCGCGGGCAACCCCGAACGTGCGTGACAGGCCGTATTTCGACCGGCCAAAGCGGCGTGGACGGTGGTTCACCACCACTTCGGTGACCCGCCCGCCGAGCTGGCTGGCAAACGCCGGCAGATAGCGGTGCATTCCAGGCCGGAGCTTCAGCGGTTTCACCACTTCAGCGCGGAACACCTTCAAAGAGCAGCCGACGTCGTGCAGCGGGATGCCGGTCACCAGACCGAGGACCCGGTTGGCAACCACCGATGGCAGATGGCGCGTCAGCAGGTCATCCTGTCGATTCTTGCGCCAGCCGCAGACGATGTCGTAATCGCGGGCAATTTCCAGCAGCCTCGGGATGTCTTCCGGATCGTTCTGCAAGTCGCCGTCCAGCGTCACGATCCATCGACCGCGCGCGTGCGCGAATCCTGCGGCGAAACCGGCCGTCTGGCCGAAGTTGCGAGTGAACTGGACAACGCGGACATGCGGATCTCGCGCGTGGATCTCTGTAAGTCGCGCAAATGTCGCGTCTGTACTCCCGTCGTCGATCAGGATCAGCTCGTACGGAACGCCAAGCGGCGTCAGCGCGGCGGTGAGCTCCTCGTGCAACAGCAGCACGTTGCGGTCCTCGTCGCGGAGCGGAATGACGACGGAGACGTGCGGCGTCACGACGCTGCCTGTCTCCGGCGATTGATCAGCCACCAGCCGACCGCGGCGGCGGCGATGACGCCGACGAGCGAGAGCGCCACGACACGGCCGTGCGTGCGCATGTATTCGAGCGCGAGGTCGCCGTACCAGATCGCCAGGAGGCCCAGAATCAGGTACCGGGCGCCACGCGCGACGCCGATGGCGGTGACGAACTTGACGGGCGGTACACCGGCAACGCCGGCGAGCAGGACGAACAGCTTGAACGGCGCCGGCGGCGGAAGCAGCGCCGGAATCATCAGCGCCAGCAGGCCGTGGCGCTTGTAGAGTCCGAGCGCACGTTCGGTGTGCCCCGGACGCAGTCGCTTGCGCACGAACGCCTCGCCGCCCTTTTCGGCGAGATAGTAGATGACGTAGCAGCCCGCGATCGATCCGAGCGTCGCCATCAGTGCGTAGTACGGCATCCATGCCTTGTTTCGGGTCACCATCAGCACGACGAGGATGTCGTTGATCTGCGGCAGCGATACAAATGAGGAATCAAGGAACGCGATGGCGAAGATCCCCGGGCCGCCGATGGCCGCAGCGAAGCCGTAGATCCAGTTGATGAACGATTTCACTCTCGATAGGTAGCTGTGTAGCTAGCGTGGCTCGGTAGCTTGGGAGGTAGCTACCCAGCCACCCAGCAACCCAGCTACCTTAGAGGTGCGTGATTATAGCCCGCGTCCTCGCGGCGGCCGCGACGGCCGCCGGCCTCGCTGCGTGGATCGTCTTCCTGCGAGCCGATCTCGTCCTCAGCCACTACGACGCGCGCGCCCACCTCGTCGTGTCGCGGCGGATCATCGACAACATCACGCCGGGCTGGCAGCAGGTCGGCGCCGTGTGGCTGCCGCTCCCCCATCTCATCAACGCGCTCCCTTCGCAGATCGATTTCTTCTACCGGACGGGCGCGTTCGCGTCGTTGGTGTCGATCGCGTGCTTTGGCATCACCGCATATGCCACTGCGCGCCTCGTCCTGGCCGCGACCGGATCGCCACTCGGCGCGGCAACCGCCGTGGCGCTGCTGGTGGTCAATCCGAATCTTCTGTATCTGCAGGCCACGCCGATGACCGAGCCGCTGTTGCTGGCGTCACTCTCGCTGATCGTGCTGTGGCTGTACGAATGGGTGCCGCTCAACCAGGATGCCGTCCCGGGGCGCCTCGCCCTCGCCTTCGTTGCCGCCATGCTGACGCGCTACGAAGCGTGGCTCGTGGTCGGCGCCGCGATTGCGGCGGCGGCCTGGGCATCGGCGCGGCTGGGCGCGCCGCTCCGCGCCGCCATCCGCCGCGGTCTCAGGCTCGCCGTCTGGCCGGCGGGCGCCGTCGCGCTCGTCCTCGTGAACAGCCGGATTACGGTCGGCGAGTGGTTCGTCAGCGACGGGTTTTTCGTGCCTGACCCCGCCTACCAAGGCCAGGTCCTCCGCAGCGCCATTGCCGTCTGGTGGGGTACGCATGAACTGAGCACACGGCTAACGGAGATCGTCGCGATTGCGACCGCGGCGTTCTTCGTTCTCCGTACGGTCGTCCGGCGGGCGGACGCGGCGCTCGTGGTTCCGGTAGCGCTTTTCGCGGCGGGCGCCCTCCCCGCGCTGGCGTTCTACCAGGGCCATCCGTTCCGCATTCGCTACATGGTACCGATGGTGGCGGCGTGTGCGCTGTTTTGCGGCCTGGCCGTCGGCGTGCTGCGGCAGTATCCCGCACTCGTGCTCGCAGGTGTGCTCGCCGGCATTACGCTGATCCAGTCGCCGCCGTGGCGGCGCGACGCCCCCATGCTGCTCGAAGCGCAATGGGATCACAATGCCGCTGAAGGACGCCGCGCCGTGACCGCGTGCCTGTCGGCGTCGTACGCCGGCGAGAAGATCGTCGCCAGCATGGGATCGCTCGCGCACTACATGCAGGACCTGTCGACGGGCAATATTGCCATCGCCGACTTCGTCCACGAGGGCAACGGCGTCATCTGGGATCTGGCGATGGAGACGGGCCCGGCGGCACACGCGGGATGGATGCTGGTCGAAGAACAAAGCGAAGGCGGCGACACGCTGGCGCAACGGATCCGCCGCGATCCCGCGTTCGCTCGAGGGATGCAGCGGATCTGCGAGGGTGGTGGTGTCGCGTTGTACAAGCGCCTTTGAATGCAACCACGACGACACGACGGCCACGAAATGTCTGTTGTCGTGTTCGTCGTGCCGTCGTGGTTCTTTACCGGCCGAAGCGCACGCCGATCGTGAACTGGTAGGTCCACCCGCCGAGATCGATCTTCGGATCGGCGATCCCCGAGCCGAAGCCGGTACCCAGGTCGCCCGACGCGCTGTGGTACCGCACCTCGCCGCCGGCGCTCAGCGAGTCCCCGGCGAAGCGAATGCCTCCGAGGATGACCGGGCCGGTTTCACTGCCGGATGCGACGAACTGCTCGCGGAAGATCGCGTTGCGACGCGAGAAGTCGACGAACTCGCCCGATTCACTGTAGCGCCAGTTGATTACCGACAGTCCGCCGCCGAGGTACGGCTGGACCCCTGACCCCTGGCCGAGCGGCAGCACACGGATCGTGAGGTCGATCGGTACGCGCCGGAGCCGCAGGTCCTGCTCGATTTCAGAGCCGTCCGTGTCGGTGAAGCCTTCGTAGACCGACGGTACCGTTCGCCGTGAGAACCCGATGCCTGCACCCGCCTCGAGGAACTGGCCAAGCGGCACCAGCCATTCGGCGCCGACGGCAGCGGTGTTGAAGTCGCTCATCTCGAACACCAGCGCCGCATTGCCGGCGCCGAGGTGCTCGTTCAGGATGTCCCCTTCGACGCGCGCGTCTTCGCCGCGCACCGTAAAGTAGCCAAGGGAAAAATTGAAGGTCTGCTGCGCTGCCGCCGGCTGCGCGCCGAGCCCGAGGGCGCTGCCTGCCAGCAGGGCGATAAGTCCGAGCCTCCGTCGTCGTCGCATCGATAGCCTCCAGCCCGGCAGTCGTGCATGGCGGGTGCCATCGAAATAGGGCCGGAAATCCCCGGTTGTTCAGCGACCTGTCCGGTTTGGAGCACGGCCGGCCCGGAACTCCTGGATGACGGTCAGCATCTCCTCGTGAAGGCGGCCGTTCGAGGCGACGAGGTGCGCCGCGGCGCTGTCGAAGGGCGACCCGTCCATACCTGTCACCCGGCCGCCCGCCTCATCGGCGATCAACGCGCCGGCGGACACGTCCCACGGCTTGAGATGCTGCTCCCAGAACGCGTCGAAGCGCCCGGCAGCGACGTAGCACAGGTCCAGCGCTGCCGATCCAAGCCGGCGCACGGCGCGCGCGCGGCTGAGGAAGGCGCCGAAGAGCGCAACGAGATCGCCGGCCTTCTGATGCACGTCGTACGGGAACCCTGTCACGATCAACGCGTCGATCAGCGTCGAGGTCTCGGAGACTCGCAGCGCCTGGTCATTGAGCCGGGCGCCCCCACCGCGCACCGCAGTGAATAGCTCGCGCCGGCTCGGGTCGTAGACGGCGCCGACTTCGGTGCGGCCGTCGATCTCGAGTCCGAGCGACGAGCAATAAATCGGCAACCCGTGCGCGTAGTTGGTGGTGCCGTCGAGTGGATCGAACACCCAGCGCCAGCGGGAGCGAGGGCCCGTGGACGAACCGGTTCCGAGCTCCTCCGCCAGCACGTCGTGTTCCGGAAAACGCTCTGCGATGACCGCCCGGCACATGCGCTCGCATTCGAGATCCACTTCGGTGACGAGGTCGATTTCTCCCTTTTTCGAGACGCGGAAACCGGACGCCTGCCTGGCGAGTTGAATCTCACCGGCGCGCCTGACAATGTCGATGGCTGTCTGGAGGAACTCGGACAGTTACGCCTGTTCCTGCTGCGGCTGTGCGCGCTTGACCATCACAACCTCCATGCCACCCTCGGGCGCGCGGCGGACGTCCATTTCGTCCATGAAGCTGCGGATGAGGAAAATCCCGCGCCCGCTCGACTTGAGGAGGTTTTCGGGTGCGCAACAGTCAGGCAGGCTCTTGGGATCGAACCCGGCGCCCTCGTCCCGCACGCGAATCGAGACGCCCGGCCCCGTCTGGTCCTCGAACGGCGTGAACTCGAGGTACACGCGTTTCTTCGCGTCGTTGCCGTTGCCGTGGTGGATGGCGTTGATGACGCACTCGCGCACTGCGACGTTCAGCCAGTGGAGGGCTTCGTCGTCGAGCCCCGCGGCCCGGCCCATCCGATCGCTGACGCCCTGCACAAGATCAAGCAGGTCCAGGGAACTTGGGAAGTCGAGGCGGACCGGGCTGCCGCGCGTCATGAAGGAGTTTTCATTATAACGGCACCTGTTATAGTCGTCTGCATGCCCGGTCAGACGGTCATGGTGCAGCCCACCCCGCGGGTGCGGGGGCGGGTGCGGCCGCCCGGCGACAAGTCGATTTCACATAGATATGCCTTGCTCGCCGCCATCGCGGACGGGGATTCGACGATTCGCGGCTACTCGACGGGCGCCGACTGCGCATCGACCCTCCGCTGCCTCGAGGCGCTGGGCGTCAAGATTCAGGAAGAATCGCGAGACTCCGTGCGTGGCCGCGAAATCCGCATCGCCGGCCGGGGCATCCGAGGATTGACACCTCCGCCAGGCGTGCTCGACGCGGGTAATTCGGGCAGCACCATCCGCATGCTGGCCGGGATCCTCGCCGCGCATCCATTCCGGACCGCCATTACCGGCGACGATTCTCTGCGCCGTCGTCCGATGCGCCGCATCATCGTGCCACTCGAGCGCATGGGGGCCCGCTTCACGTCCGATGCCGGGCGGCCGCCGCTCAGCATCGAAGGGGCCTCTCACCTGGCGGCAATCGACTTCGAGCCGGACGTGCCCAGCGCCCAGGTCAAGAGCGCGGTCCTCCTGGCGGGCCTGCACGCCGACGGCGTCACCAGCGTCCGGGAATCGCTCCCCACCCGAGATCACACAGAGCGTGCACTGCGTGCGTTCGGTGGGACGGTTTCGAACGTTTATTCCACCGTATCGGTAACTGGCGGACAGCGCCTGCGAAGCTGCGAGCTCGTGGTGCCGGGAGATATTTCATCTGCAACGTTCTGGATGGTGGCGGCGTCGGCCCTGCCTGGCTCGGAAGTGACGATCGAGGAAGTCGGCCTCAACCCGACCCGGACCGGGATCCTGGATGTCCTCCGGCGGCTGGGCGCGCGCGTCGACGTGACCGACAGCCGCGGCGGCGCCGCCGGCGAGCCGATGGGCACTCTCGTCGTCAGCCACGGCGGGCTGCGCAACACGCAGGTCGCTCCGGAGGAAGTGCCGGGCCTGATCGACGAGCTGCCGGCGCTGGCAGCGCTCGCCACCCACGGCGGCGGGCTGTCGGTCAGCGGCGCCCAGGAGCTCCGCGTCAAGGAAAGCGACCGGATCTCGGCGCTCGCCGAAGGACTGCGGCGGATGGGGGCGGAGATCGAGGAGCGTCCCGACGGCTTCGAGGTGCGGGCGACGCGCCGTCTGCGCGGCGGCGAGGTGGATGCCCTGAACGATCACCGGCTGGCGATGGCGTTCGCGATTGCGGCGCTCGGCGCTTCCGGGCCGACTACCATTCACGACGCGGGGGCCGCGGCGGTGTCGTATCCAGAGTTCTTTTCGGTGCTCGAATCCCTTCGCGCGTGAGGGCGGACAAACTGTATCTCGTTGGATTCATGGGCGCCGGCAAGACCACGGTCGCTGCCGCGCTGGGACGGCGCATCGGCTGGCGCAGCGAGGATATCGACGAACGGATCGAGGCGCACGAGCGCCGTTCGGTGGCGGCGATTTTCGTCGCCGAGGGTGAGGCATACTTCCGCCAGGCCGAGCGCGACGTGCTGAACGACCTGCTGCCGATGCGGAACGTCATCGTCGCGACCGGCGGGGGCACGTTCGTCGACCCGGCCAACCGCGCGACCATCTTGAGCAATGGCGCGGTGGCGTGGCTCGATGTGCCGCTCAGCCGCGTCATTGACCGGATTCCACCGAACGGCCGCCGGCCGCTGGCCGCCGACCTGGTGCAGATGGAAGATCTCTACATCCGGCGACGGCTCGCGTACGCGGAAGCGCACGTGCGCATCGACGCCTCCGGCCCGGTCGACGAAGTCGTCGAGCAGTTGTCAAACTGGATCGGTTATTAGTGCGCTACCTCGTCATCAGCGACATTCACGCCAACCTTGAGGCGCTCGAGGCGACGCTGCAGGCAGCCGGTCCCTACGACCAGGCGCTCGTGCTGGGCGACCTCGTCGGCTACGGCGCCGACCCGAACGGCGTAATCGACGTCGTCCGCGCGCTCCCGACCGCCGCGATCATCCGCGGCAATCATGACAAGGTCGCGTCGGGGCTCGATTCGGTCGAGAGCTTCAACTATCTGGCGCGTCAGGCAATCGAGTGGACGGCGGCGGCGCTGACGCCCGGCAACCGCGAATGGCTTGCGGCGCTGCCGCACGGGCCGATCATGATTGACGATTTCACCGAGATCTGTCACGGCACGCCGCTCGACGAGGATGTCTACGTGTTCGAAGAAATGGACGCGGTGCGGGCGATTCGCTCCTCGGAGCGTCCGCTCTGCCTGTTCGGTCACACCCATGTCCCGGCGATGTTCACGCTCGGGAGCGCGGCGGCCGCGGCGAGCGGCATGGCCGCCGGCATGATGCAGCTCGACGTGACCGTGCCCGTTCAGGGATCGCCGTTTGAGATCGACCTCACCGCGCCGCTGCACTACCTCGTAAACTGCGGCGCCGTCGGTCAGCCGCGCGATGGCGACTCGCGGGCTGCGTATGGGATCCTCGACACCAACGCCCGGTCGCTTACCATCATGCGCACCACCTACAACCTCGCGCTCGCCCAGGCAAAGATCGTCGACGCCGGTCTGCCGGAAGTGCTGGCGCAGCGGCTGGCCGTCGGCCGGTGAGTGTTCAAGAAGGCAGCAGGAGACTGCCGCTGGCGCGGCGCAGGCACAGCTCCACCGCCGAAACGAGCCGGTCGCTGTCGCATGGCTTGCGCAGGACGCAGGCGAAGTCCCTCGCTTCCGCCTCGCTGAGATCGGTGCCGGTCACCACCACAATCGGAATATCGCGGGTGTCGGGGCGCGCTTTGAGCTCGCGGTAGACGTCGTGGCCGCCGAGACGCGGCAGGGCGAGATCGAGGACCACGAGAGCCGGCACAGCCTGTTCGATTTGCCGGAGTGCATCCGTTTCATCTTCGACGGCGACAACGACATTCCCGGCAGCGCGCAGCGCCATCCGATAGATCTCGCGCAGCTGCGGATCGTCCTCGACGACGAGTACCCTCCGCCACGCCGGCGATGCACTCACGGCCCAATCTTATGGGAATCCTTCCGTCCCGTAAACCAGGACGCTTCAGGACGCCGGACTCTCTTTCTTTACTTCTTTGCCGCCTGGTTGCGGCGCAGCTGCGCCGCGTAGGCGTCGGCGGCCGCCCGCGACCCGAGGATCCAGCCCACCACGACGCCGAGAATGAAGACCCCGGGGATGTACAGGAAGTGAGCCGCGGTCGGCATCAGGTGCGGCCGCGAGTGGTGTCGGATTGAAGGCGATCGAGCTCCCGCTGGACGACGCTGAGCCGCCGCGCCACGGAGAGGACGTAAGCGAAGAGGGCGAGCACCACGAACGAGTAGGCCGTGATGAGCAGCGGCGCCGCGGGGAGCTGGTCCTGCGGCGGCAGCTGATCGATCGGGATGAACTCCTCCTGCTGCTGTGGAGGCGGCTGCTGCGTGCTGACGGTCACTCCCAGCAGCGAGCCCGCCATGACGATCGCGACAAGAAGACGTGTGATCATTGCGTTATGCATCCGCCGACAGATACAGCGCGTCGAGCCGTGCTCGCTGTTCTTCGAGCCGGACGCGCATCCTGAGCAGCAGGAGAAAGAGCAGAAAGAAGGTAGCAAAGGTAAACCATACCGGCAGGCCCATCGACACCGGGAGCGTTGGCAGCACGTTGGTGGTGGGGTGGATCGTGCGCCAGTAGTTCACCGAGATATAGATGAAAGGCACATTGGCCATGCCGAACAGCGCCAGTCCCGCGGCGAGCTTGTCCGAACCCGGTCCGCCGTACTTGCGCAGCAGCAGATACGCCACGCCCACCATCCATCCCATGAGGCTGGCGGTCAGCCGGACGTCCCATTGCCACCAGACGCCCCACGCCTTCCTCGCCCATAACGGCCCGGTGACGAGCGTGATGATCCCGAACAGCACGACCAGTTCGGCGGCCGCCCACGCCAGCCGATCGTGGCGTGGATTGCCGCCGAACAGGAACCGCACACTGGCGACGCCGCAGACAATCGCCGAGATGAGGAAGATCAGCGCCGAAGGCAGGTGGACGTAGAAAATCTTCTGCACCAGCCCCATCGTCGATTCGTATGGCGCGTTGGCGATCAGGAGCGGCGCGGCCGCGAACATCAGGCCGCAGACGACTGCGACGGGCACAAACCACTTGGGCATATCGTTCCGGTCCGGCTAAAGCCGGACACTACGTACCAATTAATCCGTCATCAACGGTTCGAACGTCCACAGCGCCAGCGTGACGAATACGACGTCGAAGCAGCCGAGCAGGGCGAGCCAGAACCGGATGCCCGCCAGGTCGAGCTCCGGCTGCAGGAGCGTCGACGTCGCACGAACACCGGCAATGATGACCGGAACGGTAATCGGATACAACAGCACCGGCAGCAGCACGTCGCGCGTCCGCGCGCGGACGAGCATGGCGGCGAACAGCGTGCCGACCGCCGCAAAGCCGATGGTCCCCGCGAGCAGCACGATCGCCAGCCATACAGGCTGCGCGAAGAGCGGCGCCTGAAACAGCAGCGCGACGAGCGGAACGAGCACGACCTCGCAGGCAAGGAGGAGCGACACGATACCCAGCAGCTTGCCGACGTAGATCGCCGGCCGGGCTGCCGGCGCCAGCAGCAGGGCGCGCAGCGTTTCCGACTGCCGCTCGCGCTCGAAGGCCCTCCCCAGGGCAAGCGTGCCGGCAAACGCGATCGCAATCCATAGAATCCCCGCGGCGCCGTCCTCCGGCGCGCGGCCCTCGCGCACGAGCGCAAACGCAAAGACGAGCACGCAGGACACGGCGAAAAACAGCGTCGTGTAGGCGATCTCGAGGCTGCGGACCTCTACGGTCAAGTCCTTGCGCAGCACCAGCCAGACGACGCGGGCGAACATTTACTGGTTGAGCCGGCTGAAGCCGGCCCCCACGTCTGTCGTGCGTCGAGTCATCACATCGCGGTATGTCGAGCGCAGCGCCGAGGGTCGATCGATCATGTCGAGCATGCGTCCCTCGCGCAGGAACACCGCGTGGTCGAACATACCCTCCGCGAGATCGAGATCGTGGGTGGCGACCACGACGATGGTGCCGGCCTGTTTCAGCAACGCGAACCGTGCGGCAAGCGCCGCCGCCGACGCGTCGTCCAGTCCCGTGAACGGCTCGTCGAGCAGCAGCAGGCGCGGGCGATGAATCAGTGCGCGCTCGAGGGCGACGCGCTGCCGCATCCCGCGCGAAAAGCTCGACACGAGATCGAGCGCTCGGTCGGCCAGTCCCGCCTGTTCCAGTGCCAGGGCGGCGGCGTTTCGCGGCGCATCGACCCCATAGAGCGCGGCGAAGAACTCCAGGTTCTCGAGCGCCGTGAGCTCCGGGTAGAGGAACAGGTCGTGGCCGAGCACGCCGATCGCGCCACGGAGCGCAGCGCCCTGGTCGGCCGCGTCGTACGCGCCGTAGCGGATGCGGCCACCGCTCGGGCGCAGCAGCGTGGCGAGCATCGCGAGCAGCGTGGACTTCCCTGCCCCGTTCGGACCCAGCAGCCCCAGGACGATGCCCCGAGGCACCCGGAACGTGATGTGAGAGACCGCCCGGCGGCGGCCGAAGTGACGCGAGATGTCGTCGACGGTCAGATCATCGAAGTCGACTTGTCCCGGGCGAAGTCGAGGGCTCACGCGGCGACGTCCTCGCCGCCTCCCCGCGGGGCGTGCGCCTCGTCCAGTTCGCCGTAAATGTGTTCGAGCTCTGTAACCAGGCGCTGCCGCCGCACCTCGTCCACCGTGCTGCCGGCGCGGCGGCGGGCTTCGAGCGCCGCCAGCTCGGCGAGGAGCGCCTTCCGGCGCGCGATCAGCCGCGGGCGCGTGTCCTTGGCGCCGGAACGGGCGCCGAACGCCAGCCATCCGCCACACGCGATGATCGCCGCCACCAGCGTCAACGCTACGTAGCGCGGCATCGGGTTGTGCGCGGGGAGATTCGAGAGCTGGATGGTCACCGTCCCCCCTGCCGGCACCGCGGGCCCGCTCGCCAGCAGGAACGGCGTGCCCGTTTCGGCCTTTACTTCGCCGACCGTGGAAAACTGCGGCGACTGCATCGACGCCGAGCCAACCTTCTCCATCGCGACCGTCAGCTGCTGCATGGGGACCGGCCACGTCTGCTGCACGGTGAGACTGGGGCTGTCGTGGCGGAGCGTGAAGCCGATCTGCACGGACGTCACACCTGGCGCGAACGGACCGGTCACCGTGAGACGGTCGCCGCTGACCGTCGCGCTCGGAGAGGATCCTTCGAGCACCGCCGCGCCACCGGCGCCTTCGGGCAGATCGATGATGAGCGGGCCCCCAATGTCGACACGCGTCCGCGCATTGTTCAGGACGTCGAGGACGTAGAACATCTGCAGAGCGTCGTCGCGGAACTCCAGCAGCAGGCGGGAGTTCGGACCAATCACGACAACCCCTGGTACCGCCGGCGCCGCCGCCGCGGCCGCGGCCTCCTGCTCCTTGCGGGCGGCCGCGTCCTTCAGTCCGGCCACGAGGATGACGCGAAGGCCGCCGGTCGCCGGCACCATGAAGGTGTCAGACACGAGCGCCTCGCCATTGACCGTGGCCTCCGCGCGGACCTCGGCGCCTGTCGGCAGATTCGGAAACTCAGCTCGGCCCTGGTCGTCGGTCGTCGCGTTTCGCGCCGCACCGTTCACTGTCAGCCGCACAGTTTGTCCGGCGACGTTGTTGCCGATCGCCTCGCGGACGACGCGCACCGTGACCGTGCCGATCGCCAGCTCGGCGGCCGGAATGGCACGGCCGTGGATTAACGCCGGGTCCGGCATTGCGATCTGCGCGAAGCCAAATCCAATTCCCAACGCCCAACTCCCAACGCCCAACGCGATGCGTTTCATGACGTCGCTTCCAGTCTTGAACCGCAGTTCTTGCAGAACCTGGCGTCGCGGTCGTTCTCGGTTCGACACTGCGCACAGGTTCGCGCCCTTACGGTGACCGGGGCAGGAGCGCCGACGCGTTTCGCGATCTCTTTCTCGATCTCCTCCCGATAGGTGCTGCCGGCATCGAGCTGCCGTATCAGCCGGGCGGCGCGCGTGCGCAGCCGCGCGCTCATCTCCGCAAAGTCCTTGTCGGACACCTTCCCCATCGCATGGTCGAACTCGAGTTCCTTGATCGAGCGCAGCACGAGCGTCTTCTCACGTTCGAGCGCCGCTCTCGTCCGCCCGCCCAGCACCTGCGCCCCGATCGGTTCGTCGCTGCCGATGAGCGGCGAGAGCATGCGCCACGCCGCGACGCCGACAACGGCCGCCGTGAAGATGGTGAGACTCAGAAGGATGATCCCGGCAGGGGTCTGGCCGGTCGAGACGAAGACAACGATGGTGGCGCCGATGAGGCCGGCGAGCGTGAACAGCTGCCAGGGGTGGAGGGCGTCGTCCGGTGACCCGAGAGCCGGCTGAAGCCGGCCCCCACGATCGGTAGTGTCCGCCTTCAAGCGGACCGTTTCAGTCGAGGTCTCGGAGCTCATCGTCCAGCCGCGCGTTCAACGCCGGATCGACACCGTCGTCAGCGGTGGATGCCGGTGCGGCCTGACGCGACCAGCGGCGCGCGCTCACGACAATCCCGATGAGCGCAGCTGCCGCGGCGAGATAGGGAAACAACCACGCGAGACGATTGAACCCCTGGTCGATCGGGGCCGCGAGCACGGCCTGTCCGCCGAATTCCTGGATGAACGACGCCTTCACTGCGTCGTAGTCCTTTCCTTCGGCGAGGTGTGCCTTCAGCCTCACCTCCTGCTGGTCGTAATGGCTGCAGTTGGGTCGCATCGGGCAGCTGCCCATCGGCGATTTGCACCCGCAGGTGCACATGATCTCGCTCTCGAGCCGCCGTTCAAGCTGGCTGCGCTCCTTCACCGGCACGTTCTGCGCGCTCTGCGCGATCACCGCCGCCGGCCACAGCAGCAGCGAGAGCAGCAGCAGCGAGGTGGTGACGGCATGCGCCGGAATCCTCGCGACGGCAAACGCGAAGACCGTGTCGGGCAGCAGCGCGATGCCGGTGCCGATCGCCAGGATCCCGAACCCCAACCACACCCAGTTCACCAGCGGGTTGATGACGATCTCCATGCTGGCGCTCTGCTCTTCCAGGTTGAACGCCGGTAAAACCAGGTAGATATCCTCGGTGATTGAGCGGCGAATCGCCACCTCGGTTGTCGGCTCGCCTTCGTGCTTCCGGAAGAACCACTTGGCGGGATACATCCTGGCGAGCTCCTCGCCGTCGCGGAACACCGTGGTATGCGCCGTAATCATCTGCTTCTGGCCGTCGTCGGTGACCCGGACCGCGTCGAGCCGGACGACGATGTCGCCCACTTCCGCCTGCTGGCCGGGCTTGAGGAGCACCTGCTCGTCCTGCTTGAAGCCCTCCCCTGCGAAGCCGAGGAAGATCAGCACGATGCCGACATGGACGATGTAGCCGCCGTAGCGCCGCTTGTTGCGCGCGACGAGGCCGATCAGCGCAGTGAGGATGTCGGTGCCAGTCGCCCCCTGCCTGACGCGCGCGCCGCGCCAGAACTCCTGGCCGATGGTGCCCATGACGAAACCGCACAGCGCGAAACAGACGCCAGATGTCCAGATGCGGAAGCCGAGCGCCACGAACATACCCGAGATCGCCAGCGCCACGACCACCGGTATGAGGAACTGATCGCGGAGATTGCTTACGGTGGACTTGCGCCATGCCAGCAGCGGGCCCACGCCGGTCAGGAGCAGGAGCATGAGTCCGACCGGCAACATCCACTTGTTGAAGAACGGCGGACCGACGGTGAGCCGCTCGCCCGTGACGGCCTCACTGATGGTCGGAAACATCGTCGCAAACAGGACGAAGAATGCCGAGAACAGGAGGATCCAGTTGTTGGCGAGGAACGCGGCTTCGCGCGAGACCCACGAATCGAGCTCGTTGCGGGCGCGCAGGAGCGGCAGCCGGTAGATCACGAACCCGAAGCTGAAGACCAGAATCGAGACCATGAAGATCGTGAACATCCGGGCCAGCTCGGGATCTTCACCGAAAGCATGCACCGACTGCACGACCCCCGACCGGGTCATGAACGTGCCGAAGATCGTGAGAAAGAACGTGAGAATCACGAGCGTCACGTTCCAGACGCGCAGCATGCCGCGC
>Ga0075421_100004034_pt1 | contig 17686 bp, 16 predicted proteins | sample SoiMetdeltSBSDD5_FD_75292 | JGI IMG/M metagenome (GOLD analysis project Ga0075421, IMG submission 75292) | Bulk soil microbial communities from a Populus tree surrounding site in Tennessee, USA - Soil MetaG P. deltoides SBSDD5 | ecosystem: Environmental > Terrestrial > Soil > Tree plantation...
GGCCAATGCGCCACCGGGAATCCCACTCACGGTGATCAACAACTATCAGACGCGGCGTGTGGCTGGAAACCGGCTCGTTACCGAGAAGGATATGCGGGAGACGGCGTGCGGCAAACCGCGCCGCTGCTTTACGTGGCAAGAAGACGAGCTCACCTTTCACGCTTCGGTAGGAGCTTCGCGAAGCGGCATCTATGATCACATGGAAATTTCCGCTGAACGTGGAGGCCCACACGTGCGCGCTCGGGCCGCGCCGCTCGAGGACGCGCCACCCAGTGGCCGGCCGCTTGCGCGCCACTTTAGCGATGGCCTTCTGCTGCGGGAACCCGTGCCGGCGGTCGTGTACTTCCGCCTGTTCGATCTCGGTGTCGATGGCAGTTCGTTTACGCTGCTTCGCACAGCGGTGCGCGAACTCGCGATTTTCGATAGAGAACAGGGGAGGATTCAGCAGCGAATTCTTGCCGACGCCGGCGGCGTGATCGACAATGGCACTGCGCTTGGTTCGCCGCTGGACGATACAAGTCTTCGCCGTACGCTGGAGCTTGACGAATTGGTCATCCGCCAGCAGGGGCGGCTACAGGAATGGGTGTGGCGCAACGTAGATCCACGCTTGCAGCTTGGTTATTTTAGTTACCCGGATCACTCCGAGCACGCTTGGCTAGGACTCTCCGCAAGCAACGAACGAATCGCGTTCGCCCGTCGTTGGATTCATGTGGCGCTCGATCAGGCGCTCAAATCCATCATAAACGCCACGTCGAAGGGCGACTCGGTAATCTTCGTCAGCGATCACGGAATGGGCGCCGTGCAGAAACATGTGAGGTTCTACCTACCGTTGGAGCGGGCGGGTCTTGTTGCCCGCACGGCAAAGGGTCAGATAGATACCCATCTCTCGAAACTCTCCGGCCTCTACAATTGCCTGCTTGTGAACACCCGCGACTGGAAGGGCGGGATCGTTCCTCTGGGAGACCGCGACTCGATTCTGAGAACGGCAGTGCGTGTTCTCGGTGATGTTCGAGACCCGCAAACCGGCCAAGCCGTCATTCAGGGGTTTTATTCCACGCTGGCGCAGAAGGCAGCGTTTGGTTTTGATGGTGAAGCGGGCGCCGACCTGTGCCTCGACCCCGCGCCCGGCTACTATTTGAATGCGACATTCAATGGGCCTGTTGTGGAAGCGTTGCTTCAACCCGCCGGCCAACACGGCGGTTATCCGTTGCGCGAGGACATGCGCTCGATTTTCATCGGAGCAGGCCCACGTCTGAAGATTGCCGATCACGCGCCCCATCTCCGCGCGATCGATATTGCCCCACTTGCGGCGGACTTGTTGGGCATTGCGCCGCCCGCGCAATCGAAGGGCCGCAGTCCGCTACAATCTCAGTGAGGAATCATTCACGATGAAAAAACTCAGCCATTCGCTCGCCGGACTCTCTCTGCTGGCCTTCGCCGTAGCAGGCCTTCTCACGGGTCAGGAAACCAAGCAGGTGCATCCTGGCAAAGGAGGTTCGCCGCATGTCACCACGACTTACAAGATGGATGGCAAGACCGTCAGCATTACTTATGGGCGCCCGCTGAAGAAGAACCGGGAGATTTTTGGTAAGACGATCGCCCATGGCCAGGTTTGGCGCCTCGGCGCGGACGAGGCCACGACGTTGGAAACCACAGCCGATCTGATGATCGGGCCGTTGCACGTAGTTGCGGGCAAGTATACTTTGTACGCCGTTCCCGGCCCCAAGGAATGGACACTCGTCATCAGCAAGCAGACAGGCCAGTGGGGCACTGTTTACAACAAAGATCAAGATTACGGCCGTACGGCTATGAAACTCACCAAGGCTTCATCACCGGTTGAGCAGCTCACGATCACGATCGAAGGCAAGGGCGACGACAAGATGCTGAAAGTTGCCTGGGACGACGCCGTCGCAACGGTGCCTCTCATGGTGCACTAGGGCCTCAGTCACTTCCGGAACAGAAACACAGCGGTCTCGGCCGTCAGGTTGGGGAACGTTGAGACCGCGCGGTGTCCCGCCAGATAAATATTCCGTTCGATAGTCCAATTCTCATTTGCCGCAAGATCGATGAAGTCCTGCACGGTGAGAAAGTGGATGTTCGGCGAGTCATACCACGAGTGTGGGAACACGGGCGTTCGCGGAGCACTACCACTAACTAAGTGTGACCAACGCACTCGCCAGTGGCCGAAATTAGGAAACGCCACGATTCCACGGCGGCCCACGCGCAGCATTTCACGCAGCACGGTGAGCGGCCGCATCGTCTCCTGCAGTGTCTGGCTGAGGATCACGTAGTCGAAGGCCGAATCGGGGTAGTCAGTGAGCCCTTGCTCGATGTCTCCCTGATAAACGCTTACGCCGCGCGCGATGGCCCTTTGCACACGCGCGCCATTGAGCTCCACGCCGCGTGCCTGCACTTGTTTGTTTTCCACGAGCCATGCAAGAAGCTCGCCTTCGCCACAACCGAGATCAAGAACCCTCGATCGCGGCTCCACGATTTGGCTGATAATCGCGTAATCGCTGCGGCCGAGAATGTCGTGGACGAGCGGGGCCGGTTTGGTGCGAGCCGTCATGACCGGCTCACCTCACGAAAGGTTGAGTCGAGGAAGCCCTGCACAAGGTCCGTCTGTTCGCCGACCTCGACAAGGAAAGCGTCATGTCCATAGTTGGAAGGCAGTTCGCAGTAGGCGACATCCTGATTGCGCCCCCGCAAAGCGCTGACGATTTCCAACGATTGATAGCTCGGGTACAGCCAGTCAGACGTAAAGCTGATGACCAGGAAGCGTGCCTTCGCCGGCTCCAATGCCGCGGCGAGCGACGGTTTCCCTGCCGCGAGATCGAAGTAATCCATGGCCTTCGTAATGTACAAGTACGAGTTCGCGTCGAAGCGCGTGACGAACTGGCTGCCGCGGTAGCGCAGGTAACTCTCGACTTCGAAATCCGCGGTAAAGTCGGAACCCGGGCCATCCCTGTCGCGGAAGCGGCGGCCGAATTTCTGCCGCATCGACTCGTCACTCATATAAGTGATGTGGCCGACCATGCGCGCGACGGCGAGGCCGCGTGCGGGCAAAGTCTTTCCGTAGAAGTTCCCACCTTGCCAGTCGAGATCGGCCATGATCGCTTGGCGCCCGACTTCATTGAACGCAATCTGCATCGCACTATGCCGTGCGGTCGAGGCGATCGGCAGCACGGCGGCGACTGCGTCGGGATAGCTGACAGACCATTGCAGCGCCTGCATGCCGCCCATCGATCCACCGGCGACGGCGAGCAGCTTCGCGATGCCGAGGTGGTCGACGAGCTTCTTTTGGAGGCGTACCATATCGGCGATCGTGATGCCGGGAAAACTGCCCCCGAAAGCATGGCCAGTTGCGGGATTGATCGAAGCGGGGCCCGTGGTGCCCCGGCAGCCGCCCAGCACGTTCGAACAAATCACAAAGTATTTGTTTGTGTCGAACCCTTTGCCGGGGCCGATCATGTTGTCCCACCAGCCGGTCTGTCCGCCCTCGCGGCTCACACCAGCCGCGTGCGCGTCACCCGAGAAGGCATGCAGGATGAGAATCGCGTTCGAACGCCGCTCATTGAGCTGGCCATACGTCTCATAGGCGACCTCCACGGGCGTTAGCGTCGCGCCGCTATCCAAGATAAGAGAATCGAAGGTGACCTGTTGGGTATCGACTGTCAAGCCGGTTGTTTAACCTTTACGCGCTGACTCAAGCTCAGGAATTCCTAGCTTAGCAAACGGCCCAAGGGCTTCCCAAATTCCCGAGTATGCCTATTCGGCGGTGAACGTTACTGCCGAATAGCCACCGGAATCGCTGGAAATTCGTCACAAACTGTTCATCAAAGCGGCGCCTGTTTGCGGTTGACGGCATGGGCGCTTCTGGTATACTCGGCTATAGATGCTCAGTACACCCGCACGCGCCAGCGTGTCGTGTATCCCGGCCTTTCCTGCAATACCCCCAGAGAATTATTCGAGTTGTGGAGTAGAGATTTTACCTCTCGCATGAAAACCAGCGTACGCATAAACCGCGGCATTGAATCCTTGTTCGGGACCAAAGACGAGAACATCCGGTTGCTGGAGAACAATCTCCACATCACGACGCGTCTGAAAGAAGACTCGCTGGAACTCGATGGCGAGGCTGCCGACGTCGAACGAGCGCGCAAAATTCTGAATGAGTATGTGGGCCTTGTTGAGGATGGCCACATCTTCCAAAACGGTGACCTGAACAGCTACCTGCGCGTGGTGACTTCGGACCAATCCATATCGCTGCGGGCGTTGATTGAGAGTGGCCGCCAGCGAACCTTTGGGAAAAAGGTGGTGACGCCGAAAACCATAAATCAGCGCATCTACCTCGATGCGATTGAAAAGCATGACTTGGCATTCGGCATCGGCCCCGCGGGAACAGGGAAGACTTATTTGGCCGTTGCCATGGGGGTGAACGCACTGTTGAGCAAACAGGTCAGCCGCATCATTCTCACGCGTCCCGCCGTGGAGGCTGGGGAGAAACTGGGGTTCCTTCCAGGGACCCTACAGGAAAAGATCGATCCCTATCTGCGGCCGCTTTACGACGCACTATTTGAGATGCTCGATGCGGACAAGGTAGAGAAGTTTCTCGAACGCAACGTGATTGAAGTGGCTCCCATCGCGTTCATGCGCGGACGCACGCTCAACGACAGCTTCATTATCTTGGACGAAGCGCAGAACTCCACGCCCGAGCAGATGAAGATGGTGCTCACGCGCCAGGGCTTCAACTCAAAGATGGTGATCACTGGCGACATCACACAGATCGATCTTCCGGCCGGACGCGGTTCCGGGCTAATCGATGCGATGGAAGTGTTGCGCGGAATCGAAGAGATCAGTTTCGTCATGTTCGATGAACGGGACGTTGTGCGGCACACGCTTGTGCAAAAAATTATCCGTGCCTACGACCGCCATCAGGAGGCGAACGGATTGAACCGCCAAATGGCACTCCGCTGGTCGGAACCTCCGGTGCTGAGCACGGCTCCAGCGGCGGAACCCAGTCCCGTGGGCTCCGAAGCGCCCGCCACGCATTGATCGAATGTCCGACCCCGCGAGTCTACTCGTATTCGAATACGTGCCGGCGCGCCTCCAGCGCACATCGTTGAAGCTCTACGCACTTCGCCTGATGCAGGAAGTTGCCGGCGGACGTGATTTTACCTGCCTGCTCACGAATGACGAGAAGTTGCGCGAATTGAATCGGACTTGGCGGGGCAAGGATGAACCGACGGATGTACTCTCGTTCCCAGCTTCGCATTTGCCTGGCGCGCTGAAGCAGGCAATGCCCGCGCCGCCGCTGGGTGAGCTTGCCATCAGTTGCGGGCGGGCACGGTTCCAGGCGGCCGAGAACGGCCATACCCTTGAAGAAGAAATCGCCATTCTCATGTTGCATGGCGTGCTTCACCTGATGGGCATGGATCACGAGTCGGACAAGGGCCAGATGCGGCGTGCCGAATTGAGATGGCGCCGCCGTCTTGGATTGCCCAATGGGCTAATTGAGCGCGCGGGCCGTGGCCGAAAGCGTCGTGTTGCATGACCGCCGCCGCACTCGTCCTGATCTTTGTCTTCTGCATCGTTCTGGTTCCGGTGTCGTTTGTTCAATTGCTCTACACCTCCGGCATGCGCCTGCGTTCGAGGGATTCGGAAGCATTGTCCTGGTTCCGCAGCGAGCTCGAACCGAGGCTCGGCCTCAAGTTGGAGCAGGGCGCGCTGATCTTCTCGATCGTCAAACACACGTTGCTGCTCTTCATCGGATTCTGCATTCTGATGTTCACCACAAGCGGCCGGCCGCTGCTATGGCGCGCTGTTGGTGAGGCAGGTGCGATTAGCTGGTTGCTCATGGTGCTTTTCGCACACATTCTGCCCCACCTTGCGCTCATCAAGACTTCGGGCAGATGGCTGATTCCCGCCGCTCCTCTTCTGGCGCTGTTCGCCACCGTAACGCGGCCGCTTGTAGGAACGTTGACGTTTCTGCAGTCTCTCGCGGAATTGAATGTACCCGAGGAGACGAAGGAAGAAAGCGCAACTCCGTCGGGCGAGATTGAAGCCCTCATCGAGGCAGGAAAAGAAGAGGGCATCATCGAGGAAGAAGACCGGAAGCTGATTCAGAGCGTCGTGGAGTTCGGCGATAAGACCGTGCGTGCCGTCATGACGCCGCGGCCGAACATCGTCGCCATCGAGGTGTCTTCGACGATTGAGGACCTGCGCCAACTAATCATCCGGGAGCAATATTCGCGAATTCCGGTTTATGAGTCGTCCATTGATCAAGTGACTGGGTTTGTCCACGTTCGCGACGTCTTTGAAGTGGATCATGAGGCGCGCGCCCATCGCCAGGTGCGCGAGGTAATGCGTAAGATCGGCTTCGTGCCCGAGACAAAACTCATCGGCAGCCTGTTGCGCGAGATGCAGGAGGATGGCTCGCACATGGTCATGGTGATCGACGAATATGGAAACACGGCCGGCCTGGTGACGATGGAGGATCTGGTCGAGGAGATCCTGGGCGAAATTCGCGACGAGTATGAGCCGGATCTCGACGTAACCGGCGACGCTGTTGAAGGATTCGTCATGAGCGGCAATCTCGATCTCGACCGTCTTGCCGACCTGCTCGATTTTCGCCCGCCCGGCGCCACCGAGTCGACCACGATCGGCGGGCTGATCACCGAATGGCTGGGACACGTGCCTAAAGTGAACGAGCGGATCGAACGCGACGGGTTGATCATTGATGTGTTGGCATCTGACGAGCGCCGCGTGTCACAGGTTCGCCTGCGCCGCGCCGAGCCGGCGTCTCCCGAAACTGAATCCAGTGCAGAGGAGCCTGAAAGTGGCCAGACAACGCAGGCCTAAGCACGTATCCGGCTTCGTGACCATCCTCGGACGTCCCAATGCGGGTAAATCGACTTTGCTCAACCGGCTGGCCGGATCGAAGCTGGCCATCGTCGCGGACAAACCGCAAACAACGCGCGACGCGATTCAAGCGGTTCTTACGCTACCGCACGCTCAAATTGTATTTCTCGATACTCCCGGAGTTCATGAACCGCGCAACCTTTTGAACCAGAAGATGATGGAAACGGTTCGGGCCTCCACGCGGGAGCAGGACCTGCTGATTTGGCTCGCCGATGCTTCGCTGCCCTTTGAGGAAAGCGGCGGCGAACATTTGAAGCTGCTCTCTGAGGAATCAATTCCTGCCATCGTTGTTTTGAACAAGATCGATCTGTTGCGGAAAAAGGCCGATCTCATTCCTCTGCTCGACGCCTATGGGAAGGCTTATCCGTTCGAGGCGTTCGTGCCGGTTTCAGCGGCGACCGGCGAGGGAGTCGACCAGTTGCTCATGGAGATTCTCAAGCGGATGCCCACGGGGCCGCAATACTACCCGCCCGACTACCTCACCGATCAGCCGATGCGCTTTCTCGCGGCTGAGTTGGTGCGCGAACAGGTTCTCCTGGCCACAGGCCAGGAGGTGCCGCATGCGGTGGCCGTCCTGATCGAGAAATGGGACGAGTCGCCTGGACGCGCGCACATCGTTGCCGCCATCCACGTCGAGCGCGAGGGCCAAAAACCGATCGTGATCGGAAAGGGCGGAGCGATGCTGAAGGCGATTGGCACCGCCGCCCGCAAACAGATCGAGGATCGGCTGCGCAAAAAGGTATTTTTGGAGCTGTTTGTTAAAGTGAAGCGGGAGTGGCGGTCGCGCGCCGACTTCCTTCGAGAGTTGGAATCGCAGAAAATAAGTTCAGGAATCGAATCATGAACTGGCTTCGCATCATTCTCTGTTGCTGCTTGCTGGCTGTAATGCTTTTGGCGCAAGGCACACCCTCCGACGACCGGCTCTACGATCAGGTCCGAATCAAGTTGGCGCAGGACTTTGAGGTGAACGGCGGCGCCATCGAGGTAAAAGTGCATGATGGAATCGTCACGCTCTTGGGCAAGATCCGGACGGGCAAAGCCAAGTCCAAGGCCGAAAAGATCGCGGGCAAGGTGAAGGGCGTCAAGAAGGTTGTGAACGAATTGGTGGTCGACCCGAACGCGCCGTAGCCCCACGGCCTCAACCGGTGGCCGCGCTGCGGCTGGCCGCCCGCAACGGGAGGCCACGTTGTGCGAGCGACTCCATCAGCCGCTCGTGCACCTCGCGATCGAAGAGGTACATGACCCCTTGTTCGCTTTCTTCCAAAACCGCTTGTCCGCGTTGCGTCATTGCCAGACAGTATTGCTGTTCGCCGGGGGTAAGCGCGGAGGAGTCGATCCGCGCCAAACCCTGCCCACTCGGACGCATCTTGCGCAGCAGCTCACGCACGAAGACCTGTTCCTCATTTGCGTCCAATGCGGCGCCCGCCGCGCATAAGCGCTCCTCGACGTTGCCGTAGAAGTACGGTGCGCTCGAGAAGGCAAGCAGGAAGACGATGATGTCGATGAAAGCAGCCAGGGCGAGTGAAAACAAGTGGCGGCTGGCCGGCGCCGTGAACAGTTCCTGGAAGGACTGCATCAAATCCTCCTGGCCGCTGCCCGTCTTATCAACATTGCTGGCGAGGCTAGGTGGAGAAGGTCGTCCGGCGGCGTTGACGCCCAGCAGTTGATCCATGGCCGACCAAGGCAGGGGATCGTACATCGTGTGGAACTGCCGCAATTGTTGCTCGCTCGGCTGATCGGGACGGGCCGCAGCCTGCCATGCGAGCACCGCTCGCTGACCAGACTGGAGTTCGGCAAGCGTGTGGCGCATCAGCTTCGTGTGGCGGTCGAATGCGGAATACCGGGCGCCAGTGCCGGAGCCTTCACGATATGCGGGGCCGAGCGCCTGTGCCTCGCGCGCCACGCTTTCGCGAATGGCATTCAGGGCGGGATCCGCGTCGGGCGCCCGCGAGATGTGTCCGTGGAGTTTTTCCGCTTCGGTCATCTCCTCAAGCGCGACCACAAGGTGCTGCGCTTTGCTGGCCGCTTCTCCCATTCGCTGACCAGTCTTGGCGGCGATTCCATTCAACTCGTCGTAGAGGGCTCGCTGCACGAGGGCGGGACGCTCACGAGCGGAGAACCAGTTGTAGAGGCTGACATAAGAGAAGGCCACCGACACTACCGCGGTAATGACGTAAACGACAACGAGGAGCGTCCGGCCGGTGCGCTGGAATCCCACCAGCCAAGCGACCAACACCAGCGAAGCTTGCACACCGAGGGCTGCCATCGTTGCAATCCACGGCGACAAATACAGTGCCATTCCCTGCTGCGTTGTGTAGAAAGAAACGATCGATAGTAGACAACTTGCAACGAAGAGCGCCACGACGAGGGGCCGCCCCATTCCGGTGCGAATGGAGCCGGAGCTTGGGTACACGAAGGGCATAGTACCTCCTTACGGTGTGATCTACGCTCCTATCCCCAGCCGTGTTCCCGAAATCGGTCAGAGAGGCGAGAATTGTTCCATGGATCTCCGCTATCCCATTGGAAAATTTGAAAAGCCTGTCAAGGTGACGGCCGAGGATCGAGAGCAATGGATCTCCGATTTGGCGAGCTTGCCTGCCACGGTCCAGCTGCATCTGGAACGATTGGGACCGGGCGGGCTGGATCTGCCTTATCGGCCAGGTGGTTGGACGGCGCGACTCGTGGTGCACCACCTTGCCGATAGCCACATGAACAGTTTCGTGAGGTTTCGGCTCGCACTCACAGAGGACAACCCAACAATCAAACCGTATGACGAGGCCGCGTGGGCATTGCTGGCCGACTCACGGACGATGGAGCCCGCGCCGTCACTTGCCATTCTCGACGGACTCCATGCGCGATGGGTTGTGATGCTTAGGGCGCTGAACGAGGCGGATTTTGCCCGCACCTTCTTTCACCCCGAGATGGGTGAGGTACGCCTCGACCATACACTGGCACTTTACTCGTGGCACTGCCGGCACCATGCAGGGCACCTCGGGCTTATCGCGCTCTAGTCGCTACACTGCTAGGGTGAGCACCGCCGTCATCACCGGAGCGTCAAGTGGAATTGGCGAAGCTTTCGCACGCGCACTGGCAGCGCGCGGTTATTCGCTGGTACTGATCGCCCGCCGCGTGGAGCGGCTAGAGGCACTCGCACGCGAGTTACGTGGGCAACACAATGTGACGGCCGAGTGGCTTGCCGCCGACCTAGCGGAAGAGGATGGGTTGGCCCGAGCGGTGGATATGCTCGCGAGTCTGCCGGATCTTTCGCTGCTAGTGAATAACGCCGGATTCGGGACGCGCGGCTACTTTCATTCTTGTACTGTCGATGAACAGGAACGCATGCACCGGCTTCACGTGATGGCAACGGTGCGCTTAACTCACGCTGCACTGAATGCGCTCATCCCGCGAGGCCGAGGAGCGGTGATCAATGTGGCTTCAGTGGCCGCGTTCGCCCGAAGTTCGTTCAACACCAGTTATTGCGCAACGAAAAGCTGGATGACCGTATTCACCGAGGGACTCCACTTGGAATTAAGAGAAATGGGGACCGCAGTGCAGATACAGGCATTATGCCCCGGTTTCACCTACTCCGAATTCCACGATGTGCTAGGCGTGGACCGGAAGAGTATCGCCTCGTGGCTATGGATGCGGGCCGAAGACGTGGTGCAAGAATCGCTACGCGGGCTCGACCGCCGCAAGTGGCTGGTGATTCCCGGCCTGGTCTATCGCGTGTTCGCCACTGTGATGTCCAAGGTTCCGACCTGGCTCAGGCTGGCACTGGAGGCTCGCAATCCGCAGCGGCAGGCGCGGAGCGGTCCCTAGTCGGTTAGCCGTTGACGACGCGCTTGCGCATTTCAATGGCGCCGGTACGGTTGCGTTTGGTCTGGAACATCCGCTCGCGCGCCGCGGAAACAGCGTCGGAGAGGCTGTCTCGCTTCACTTCCAGCCCGCCCCAACTGAACATGATGGAGTGGTGCCCCAGCGAGCGCAGTTGGAAGTCCCACAACTTTTCCGAGATTTGGAACAGGCGCCGCTGCGCGGCCGAATCCGCCTCACCGGGAAATAACAGGATGTATTCGTCGTCCTGGAACCGGCAGGCAAAATCGGGTTCTTTCAACATGCCTCGAATCATCTTCTCGATTGAGGGTAGGGAATCAGCTCCATCAGGCGTGTCCAATTTCTGTCTCAGCGCCTCGTAGTCGTTGATTCCGATGGAGACCGCGACGCCTTGGAACGGGGCGTTCTCTTTGATCTGCCGCCGTAAGACTTCGGCCGGGTGCAGACCCGGAGGTAGCCCTGCTTCTTCGATCACCAAAGACTCATGCAGGGAGTTGATGTCGGCGCCATTTTCCATGTCCGACACCCGGGCTACAACCATTTCCAAATCCAGCGGTTCGAGTTCGCTCCCTATTACTCCCTCCACTGGCGTTGCCGGCTCGTACGCCCTGACCTCGACAGGCATCTCCGAAACCGGTTCCGGCGCGACCTCCGTGATGACCTCGGGAAGCTCCTCGACTGCCGGTACACTCTGGCCGACGGGCACAACCCGCACGCGCATAAGCTCGGATTCGAACTCTCCCGCCGCAGGTTGCGATTTCTCTTTGGCCAGCAACTCTCCGGGCTCGGACGGGATGATGGTCGCCGTGCTCATTGGCTTCATGACCAAATCAGGACCCGGCGCAATGGCTGAAGGTTCCTCGGCTGGCGCCGCTAACCCGGTGGGCGCAGGATCAAAGGAACGAATCTCTGCAATCGCCAGCGGCTGTAGTTGGATGTGGCTCGCCGGTTCGTCGCGTTCGTCCGGCTCCACTTCTGCGACTGTCTCAATAACAGGTGTAGCCTCCGCTTCCGCGGAGGCTGGTGCGCCGGCTTCCTCCACCAAAGGGGGAGGTGTTTCCTGTGGCGCTTCCGCAATGGGTTCGGCCACTGCATCGGCGGCCTCGGCGACCGCGGGCACTTCTTCGGACACGACCTCGCTGGCGACGACTCTGCCCTCGGCGACAGCTGCAAATGGCATTTCTGAGACCAGAGCTAGAACCGCCGGTTCTTCCTCCGTGAAATCGTCAGCGGCTTTCCGCGCTTCGTGCCGTTCCCGGATCCGGGCGGCGCGCTCGGCCAGCTTTTCGAGTTCCTCCTTGGTAGCCCAAGCCGACCCTTTCCCCGCAGGAGCCACGATCGGCTGTTCCCACGTGGGCGCCGTTTGCGTTTCCGATGCCGCTGTCGCAGCCGTGGGGGCAGTTTCTTCCGTGGTCCCGACGCGAAGGCCCGGGGTATTTCGGAGCAAAGCCTCAATTCCTTTTAAGAGGTACCCTGGCTGCGAAAGCCCCAACCGCTCACGCTCATCCTGTCGCACGCGCATTTCAATGTTGCGTTCCCGCAACTGCTCGTTATTGCCCTTTAGGAAGTCGCACAGAAACGCCACAAACGCCGTTCCGAGTACCACTACCAGGCTCACAAAGATTTGAATCTGCAGCGTTCCAAATTCCATCACAGGTCTCAATTCTAATCGGCCCCTGGGTAAGGGAAGGATAGGTTTTCCATCCCGGAAACCACTCGAAGCCTCGCGGAAATCACTTTGGTACCGCCTTACGACAGTGGCTCAGCGATTCCCCTTACGATCACACTATCGGTCACAAGGGCATAGGTGATTAGGGGAGCTACCGATTTTTTGACCCATGTTTACGGAGATTGCCGACGCACTCCGCCATAACCCGGCAAAGGCAGGCCCTTCCGCTCTTGCGGCTGCAAAGGCCCAGACCCTTCGGACGTCGGCCGCCGCATTTGCGAGCCGCCGAAATCAGTCTCTTCCAAGGTAAATAGAAGCTCGCGATCAAGCACCATCTCTAGCGTCGTGCCTTTGGCCAGGACTGCATCGGGGCCGCGTGTTAAGAGGACACCCAGCAATCCCGCTGTCGCCCCAGCGGCGGCGCCGATGCCAATACCCATACCCGTGCGGCTGGAAGCGGCACCAGCGATCGCTCCAATGCTGGTTCCGGCGGCGGTCGCTTCGCCCACCGTTCGTGCGTCGTTGCCTTTATTGGAATCGCTCTCGATCTTGCCCTCGGCTTTGTCCAACCGCTCGGTCGAGCGGCCGTCGAGGGTCTCAATTCGTCCGCGGAAGTCGCGTGTGACGCCGTTGGGCAGCGTGAGGGAATCGAACCGGACAAACAATTCGCCTCGGCCTTTCACGCGCCCGGGCCGCTTCACCTGGGTTACCGTTCCCATGACGTAACTTCCGGGAGGAATCGCGATGCGTCCATTCACCAGAATGGGAAATACGCTCTCCAGATACACGCGGTCGCCTTCGGCGGCTTGTTTCGTGCTGATGCTGTTGATGAGACTAAGGGGGATGCGCGTTCCTCGCTCGACGAGCACGGAAGGCCGGCTTGTTTGAGATTCGACAGGCTCTTGAGCCGTAAGAACAGACGAAACCAGTAGCAGCGTGAGGACGCGGGCCCGCATAGACACCTCGCTTTGATTCTACTGTGGGGACGCGGGATCTGCTTGCCTGGTTGCCACCGGGATGCGCACACCTGTTGGGCTGGAAGCGTCGCCGCAGTAAATACGCACCTCGGGATTCGGCCCGACCCAGTCAGGCAACCTCAAGTTCACCTGGTACAAGCCGCCGAATCCGGGAGTGACGCCCGCGTAGAATACTCCCTCGGTGAGAGTCCGCCCGTCGAGCACTACGTGGAATTCTTCGGGCTTGACTACCCGTGCGGCTGCTTGTGCCACCCGGCCATTCTCGATCCTCGGTGCGGTCTCGCCCAACCCGGTTGCATACGTCACCACGAATTGGCCCGGTTCGGCCGGCGCCGCTTCGGTAACGACGGATCCGTCTGCGGTAGTGGCAATCGCCACACCTGGTTTCAGCAGGAACAATCCGGGCATCGCGCCAGCAACCAGTACTTTTACAGGTCCCCCTGATGCACCGCTTCGCACTACCTCCACCATCGTCGGGCCTGGCGACAACAGGGTGGGTACGAGAAAGTTCACCTGTGACGGCGAGGCGTATAAAACGGGCGCGCGCAGTCCTCCGACCAACACGCTCACGCCTGTCCCATTCAACGTAAGAGGCAGCACTCCGTCTTTGATGTCACTGGGGGTGATAGCTTGCGTGATGGCGGATAGATTTGTGCCGTAAACGGTCGCCAGGCCGTTGGGAACAAGAACCGCCGAAACGCCGGAAGCCGAATTGACGATGCTGGACGCCGTGTAGGCAGGTGATACAGCTACCAGATTCTTCGCGCCGCTCAACAGTAGCGCAAGACCACAAACGGCCATGCCGGGCCGCACCAAGTGCACAGGGAACTACCCTGAATCTATTCTATGGCCAGAATCAAAAGAAGCTAGAGGAAATGTTTGATAAAATAGTTGTAAACAATTGTTATACAAGGGGATGGCTATGCGGCCATCCCCTTGCCACACCCTACAAACCGATCGGCAGGACGACGCCGGCTTGCGAGCTTAGACTGCCCATCTTGAGGATCACCGAATTGTCGCGGCCCGGCGTGGCTGTTGTGGGAATACGCAGGTTGATCTGCCACAACCCCGTTATAGAGCCAGGAGTAAGGCCTATGTATAGGACATCCGCGGCATTCATAGTCGCGCCATTGAACTCGACCACCACCTGATCGCGCGCCTTAGGTGTTGCGGTGAGCGGGGTGATTTCTCCCGCCAGGTACACCGGTTCGGAAACACCTAAGCCGGTGGCGAAGATGGTGACGATGTCCCCGACGCGTGGCTTGGTCGAGTTGGGAACCAGCGCCGGGTCGGCCGCAAGCCCGCCCGTGCTGGGAAAGATCGCGGCAATGCAAGGTGTGGGCAGGAAGCGGAACAAGGCTGGACCGCTGGACTCCAATTTGAGGGTGAACGGCGCACTGCGTTTTTCGTTTGGCGTACCGGGGTTCAGGATCACGCGGGCAGCGACGTCTCCAAGCGCGGTCGTGGTGGGAACCTGAACATTGATTTGACTGGCGTCTACATAGGCGATGGGCGCGGGCTTACCATCGATTTCCACGCCTACGCAACTGAGCTCGGCGGGGAACTTGTTGGCTACGATGTCGGTCGCCGCCACGGCCTTGCTGGTGCCGGGAACCTGGAAGCCGGAGCCGCCGAGGGAGATCATCGTGTTCAGCGCGAAGCCGGAATTCAGGAACGAAGCGCCGTTGCGAATTACGGTGATCGCCGGTGTTGTGGAAAGGTTGCAGGGTGCCTGCGCGGCGATGCGCGTACTTGTGGTGTAAATGAAGTCGCCCTGGTTGTTGTTGTTGTTGTTCGCCGCGTTGCCGGCGGCATAGAAAATGACTTCGCCCGACTCGGTTGCCGGCGGTGTCCACTCGATCGACCATCCGGCGCTATCCGCCTGGCCTGCGAAGGTGATCGGTTGTGTGTGGTCGACGAACTCAACATTGGTGCCGCAGTTGCCTTCAGGTGCGCCGCCGCCGCACACGATCCTCATACTCTCGCCTGCCGTGAACTTGCCCGCCGGTTTGGTTTCGTCGGAGACCAGTCTGGCCGTGAGTTGGAATCCCCAGCGCCGGGCGGTCGGGTGCGAAAGCACGACACGAATGGTCTGCTTTACGCCAGGCCGGTAGGGAGAGGCCTCAATGCGCAGGGAACCGCGAGGGTCCATGTTTGGCGTGGCGCCGCCTTCCGGCGCCAGAGCGTTGATGCGGTGGCAGGCCGTGCACGTTATGCCGCCGTCTACGGCCGCCCCGGTCCGGTTCGGCACTGGGCCGGTACTAAACGACCAGATGATCGCCGGCACGGATGCCAGCAAACACGCAAACAACATCCGCTTGATACTGTTGATCATGGTGGAGACCCCTCCCCTGCTACGAGTTTTTTAGATTTGCCCGGTGATCCTAGAACCGGGGCTAATAAAACTACTGCTGCACGGTGATCTGCAGCCCTTGGCCAGTGGGAGTCCCGTCGAGGGTGAGTTCGATCGGACTGTCACCGTTGGCAACGTTGGGAATGGTTACGTTCAATTGGCACAGGCCAATCAGATTGGGGGCCATGAACGCTTGAACCTGCGCATCGGCCGGGCCGATAGTCACGCGCGGCGTTGCTTTCACCGCGCGAAGGCCGGTCACGACTTCACCCGAGGGACTGGCCGGATTGGTTTCCCCGCAGCCCACCGTGAAGATACTGACGATGTCGCCCGGCTTGGCCGGACGGAAGTTCGCGCCGGCAATCAGGCCGGCTGGGCCAACAAATGTTGTGAAGTCCGGGAACAGCGCCGCAATGTACTGTTTGTTGTTCACCCTGAAGGCTGGCGTCGTCAACATGGCCGGCGATACTTTGGTGGCCGTCGCGGTAGCGTTCGCACGGCCCCCTGGCGTGACAACTTCCACCTGTACGGTGCCGAGGCCAATCGTGTCGGGCACCTGCACGTTGATCTGATTCGGGCTAAGGAAGAACATCGTGGCCGCTTTGCCGTCGATGTTCACGCCTACGCCATCGATCAACGTAGGCGCTTTCGTGTTGTTGTTCGTGAAGAGGCCAGACCAGTCCTTGGTGACGGAGGAGAAGTTTGTCCCATAAATTTCGAGCCATGTGCCGGGCGAGAGGCGCGGTCCGCCGAGGAAGGCCTGGAGCACAGGTTGGTCGGCGCGGATGGTAGGCGGCTGGGTAGTGGCGGCTTGCGGGGTAAGGGTGTAGTTTTGCGTGAAAATGCGGTCACCAGGGCCATCTTGCATGTTGCCATTTGCCGCATTGCCCGCGATGTAGAAACGGATATCGCCGACGTTGGTGGCGGGCGGAGTCCAGTCAAACGTCCACGTGTTATTTGCATTGGCGGCAGCATGTTCGGGAAACTGCACGGGCGTCTCCGGGCGGCACGCTTGGCTTGCCGTCTTCATTCGTCCGTCGTCGCAAAGAACGATCACGCGCGCATCGGTCGGAGTGAAGTCGCCCGCTTGTCCTTGCGCCAGGTTCGAAACCAGCCGCGCGGTTGCCTGGAACCCATACACGTTGGCTGATGCCGTCACCCTTACCGTCAATGTCTGCTTCACGCCGGGGGTGTAGGTTGTGCCGCCACCGGAAAAGGTAATCTCAACGCCGCTGCCTGCGGTTGCAGTTCCCAAGTGGCATTCGGTGCAAGTGTTGCCGTCGCCCGGCGCTCCGGTATGACGCGGAGGAGGCCCATCGACGTATCCCAGGATCAATAACGGCACAACTGCCAAAATTGTTGCAAAGCGGCCCCAAAAGACAATTCGACTCTCTTGTTTTGCACTCATTAATACCTCAACCCAACCCTTTCGCCAGTCTACTCAATAAAATTCGCCAAAAGTGTAAATTCGCATTTCTTGGGTGCCGCGGGTGCTGAGGTGGAATTCACCAGGTTGAGCGCTTTGCGCGCAATGGTACTGAGCGGCAGAATGCTCAGCTCATCTTGCTGCTTCCATTCGTATTGCGGCGGCGGCTTGCGGACCGACCCGCGGCAGACTTGGACCAAATGGAGATGGTGCGTGATCGTGTGCCGGAAGGAACCAACGGGCCGTCCCAGACGCGCTTGCGGAAGCTGTTCCGTTGACGGCAACTCCCAAAAGCCTGCCATACGCCCTTCCATGTCTGTTCGCTGCCACAGTAACACGTTACCCTTACGCTGAATCACAAGAAGTGTGAGTTCGATCTCTTTCTTGACTTGCTTCCGCAATTTGACAGGGAACTCGCGTGTGCGGCCGAGTGCGTGGGCCTGGCATCGAGCAGTGAGCGGACATAACAAGCACCGTGGTTCACGGGGCAGACAGATCATCGCGCCCAG
>Ga0075421_100004035_pt1 | contig 17686 bp, 19 predicted proteins | sample SoiMetdeltSBSDD5_FD_75292 | JGI IMG/M metagenome (GOLD analysis project Ga0075421, IMG submission 75292) | Bulk soil microbial communities from a Populus tree surrounding site in Tennessee, USA - Soil MetaG P. deltoides SBSDD5 | ecosystem: Environmental > Terrestrial > Soil > Tree plantation...
CTGACCTTCGGCATAGCCGAGCTCCCGCATCCTGTCAAAGAACGCGACCTCGGGCAGATCGTCGGGTGAGCCCGCAGTGAGTACGCCAACGCGCGAGAGCCGGCGAGCGGGTTGCGCCTCGGCGGCGATCGGCGCGGCGAGCACGGCTCCGAGGCCAGTGACGAACGCGCGGCGGTTCATTCGATCACCTGATCCGCCCGCAGCAGGAGCGAGGGCGGGATGGTGAGGCCGAGGGCCTTGGCGGTCTTCATGTTGACGACCAGCTCGAACTTCGTTGGCTGCTCGACCGGCAGGTCGGCAGGCTTGGCGCCCTTGAGGATACGATCAACGTAGGTAGCTACGCGCCGGAAGACGTCGTTCATGTCGGCGCCGTAGCACATGAATCCTCCCGCCTCCACGAAATCGCGGAATTCGTATTGTGCAGGCAAACGATGACGCGCGGCCAAGTCGATAAGGCGGTCTCTGTTAGCATTGAAGAATGGATGTGCGGCGATCATAACGGCGTCCGCGCGCGCCTGCACCGCCATAGCGAACGCACTCTCCAATTCCTCCGGCTGGCTCATAAAGCGAGCCGGGAGGCCTTCGATGCTTTCAGCCCGTGCGGCGTCTTGGGCCATTCGTGAGACCCGATCCCCGCCAAGCCGCTGCCTACGTGGACAAGATCCTCAAGGGCGCGAAGCCAGGCGACCTCCCCGTCCAACAGCCGACGAAGTTCGAGCTCGTCATCAACCTCAAGACCGCGAAAGCCCTCGGCCTCACCATCCCGCCGTCGCTGTTGCTGCGCGCGGATCAGGTTATTGAATGAACCGCCGCGCTTTCGGTGGCCGGCAGTGTTGCGCTCCTCGCGCCGGTCGCCGCCGTAGCGCAAACCCCGAATCACGGTCAGGCAGGTTGGATGGCTTGCCTTAGCGCCTCAACCAGGATTGCAGGCTGCGTTCTTGAGCGGTATGAGAGAACTCGGGTCACGTAGAAGGTTCCAGCTACACCCTTGTGGAGCGCTATGCTGGGTGGAATTCCAACAAGCTTCCGGCCCTGGCTGCCGACCTAGCCCGCCTCAAGCTCGACGTGATCGTGGCCGAAACTCTCGCGGCGGCCCGCGCTATTCAGCACGCGACCAGAACTATTCCGATTGTCTTTATCACAGGCGACCCTGTCGCATCCGGACTCGCTCAAAGTTTGGCTCGTCCGGGGGGCAATCTCACTGGCGTCGCTAACCTCTCGCTAGAGCTGTATCCAAAGCGTGTCGAGGTACTGAAGGCCGCCGTTCAGGACATCGCCGAGAACTTCCCGAACCTCCGTCGTTTGGCGATGTTCTTCGGCCCGGCCGTCGAGCCCACACCGTAGGACATCAGAGCCCCCGCCTCTGGTCCCAACCTCCACGCGTAGAGCGTCGGCAGTCGGCTCTTAAGGGCCAGGTCCAGGATCGTGTGTCGGCGAGTATAAGCGACCTCTCCGCCCAGCACGATTAGGGCATTAGCGCGCGAACGAGTCATTCCGGCGAAGACCTCTTCGAACCGTCCACTTGCCGGCACGTCGACTGCCACAATCCCGAGGCCAAGGCGACGCGCCGCAAGTTCGGTATTCTTCAGCTCCAGCGCATTCGTCGGATGGCTCCGCTCGATCAGCACGGCAACCGTTGTGGTGCCGGGGACACCTTCCTTAAGAAGCTCAAGGCGCTTGGCGCTCAGCTCTGCCGAGACCTCGGACAGGCCGGTGACATTCCCACCGGGCCGCGCGAGATTGGAAACGAGACCCGCGCCGATCGGATCGAGGACCGTCAGCATGACAATGGGAATATCGCTAGTCGCCTGCTTTGCGGCTTGCGTCGGCTTGGTCCCGTATGTCGCGATAATGCTGACCCGCAAACGAACGAGTTCGCTGGCCAGTGCGGGCAACAACTCGTCCTTCCCCTCGGAAGAGCGATACTCGATGGCAAGGTTCTGGTCCTCGACGTACCCGTGATCTCGGAGGCCCCGCCTAAATGCCTCGATGCGGGGCTTCTGTTCGCCGAGAAAGGTGGTGAATGACAGGACGCCGATCCGCCACACCTTCTCAGCCGGTTGCGCCTCGGCGGCGAGCGGCACGACGAGAACGGCTCCCAGGCCAGCGACGAACGTACGACGGTTCACTCGATCACCTGGTCCGCGCGCAGCAGCAGAGCGGGCGCGATGGCGAGGCGGAGGGTTTTCGCCGTCTTGGCGTTGATCACGAGTTCGAATGTTGTCGGCTGCTCGATAGGCAGATCAGCGGGTTTCGCGCCTCGCACGATCCTGTCCACATAGTCGGCCACGAGGCGAAAGATCGCCCGATGGTCCGGTCCATACGACATGAGTCCGCCAGCTTCGACGAATCCCCGATGTTCGTAGATCGCGGGCAGGCGGGCGTTTGCAGCCAGGCCGACGATACGCCGACTCTGCGCCGAGAAGAACGGAGACGCCAGGACGAGCACGCCATCCGCCCGTGCTGTGATCGCAAGCGCAAAGGCAGCGTCCAATTCTTCAGGCTGACGAACCTCGATCGTTGGCAGTAGCTGGACGCCAAGCTTCCGCGAAGCCACCTCGATCGCCTGCCAGTTTTCGGGGAAGCGAGCATCGCTCCGCGCGAGTCCAGCGGCCGTGAGGTCTTCGAGCATGGTGAGACGCATCATGCTAGTAGCTGCTTCTTTGAGGAGCTGGACGCGCTTCGGCGTCACATCGCCCGTGATGATCGCAACCCCAGTTAGGTTTTTCCCTGGATGCGAGAGACTTGCGGCAAAGCCTGTCGCAACGGGATTGCCTGAAACGAATACGATCGGGATGTCCTGCGTTGCTTTTTGGGCCGCGGTCGTTGCCGCGGCTCCGTCCGTGACCAGCGCGTCCACTTTCAACCGGACGAGTTCGGCGGCCAGCGGAATAAACCGATTGCCTGCGCCGTGGCTGTATCGCTCCTCGATCACGAGATTACTGCCCTCGATCCAGCCGAGTTCTTTAAGACGGTGCCGGAATGAATCCAACGCGAAGGCTTTGGGAGCAGGAAGCAGCCATCCGAGCCGGACCGTCCGCGCCTGCTGCGCCCCGGCGGCGAGCGGCTTGGCGAGCACGGCTCCCAGGCCAGTGACGAAGGCGCGACGGTCCATCCTCGGACCTCCGGCTGGCGCGATCCTAGCGCCCAACCAGGCGAGGGGCAAGATTCGCGACGGTAGAGTGGCTGGCGGTGTCGTGCAGCCGTGGAGAACAGACACGCTGCGCACGGTGCGGCAACAAAGAACCGCTCAGAGGATTCGACACGGTGCAAGCGATGCCGAGCGAAGCGCCGGTGACGATGGTAGTATCCGCGACCTGGGCGCCGAGAGACGGCCGCACGGCTCGGCGCTCAGTCAAAGCGTACTGCCGCCTTCGGGCGATGCGAGGGCCCTACCTTCGGGCGACCCGGGGGCGACACTACACGAAGTCAGGCGCTGACGCCTGGCAGTGCGGCCGACGGGCGCTGGGGAAAAGCTCAGCGCCCGTCTCTTTTCGGCGCCCTTCCGTGATCTGCGGAAAGTTACTAGCTTGTGACCGCGGGACGGGTGGGCGCGCGACCATGTGGCTCGCTCCGGGTGCGGTCGCCGCGGTGCAACCGAAATGATCCTCTCACCACGTTCGCTCGCATGTGGGGCGTGAAGTGACTCACGGGATACCGGTCGAGGACCGGGTCAATTCGGATCGATCGGATCGATGCCGAGGTTGCGTGCCTGGGCCCTCACCTCGTCGACCATGGTCTCGTACGGGCGCGGCTCGGCACCCTCGAGAACAATGTGGTGGTGCATGTGCCGGATGCGGCCTGCAGCGTCATGAAAAGCCAGCGCCTCGACGCGCTGGACGCGTGGAGCCTGGCCAGTGGTGGCAAACATCGAAGCCGTCATCTCGTCCTCCTAGCTCCAGAATCCCAGGTCGAGAACGATCCGGGCCTGGCAGTTGTAGATGAAGAGGGCGAACGTCACGCTCGTCATGCGGCCATCGAACACGGCCGGCGCGTTCCCGACGGAGACCGTTTCATCTGCGTCGGAGGGCAGCCGCCGTCGAATGCTTGCGATCTGCGTCCCGAGCATGCCGACCGAACTGCCGTAGTACTCCATATAGAACGCGGGCCACACCTTGGCCATGACGGCGGCAGGAGGAAAGTCGATCGTCCAGGTCGCTGTCTTGGTATTTTTACCGGTCCAGGCGTCGACCCACCACACCGCTTCTCCGTTCAGCGCCATATGTGCCTCCTGACAGAGCAGAGTGACTGGTTCTCCGCGACTGACGACTTGTCGGCGTGTAGTCGAGCCATGTAAGCGACCTCCGGGAAGGTAAGCCTTCATGCGAGCCAGATTCACCCGGTCTCGACGCCACGCGCGTCAACCAGGTGAGGCAAGGTGCCGGCCCGCGGAGACTATCACGATCACCCGCATGGCCCTGGGTAGTGGCCCGCTCGCCGTCCCGCTGACGCGCTACCATACCGCGAGGCTGCGCCACCTACATGCCGCTGGAACCGGAGGCCATGGATGAACGCCCGCACGCGCAGCGTGACGATTCTCGCCGCTCTGCCCGCCGTGCTCACGCTGAGTGCCTGCGTCGCAGGCTTGGCGTCGTCCGAACGGGCCAAGTGCGCGTGGATGTTATGGCGAGAAGACGAGACGAAGACCCCAAATAAGTTGGCTGAAGTCGAATGGGCGGCACCTATCGCCTATGCGGATCGCGCAGCGTGCGTTGCTGTGATCGACGACAACGTGATGCGTTGGGAGGAAAAAGGCTCGCCAACGCAGACTGTCGAGCGCGCCTCAAGTGGCACAGCCGCAGAGTTTCGCACTCGATACGATGGCGGCTGGCTGTCTACCCGTTTCCGCTGCCTCCCCGACACCGTGGACCCGCGAGAGCCGAAGGCGAGCGGGCGATGACGAGTAGGGGTTTTTGTGTCGCGATGTGAAAGACCAGCCGTGGCATGCTAGCGGGATCGTTCCGGGTCGACAGCAGCGATAGGCTTGTCGGGGCGGATGGGGCGCCCACGCCGAGTTGGTCCGGTCGTCACGCGACGCAGCGGCGGCTCCCATCAAAAAGCGCGGAGAATAGAACCACCGTGGGGCCTCGGGCGTGATCTCCGTCCCATCCGCTTCCCTTTCCGCTTTCGCCGGCTCCGTCACACCTGAAGATGAACGGGGACTCGCAGTAGCGCCCTCGTGACTTCGAGTACGGCGTTCCTGACCCGTCTTAGACGCAGGCCGATCTACGCAAGCTGGCCGCTGCCCTGAACGGCGTGGCGCGCAGGGGCCGTTCACTATCCACAGGACGGGCCCTTCGTTGCTTTGTTGGCTCGCCATATGCACGTGCCCGCGCCGATATGACCACGGCCGAGACCGTGCGCCGTGTACTCATAGACGCCGCCGGCAAGGCGCTGTGCGACTCCTGTCTCGCGTTCGCGTGCTCAGTCACTCTCGACGAGATGCGCCAAGTGACCGAAGAGCTCCTCACGAGTCGGAGCTTCCATGGCCGCGACAGGTGCATCTGTTGTCATCACACGGTCCCGGCCATCGCGTACTCGGTGAAATGCGTGCATTGCAGCCACGCCGTGCTGCCTCGCGACGGTGCCATCGCGAGCGGCGGCGACATCTTCCACGCGGCGTGTTTCAAGATTCTCGTCTCCGACAAGAGCATCCGCATGTCGCGGAAACTGAAGCGAGAGTCGCGACGGCTCATCGAGGACGCGCGGCGTCAGATGCACTAACAGCGTAGGCCAAGCTCGGATTGAACTAGCTGCGACAGAGGGCGGTAGTTCTACTTTTCCGACGTGGGGTTCGGCCGACCGAGTCGTCGGCCAGTTTGCTTGTTTCTTCGCTTTTGCGGACTGTGCTCGACGTTCTGCTGATCGGACCGACACTCCGTGAGCACCGGTTTGGCGCTAGAAGACCAGCAAAGTTTCGATGCTCACTTCAACGGCATTTCAACGGCGATCCGAAATTCGGCGGCAGAGGCTGTTTCTAAGTAATTGTTTTATGGCGCGCCCGGAGGGAATCGAACCCCCGACCCTCAGCTTCGAAGGCTGATGCTCTATCCAACTGAGCTACGGGCGCGTGTCAGGAAATCAGCGACTTGCACTTACGACCGACTGGCGCGCCTGGTGATTCTACCCGCTGTTCAACTTCTTGTGCCTTTGTTGTGCCTTGGGCCACGCCGCCAGACTCAGGCCGCAGGGCGCCATCGAGCGCAGCCACGGTTGCGCGCCGATGACCCGGCGCGAGGTGGCTGTACCGCATCGTCATGGTGATCGTCTGGTGCCCTAGCGCCTCCTGAACCTCTTTCAGCGTACGGCCACGCTGCACGAGCCAGGAGGCGAACGTATGACGCAGGTCGTGGAAGCGTAGGTCGTCGATTCCAGACGCCGTACAGAAGATTTGCGAGAACCGAACACATAGCCCTTGGCGCCATCCGTCCAGCGGCGGGCGAGCACGGCGTCGGCGTTGGCACTGAGCGGCACCTCCCGCCGCCGACCGCTCTTCGTCAACTCAAGCCGGATGACACCGCGGGCGTGGTCGACCCGACCCCACGTCAGCCCGAGCGCCGCGCCTAGCCGCTCTGGGGCTCGTCCAGAGCATGAACCGGCCTAGGGAAATCACCGACAACGCGCACATGGAGTCATTCTTTCACTCGATGAAGAGCGACGTCGTCCATGGCGTCAGCTTCACGCACCCGCAGAATCGATGTCCCGCCTCTTGCGTAGGGCCGTCCGGGGCACGCGCCCGGCCATCGGCTCTTGTCCGGCGTGGCGGAGCGTCCGGAGACTCATGCGTGATGTATGTGACGAGCGGCCTTGTGAACTGAAACCATGTTGACAGCGAGGTAGGCTATGCTCACGCGCGGATCGCTGGTCGTTGGACTCACTCTCGTCCTGGCAGTGACCTCGGTTGGCTGCACTAGCAGCGGGGCCAGCAACAGTCCCAGCAGCAGTCCCAGCGGCAAGGTACGCATGAGCTCCTCCAAGATGTGCAGCGCACATGGCGGCCAGTACAACGCGATTACAAAGAGCTGCCAGTACGCGGCGTCGACCAGGAGCGCCCAGCAGACCTGTCAGGCGCACGGGGGCTACTACGACACCGGGGCGGACGTCTGCGAGATGGGCCAGGAGTAGACGGGGACACACGAAGAGACGTCTCCGTACATCCGGCGCGGCAGGAAGTACGCGCGTGCAGCGGTCGGGAGAGCTCGCGTGGCAGTTGTCGCGCGAACATGATCGATCCGTACAAGTTCGGCGACTGTTGCTGCCAACCGCGGGGCGGTAGGGAACGATTTCGTAACTGAGGCCGAGGGCCCTGGCATGGCTCGACGGCGCGGCGGGGACAACGCAGGCACAGACGCCGTCTGATTGTTGTGCCTTGTTGTGCCTTGGCCGTTGCGTTGTGGGGGTCTGAGCGCCCCGAGAGTCCGTCTCAGTCCTCAACGCGCACAACCGACTGGCTCGCCTCTGATTCCACCTGCATGCGCGACTTCACGTGACGTCGTTGTGCCTTAGCGGACGATGTCGACGTTCGGCGGGGGCACTCGGCAAACGCGGGCTCCGCGTGCAGGTGTTCGGATGCCATCAGTGCGCGGGGGCGCGATGGAACAGACGCTTCACGACGAACGCGAGTGTCATCAGCGCGATGGCCGCGACGATCACGGGTTCGGCCCGTCCCACGAATCGCTCGATGATGTGCCCGGCCCCATAGGACACGGCGTACCCGAGGCCGACGGCGTAGGGCACGTAGACGAGCGCGCCGAGCGCGTTGACGACGATGAACCTGCGCGGCGGCATGCCCATGGCGCCCGCCACGGGCCCGGCAAAGAACCGCGCGCCGGGCACAAACCGGGCCGCGAAGACTGCGAACCCGCCGTATCGCGCGATGAACGCCGAAACCTTCTCCAATCTCTCCGCGCTGACCCAGATGTACCGGCCATAGCGCTCGAGCGCCTCCGGGCCGTAACGACGACCCAGCCAATAGCCGATGTTGTCTCCGACGATCGCGGCGAGCGCGCCGACCGCGATCACGGTCGGCAGGTGCAGGTCGCCGCGGTGGGCCAGGAAGCCGGCGAGGGCGAGGACCATCTCCTCGGGGACAGGTAGGCCGACGTTGCCCAGGATCACCGCGGCGAAGATCGCGGCATAGCGCCAGTGCTCGAGGAGCGCGCTCAGGAGACGATGCTAGCCCGCACGGCAGCCCATCCGCTGCGCGTGCTCGAGAGCGCCGGCAACGGCGTCGGTGAGGGTGTCCGGGTCCACGGGCTTCGCGACGTGCAGGTCGAATCCAGCGGCGAGCGCTTGACTGCGGTCGTGCGGGCTGGCGTACGCGGTGAGGGCAATGGCCACCAAGGGCTGGCGGGCGTCCGCGCGCTCCCGCTCGCGCACCTGCGCGACGAGCGCGAACCCGTCGGCGCCGGGCATTCCAAGGTCACTCAGCAGCACGTCGATGGTCGAGTCCTCGAGCGCCGCGAGCGCTTCGCTCACCGAGGTCGCCGTATGGACCTCTGCGCCACGATCGGCAAGCGCGACGCGAATCAGCTCGCGCGCATCCGGATGGTCGTCGACCGCGAGGATGCGCACGCCCTCGAGCGGCCGCGCCGCCCGCGCGGCGCGCGAGACGCTGGCGACGGTCGGTGCGCGCGGCGCGGCGCTCAGCGGCAGCGTGACCGTGAACAGCGCGCCGCGCCCCGGGCCCTCGCTGTGCGCGGTGACGGTGCCGCCGTGCAGCGTCACGATGTGGCGAACGATGGCCAGCCCGAGCCCGAGGCCGCCGGCGCCGCGCCCACGCTGCCCCTGACGGAAGCGATCGAAGACGTGCGGCAGGAGCGCCTCCTCGATGCCGGGACCCGTGTCGCGCACGCTGATGACGACCTGCCCCGCCTGGCGCGCGAGCTCGACCGCGACGCGGCCCTCGGCCGGCGTGAACTTGATGGCGTTGGAGACCAGGTTGGCGACGACCTGGGCGAGCCGCACGGGATCCCCGTTGACGATGGCCGCGCCCGGCGCCAGCTGGACGTCGAGCGTCACGCCTTTGGCCTCGGCGTCGCGCCGCAGCGCCTCCATCGCCGCGGCGACGACGCCGCCGACGTCCACGGCCTGCCGCTCGAGCTGCATCTTGCCGGAGATGATGCGGGACACGTCGAGGAGATCGTCGATGAGCTTTGCCTGCCATAGCGTGTTGCGCTCGATGGTCTCCAGCGCGCGCGCGGACTGCTCGGGATTGAGGCGCGCCGCGCGAAGCATACGAACCCAGCCGAGCATGGCCGTCAGCGGCGTCCGCAGCTCGTGCGAGAGCGTCGCGAGGAAATCGTCCTTCGAGCGATTGGCCGCCTCGGAATCGGCGCGCGCCGCCTGCTCGCGTGCAAGCAGGCGGGCATTGCGGATCGCGGACGTCGCCTGCTCCGACAGCCGCACGAGCAGCGCCTCGTCCGCGTCACCGAACGGCCAGCGCCCGCGATTGGCGACATAGAGCAGACCGGCCACGCCCTCGTCCAGGATCGGCACGGCGAGCACGGCGAGACCCCGATCAGCGCTTCGCCGCGGGCGGCCCGTCGCCATCACGAGCCCACCGAAGCCGCGGCCGCGCTCGATCCGATCGACGTCGGGCGGTGGGTCCTTCATCGGCGACCGGTGACGAAATACCATGACGTCCGGCGCGTCGGCGTCCGGCAGCGCGATCGCGGCCGAATCGGCGCCGCAGACTTCGCGCGCGGTCTCGCAGACGAAGCCGAGGACGGCGTCCAGATCGAGCCGTTCGTTGATGCGACGTGACAGGTCAGCCACCGCCGTGGCCTCGCGCTCGCTGCGCCGCAGGTCCTCCTCCATCTGGCGGCGCGCGGTGACGTCTCGAATCACGGCCACGTGACGACCCGGCAGCACGTCGGCGGTTGCCGAGACCTCGACGTCACGCTGTGTACCGTCGGGCCGTCGGAGCCGGAAGGGGCCGACCACCGCGCCCTTGGCGAGCAGGTCGCGCCACACCGCTCCCGTCTCGCCGGCGGCCGCGGCTTCATGCAGGCTGCGTCCGAGCAGCTCCTCGCGCGGGACGCCGAAGAGATCCTCGGAAGCGGGGTTGGCATCGATCGTCCTGCCGTCGCTGTCGAGCACGACGATGGCGTCGAGCGTCGAGGAAAAGATCGCCCGCAGCTGCGCCTCGCTGTCGCGCAGCGCGCGCTCGAAGCGGTCGCGCTCGCGCGCCGCCGATTGCAGCGCGGCGGCGAGCTGATTCACTTCGGTGACCGCGCTCGCGGTGGGCGCCGCGGCGCGGCCCTCGCCGAGCGCCTCCGCCACTTTCACCAGATGCAGGATCGGCCGCGCGATGCGCCGCCCGACAATGAGTGCCAGGAGCAAGCCGCCAAGGAGAACGAGGAGACCGCCGGCCGTCGCCAACACGAGCGAGCCGCGCAGCGGCGCGTCCACCGTCTGCGCCGGCACCGTGACGGCCACCGTCCACCCGGTGAACGCCGAACGGCTGTACGCGGCATAGGCCGGAACGCCCTCGACGTCGACACCACGGATCCAGCCCGCGTTACCCGCGAGTCCGCCCAGGAGCGTGCCTGCTGGCCGTCCCAGCCACGCCTCGGGCACGCGGCTGCGCGCCACGACGAACCCTTCGCGGTCCACGATCGTCCCCGTCCAGTCGGACGGCAGGTTCTGCGCGGCGAGAAACCGGCTCAGCGCCGCCGGCTCCAGGTCGACGGCGAGCCCGTGGCGGAGCCGTCCGCCACGCACGACCGGCACCACGATCGCGATGGTCGGTGCTCCCGTCGTGCGATCGAGCAGCACGTCCGACAACGCCGGCCTCAGAAGCTGGGTCATCTCGCGGAAGTACGGCTGCCCCGCGAGCGACGTCCGCGCGCCGACGGCTCCGACGCGCGACGATCTCAGCATCACGTCGCCGCGCTCGTCGGTGAGGATGACGGCGCGCCACCCCGGCTGCGTGGGCAGCACGCGTCCGGCGTGGCGCTCGAACGTGTTGTAGTCGTCGGTATCGAGGTAGAGCGAGGCTGCCAGCGCCTCGAGCGCCTTGATCGACGTCTCGATCTCACGGTCCACGGCCAGCGTGAGCGCGCGCGTCGTGCCGCGCAGTCCGCGCTCGGTCGATGCGCGCTCACCGCGGCCGAAGGCGACGACCATGACCGTCGCGTAGACGAGCACCGGCACCATGGCAGCGAGCACGAGCAGGAGCAGGTGCCGCCGCAACGGAGACGTCGATGCAGCTGTTTCGCCAGGCATGCGCAAGGAGGATATCGCGCCGCTTTCAGCGCGGCCACGGGGAAGCTTGCGCGCCTGGGAAAAACTTTTCCTATCCCCCCGCGGCCCTTCCGGCTCCGGTGTATAGTGTCCGTCGGCCGCGCGGCGGCCGAATCGATTCTCCGGGAGACTCGCCATGAGCGGCGTCAAAGACCTCATCGGACCGGCCGTCGACCGCCTTGCGGCCGACCTCGAAAAGCTCTCACGACAGATCCACGACAACCCTGAGCTCGCCTACCAGGAGGTCAAGGCCGCGGCGTGGCTCGCCGAGTTCCTCGACAAGCAGGGGTTCAAGGTCGAGCGCGGGGTCGCGGGCGTCGACACGGCGTTTCGCGGCACGCTCCAGACCGGGGACGGGCCGACCGTCGCGATCCTGTGCGAGTATGACGCGCTGCCAGGGATCGGTCACGCCTGCGGGCACAACGTCATCGCCGCCGCCGGCGTCGGCGCGGGCGCGGCGCTGGCCGCCGTGAGAGATCGTCTGCCGAAGGGCCGGATCGAGGTCATCGGCACGCCCGCCGAGGAAGGTGGGGGCGGCAAGGTCAAGCTGATCAACGGCGGCGTGTTCAAGAACGTCGACGCCGCGATGATGATCCACGGCTTCGATCGCTGGATCATGCATCAGGACCTGCTCGGCATCGTACGGACGGGCTTCGAGTTCACGGGCAAGGCCGCGCACGCGTCGGCCGACCCGTGGGAGGGCGTCAACGCGCTCGACGCGGTGATTCAGACGTTCAACAACGTGAGCATGCTGCGCCAGCAGATCCGTCCCGAGTCGCGCATCCACGGCATCGTCACCAGCGGCGGCGCAGCCGCCAACATCATCCCCGAGTTCGCCTCGGCGATGTTCTACGTGCGCGCGGCCGATCTGGACTACATGTGGGCGCTGCAGAAGCGCGTCGTCGCCTGCGCCGAGGGCGCCGCGAAGGCCACGGGCTGCACGCTGAAGGTCATCCCGCATTCTGACACCGTGTATGAGCCGATGAAGCGCAACGCCACGCTGCTCGAGCTGTTCCGCGCGAACGCGCGGACGTTGGGCGTCGTCGAGGCGCCGGAAAGCCGCGAGCGCATGGGCTCGTCCGACGTCGGCAACGTGAGCCAGGTCATCCCCGCGATCCAGCCGATGGTCCAGATCGCCCCCGAAGGCACGCCGATCCACTCGCGCGACTTCGAGCAGGCGGCGGTGAAGCCGCTCGCGCGTGACGGGATGCTGGCATCGGCCAAGATCATGGCCATGACGACGTGCGACCTGCTCGCCAGTCCCGCGCTCGTGAAGGACGCCCGACGTGAGTTCAACGAGACCAAGGATGCCCCGGCGGCATCTCGATGACGGCCGCCGACGGCGTCAAGCCCAGGGTGACCGAGGCGGTCGATCGCCTCGCGGATGATCTCGAGCGGCTGTCGCACCGCATCCACGACACGCCGGAGCTGGCGTTCAAGGAAGAGAAGGCGCACGCCTGGCTGACCGAGTTCCTCGAAAAGCACGGCGCGCGTGTCGAGCGAGGCGTCGGGGGTCTGCCGACGGCGTTCCGCGCGACGATCACCGGCGCCGGCGCGGGACCGACGATCGCCATCATGGCCGAGTACGACGCGCTGCCGGGTATCGGCCACGCGTGCGGCCACAACGTCATCGCCACCGCCGGCGTCGGCGCCGGCGCGGCGCTCGCCGCGCTCGGCGCGCTCCCGTTCGCCGGGCGCGTGCAGGTCATCGGCACACCGGCCGAGGAGGGCGGTGCCGGCAAGGTCAAGCTGATGGATGCCGGCGTGTTCGACGGCGTGGACGCGGCCATGATGATCCACGGCCGCTGCGGCACGCAGGTCTGGCGCCCGAGCCTCGGCATCATCAAGGTGAAGGTCGAGTTCTTCGGCCAGGCCGCGCACGCGTCGTCGTGGCCGTGGCGCGGAATCAACGCGCTGAATGCCGTCATCTCCCTGTTCAATGCGCTCGATGCCATGCGCCAGCAGATCCGCACCGATGCGCGGATTCACGGCGTCATCACCAAGGGCGGCGACCAGGCGAATATCATCCCGGAGTACACGAGCGCAGAATTCTATTTGCGCGCAACCACCGTGGCGTATTGCCGTGAGCTGCTTCGCCGCTTCACCGGCGCCGCCGAGGGCGCGGCGGCGGCAACGGGCTGCCGCGTGCAGGTCACGGCCGATCCGACCGTGCACGAGCCGCTGAAGGCCAATTCCACGATGGCCGCCGTGTTCAAGCGCAACCTCGAATACATCGACTTTCCCGAGGATCCCGACGACGGCCAGGCGGGCTACGGCTCCACCGACTGCGGCAACGTGAGCCAGCGGCTGCCGACGATCCATCCCTACATCCGCATCTCACCGGACGGCGTGCCCGGCCACTCGCGTGAGTTCGCGCAGTGGGCGCGCTCGCCGCTCGCGCGCGCCGGCATGGTGGCCGGCGCCAAGGCGCTGGCCCTCACGGCGCTGGATCTGCTCGCCTCGCCCGAGGCGCTCACGCAGGCCAGGCTGGACTTCACCCGCGAACGAGGCAACGCATGAGACGCGCCGGCCTCATCCTCGTCGCGCTGCTGCTCGCCGGTTGCGCCGGCATGGGGACGGGAAGCGATACGGCGGGGGTGGCCGAGCTGAAGAACACGTCGGGCCAGTCGGTGGGAACGGCGCGCTTCACCCAGGCGGGCAACGTCGTGCGGATTCTCCTCGAAGGCACCGGCCTGCCGCCGGGGTCGCACGCGGTGCACGTCCACGCCGTCGGCAAGTGCGACCCGCCGGACTTCACCAGCGCCGGCCCGCACTTCAATCCCACGGGCAAGCAGCACGGCGCCCTGAATCCGCAGGGCTCACACGCGGGCGACTTGCCGAATATCACCGTGGCGCCCGACGGCAACGGCCGCATGGAGACTACGACCGAGCAGCTCTCGCTCGGATCGGGCCCCACGTCCGTCTGGGACGCCGACGGAAGCGCGCTGATCGTTCACGCCAGTCCCGACGACTTCAAAACCGATCCCACCGGCAATGCCGGCGCCCGCATCGCCTGCGGCGTGCTGGTGAAGACGCCCGTCCGTTAAGCCCAGCGCGCCGCGGCGGTGAGCCGTCGCGGCGGGAGGCCGATATAGTCCGCGCGCGGCCGGATCAGCCGGTTGTCCGCGTACTGCTCCATGGCGTGAGCACACCAGCCCGCGACCCGTCCAATGGCGAAGATCGACGTGCACAGATCGGCCGGGATCCCGAGCGCGTCGTAGACGACGGCAGAAAAGAAATCGACGTTCACCGGCAGCTCGGTGCGCGCCTTCATGGCGTCGTAGACGCGCTCCGCCACCTCGAAGAGCCGCGCGCGTCCGGTCGCCTCCGCCATCGTCTTGGCCATGCCCCGGAGCACGCGCGCGCGCGCGTCGTCCACGCGGTACACACGGTGGCCGAAACCCGGCATGCGCGCCTTCGGGTCGGCGCGCTCGGCCTTGGACAGGCTGCCGCGGGCGCCGAGGCGCGCCTCGACGAATGCCTCCGCCTTCGCGGGATCCCCGATCTCCTGCAGCATGCGCAGCACATCCTCGTTGGCGCCGCCGTGACGCGGCCCTTTGAGCGTGGCGATGGCGGCCACGACCGCCGCGTGCAGGTCGGCGAGGGTCGCCACTGCGACGCGCGCGGCGAACGTGGAGGCATTGAATTCGTGATCGGCGTGCAGCGTGAGGACCACGTCCATCACCCGCGCGACGTCCGCGGTCGGCTCGACGCCTTCCAGGAGGCGCAGCACGTAGGCAGCGTGCGAGCCGTCCGACGGCGGGGTCACGGGCGCGCGACCGGTGCGGATGCGATGCCACGCGGCGACGACCTCCGGAACGCGCACCATGAGCCGGAATGACTTCCTCAAATTTGCGGCGGCGCTGTTGTCGCCGACGTCGGGATCGAGGGCGGCGTCGAAGGAGATCGCCGTGCGCAGGGCGTCGAGCGGATGGCACTCGCGCGGCAAGGTCCGCAGCAGCGCCTCGATCGGGACCGGCAGGCCGCGCGCGGCGAGGAGTTTGGCGCGGAACTTCGTGGCCTCCGTCGCGTCGGGACGCTCGCCGCTCCACAACAGCGAGGCCGCCTCCTCGAACGGCACGGCGCCCGCGAGCTCGCCGATCTCGTAGCCCCGATAGAAGAGCCGCCCCGCCGCGCCGTCGATCGCGCAGATGGCCGAGCGCGCCGCGATCACGTCTTCCAGTCCCGCCTTCCAGCCGCTGTCGTCCATGGCCGCCTCCCGAGCTGACTCCAGCCCTTAAATTGATTATACATGATTTATATTGATTCAACTTGATGAGGAGAGATCCGGGCTCGACCAGGCCTGCGGGACGCTGGTAGCGTGGGGGCCGTGGTGACGACGATTCTGGTCGACGGAGAGGAATACCTCACGGGGGACGAGGCGGCGCGGACGCTCGGCGTGAAGCCGGCGACGCTCTACGCGTACGTCAGCCGCGGAATTTTGAAGTCATACCGCGAGGGCACGAAGCGACGGCGACTCTATCGTCGCGCCGAGGTCGAAGCGCTGCGACGACTCGATCGCGGCCGGCCGCCGGAGATTCCTCCAGTGGATTCCTGGATCAGGGACTGATTACTTGGGGGCCCCGACATGGCCCCCAAACCCCGCAAGCACTTTGCGCGCCTGGTTGAGGTGGTCGATGGCGTGCAACCGCAGGAAGACCGCGTAGGCCTTCCAGTCGATCTCGTCCTCCCATGCCAGCGGCACCGTGGCGCCGTCGGTCGCCTCGGCATTGATCACGACGACCACGCGCGCATGCACGTTGGTCGGCCAGTCGTCGGGGGCGGCGCCGAGATCCGCGACGATCTCGGCGTGCACGCGCGCCAGGTCGTCGAGCAGCGCCGGCCACGGGCGCGCGATCGGATCCTTGGACTGGAGCGACGCGGGAATCGGCGGCCCCGCCGGCCGGCGTCCCGCGAGCAGCTCGCGCAGCTCGTCGCGCGAGGGTCGGTGCGTCTCCACCACGTGATCGGCGATCTCGTGCAGGCTCCACTCCGCCGGCCAGGCGCGGCGGGCCGCCCGATCCGCATCGATGGCGCGCAGACACTTCTCCAGGTTGTCGAACGCCGTCGCGACGCGGCGGCGGATGAGCGCCGTCGGCGCCTGCGTGCCGTTGTCGCGCAGATACTCGCGCACGCGCGTGCGGAGCGCCGCTTCGGTGGCCGCCGTGACCGTGCTCATGAACGTTCGTGGCCTCGCCGCCGCTCCGCCGCCCGCTCCGCCTCGAGGCGCTCGAGCGCGACCTCGGAGTGGTCGGCGAACGTCATGGCCGCGGCCAGCGCGCGATGGCCGGCCCGCTCCGCGATGAGCCGATGCATCGTCTGCGAGATTCGCCGGTACGCCGGGTGACCCTGGGGCGCGCTGCGCAGCTCGATGAGATGCATCGCCTCACGCGCGTTCATGTCCATATAGAAGCGGACGCGATACGCCATGGCCACCGCGTAGGGCGCGACCTCCGGGAGTCCCGCCGCCACGATGGCGTCGTGAAGCGCCGCGGACGCCTCCAGCGCGCGACGCCAGCGTTCCTCGACGCGCGCCTCGGAGATGGCTTCCGGCATGACGAAGCCATGGCGCGGCGAGAGCCGCTGCCATTCGAGCGTGAGCAGTCGGTGTCGTTGCAGGTCTCGGAAGGCGCCGTAATCCGCGAGCACGTCGAACCGATAGGACGTCCGCTCGAAGGCGCGGCCGGGCCGGTGGCGTCGATTGGTGCGACGCCCGACGTACGTTTCCAGAATTGAGCGGCGCTCGGCCTCCGTCATCTTCTGCGCGATCTCCAGCAGCCGATCGTCCGGCAGGTCCGACACCGCGTAGAGCGCGGCGGCCACGACTTTCGTCTCTCCCTCGGGATCGAAATCGGTGAGCGTTACCTCGTCACGCGGGAGCTCCGGCTCGTCACCGAGCAGCGCCGCCGCGACGTCGGATGTCGCGCGACGCGTCTCCTCGAGATAGGAGGACCAGGCGCCGCCGCGGTCGGGCAGATCGACGCGCCGGAGGAAGGCCGGAATGACTTTGCGCAGCTCCTCGAGCATGAGCCCCGCGTAGGCGCGCACCTCCAGCAGCGGATGAGCGCGCATGCGCAGCAGCAGATTTTCATAGGCCTGGCCCGTCGCGTAGATGCCGACGTTGGAGGTCGTCGCCGCCGGCAAGAGTCCTCTGAGTGTGTCGAGGGCCTTGGCGCGGATGCTCATCCGATAGGCGCCGTCCGACGTGTGCGCGTCCTTCGGAAAGCGCGCGCCGAAATGCTGGCGCAGGATCGGCAGCAGCTCGCGATAGGTGTCGAACATCGTGTCCAGCGTGGCGACGTAGCGCGCGTGAAGCTCGCCCGGGAGCTCGCGCGGCACGTGATACCGGTAGCGACCGCCGACGAGGTCGTCGTAGGGGATGTAACGCGTCGACTGCTCGAGATACGCGGCGAGGCGACCCCACTCGAGGACCTTGGTC
>Ga0075421_100004037_pt1 | contig 17679 bp, 28 predicted proteins | sample SoiMetdeltSBSDD5_FD_75292 | JGI IMG/M metagenome (GOLD analysis project Ga0075421, IMG submission 75292) | Bulk soil microbial communities from a Populus tree surrounding site in Tennessee, USA - Soil MetaG P. deltoides SBSDD5 | ecosystem: Environmental > Terrestrial > Soil > Tree plantation...
CGACCGGGGCACTCCGCTGGTCGACGTGCTGCATGCGCAGGCCGCCGACGTACGTGAGGCGCAACGCCGGACCCTGATCGAGACCGGTGCCCGGAAGGAGGTGCTGATGATGGTCCCGGTTGTCAACTGCTACTATTCCGGCCATGTCTTCTTCCAACGTCGTCATCTACTCGCGGATCAGCGAGGACAAAGCCAAAGACGAGGCCGGCGTCGTCCGGCAGGAGAAGGCCTGCCGTCTGCTCGCCGAGGCCAAGGATTGGGACGTCGATCGCGTCTACCGCGACCCGTCCGTCTCCGCGCTGGACGAGACCAAGGTACGGCCCAAGTTTGAGCAGCTCGTCGCCGCCGTCGAGGCCGGCAACGTCGACAAGATCCTGGTGTGGCACCTCGACCGGCTCGCGATCCGCATGGCCGACCTCGCCCGGATCGTCGAGGGCGGCAGGGACCGCAACGTCGAAATCGCATCGGTACATGGTGTGTCGATCGACCTGGGCGATCCGACCGGTGTCGCCGTGGCGCAAATCCTGTCCTCGATCGCCGAGATGGAGCGGCGGCACAAGGGCAACCGGCAGGCGGCCGCGAATCGCCAGCGCGCCGAGCAGGGGCAGCCGGCGCCATGGTCGCGGCGCCCGTTCGGGTTTACCCGGTCCGCCGACGGTGTGTCGATCGTCGAGTCCGAAGCGCTCGAGATTCGCCGTGCCGCCGACCGCGTCCTCGACGGTGACACGCTCGCGGCGATCGTGCGCGACATGAACGACCGTGGGATCAAGACCTCCACCGGCGGCGCGTGGAACATACGCGGGCTAAGCAGGGTGCTGCTGTCGCCGCGGACCGCCGGGCGGGTGACGTACAACGGCGACGACATGGGAGCGGCCGACGGACTCGCGATCCTCGACCAGGACACCGCTGACCGCGTGCAGGCCGTCCTGCGTGATCCGCGGCGCCGTACGACGGTGTCGACCGAGGTGCGATACCTGCTGTCCGGGATCGCGATGTGCGGGGCGTGCGGCGAGAAGGTCGGCCAGCCGGTCTACGCCACGCCATACAAGGCGAAGGGACCCGGCAAGGAGTACATGATCTACCGGTGCCCGACCGCGCACCTCGGCCGCCGTCTCGACTACGTGGACGAGGTGGTCGAGAAGGTGATCGTCGCGCGGCTGGCACTGCCGGACGCTGCCGACCTGTTCACCGCGAATCAGTCCGTCGCTGGGATCCAGGCCGAGGCCGACGAGCTGCGCCGACGCCGGAACAGTCTGGCCGCGATGCTTGCCGACGGCATCCTCGATCCCGACGCCGTACGACAGCAGGCCCGCAAGCTCACCGACCGGATCGACGCCCTGTCGCGGCGGATCGACGCGGCTCTAGGGGACAGCCCCGTGGCCGAGCTCGCATCTGCCGACGACGTGGCCGCCGCCTGGGAGGACCTGCCGATTCTGACCAAGCGTGAGGTGATCCGCACGCTTCTGACCGTGACGATCGCCCCGGTCGGGAAGGGCGCACGGTTCGACCCGGAGTCGGTCCAAATCGAATGGCGGAGGTCGTGACGGTCGTCCAGTTCATCTGCACCTGTGGAGGGATGCACAAGCGCCCGAGGCGCGTCGGCCGCGGGAAACCCGTCGACGAGCGCCGATTTGCGATCTGGACGCGGCATATCTGGGTGACCTACGCCTACGAGGACGCGCAGTGGGGAGTCTCGTGGACCTGTCCTCGCTGCAAACGCGAGCTGCGCCGTAGTTCCTCGTGGCTTCGACACCGACTGGAATCCGGTGAATCCCCCATCGATATCTCGACGATGGATTAAGCTGCTCACTAGTCGGCCGGCGTCGGCTTCACTTACGACCGGGCAGCGCGTCTCGCAACGGGCGCGGAACTACTCCACTCCGGAGTCTGCCCGTGCCCAAAAAGCCCCGACGCAACGTAGATCCCCAGGTCGCCCACGAGCGCGCCATGAAAGCCGGTCAAGCCCGCACCGGCACCGACTACCACATCCGGAAGCTCGTCGACGCCGCTCCGCCGTTGACGGCCGAGCAGCGCGACCGGCTCGCAGCACTGCTGCGTTCCCCAGGTGACACCGATGCCGCCGGCCCCGCCTGATGACGACAGAGGGCGCCCCGCATGGGGAGCGCCCTCGGGGACGGCGGCCAGCGCGTCCGACACCGATAGCGTACGACAAGCTGCCGATCGGACACCCGATGCCGCACTCGTCGACCTGCTGCTCGAGCTCCGCCCCGACCTCCCGTTGCCGATAGCGGAAAGCCTCATCCGGGAAGCGCTCCATGGCACCGCCGACGCGATCCTCGACGTCGAGTGGGCCCACACCCGCCAGCGGCTCTATCCCGACGCCCTGGCCGCGGCCCACGCACGTCACACATTGCCGTATGCGGCGCGCAGGGGCCGCGAGATCGCCGACGCCCGCCGACCCCGTCCGGGTGACCACCACGGCCGCGTCGCCTGCCGATGCCTAGTCCACGCTTCGCAGCTCGAGGAGGTCGCCTGATGGCCGGCCCGGACGGACGCAACACGATCGACCTCGAGCCGGCAAACCCGACCAACCTTCTCGACGACCCGGACGAACGCGCCGCGTACCTCGCCGCGCTCGTCGCTGCAGACGTGCCCGACGCGAGCTCGCGATCGTGGCGGCCAGTCGATCTGGCCGCCGTCCTCGATGGAGGCTGGCAGTCGCCAGAGCCGACCGTGGGGCGACGTGACGACGGGATCGGCCTGTTCTACCCCGGCAAGTCACACACCGTCTCCTCAGAGACCGAGGCAGGGAAGACATGGTTCGCGCTGGCCGCAGTTCTCGACGAGATCAACGCCGGCCATCACGTCGTCTACCTCGACTTCGAGGACGACGAAGGAAGCATCGGCGGTCGCCTGGTCTACCTCGGCGCACACCGCGACACGATCCGCGACCGGTTCCACTACGTCCGGCCGGTCGACCCGATCGGCGTCGGCGCCAATCTCGACGACCTCCGGCATCTCCTCGCCACCTACACGCCCACGCTCGGCGTCGTCGACGGCATCACCGAAGCGATGGTCATGCACGGCCTCAACCCGCTCAAGAACGACGAGATCGCCAGGTTCGGCCGGATGCTGCCACGCCGCATCGCCGCCGCGGGAGCTGCCGCCGTCAGCCTCGACCACGTCACCAAAGACCGCGAGGGCCGAGGCCGCTACTCACTTGGCGGCGTTCATAAGCTCAACGGCCTCGACGGCGCCGCGTACGTCCTCGAGAACCGCAAGCCGTTCGGGATCGGCATCGTCGGCAAGTCGACCATCCGGCTCGCCAAAGACAGACCCGCCCAGCTCCGCAAACACGCCATAGCTGGGCGCGACGGAATGCATTGGTTCGGAGACCTAGAGCTCGACAGCAAAGGCGACGAGTTCGCCGAGATCTCGATCGGCTGCCCGACCCAGACCGACGATGGTGACGACTGGCGGCCGACCGTCTTGATGGGCCGCATCAGCGACGCACTGGCCAAGCACGGCCCGCTGTCACAGCGCCGGATCCGGGCTGCCGTCACGGGCAAGAACGACGCCATCTCGAAAGCGCTCGACTGCCTCATCCTCGATGGCCACGTGACCGAGAAGTCGCCCCACGAACTACTCAAGCCGTACCCGCCGGAGGTGGCCGAATGACGCCGTGCCCCCCGTGCCCCGACCGTGCCCCACCGTGCCCCAAGGCACGCAGGTCAGGGGCGGTGCGTGCCCCGTGCCCCAGTGCCCCCGTGCTTATAGGCACGGGCACGGGCACGCCCGACCCCCGTGCCCCCTGCTCGAAGGGCGGTGACGGCGCATGAGCAACCGAGTAAGCCGCCGACCACCCGCGCACGTCCGCCGATACGCCCGGTCATACGCATGCCTCGACTGCCCAGCCGATGTGGGCCGGCCGCGACAAGACCGACACGGCGTCTGGCATCTACCCATCCGCCACGAACCGAGCTGCCCGATCCTCGCCGGCACCGTCCACGGCCCCGTCGCCTACCTATCGCTGGAGCCCACACGATGACCACCTGCTGCCCCACATGCGGCTGGCCACTCAGCGTCGGCTCATCCCACGTCGACTGCGAGGAACTGGCCCGATGACCAGCCATCACGAATCCGGACATCCGTCAAAAATTAGACATTCAGGGGGGAGACCAATCGCCGGGGTGATGGTCCGTCCGTGTACGGCTACTGAAACGAATCCGAAAACCCGCCAGGGAGGATCCCGATGACGAAGGCAATCCCGAAGCCGCCGGCCGAGCTGAAGCGCTCCGGACGTGCCTTGTGGCGCTCGGTGCAGACCGACTACGAGCTCGAGCAGCACGAGCGCGGGCTGTTGCTCGAGATGTGCCGCACTGTCGACACGCTCGATCGGCTCTCGGCCCTCGTCACCGCCGAAGGCGAGATGATCCACGACCGGTTCGGTGAGCTAAGGGTTCATCCGGCGCTGGTCGAGGCCCGTCAGTTGCGGATCGCGTACGCCCGGTTGTCGGCGGCGCTTCGGCTGCCTGCCGGCGATCAGGAGGGTGAGGACAAGGCGTCGGGTCGTCGACCGCAGCGTCGGGCCGGTGCCAGGGGCGTCTATGGGATCCATGGGAGCGCGTCGTGAAGGCGCGGCAGCGCGGCCGTGAGCCGATGCCGGCACTGGTGGCGCAGGTGGTCGAGTGGTGGGGGCGCCGTCACCGCGACGGTGTGCCTCGGGGGCATCGGTGTCCGTGGTGTCACATGGTCGAGCTCCACCTGGGGCGATTGCCGTCCGCTGAGGATGAGGTCGAGGCGGCGCGGGTGATGGCCGCGTTTGACCGTGAGGCCGCCGCGCGCCGACGGCGGCGGGGTCGGGAGCGGGTGCGGTGATGGACCGGCTGTGGCGGCGGGTCCGCCGTGTGGTCTGCCGGCATCGGGCCGAGGTGGCGGCGACCGTGCCGGATAGCCCGGTTGTCGCGCTGTCCTGCCGTGGGTGCGGACGCGTCCGGGAGGTGCCGAGTCCGGAGTGCCGGCACCGTCGTATCGCCGCGTCGATCCCCGGTTCGGAACCTGGGGTGGTCGAGCTCACGTGTGTCGACTGCGGCGCCGTCTGGATGGTGCCGTTGGTCGGCGGGCTGCCGGTGTGGGTGCCCGACGGTGCGGCTCTGATTGACGCCGACACGCTCTGCCTGCTGCAGGCCTCGAACCTCGTCGAACGTGCCTTCGCCGATTTGAGCTCGCCATGGTGAGCCCGCGAAGCGCTGCGGTGGCGCTGACGGCGATGAGGACGGCACGCGACCGGTATTGGAAGCGCTACGGGGACGCGTCGCCGCTGCCTCCGCCGTTTCAGGCGGCGTGGGCGGAGCTGTACGCGGTTGCCTTTGGCGGCGACGCGGCCGGTGGGCAGGAGGCTATGCCGTCACGGCCTGAGGAGATCGGTGTAGCTGAGGCGGCCAAGCGGTTGGGCGTGACGCCGCGGGCGGTCCGGGCGCGGTTGGCGGCTGGCACGTTGTCGGGCAGGAAGCTCGGCCGGCAATGGATCATTTCGTGGCGAGATCCCGGGGAGATGGCAGCGACGTCGCGGCCTGTAGGTGCGAGGGACGTGGCCTGATCGCGTGGCTGGCTACATCTCTCCGGCCGCGCCGCCGGCAAGCATCGTCGCGACGTCGGTGGGTTGTTGGCCGGCCTGGCCGGCGAACTCGACGACCAGGGCCACGGCGAGGTTGAACGAGCTCCGAAACGCCGTGGGGAGGTCGTAGGCGCTGGACGCTTCCGGCTTCGGCCGCCCGCCGGTGCCGTGTACGAACTTCATCTGGTCGATGGTCGTCGCCCACATGGGGGTCGCGGCGTCGTCGGCCGGGACCTGCTCGTCGCGTTCGGGTAGTTGGTCGAGTACCTCGTCGAAGCTCTGGCCGCGTACGTTGGCGAGCATGCCGGTCACGGCGTCGGCGAGCAGAAAGTTGCCGTCGGTGAGGTCGACGACCTCGGCATCGTTCGGGACCAGGCCGCCGCCGTCGGTGGCGAAGTAGGTGCGCAGGAATGTGGCGGACAGGTTGACCTTGCGGGCATGGTCGGGCGTCATGGCGGCCACGATGCTCGCGCCGCACTCGCATCGTCAACGCGGGGAGCCAAGGTTCTCATGCTCAGCCGGCGTCCTGGCGATGCGTGGATTCAGACTGGCTTGGACAGGATCGTGGCGCGAGCGGCGAAGCTGACGCCCGAGCAGCGCTCCGAGATCGCAGGAAGGCGGCGGCGACACGCTGGGCGTAGAGAAGAGACTAGTGTGAGAATCGTGCTTATAATAGAAGCATGATTCCCACACCCACCGAAGTACTCCCCCTGGTGGAGTGCGCTGTGCCCGACCTGACGGCGGCACTCGTCAAGGGCACCGCGTTCGCGGATGGTCTACAGCCGGATCGAGAGGTGCGCGACCCCTGGTACTGGTCGCACTCGGCGAGGTGGCGAGCCCGACGCTACTTGGCGTTGGTGACGAAAAACGGATGGGGCCTGGCGGAGAAGGCTGCGAACTCAGCGATACATCTTCACTTTGATGGCATTCACTCCGCACGGGTTTTGAAGTCTATGAACGGAACGACGCCGCACGCGGGCCCCAATAACGCACGGCAGAGAGCCTGGAACTTCCCGGATCAGTTGCGCATCGGCAACGGCCAGATCCCGTGGCCCATTCGCCTCATCTTCGATTGGCGTCCAACCGAGGACGGGCCAATCGTCCATGTGGGGCTGACCAAGGGAGCAGGCGACTATCTGAATGGTGCTGAGCTTCATTGGCGCGTGGCAGTCACGGGCGACGCAGATACCGATCTCACTGGTCTAGCCTTCGACCCGAGTGACCCGTCGGCCCCGGTGGCCGTGACTCTGAAGATCGACCACGAAGAGTTGGACGGCGGCGCGCAATGATTGGGGATCGTGTTCGACACGCTCGTCTATACCACGGGTGGACACAGCAACAGCTCGCCGATCTCAGTGGCGTGTCGCAGTCGGCCATCTACCAAATCGAGACGACGGGCCATGTGGCTGACGAGACCTTGCAGGCAATTGCGGATGCCACCGATTTCGCACGATGGTGGTTCGACCTTGGCCCGCTACCCGATCTTCCAGACGGCAGCCTGCGCTACCGAAAGCGAGCCACCGCGACCAAGCGCGACGCGCAGCGCGTCCGCGCCTACGCACGCCACACGGTCGAGGCCGTTGAGCGGATCAGTGAGCCCGTCAACCTCCCTCCTGTGCGAATCAAGGCCGCTAACGACGGAAACGAGCCGCTTTCGCTCGACGAAGTTGAACGGTGGGCCGCCTGCGCGAGGCATTGGATGGGCGTTGGTAGTGGGGACCCGATCCGAAATCTGACGAACGCGGCTGAACGCTCGGGGATATTCGTCATCGGCTTCGCGCATGAGTTGGAAAGACATGATGCCGTTTCATTCTGGCCGGACTACCCGTCGGGCAGACCATACGTCTTCTTCAGTCGTGGTCACGCCGGCGACCGCCAGCGATTCAGCATCGCCCATGAGATCGGTCATCTGTGCCTGCACCAAACCCGCATTGTCGATGACAAGGTCGCTGAGGACGAGGCCAATGCCTTCGCAGGAGCACTCCTGATGCCCCGCCAGGCTGCGATCGAGGACATGGCCGACGGGGTTATCACGTTGCGTACGCTTGCCTACGCCAAGGCACGCTGGGGCCTCTCCATTCGTGCGTTGATTCGCCGGGCGCTCGATCTGAAACTCATTGATGTCGACCGGCGTACTTCGCTTGAAAAGCAATACTCATCGCGGGGATGGAAGCGACAAGAGCCCGTGAATGTTGCTGAGGAGCAGCCCACTCTGATGCGCAAGCTGATGGAGGCTGCATTAGGAGCGGCATCAGCTCGGCAGGTTGTCAAATCGCTCGGCTTGCCCGCGATGTCGAGCCGCGAACTCGTTGCCTAAGCCTTTGACCATGCCTGAACGGGGTCCGCCGCGCGGATCGCCTCGAGTTCGCGAGAGAGATGATCGAGCACTCCGACGAGTTGGCGGCGCGAGCGGAGCGCCAGTCCGACGAGCTGGCTGCCGCCCGACTGGAAGGCCAGGCCCAGGCTGGCGGGAGGCCGCGGCCAGGTTGCGAACGCGCCGGACCTGACCTCAGCGGAAGTGGGCTAGCTGATCTGCCCCGGAACACCGAGTCGGGCAAGCCGATGCTCTGCCTTGGCGATCAGCCGATTGGCGGCGCTCCAATTCTCTCGGATCCCCGGAAGCGCATCGGTGTCGATGTCGCAGTAGAGGTCGTCGATGCACTCCGACCAGTCGTTATTGGCTCGGATGTAACGGTTGAACGCGTCCTCCAGTTGCGCTGCCACGGCCAGACAATCGGGGTCCAGCTGGCCAACCGGGATCGCGTCGTACGCGATCGACACGTCTCCGAGGGCGGTGTTGTAGTCCGGCTGCGTCATGCCGATGTCGAGCCGCGAGTCGATCCCTTTGAGCTCGCGCAGCAACGATCCGATCTGGCGCTGGCACTTCGCCTGGGCCTCCTGCGCCTCGGCCTTGGCTTCGGCCTCGGCCTGTAGCTCCTCCAGCGCTCCGCCCGAGTCCGATGACTCCGGCTCATCCGAGCTCGAGGAGCCGCCGCCGCACCCGCCCAACACCAGGACCACCCCGGCGGCCGCGGCCGCCACCATCCGATTCATGAGGCGAGTGAACGCCCAGACCGGGGTCAAACGGCATGGGCCGGACGGCCTCACCCGCGCGCCGAAAGTCCCCCAGTTCAGGCACCGGCCGGACAGGAGACAGCCCCGGTCGGTCAGTCCTTCCACTGGGGCATGCGTCACATTGTCCGAAGGGACCCCAGCGTTACATGAGAGCTGCCATCCCAAGCTCCGAAACGGCGGTCGGGCGGGGCCTGCGGCCCTAGCCGGATTGTCCGGTTGCGTATGCACTGGTGAATGTGGTCCCGGGATCCGTGACTGACGACCGCAGGCTTCCGAGGCCGCCGCCCGCGCATGAGACGACCTAGGTTTGCCGGGCCTGCATCGCGGGAACCTAGGACACGACCCTCCGGCTGCGTTGGCGCGACGCCCGGAGGACCTGGCCCCTCCCGGGTATTGGGGGCGAAAGGCCCCCGGCGTTGGCGCGCCGGGGCCGCTTATTGGCTGTCGCGCACCGCCGTCAGGACATGAGACAGCCCCCGGCGGGGACTGGGGTGGTCTCACCGGAGGCTGTGTCCCAAGGCTTGTTCGGTGCCGGCGCCCCGCTGGACCTAGAGTGCTCGTCACACTGCGAGACGCCGACCCCTCCGTATTGTGCTCGGACTGAGGGGCCAGTCAACCCTCACCGACGTCTACCGCTGGGGCGCCGTTCGTCGTAAGCATCGCCCGAGCGGTTCGGCGTTACCAAGCGCAATAGGAACGACCCCCGGCTGTAGCGGGGGGCCAAACAACCGGGAGTCCCACTCTCATACCGCTTCTGGGAAGCCGAAGTGTTACTCAGCGGCGCTCCCGAACCGCCACGACAGGCCACGCATGAGGCGGAACGACCCGCCGCCACGCGTTGCCGTTGACGGCAAGACGGTTGGCGTGAATCCGGCTGAGCTGTCACCGTCCTCTCAGTGCTGATGAGGAGGCGAGGCCGGCATGGCTGCAACGACTATCGACGAGATCAGGCGGGCGTTCTGCTCCACGCCGTCCGGTCGAGGGATGTACGTCGAGCAGATCGAGGTGGACCCGCTGCAGCTGATCGCTGCGGAGCCGGGCAGTGAATCCCGCTACAGGGTGCCGGTGTCGGCCAACTCGGGTGGGATCTCCTTCGGCGAGCCGGTGCCGGTCGTCCTGGTGTATGAGGACTCCACGCCGGCGGAGGTTGCTGCATCTGCGTTGACGACGGTGCGGTTCGAGCGGTGGGCGACGTCACCGATGCCGGTAGGGCCGGCCGCGACATCGTCCGGCCCCAGGGCGCCGACGATGACACCGGACGATGCTGTCCGGACCGGTCGGATCACGCAGGCCAGCTTCGCGGGCTGGCAGCAGCGGTTCGCGGCCGATCCAGCCGGCGTGGGAGAGGTCCTCGCCAGCCTGTATCCGGTGCTGGCCGACGACCCGGAAGCCGAGGTCGCCGCAGTGCAGAAGAATTCGAGAGCCGGGACGGGCGACGACCTCGACGCCGAGTTCGACGCCGAATACGCGCATCTGTTCCCACGGACTGCCGAGCAGGTCGACCGGCGTCTGCGTGTCGAGGCCGCGGCCTGGGATCGCGAAATCGCCGCCCAGGAGCAGCTTGCCGCCCAGACCGAACTGACCGACGACGAGATCCGCCGGCTGTTCGGCGAGTAAGGGTTTGGGGCGGTCGCGGCGTGAACGGCTCCTTGGTCCATCCCGGAGCCGAAGCGCGCCCAGAATGGCAATCCTTTCGTTGCCAGGTGTGGCTGCGTCGCAACCGCTCCGACACTGATGATGGCAGCGCGATCACTGTTGTCAGACTGTGCGGTCGACTCCCCGATCAATTGCTTCCACCTCAGCAACGAACAACTCCGTGAGCTCTTCGACAGTCAGGTCCGTATCGACCTTGATCGTGGCCGATGGCGGGCCCGCGCCACGTTCGCTCTGGTTTTCGAGGACTGCCTCAAGATCTTGGACACTAACGGCACCCAGCCCGTCCGACCGAGCCTCGGAAACCTTCATCTGCGGCCGTGCCATATCGTTGCGCTCCATTCTCAGCAGACGCCATACCGGCGCGCCCTCGGAGTCAAGCATTGCGCACACATTTGCAACCGAAGATCGGATGCCCCCCTCGGCATCGACTGTCTCGGTCTCTACCGACACCGTCCCTAGCTGGACGGCCGGACACTGGCTCGAGGACGGCTCGCTGGTCTGGACAAGCAACCTCCGGTCACCGAGCGTCAACATCCAGGATCCTCGATCGCGATTCGGCTGAACCATCGGCGCCTCTGGACTCACAAACTCAGTGAGCCGCTGCCAGAATTCGTCAAAATGGAGGACCGCCGTTTCGGCGGCGTTTTGTCGCGTGGTGACCTGCGCCCGAAAGTCCTCTCACTTCCTTTCTCGCTCGCCAGCAGCCGCAGCGATACCGCGTATTGCGCCTCCCAGCTCCGGCGTCGGTCTGGCGGCGGGGCGGGGCGTCGACGGCATTGCGTTCCGAATCTCAACTTGCAGGCGCCGGCGCTCGGCCACGTCGCTGGGGAGCCGCATCTGGACCCGACGTTCGTCACGCCAAGTGACCGCCCATCTCAAGGTGGCCGGGTCCCGCATCTGCCACGAGACGTAGTAGCGAAGGTCGTCCTCACCGACGAGTACTCCGGTGGCGACCAATCGGGCGCTGGGCAGGTCGTTCCAGATCAGCTTCTTCGTGATCAAGCTGTCAGGAGTCCAGTCTGGGTCACCACCGGAGAGCAGGTGCAGTTGCGGCTCCAGGTATGCGTCGCCGCCATCGGTCAGGCTCGTCGGACCAGGCCATACGTCGCGGCAGCCGTCTAACAAATCGTGGACCGCACCGTCAACGACCTTGCCGAGTCCTCCCAGCTCTCGTGCTCTCACGCTGAAGAACTCGTCGTGGACCGAGGCAATGTTCACCCGTGAGACGCGGGTTATGGGCCGAGGTGTTGACCCCGGCGGATAGAGATCGAGCCAGGTCCGCAGCTCGTCGCGGATGGTCGCCATGGTCGGTCGGCTGGTCGGCCGGGTTTGTGTGGCCAGCTCAAGCAGCCGCGCCAGGTGTTCGGTCGGTTCGCCGCCGAACTTGGTCAGATCGACTTCGCTGAGTCGGATCAGCAGCGGTCCCTGCGGGGGATAGGTCTGGCTTGCAGCGACGGCCCAAAGGCTCTTGGCCAACGAGAACACGTCGGCCGGAAACGGGTTGGTGCCGGGCTTCCAATCCAACGTCTCGGGTGCGGCGAAGTTGGCCGGTCCGACCTTGCCGCCGTCCATGGTGAGGTTCTTGTAGAGGTGCCCGGTGGCGAGCCCGAAGTCACCAAGTACCGCACGGTCGCGGACGTAGAAAAGATTCGGAGGCTTGATGTCGCGATGGGCGATGCCTTCGCCGAATTCCGCGGCCTCGACGAGGGTGGCCGCGAGGTCGGCGAAGGCGGAGACGACTGTCCGGAAATCCGGCTCAGCACCGAGCTGATCGACTAGACCTACAGCCCGCTCGGTCACCATCCAGGTCGGCTCCGATCCTGGATCCCGATCGACGACCTGGAGCACCCCGGGAAGATGCTGCAGCTTCCCCATCACCTGGACCTCGTACACAAACCGTTCCGGCCACGGCTCACGAATTCCTCGCGCTGTCTTGATCACGCCAGCGACACCAGCGCTGTTCTCGACGGCCCAAACGTCACGGCCCAACTTGCCCCCGTTGACTAGCGCCCAGTCGGCGACCTTTGACCCATCCTTGAGGGCGGGGCGGCGGAAAGCGGACATGCGCAGCATCCTGTCATGCCGAGCGGAGAAGGGATCCGAGTGCTCTCGTCGGCAAATCGCCGATCACGGCCACGGGTGGGTCGCTCCGCCGAAGAGGGCCGACGAGGCGATCTATGGCAGGGTACCTGCCATGGTCGATGCAACGGCTGTGGCTTCGCTGGCGGGCGCGTTGGGCATCGGGAGCGTCGTCGGCCTATGTTGCGACTGGCGGACAACGACGTCAGACACGTGCAGGGGTACTCAAAGCGGCTCAGTCATACGGAGAAAGCCAGGTGGGTTGGTCCCGAGCCGCATGATCCGCCGTTTGCGGTGGCCGTACGTGACCTTCAGGTAGCGTTCCTCGAGGGGGCCATTGTCCATTACAAGGGCCTGGCCTATGCGGCATTTTGGGCCAGCGATGGGCGGCGCGTTCTGTGTCCTGACGGGACAGGCAGGCCGGCGGGGGTTAGATCGAACCCTAAAGCCATTTCCTGTTCCAATTCGACGGGGCTCGGCTCTAGAAGGGTGGGGGTTCGCTCCCGCTCGCAGCGGATTTCTCATGCTGAGGTGGCGATGGGTTCTGTTCGCGATAGATCCTGTTCGCATCAGCCGCGGACACGAGGTCCGTCGTCATCACCAATGTGAACTCTCCGAGGTCCAGAAACCGCTGTGCGTTCTCGTTGGCAGAGAGTTCAGGTGTGAACAGAGGCTCGTCATCGTCATAGATGAAGTCGAGGTTTGACCGGAGAACGGCGACGTCGGCCGGTGTTCCGCTCGTCGTAACGAGCAGAACGCTCTCCTGGGTTACAAGTACTTCAACTGAAGTCAGGTCCTTGCGGAAAATCGCGCCGTAGGTTTCCTGCAGTTCCGGAAGTATCTCCACTCGTCCCTGTGCCCGAAACGGCTCGACGCGATATGGACCCGCCTCCTTTATCAGCGCGGCGATGGCAACCTTGGGCGTCACGTAGAAGAACTCGCGTCGGCTGTTGACCCGACTCTCCGCGAAATGGTTATGCAAAGCTGACTCAACATAGTCCGGATCCGAGACATACTCGTCCCATAGCGCCACCAGCGGAACCGCGCGGCCAGTGCCATAAAGTTTACTGACTCGCCTCTCAGTGGAGCGGCGGGTTAGGCCGATCTTGACCATGCCTGGAGACATGGGCTCGAGCAGGACATAGACATGTCCGGGCACGCCCACGGGACCGTCCCTTCGATCTTCGAACTCACTACTCACATCGTCGCAGAAAGGTGCGACCCGATCGCCGTTGTCCTCGACCTGGTGGATCCTAGGCGACGAGGGTCACTCAGACATGCTCCGAAGCTTCCCTCGCCTGAGGATGGGCCCCAGACGGCGCAGAGCGGATCCTCCGAACGTCTCGACCTTCGAGGGACCTTCGACCCCCGTCAGCCCCGTCCGGGCCGGTGGGAGACTACCCGCCATGAAATCGGGTGACGTCCTAACGAACGTTGGCCATCTCCTCGAGTTGGTCGGCCTGGGCTTCGCAGCGTTCGGCATGTGGCGCAGTTGGAATGTGAACGCGCAGGGTGCTGTCTTCTGGCCCGCTTGGATACGGGGTGCCTACTTCTGGGTGGCGCGGCTGTGGGGCCAGACTCCCCGACCGATCGAGATCAAAGTCGATAGCGCCGTCCACGCCATGACGGCGAGTGCCGTAGCTCTCGCGACCGGTCGAGTGGCTGGAGCAGCCGTGGACGAGCGCCTAGACATCCTCGAGACCGAGGTCGATCAACTCAAGGCGACCATGCAGCGACTAGCCGGGCGGCAGGAGGATCACGAACGGGCGCTCGATGCGGCGGTGGAGTCGCTGCGCTGCGAGATCGCCGACGCCCAGCAGACCACCGAGCGGAAACTGTCGCTACAGACCGTTACCGACCTACGGCCCGCCGCCGGCGGTGTCGCGCTCGCCGCATTCGGTCTACTGCTGCAGTGGCTCGGCAGCTGGTGATCGGTCCGCGTCCTGTTGCGGCACACTTGGGGCGCGTGAGCATCATGGTGCCGATCATCACCGCCATCACCGCACTCGCCGGAGGAGCCCTCGGCGCGTGGTGGAAAACCAAGGATCTGAACACCCAGATCGCAGCCGAGGCTGATAGAGCCATTTGGCGGATCGCCCACGAACGCCAGTTGAGCCGTATCGAACGGCTCTACCCCGCCAAACACGAGTGGTACACCCAGTATCACGTGGCCGCCGACCGGCTCATCCACGCGATGGGGGACCTGAAAGCCAAAGAACGGTACGACGGGGGAGACCCAGGCGGCTACACCATCGGCAAGACCGAGGACGAGTTGCTGGCCGAAGTCATGACGGCAGCCGGCCAATTAGAGGACGCCGCGCAGCACCTCGACCTGATCGCACCAGAGGAGATGGTGACGAGGGTCAACGTAGTGTCTCGGGAGATCGTGCCAGCGATCACCAGCTCTGGGATCCCGAAAGAACTGCACATGCCGATACACGAGATCCGCAAGATGATGCGTAACGACCTGGGAGCCGACCGGTAGCTACGCGGCATGGGAACGGCCCCGAAACAACCCCCGGAGGGGTCCGCCGATCTCACCGGGGGCTGCGGGGTCCCTCGTTTGCTCCCTCGGGTCGCTGGCACTACTCAGCGACGAAGCCGGCCGCCGGACATGGCCGACCCCCGGTCGGTCTCGGGTCCAACCGGGGGTCTTTGGCTGTTACATCGCACGCAGTAGCCGAAACCTTACTCAGCGGCGCCGACCAATTAGGAACCACTCTCGCTGCCGCCCACGCCCATCTCCGTCCGGAGCACGTGGCGGAGAGCCCGCGCCTTGTGCCAAATCTCGACGGCTTGTCGGCGAAACGCTCCCGCCGCGTCAGGTTCGAAGACGTCTTCACCTGACTGATGCCATGCGGAGAAGAAGGGGATTGCCTCAAGCGACAGATCCCTCACGCCATTCACTACTCGGGCGGAGGCGAACGCCTGGGTCTGGGCATATACCCCTTCATCAAGCATGGGCGACGGCGGATCTGGTACAGAGTCAGAGTCGTAGTCCGCCCACTCTCCCTCGCCATAAGAACGTGCCCAGCGGCGCCAGCCTTCGCACCACGCCATGATCTGAACATAAGCCTCCGTCCTCTGAGACCAGATTCTGTCGTCGTGCGCCTTGCGCCGTTCGAAGACCTGGGTGATGACAACGCCCCCAAGAGCGGCGAGCGCACCAATTAGTGAGGCGACCAAAGAGCCCCAAGCGACCGAATCCATGGCCACATGCTCCCTTGAATGAGCGGCAGAAGTCAGTCCTCGAGGTCATCGCTGAGCTCATCGAGCTCGCCTGGTGCCAAACCGGCTGCCGGCCACTTTCGACCTGTACGAGCAGGCGACAGGGCTGGCAAGGAAGACATGGCGACGAGGGCACAGGCGAACCATGCTGCCTGGATGGAAGTGTCGCGGGTGCTTCGGATGGATCCCAGAGCATGAAGATCCCCGGAGGCTCTGGCAGCTCGCCGGCAGATGCCTCACCATGGGCGTTAGGAGGCTGTCGCGCTGACACACACACCCGGCAGCGTCCGCGACTGGTGGCAGGGTCGCGGCCCCAAAGTGAGCAGGCGCGCCCCGACCCACCGGCGCCACCAGTAGCAGCGTCCCTCGGTGCGGATCTGGACCCCCGGGGGACGCTGTGTGTGCTCGGCGCCGACGACGGTGACGAAATCGTCCCCCGGAGGAAACCGGACGCTCCGAGGGGACCTGAGGCGGGTTTCCGGACTGCGTGCGCCGGCTGCCGCTGTCGTGTTGGTGATGTACCCCACCGGCTCAATCTCTAACGGCGACCGCGGCGGCTCGCCATGAGGCAGCCCCCGGTGGGGAACTACGGCGGTGGTGCACACTGGGGGCCGCGTCCAAAGGACTTGCTCCGGCGCCGGCGCCCCGCGACCCCAAGACATTGCGAGGCGCCGGCCCTTCTGGTGGTGTGCCCGCCGGCAGCGCCGTCAAACCTTGCTGACGCCGAGCGGAACAACGGCCGGATATGAGGCAGCCCCCGGTGTTGGGAGTCACCGGGGGCTGCGTTGTCCCTCGTTTTGCTCCCTCGTATCGCTCACATTACTCAGCGGCGGCAGAACAGGGACGACCCCCGGCTGTAACGGGGGGAAAACAACCGGGAGTCCCACTCTCATACCGCTTCTGGGAAGCCGAAGTGTTGCTCAGCGGCGCTCCCGAACCGCCACGACAAGCCACGCATGAGCCGAAACGTCCCGCCACCATGCGAGTTGAGCCGCAACCTACGGCCGATCCGCCGCGACAACGATGCCCCGGACTTGCTGACGTGGGCGTCGGTGTCGTCGTCGACCCGCACCCGGCGCCGCCAGATCAGACCCATCAGTCGTCCCCCTCGTCGTCGCGCAACAGCGTGGCGAGTGGATCTGGTCGCCCGAGCGCCCGCGCCACGTACCCTCGCGCTAGCAAGAGGATGAGCACATGCAGATCATCGGTCGTGATCTCCTCGCCATGGTCTGCGGCGGTCTGCTCCCACGACGCCAAGGTGCTGAGAGCGTCACTATCACCCTCGCCAGCGATATGGCCTGGTGCCGAGAAGCTCCCGCTCTCCATCGCCCCACGCTCGTCGCGGAAGTCCTCGACTAGTTGCCGGGCCATCTCCTCGATGTTTGGCACCCAGTTCCGGCGCGGTCCGATTCCCGTCATGACCTGCCCTCACTCCTGTCCTCGTCGCCGCGCATCTGCTGGATCCGCACCCACGCCAGCGCGGTCGCAGCGGCGCTCTGCGCAGTATCCAGCGCGGCCCGTACGTCGTCGAGCGAGCCCGCCACGTAGGTCAGGACATCGCCGGGCTGTTCGGGCGGCACAGGCCCGTCCAGCCGCTCGCCGGTCACGACGCGCCGCCCGGATCCAATGGCCACGGCTCATCAGTCGCGGGGAGGCCAAGATGCATCCGAAGGTTGGCTTCCTCGAGCGCGAGCTCGCCGGGCGTCGTAGGCCGCTCGTGGAAGGTTGGTCCCGGCGGCACGCCGAGCTGTTGCCGCAGCCTCGCCTCGATGGCGTGTAGCCGCCGGATTTCGGCGAGCGTCTCCGGGCTGGCTGGCCGACCCCGGTCAGGATTGGGGGATGATTCACTCACGGTCGGAACCTCGTTTCCGGTCGAGGCCCGGTCGTGAGGTGCGCTCTTGCGGCCGGGCCGCTTGCTATTGAACTAGGCAATCGTGACAACCATGGTCCCGGTGGTCTTCCTGATCCTGCCGATCACCATCGTCTTCGCCTTCTACCCCGGCTGGGTGGGACTCAACCTGACGACACCATGAGGAGACGAGGCGAGGACATGGAGAGTCGAG
>Ga0075421_100004038_pt1 | contig 17678 bp, 16 predicted proteins | sample SoiMetdeltSBSDD5_FD_75292 | JGI IMG/M metagenome (GOLD analysis project Ga0075421, IMG submission 75292) | Bulk soil microbial communities from a Populus tree surrounding site in Tennessee, USA - Soil MetaG P. deltoides SBSDD5 | ecosystem: Environmental > Terrestrial > Soil > Tree plantation...
TTACAGCCTTTTCGGTGCCGTTACGACACGGTGTGCACTGACCACAGCTCTCGTCCTCGAAGAACCTCATCAGGTTCAGCGCCACCTGCTTCATGTCGTCCTTGTGGGACAGAATGACAACGGCGTGGCTACCGACGAAGCACCCGTATTTCTCGAGCTGCCCGAAGTCGAGCGACAGGTCGGCCAGGTAGGCCGGCAGGATGCCGCCGGAAGCACCACCCGGCAGGTAGCCCTTGAAGTGATGGCCGTCAGCCATGCCGCCGCACAGCTCGATCAATTCCCTGCAGGTCGAACCGGCCGCTGTGAGAACCACACCGGGTTTCTTGACACGGCCCGAAACGGAATAGGAGCGCAGGCCCTTGGCGCCGTTCTTACCTTGCCCCGCGAACCACGCTGCGCCTTTGTCCAGGATAGCCGGCACCCAGTAGAGCGTCTCGACGTTGTTGACGAGCGTGGGTCGGTCGAAGATGCCGACCTGTGCCACATATGGCGGTCGATGCCGCGGCAAGCCGCGCTTGCCCTCGATCGATTCGATCATGGCGCTTTCTTCGCCGCAGATGTAGGCACCGGCGCCGCGCCGGACGTTGACCTTAGTATGCTTGCACAAGCCCGCCGCTTCCAACTTGGCGAGCTCGGCTTTCAGGATTTTCAGAACGGCCGGATATTCATCGCGCATATAGATAAAGACCTGCTCGGCCTCTACCGCCCACGCCGCGATCAGCATGCCCTCGAGAAACTTGTGCGGCTCCTGCTCGAGGTAGATGCGGTCCTTGAAGGTGCCGGGCTCACCTTCATCGCCGTTGACGGCCATCAGGCGCGGGCCTTTTTCTGCACGCACCAGGCTCCATTTCCGCCCCGTCGGGAAGCCGGCACCGCCAAGCCCGCGCAGACCGCCATCGGACAACGCGGCAATCACATCCTCGACCTTGCGCTCGCCGGACAGACAGGCGCGCAGCATCCGCATGCCCCCGGCCTGCACATAGGCATCGAAATCCTGATAGGCGGGAACCTGCGCATGGACATGCCGACCAAGCGCGAGTTCCTTCAACTCCCCCGGCGTGGCATGATCCACATGGCGGTGGCCCACCTCGGCAGCGGGCGCGGTGTGACACGAGCCGATGCAGGGCGCGCGCACCACCCGCACGCCGGCCACTTTCTCCTGCTCAAGTGTCGCCAGAAGCTGCTCCGCCCCGGCCAGCATGCAGCTCAGGCTGTCGCAGACGCGAACCGTCACAGGCGCAGGCCTGGCCTCTCCGTCCGCCACCACGTCGAAGTGAGCGTAGAAGGTCGCTACCTCGTAGACCTCAGCCATGGGAATGCTGAGAAGCTCGGCCAGCCCATGCAGATGGCTCGCCGGCAGACAGCCCTCCTTGTCCTGGATGCGGTGCAGATATTCGATCAGCAGCGCCCGCTCGAAGGGACCCTGGCCGAGGATAGCGTGAACAGCAGCCAGTTCGGCCTGCTGCAGCACACGCCCCTTTGGGAAAAGGGGCGCCTTCCGCCTGCCGGATCCGGGGTGGATCGAGCGACCCTTGCTGGCGCCGTTAACGATCTTGGTTGTGACGTTCATGTACGCTTTAACGTGGTGGGGTGCCAAAAAAAGCGGCGAAAGCCGCATGCGAAAGGTTGGCATACCATATGCCAAAACCGGGGGCTAGTCGACCATCGCGCAGCTGCGCTGGCGCGTATTGTTCAGCGGGTGATGCCGAATTCCGAGAAGGGGATGAAAGCCACCTGATCGCCCGGATTTACCTCAATCACGTCCTCCGGGATATCGATCAGGCCATCGGCTTGCCTGAGCCCCGAGATCAGCCCCGAGCCATCGCGCGCGAATTTGTCGACGGCCAAGCCTGTCGGGGTCTCCTTCAGTATGCCGCGCCAGAATTCCCGGCGGCCGATCTTGCGACCGGGAAATGCAAACAGGGCCGGCAGCGGGAAACGGCGAGGCTCGTGCCAGTCGCCGCCGCCCATGCGGCGCAACAGGGGCCAGGCATAGAGCAGGAAGCACACCAACACCGCCACCGGATTGCCGGGCAGACCCAACACGACGCAATCGCCGATTTGGCCGAACGACATCGGCCTCCCCGGCTTGATGGCGAGCTGCCAAAGATGGCGCTTGCCAAGCGCATCGAGCGCCGCGACCAGATGGTCCTCCTCCCCCCGGCTCGCGCCGCCGCTGGTGATGATCACGTCGAACCTTCCCGCGGCTTCGGAAAGCTGCGCCTTCACGTGGCGCAGGTCGTCAGGCAGGACGCCAAGGTCTGTGGCAACGGCGCCGGCATTGGTGATCAGAGATGCCAGCATTGGAGCGTTGGCATCGTAGACTTGGCCTTCGGCGAGCGCAGTGCCCGGTCGCACGACCTCATCGCCCGTGGAGACGATGGCCACCCGCAAACGGGCAAAGCAGTCGACCTCGGCGATGCCGAGCGAAGCCAGCGCCGCCAGATCCTGAGGGCGCAACACCGTGCCGGCGGTCAGAACAGTTGCGCCGGCGGCCACGTCCTCGCCAGCCATCCTGACGTTGGCGCCGCGCCGCAGCCCTGGCGGAATGGCGACAGTGGTGCGGCCATGCACAGGGCGCAGTGCAATATCCTCCTGCATGACGACGGTATCGTGGCCATGCGGCAGCACCGCTCCGGTGAAAATGCGCACCGCCATGTTGCGTTCTGGCGCCACGTCCAGAGCATGCCCCGCCGCCGCACGACCCGATACGGGCAGCACGCAGCCCGTCTCGCGATCGTAGTCGGCGGCGGCGAAGGAAAAGCCATCCACCGCCGCATTCGTGTGTGCCGGCACGGGCCGTTCCGCGACTATGGATCGCGCGAGGATGCGGCCGGCGGCATTGGCAAGCTCCACCCCTTGGCGCCCGACAACCGGCGCGATGCGTTGCTTGAGTATCGCAAGGGCTTCGGCATGCCGCAGGCGCGGCTTGTCGGACACGAAACAATCGTCGATGAGCTTTTTTTTCTTTGTCATGATTGCATGAGCAGTTGCAAAGCGACCTTCGGCGCGTGCCGCCGAGGAACCTGCAACAAGCCTGCGGCCAGCTGGTTGCGACACGTGACGTCGACGATCTTTTGGCTCTCCAGTGCAGAGGCACTATAATGCTTAAAGCCTCATTCTCAACGCCGGTCGATGCCGGCCCCTGCGCCCGCAAACTCTGCCTGGAGCCCTATGGTGAAGGAATTCCATATCCGCCCCGATCCCGACGACCCGCGTCTGTCGGTCGTGGTGCCGGGCATTGACCAGGACGGCCGGGCCGTAGAGACAGCCGTGGTCACCGAACGGCCACTGACGCTGTTCCTGAACGCGCGCGAGATCGTGACGATGATGACCATCGGCGACCGGCCCGACCTGCTGGGTGTGGGCTATCTGCTCAACCAGAACATGCTCAAGGCCGACGACGAGATCACTGCCATCGACTACGCCGACGACATCTCGACGGTTGTCGTGCGCACACGCAGGCAAACGGATTTCGAGGAGAAGCTGAGGAAGAAGACGCAGACCTCGGGCTGTGCCCAGGGCACGGTGTTTGGCGACCTGATGGAGGAGTTCGACAAAATCGTCCTCGATGCCAATGCGCGCATGCACACGTCCTGGCTTTATCAGCTGACCAAGAAGATCAACACGGCGCCGAGCCTTTACCTCAAGGCCGGCGCCATCCACGGCTGCGTCCTGTGCCGGGCGGACGAGCCGCTGATCTACATGGAGGACGTTGGACGCCACAACGCGGTCGACAAGATCGCCGGCTATATGTTCCTCAATGGTGTGGCGCCCGAGGACAAGATCTTCTACACCACTGGCCGCCTCACCTCCGAGATGGTCATCAAGACCGTCAAGATGCGCATTCCGGTCCTGGTATCGCGATCTGGCTTCACCGCCTGGGGCGTCGAGCTGGCCAGGAAGGCGCAACTGACGTTGATCGGGCGGGCGCGTGGCAAACGTTTTGTCGCACTTTCAGGCGCTCAGCGCCTGGTATTCGACACCGATCCGGCCCAGGTCGACGAGGAGGACCGCAAGCATTCCCGCAAGGGCAGCCACGCCGAGATCACGGACTGAGCCGGGCGGCAGCCCAGCAAAAAACCTCCAAGGAACGACATGAGCTTTTCCGGAGTTTTTGCGCGCGTCGTCGCGCTGATCGGCGGCGGCGCTTTGCTGTGGCGGCGGATGTGGGCTGCCGAGCCGGCGCCGGCCTGGGGCAATGCGCCCGTGATACCGGCGGGAAAGCCGCAGGGTGCTATCCCGACCCTCAAGATGCCATCGGCCCAAGGATGGGCGGTGGGCCAAAAGCCGGTGGCCGCGCCGGGGCTGAAGGTCAATGCGTTCGCGACCGGCCTGCAGCATCCGCGCTGGATCCACGTGCTGCCTAACGGTGACGTGCTCATTGCCGAGGCCTCGCAGGTCCCGAGCCCGGTGCGGAACGTGTTCGGCTACGCGATGCAAGCCACGATGCGACGTGCCCGCGCCCTGGGAACCAGCGCCAACCGCATCACGCTTTTGCGTGATGGCGACGGCGACGGCGTCGCCGAGACCAGCAAGGTCTTCATGGAGGGGCTGAACCAGCCGTTCGGTATGGCGCTTGTGGCAGACACCTTCTATGTCGGCAACACCGACGGCGTGCTGGCCTTCCCCTATACGCCGGGCGTCGACCGCATCGCGGCGCCGGGGCGCAAACTCGCCAGTTTCAAGCCGGGTGGGCACTGGACGCGCAGCCTGCTGTTGAGCCCCGATGGTCGCAAGCTCTATGCCGGGGTCGGCTCACTCACCAACATCGCCGAGAGCGGCATGTCGGTCGAGGAAGGCCGGGCAGCCGTCTATGAACTCGACCTTGTGGGCGGCGCAAGCCGTGTCTTCGCCAGCGGCCTGCGCAATCCGGTTGGCCTCGCGTGGGAGCCGCACACGGGCGTACTGTGGACCGTGGTCAACGAGCGCGACGGACTTGGCGACGAAACGCCGCCGGACTATTTGACCTCGGTGCGCGACGGCGGGTTCTATGGCTGGCCCTATTGCTACTGGGGGCAGACGGTGGACGATCGCGTGCCGCAGGATCCGGCAGCGGTAGCAGGCGCCATCACGCCTGACTACGCGCTTGGCGGGCACACCGCGTCGCTGGGTCTGTGCTGGCTGCCGGCCGGCACGCTCCCGGGCTTTCCAGATGGCATGGTGATCGGGCAGCACGGCTCGTGGAATCGCAGCACGCTAAGCGGCTACAAGGTCGTGTTTATCGCGTTTGAGAACGGCCGGCCGGCCGGGCCGCCGCGGGACATCCTATCTGGTTTTCTCGCACCAGACGAGAAGGTGTCTTACGGGCGACCGGTCGGCGTGACGCTCGGGTGCGACGGTTCATTGCTGGTGGCGGACGATGTGGGTGACGTGATCTGGCGCGTCACCGGCGCCTAGTATCCTTGGCCGCAGGAACGCTTTCGGTGCGAACGATGGTGGCGGAGGTCCGATGCACCGTTCCTCACGCACGCTTGCGTCTGGTGCCTTCGCAAGCGGCAGGCGGCCTAACCAAAACGTCCTGAAGCGAACATCCGCCCCCGCCAGTCGGGAAGGGAGCCGGCGGCACGTTTGCCCCCAATAGTTGCCAAACCTGTGCAAGGCCGCCAGCGGAGAATGTGTGGCATGAACGGTCATTCCAAGTCGTCTGCCTACGATCCGTGTTGCGGTCAGCAGCGGGCCTACCCACGTCGAGACGTCAGTCCTGAAACTGGCGGATCTGAGGCTTGGCACCCCAGTGGCAGAAACCCTTCGGCTCGAACGGATACTGTCGCTCGCGATACAGCAGCTCGTCGGCGATCGATCGCACGCCCGAGGAATATTCGAACACCATACCGTCGGGCCCCTCGAAATAGAGGAAGCGTGCCGAGGACGTAGGATGCCGTCCCGGGCCAAACACCATGCGCACATTCCTATCCTTCAGGAAATAGTAGGAGCGCATGACATCATCGCCGGTCTCAACCTGATGATTGATGTGTTGAATGCCTGCTTCCTGCGCAGGGAACAGCGCAATTGAGTGATGCACCTCATCGATACGCAAGAGCGGCGCATCGCCGATCCGATCGGAAACACGCGCGTTGCATACCGTTGTCCAGAATGCTTCATCACGCACGGTGTCGGTTGAGCAAAGGCCGACATGGCTGAAGCTCGTGATCCCGGCATCGCGGCTGCCGTGGTAACGCTTGCCGGTGTGGCGCGGCCTGTAAACAAGCTCGATGCCATTGCCGCTCGGATCCTTGAAGGCGATGAAGCCTTCGACGTGACGTGCCGCTGCTTGGCTGGCGGTGCCGACCTTGACGGCATGGCCCAGGCTGTCGAGCTGCGCGGCCGCAGCGTTGAGGTCGCTCTTGTCACAGACCTCGAAGGCAACCGCTTGGTCGGCTGGATCGCCGTCGAAATAGCAAAGTGTATGCTCCCGCTCATCCGACTGAAAGTAGAGGGCGGCCTTGTGGCGTTCGGCGATCTCGAGTCCTAGATATTCGACCGCAAAGTGGGTAGCCCCTTCGAGGTCACGCGTTCCGAGCCGCACGTAGCTCACATCCTGCAGATTGATCATGCCTCCACTCCTCTACGGCCTGCCGTGCGCACCCTCGGCTGCTGAGCGAGCAATCAACGAAACTCCGGTATCGCGCTTTCACTGCCCCAGGAACAGAACGATGAGCGCGTGCGCGGAAACTGACGTGGTCGGTGTTTCTTGTCGCCGCTGATACGGTCCCCCTCCGACACGAACGAGAAAAGCATTCCATCCGGACCCGCGAAGGTCAGGAACAGCTGGTTCGAGGTCGGGCGGCGCCCTGGCCCGTGGACGATGCTTACCTGCGCGGACTGGAGGAAATAGCTGTTCTGCATAAGAAGATCGACGTTCTCAACAGCAAACTCGACAGCCAGAATGCCGCTGCCGGACGAGGGATAATACGCAATCTGATGGTGCGCGTCGTCGAACCGCAGGAAGGCCGCTTCGCCAACCCAATCGCTGACGCGGCCGTTAAATACGGTGGTCCAGAGCGCTTCACACGCCGCTACATCGCTAGCGCGCAATACCACATCTGACAGGCCGGTGATGCCCGCGTCACGGGAGGGAAAGTAGCGCCAGCCGGAATTCAGCGGCCTCAGAACGATCTCAATCATGTTTCCCCCGGGGTCGCGGAAGCTCGCCAGTGCGCGAACCTTTCTGTGGCCACAGGCCGTCTCGTTGCCGCGCACGATGTCCAAGCCGCGCTGCGACAAGGTTGCAATGGCAGCCTCGAATTGCTCTCGACCATGGATCTCCAGCCCCACGGCTCTGTCGGCCGGGTCACCACGAAAATAGACCAATGTATGATCGCGTAGGTCCGATCGAAAATAGGCTGTGTCGTCCGACTGCTCGATGAGCTGGAGGCCTAGTATGCGCTGCGCAAAGTCGATTGCAGCCGCTAGGTCCTGCGTGCCAAGCCGCACATATCGGAGCTGGTCTACCGCAATCATTGCCAGTATTCCGTGCCGCGCGATTGCAATGGTCTGCGCGACCGAGATCGCGTCAAAGCCGACCGCTCGTCCACACTACCCACGGCCGAGCAGTTTGGCCACACCATGTCCCCAGAGCAACTGGGGTCTTCTTCGCCCATCGTATCGATCGTGGCATGGAAGGTTAACTCGCGAGAGCGGGCGTTCAAAGCCATCCGCGCAAGCTTACCCCGGTCAGCATCTGCGCGAAGCGTGCGCCCCTGCGGCGATGCAACGGCGCTTGAGCCGGTCGCGCGTGCTCGCCTCAGATGATGTAGTGTGTCAGCACGGTCCTACGCATGGATGTTTGTCGAAATGGACGCGCCGCTAAACATTCGAGCCGCACTGCGCTCAGACCTTCCGCGACTGCTAGCGCTCTATCCGCATCTCAATCCAGCAGATGAAATTCCACCGCTAGAGGTGGCTGAGCGTTGCTTCGTTGACCTGAACAAGTACGACGGAAGCGCGATCTTGGTCGGGCTGGTTGAAGACGCAATCGTCACCTCATGTACCCTGATCGTGATACCCAATTTGACACGTGGCGGCCGGCCGTACGGATTGATCGAGAATGTCGTTACCCACGCAGCCTATCGAGGGCGTGGGTTCGGCAAGCAGGTAATGTACGCAGCGGTTGCGGCAGCATGGCGGGCTGATTGTTACAAGGTGATGCTGATGACCGGCTCAAACAAGCCGTCAACCTTGGCCTTCTACACTGCGGTGGGCTTCGAGCAGAGCAAGACCGGCTTTCAAGTTCGCCGCCTACCATCAGACGTGGCCTACTGACAGATGGAAGATCCGCGGCACGTAGAACCAAGCGCCTCTCGTGTGCTCCAAAGGCCTGTTTCTGCCGCTGTTGTCCCTGGTGCGCGTCGCAAATTTGCCGTAGCGGGCACAAGACGTGCCACCAAAGGGTCGCCTGAATCGATAAAAATTCTTTGCAATCAATTCGTTACGGAGTCCTGGTAGCGGAGGCCAGAGTTGAACTGGCGACCTTCGGATTATGATTCCGCTGCTCTAACCAACTGAGCTACTCCGCCCCGGCAAGGTGTGCGCGATATAAAGAGCGGCCCCGGGGGGTGTCAAGGCAAGCCCCGCCAAAGCGCCCGGCAGCACAGGCGGACGTCCGCCCATGCCCTGGATGCAGCCACCGCAACCGAGGCTCAGGCCGCGGCCTTGGCCTCGCTGGCCTTGCGGAAGCGGATCAACGTAAAGAGCCCGAAGGGACGCAGGCCGCGCTTCTCCACGAGCTTCAAATCCTCGCAGACCATAACGCGGTCGATGTCGAACACCGGGCGCCAGCCGATCTTGTCGGCGAACGGAGCCATGCGGCGCTCCACCCAGCCGAGCATGCTTTCCTCATCGGCGCTGAAGTGATTGACGAGCATTACCTCGCCACCGGGTTTGCAGACGCGCGCCAGCTCGCGCATGACCTTCTCGGGATCCGGCACGACCGTCATCACGTACATGGCAACGACGGTATCGAAGGACGCATCGGGGAACTTCAGTTCGCCGGCATCCATCTCGTGCAGGCCGGTGACGTTGGTGAGCTCTTCCTCGATCACCCGCTCACGCGCCTTCTCGAGCATCTCGGGCGAAAGGTCGATGCCGACGATCTCGAGCTGTCGGCGATAATCGGGCAGGGACAGCCCCGTACCGACGCCCACTTCCAGCACGCGCCCCTGGCTGCGGTTGATGATCTCGACGGCGTGCTTGCGGCCTTCGGCAGCGACGCGGCCAAAGGTGTTGTCGTAGACGGGAGCCCAGCGGCGGTACGCACTCTTGATGGCGTGCTCGTCCATCTGCTGCTGTGCCTTGCCCTCTGCTCCCTCCTTCAAGCGTTTGAAAAACGTCGGCGTGCGCGACTCTTCGGAACGCAACGTCGGCCTCATATCCAGCCTTCTCCTCGGTTAGGTCTCATTGGCCGACACGCGCAGGTTGCCCCGCGCCGCGCCGGCTGGTTTCGTCTCCCCAAGCCTGACCTCATCGGTCCGGCCCGAGGTGCGTTCGATCCATCCTCCCCCGAGGACACGAGCTCGTGGACCGGCGTCCGCGTAGAATACGCACGCCTGCCCGGCAGCAATTCCGTAGTCACCGTCACGTAGCCGTACTTTTACATTATCTTCACATTGGAACAATGTGGCGGGTTGTGGCGGAGCACTCGAGCGTATCCGAACGGCCACGTCCAAGCCGTTGGCGGGAATGGGCTCCTCACCCAGCCAATTGACGCCACGCAGCGTGATCCAGTGCGTGTAGAGACTCGCGCGCGGCCCCACCACGACGCGCCGGCTGGCTGCATCCAGCCTCAACACATGCAGGGGGGCAGCGCCGGCGATGCCGAGCCCCTTGCGCTGGCCGATGGTAAAATGAACGATGCCTTCGTGCCGGCCGAGCACGCGTCCATCCTCGTGCACGATGTCGCCGGCCTCCACCGCGCTGGGTTTCAGGCGCTCGATGACGTTCGTATAATGGCCGTTGGGGACGAAGCAGATGTCCTGGCTGTCCGGCTTGTTGGCAACCGGCAGCCCGAACTCACGCGCAAAACCGCGGATGTCTGCCTTCGCATAGCCTCCAAGCGGAAACAGCAGGCTGTCGAGCTGTGTGGGCGTGGTCGCAAACAGGAAGTAGCTCTGATCGCGATCTGCATCCCTGGCGCGATATAACTCAGGCCCCGATGGGCCGCGACGCAGTTCGATATAGTGCCCCGTGGCCAGCAAGTCCGCACCCAGCTCCCGGGTGTTGGCCAGCAACTCGCTGAACTTGATTTGCTGGTTGCAGGTCACACACGGAATTGGCGTCTCGCCGGCGGCATAGCTATCAGCGAACGATTGCATGACAGTCGCCTTGAAGCGCTGCTCGTAATCGAGAACGTAATGCGGGATGCCGAGGCGATCGGCGACGCGGCGGGCGTCGTGGATGTCCTGACCGGCGCAGCAGGAGCCCTTTCGCCCAACCGCCTCGCCATGATCATAGAGCTGCAGCGTGACGCCGATCACCTCATGGCCCTGGCGCTGCAACAAGGCGGCGGCGACCGAGGAATCGACCCCACCCGACATGGCGACAACGATGCGGCGCGGCGTCAACGGATGGCTCTCTGGGGAAGTGTTGGCGGAACTGACGGGCATGGCCGAGGATTACTGCAATAAAGTAGCCCAGTACCAGCACTGTTCCAGTGCCGCGGCCCTGCCGATTGCACGCGTGGCAGTATGCGGGGGCGGTTGGGCACAATCAAGGCTGGCAGCTGGCAGGTTCCGCGCTAAGGCCTGTGCCGCAGTGGCACGCAAAAATGCGGCCGACGGCCGATTTGGGATGAATTGACAAGGATTGGTAACGGCTTTGCAGCCAACACTGCCAGAATTAACCATGCTGGCGTCAAATAATGGGGCGCGGCTTATTGAAGTATTTACCTCGTCACTTAGGTCGATCTTAATTGCAGTCTTCTAGTGTCGTGTACAGGTCAGACAACGTGTATGAGTACCATGACCGATCAACAGTACAGGGCGCGCGTGCGCTACGTCATCGGACCAGATGGTAGTCCGCTGACTGTGGCCGATCTTCCGCCCAAGGATACCAAGCGCTGGGTGATACGGCGCAAGGCAGAGGTTGTCGCCGCGGTCCGCGGCGGCTTGCTCAGCCTTGAGGAGGCGTGCGACCGCTACAAGCTGACGGTCGACGAATTCCTGTCCTGGCAGCGTTCGATCGACCGCCATGGCCTCCCGGGCCTACGCGCAACGCGCATCCAAGACTACCGAGAGTAGAGCGCGGCTCAGCGGGTGCCCTTGGCACCCGGCTTGCTCGGTTTGCCTGGTGCAGTTTCAACAGCCGTCGTTGCTGGCGGTTGCGGGCGGCTGGCGCGTAGCTGGCATCCACTCGCGCCTTTGGCCCACGTCTCCACATCGCGTGTCATGGGCTCGCCGTAACCGGACGGGACCTTGAGGATTTTAGCTGCGATACGTACCACGCCGCCATTGTTCTCGAAGGCAATGCGCAACGCCTGCGGCCCGCGCTGATCGGTCAGCGCAACGTCGCGCTCATGGATGATGATCTCTGCCTGGCCGCCCTTGGTGGGCGATTGCGCCTCGGCGCGGAACACATGCGAGTTGCTGAGCGGACCGCCGGCGCCGAACCAGCAGGCGTGGATGCCGCGCGCGACCAGCGTGTAGATGGAGGTCGGATCGCCAGGTACCGTGGTCGCGGTCTCGTAGGCTTCGGCAACGCGCTGCGCGGTGCCTGCGGCCGACGTCTCGATGCGGTCAGCACCGCTGGCCAGGTTCGGCAAACCGTTGGCCGCGCAGCCGCCGGCCAGCAGCAGCGCCGATGTCACCGCCATAGCCGTGCTCGCGCGCTGCACCAGATGTCGTCTAAAACAATGTGTAAGCTGACGAACCAACCAAGGTTGCATGCTGCATGCTTGCAGTGTTGCCGCATTGCCGCCGGGACGTTGCCACAGCCGCAGTCGGCCTCGCAAGCCGGTCGCGCGCCTCAGCCGATCATCACGCCGTTGCGATCGGGCTTGCGCAGATGGCGCTCGTGATCGCGGCTCTCGACCGGCTCAAGCTTCCCGAGTTCCAGCGCGGCGTCCTCATGCTCGCGCCGTGCAATGTCGAGCTTAGTGCGCAAGTCATTGATGGAATTGATTTGATTGCCCCGGCGCTGGGCGGCCGCCTTGGCGAACGTCGAATAGGCGAAATGGCTGCTGTCGCGGATACCGGTTCGCTCCTCCTCGGCCTGGATCTGACGGAGCAGGTCCGCCGCCATGTGCTCGAGATCGCGGATCATCGTCTCGAGCAACGCCACCTTGCGAGCTTTCTCGGCAACGTCGAACCGCTTGGTGCGGAGTGAAATATCACGCGGCTTCATAGTCCCATTACCCCCTACGACTTACAACCCTGGTCTCCCGCGGACACCACGGTTACCGTCCAGGCCTGAATAACCCTGACGGCTAGCAAGCCACGTGCCATCATTCCGGTGCAGCGACGATGGCCGTGCAGTCCTAACCGCCGGCCGTACCCGACCGGACTTAAGCAACTTTATATACGAGGCTTTAAGTTGCGGTAAAGCAACGCATCTCTCCCTTCCTGTCGGGAGGACGCGGCGGCGCCATTTTTTTCTTCTGCGGGCCTAGGGCCCGAGTCGCAAATCAGTTAGACACTGTATATGCGCAGCGTGCCCCCTTCCGGTCCCGAGGGTAGACCGGGGTTCCGGAGCAGGCAGGCCGCGCGCGTTGCGGGGGACTCAACTAAGATTGTGCCGAGGCGTCGGCTCGGGGAGGTATGCTGCACAGGCATACCGGCCGAGGCGGCTAGTGTGCGCGTACGGCTACGTTCCAGCTAGTAAGAATGTCCCAGTTGTGCCGCGTTGTTCAGAAATGCGCGTATCTGTAATGCAAAATTAGGCTTTGTTAACCTCCGGCGTCTAACTTGCTAAGAAATAGCATAGTAGGGACACCAGAGGTAGTCTCTTTAATCAGCGGGCAGCCGACCTCGAATACGGGTCTGGGAAGAGAGGGATAACATGCGAGTCCTTCTGATCGAGGACGATAGCGCAACAGCGCAAAGCATCGAGCTGATGCTGCAGTCCGAGGGATTCAACGTATACACGACGGACCTTGGCGAAGAGGGCGTTGATCTCGGCAAACTCTACGACTACGACATCATCCTTCTCGACCTCAACTTGCCCGACATGAGCGGGTACGAGGTTCTCAAGACGCTGCGTGTCAGCAAAGTGCAGACACCGATCCTGATCCTGTCCGGTTTGGCAGGAATTGAGGATAAAGTGCGCGGCCTCGGCTTCGGCGCTGACGACTACATGACCAAGCCTTTCCACAAGGACGAGTTGGTCGCGCGCATCCACGCCATCGTGCGCCGCTCCAAGGGTCACGCCCAGTCTGTCATCGAGACGGGCGAGCTGAAGGTGAACCTCGACACCAAGACGGTGGAGGTGAACAGCCAGCGGGTGCACCTGACGAGCAAGGAATACCAGATGCTCGAGCTGCTCTCGCTGCGCAAAGGAACGACGCTCACCAAGGAGATGTTCCTCAACCATCTCTACGGTGGCATGGACGAGCCCGAGCTCAAGATCATCGACGTGTTCATCTGCAAGCTCCGCAAGAAGCTGCAGGCGGCCACGGGCGGCCAACACTACATCGAGACGGTTTGGGGTCGCGGCTACGTGCTGCGCGACCCAGGCGACGAGAACGTCGCCGCGTAGATACTTGGCCTGAACTTCGCTGCGCTTTTAGGGAGTCCTGATTGGGCTCCCTTTTCTTTTTCTAGGCCTTGGCAACAGCCGCCGGCCTGCGCATCAGGTTGCGCAGCCAGACCGCCACCGGCCAGAGCAGCGCGGCGATGGTCATGGCGGCGAGCACTGCAGCCACCGGCCGACTGAAGAACGGCAGGACGCTACCGTCGGACTTGATGAGCGACGTCACGAAGCTCTGCTCGACCATGGTACCCATGACGATGCCAAGCACCATGGCGGCCACCGGGTAGCCGTTGCGTTCCATGACGAAGCCGATGACGCCAAAGGCCGCAACCGTCACCACCGCGAACAGGTTGTTGCCGGTCGCGAATGCACCGACGGCGCACAGCAGAACGATGACAGGCATCACGGAGGCGCGCGGCGCGCGCAGCACCTTGCTGGCGACGCGGATCATGATGATCCCGAGCGGGATCATGATGATGTTGGCCAGGATGAAGATGATATAAAGCGCGTACATGCTGGATGCGCGCTCGGTAAACAGTGTCGGACCCGGGTTCAGGCCCTTCATGTAAAGCACGCCGATGGCAATCGCGGTAATGGTATCGCCGGGGATGCCGAACAGCAGCGATGGCACCCAGCCGGAGGCAAGGCTCGCGTTGTTGCTGGCTCCGGCCTCGATCAGACCCTCCGGATGCCCCGTGCCGAACTTCTCGGGCGTCTTCGAGAAGCGTTTCGACATCGAGTAGCTGACCCAGGCGGCCATGTCGGCGCCGGCGCCCGGCAGCACGCCGATGATGATGCCGACGATGTTGCCGCGCACCTGCGGCGCCACGTATTCCTTGGTCAGTTTCCACTGGCCGGCCAGGATGCTGCCGAAGCGCCGGAATGGCAGCTTGGGCGGCTCGGCCGACAGCATCGCGCGCATCACCTCGGATACGGCGAATACGCCGACGAGAGCTGGAATGGGCTCGATCCCGCCCAGCAGATCGGTGATGCCGAACGTGAAACGCGGCGTGCCGGCCGGGTTCTCGATGCCGACGCAGGAGACGAGCAGGCCGATCAGCATGCTGGCGATCGCCTTCACCGGCGAGGAACGGGCCACCATGGTCGCGCACATCAGGCCAAGGAACGCCAACCAGAAATACTCGTAGGTGGAGAACTTGAGCGCCATCTCGGCAAGCGGTGGCGCGAGCACCATCAACGACAGCGTGCCGGCAATGCCGCCGAGCGCGCTGAACCAGAGCCCGATGCCAAGCGCCATCTCGGGCTGGCCCTTGCGGGTCATGGCATAGGCTTCGTCGGTGTAAGCAGCAGACGCAGGTGTGCCGGGAATGCGCAGAAGCGCGCCTGGAATGTCGCCAGAGAAGATGGCCATGGCCGAGGCCGAGATGATGGCCGCGACCGCAGCGATCGGGGACAGATAGAATGTCACCGGCACCAGCAGCGCCGTTGCCATGGTGGCCGACAGGCCCGGCAGCGAGCCAACGACCAGCCCGTAGATCGAGGACAGCAGGATGGCGATCAGCACATCCGTCTGCAGGACCAGCCCGAAGGCTTCGATGACCGTGTTCATCATGGTAAGCCCAGCCATGGCAGGGGCAGCAGCCCCGACGGCAGCGGCACACGCAGCAGCTTTGCAAACACCAGATTGACGAACAGCGGAGCGCCGAGAGCCAGAGGAATTGCAAGCATCAATCGCGCACCCAGCGCGGTGGCGATGGTCAGCACGATCGCGGCGGCAGTCGGCAGGAAGCCAAGCTTGTCGACAGCGTAGACATAGAAGAGCAGCATGGCCGGCGGCAACAGTACCGACAAGCCGGTCCACCAACGGGTAGCGGGGCTAGCAGTCGCCGCCTCTTCGGTTCCGGTGATCTTGGCGAGATCGGCTTCGGCTTCATCCTCGAAGCTGCGACCGATGCGCAGCGCAATCATGGCGCCGCAGATGACGAGGCCGATACCCACCACCATGGGGAAGACGTTGGGGCCAATCTGCTGGCCGGGGACGGGAGGCAGTCGCGAGCCGCCGTAGGCTGCCAGACCGCCGAGGGCGACCATGCACAAGCCTGTTACGCGATCGGAAAGCTGCATGCGAGGGTGCGCAGTACTGAAGAAGGGATGTGGGACGAAAGACGAGCCAAAGGGAGGGGCCCACGCATGCGCGGGCCCCGAACCGGATGCCTCAGGTCTTGGCGAGACCAGCGGCCTTCATGGCCACGCCCATTGCCTTGTTGCCTTCATCCATGAACTTGGCAAAGCCCGGACCGTCGGCCCACTTGATGCCGAAGCCGCGGTTAGCCATGAACTCGCGGAACTCGGCCGCCTCGTTGACCTTCTTGAGGGCAGCGGTGAGCGCACTGGCGATGTCGGCCGGCAGACCCTTGGGAGCGGCAAAGCCACGCCACGCACCCGTCGTGTAGTCAATGCCCATCGCCTCTTTCAGCGTCGGTACGTCCTTGAAGGCCGGGTTGCGCTCGGAGGCCATGACCGCGAGGCTGCGCGCCTTGCCAGCTTCGATGATGGCACGCGCTTCGGGGACCGAGCAGGTGACGAGATCCAAGCCGTCGGCCGCCAGGTCCTGCATGGCCGGCGCTGCACCGTTGGAGGGAACCCAGGCCACGTGATCGGCCTTGAGGCCCATGGCCTGCAGCCATCCGACCAGCGCCAGATGCCAGATGCCGCCCTGGCCCGTGCCCGAAGCTTTCAGCTTGCCGGCCGGTGCCGCCTTGATGGCGTCGGCGAGCTCCTTGACGGTCTTGTAGGGAGCAGATGCCGGCACCTGGATGCCGGGCGGGTCCTCGTTCATCAGGGCGAGCGGCGTGTAGCTGTCGGGCTTGAGGTCGGTCAGGCCCTGCCAGTGCATCATTGAGATCTCGACGGTGATGATGCCGAGTGTGTAGCCGTCCGGGGCCGCAGTGGCGATGGCGGAATGGCCGACCACGCCCGAGCCGCCGGTGCGGTTGACGACGTTGAAGGGCTGCTTCAGCTCCTTCTCCAGCACGGCCGCGACGATGCGCGCGGTCGCGTCGGTGCCGCCGCCCGCACCCCAGGGGCAAATAATCGTAACTGGACGATTGGGCCACGCCTGGGCGCGCACCGACCCCAATCCGAGGGTGGCGGCTGCGCCAGCCGCGCCACCTGCAATTAAGAGGTCGCGGCGGGTGTACTTCGTCATTATCGTTTCCTCCGAGAGTTTCTATATCTGCGAAGCATATACCGCATATTTGGCGCGGCACCACAGCCCTTGTTGGCGCATGCCGGCGATCAACTCATTATCCTTGGTTGACGCAGGTATCTCGGCTAGGGAGAGCGTGCTCAACCCCGGGTGACGCCGCTGATGCCCCTCAAAGCCGCCATCGTTCCTGTAACGCCGTTCCAGCAGAACTGCACGCTGCTGTGGGACGAGGAGACGAAAAGAGGGGCGGTCGTCGATCCAGGCGGCGATATCGACCGCATCGAGGCTGCCATCGCTAAAGTAGGGCTGCGGCCGGAGAAGGTGTTGCTGACCCACGGCCACATCGATCACGCGGGCGCGGCCGCCGAGTTCAAGGAGAAACACAGTGGGCTGCCCATCGAAGGACCGCATGTGGCCGACCAGTTCCTGCTCGATGGCCTCGCTGAACAGGGAAGTATGTTCGGCCTCAACGGCGCGCGTAGCGTCACGCCGGACCGGTGGCTAGCAGAAGGTGACACGGTTGAGGTGGCGGGGGCAACCTTCTCGGTCCTGCATTGCCCGGGACATTCGCCGGGCTCGGTGGTTCTGTTCAATGCCGGGCAGCGCTTCGCGCTGGTGGGAGATGTGCTGTTTCGCGGCTCGATCGGCCGCACCGACTTTCCCTACGGCGACCACGACGCGCTGATCGTAGCGATCAAGACCAAGCTGTTCCCGCTCGGCGACGACGTGGCATTCATTTGCGGACACGGGCCAATGAGCACGCTTGGCGAGGAGCGCAAAACCAACCCGTTCGTCGCCTGAGCTGACGCGAGCGAGCCGCGCTCTG
>Ga0075421_100004040_pt1 | contig 17675 bp, 14 predicted proteins | sample SoiMetdeltSBSDD5_FD_75292 | JGI IMG/M metagenome (GOLD analysis project Ga0075421, IMG submission 75292) | Bulk soil microbial communities from a Populus tree surrounding site in Tennessee, USA - Soil MetaG P. deltoides SBSDD5 | ecosystem: Environmental > Terrestrial > Soil > Tree plantation...
ACGAGCCTCGCGGTGGCGCCACGGCCAGGTCAACGACGCGGCGTCGAACGGTTGGACGAGGCTTGTGATGTCGGGCAATTCGAGCAGTTTCGACTCGGCGGTGACGAGCAGGCGTATCGCCAGCTGAATGGGCGCGACCGCCTCGACGAGATCGAGACGCTCGATTTCGTCGAGCAGCTCGATATACCCCTCGACCGTCGTCCATGGCGTGAACGGCACGAACGTCGGCGCCAGCGCGACGCCGGCCGCGCGGCACAATTCAACCGCCTTCTCGAAGTCCGCGCGCGTGTGTCCCTTCCGCAGCTTGGCCAGGACCTCGTCATCGATCGACTCCACCGCGCTGGTGATAAACAGACAGCCGGTCGCTTTCAGCAGCGGCAACAGGTCGGCGTGCGCGAGCAGGTGCTCGATCTTGATCGTGACGTCGTAGGTGAGCTGCGGGAACTCCGCCGCCAGACGCTCCACGAGACGACGCGCGTGGGTCGGGCCGTTGAAGAAATCGGGATCGCCGAACGTGATGTGCTCGGCTCGCGCCGCCACCTGGGCGCGGACGTCGTGCATCACGACGTCGATGGGAACGGCCTTGAAGCGGCCCTGATACACCGGCACGATCGGACAATGCCGGCACAGATGCTTGCACCCGCGTGTCGCATCCGTGCTGCCAACCACACGCCGCGTGCCGTCGGGCATCTGCAACGCCGCATAACGCGTCAGCGGAAGCAGCGTTGTTCGATCTGGCGGCACGAATTGAGACGTGAAGGTTGACTGGGAATTGGGAGTTGGGGGTTGGGCGACGAGCTCCACCAATTCCTGCTGCGCATCAGGCCCCAGCACCCGCGCGCCCCGCTCCTCGAGCCATACCCGATTGAGCGGCGCGTACAGGCCATAGGCGGCCAGCTGCGCGGCTGGATTCACGGTGCGCACGCGTTGGAGCAGCGGCGCGGCCAATCTCGTCGCCGTATGCATCGGCAGGAAGAAGGCCACGAGCGATGCCGCGCGAATGTGCTCGTCGTTCAGCGGCTCGCGCGAGGTGTCGACACAGTCCACCTCGACGCCGGCGTGGCGCAGCGATGCGGCTGGGGCGGCCAGGCCGAGCGGCTGCCGTCCAAGGTCATACGTCGAAATCAGCAGCGCGCGCACGGCTCCATTGTTCCACGTTATCCTTGCCGAAGATGCAGGACACACTCTCGGCGGCGAGAACCGACACCGGATTCTTCGGGCACCCCCGCGGCTTGTCCACGCTCTTCTTCACCGAGATGTGGGAGCGCTTCAGCTACTACGGCATGCGCGCCTTCCTCATCCTGTACATGGTGGCACCGGTCGCCTCCGGCGGACTGGGCTTCTCCGACGCCGACGCCGCATCGATCTACGGCACGTACACCGCCAGCGCCTGGGGGCTGGCGATTCTCGGCGGCATCGTCGCTGACAGATTCCTGGGTCAGTACCGCAGCGTGCTGGTCGGCGGCATCATCATCGCCATCGGGCACTTCACGCTGGCGTTTCCGCCGGTACCGTTCTTCTATGCCGGCCTCGCGCTCGTGGCGATTGGCACCGGCCTGCTGAAGCCGAACGTCAGCACGCTGGTGGGCTCTCTCTACGAACAGGCCGACGCCCGCCGCGATGCCGGCTTCTCGCTCTTCTACATGGGCATCAACATCGGCGCCATCGCCGGTCCGCTGATCGCCGGCTATCTCGCGCAGCGAGTGGACTGGCACATCGGATTTGGTTGCGCCGGCGTCGGAATGGCGCTCGGACTGCTCCAGTACGTGCTCGGCAAGAAGCGGCTCCAGCCCGGGCTCGATCGGCTCGCGGCGCAGCCGACGCCGCAATCGCCGGCACGATCTGCTATGACACCGGCGGTCGGTGGGTTTCTCGGCTTTTCAGGAGACGAATGGAAACGCATCGGCGCGATCGTCGTCTTCTTTCTCGTGGCCACTCTGTTCTGGGGTGCCTACGAGCAGCAGGGCTCGACATTGAACCTGTTTGCCGATCGCTACACGCGACTCGAGGTGTTCGGATTCTCGTTCCCCTCGTCATGGTTCCAGTCGGTCCCGCCGATCTTCGTGATCATCTTCGCGCCGACCTTCGCATGGCTCTGGATCCGGCTCGGCTCTCGTGAGCCCTCGGTGCCAGCCAAGATTGCCCTGGGACTGTTGTTCATGGCCGTGGGGTTTCTCATCCTCGTGCCGGCAGGAACGATGGCCCAGGCAGATGAAGGCGTGCGTGTGAGTCCGTGGTGGCTGATCGCGGTCTACATGATGGCCACAATCGGCGAGGTGTGCCTGTATCCGGTGGGACTCAGCGCCGTCACGAAAGTCTCACCGGCCCGCATCGTCGGTTTGATGATGGGTGTATGGTTCCTGTCGAATGCGTTCGGCAACAAGCTCGCGGGTTGGTCGGCGGGATTCTTCAGCTCGATGCCGCTCGAGACGCTGTTCAGCATCGTCGCCGGCGTCTTGCTTGCAACCACCCTCGTAATGTTCGCACTCGTCAAACCGCTGCGCCGCCTGATGGGCGATGTCCGGTAGAGCGCCTCAGCAACAGGCTCCCTCATGGCCCTCGAGAAATACAAAGCCAAGCGCGACTTCACGAAAACACCGGAGCCTGCCGGGGCGAAGATCGCCAAGTCTCCGACCGGAAAAACGGCGCGGTTCTTCTGCGTTCAGAAGCACCTGGCCAGTCATCTCCACTACGACTTCCGCATCGAGCACAACGGCGTGCTGCTGTCGTGGGCAATCCCGAAGGGACCTTCACTGGATCCCACCATCAAGCGGCTGGCGATGCACGTCGAGGATCACCCGTTCGACTATGGCGAGTTCGAGGGCGTCATCCCGTCCGGCTACGGCGCGGGCATCGTCATGCTCTGGGACCGCGGCACGTGGACGCCGGAAACCGACGACGTGGATGCGGCGCTGAAGAAGGGAGATCTGAAATTCACGCTGGACGGATACAAGCTCAAAGGATCGTGGGTGCTGGTGCGCACCAAGGGCCGGTATGCGGGGGGCGGGGAAAGTGGCGAGCCATGGTTGCTGATTAAGCACCGCGACGACTGGTCGGGTCCGATCGACATCGCCGAGTTTGCGCCGTTGAGCGTGAAAAGCGAGGGCGACTTCGCCGACATCCTGTCACAGGACGATCCCGACGTCTGGCGATCGAATCGACCGGCAAAGGGCGGTGAAACCGGCGCGATGTTCGAGCGCATCGTGAAACGGGCGCTGGAGCTGCGCGAGAGCTCGACGCAGCCGCCAGCGGCGACACCGGCAAAGAAATCGGCCAAGACGAGCAAGGCCAAGGCGAGCAAGGCAAAGAAGCGCTAACCACCAACGGACGGATCGAGCACGCGCATGATCGCCGCCGCGATGCGCCGCCACTCGCTCTCTTCGCGGACGAGCTCCTTCCGTCCCGTGCGCGTCAACGTGTAGAACCGCGCTTTGCGGTTGTTCTCGGACGTGCCCCAGTCCGCCTCGATGAATCCACGCTCCTCCAGCCGCTGCAGCGCTGGATACAGCGACCCGTGATCGACGATGAGGACGTTGTCGGACTGATTCTGAATGGCGCGCGCGATGGCCTGGCCGTGCTGCGGGCCGAAGACGAGCGTGCGCAGGATCAGCAGGTCGAGCGTGCCCTGCAGGTGCGCCGCATATTCGCGGTCGCTGCGCTTTCGAATAGACATTCGACCCGAGTATGCGTATGCTCTGGTCGAATGTCAACCTGAGGGCCGAACCATGGGCGAGCGAGGACGTTCTGCAGACGACTTCTCCGAAGAGATCCAGGCACACATCGCGCTCGAAACCGATCGACTGATTGCCGACGGTATGAGTCCGGAGGAGGCGGCGCGTACCGCCCGCCGGCGGTTCGGCAACGTCACGACGGCGACCGAGCGGTTCCACGAATCGCGACGCCTGCGCTGGCTCGACGAACTGCGTCAGGACTTTCACGCCGCACGCCGCAATCTCGTCCGCTACCCGATCGTCGCCGTCGTCGCCGTGCTCTCGCTCGGCGCAGGGATTGGCGCAACCGCGGCCTCCCTCACGATTCGCGACGTCATCTTCCAGAATCCGCCGCCGCTCTACGTCGAACCACAGCGGCTGTCGCAGATCCAGGTCAATCGTCGGGACCGGCCCATCCGGTCGATCGGCAGCTACGTGCCGGCCGATCTGTTCACGAGATGGCGGAGCGATATGGGCCTCGCGATCGCAGCCGCCGACGTGCGAGAAGGCGTGAGCGACGTGCGCACGGCCGACCGCCTGGAGCCCACTCGCATCAGAGCGGTCACCGCCGAACTGTTCGACGTACTCGGCGTCGCGCCGGAAATCGGAGGCGGCTTTTCGTCGGGCGGCGCGAGCGATCCGCAGGCCATTCTCAGTCACCGGCTGTGGCAGGACTGGTTCGCCGGACGGCCCGACGCGATCGGCGCGACCATCTGGATCAACAGCCAGCCGCACACCGTCGTCGGCGTGATGCCGCGGCGGTTCTGGTTCTCCGAGATGAACGATCCCGTGTGGACCCTGCTCGAACCGCAGCGCCTGGATGCGGCCACGGGTCTGCTGGTCGTCGCGCGGCGGCCGAGCGGCACGGGTCATGACGCGCTCGCCGCCAGGCTGCAGGCGTCGCTCGACGCCTACTCGCGACAGCTGCCGGCCGGCCGCAGCCCCCTCAAGATGCGCGTCTCGGAAATCAAGGGTACACCCATGGCCAACGAGATGGCTCTGATCGTCCCGTATATCCTCGGCACCGCGGTTCTGCTGACGCTGCTCATCGCCTGTGCCAACGTCGCGATCCTGATGATTGCGCAGTGGACGAGACGCGAACGCGAGACGGCCGTTCGCTCCGCGCTCGGCGCGTCGCGATCGCGGCTGATTCGCGGACTCATGGCCGAGTCGTTGCTCATCGCCGCAACCGCGGGTGCGATCGGTATCGCCAGCACCTATGTGCTGCGCGCGATCATGCTGCGCAATGCCCCGCTCGCGGACACGTTCGTTGACCTCTCGATCCACACGGGTGTGTTGATCAAGACCATCTCGATCACGGGACTGGCCGGCATCCTCGCCGGGATCGGCCCCGCGCTGCTCGAGACCCGCCGCCTGCAGATCGACCCGCTGCGTGGCATGGCAACGTCCGACCGCGTGCGCCAGCGCTGGAGCCATTCCCTCGTGGTCCTCGAGATCACGGTGACGCTGGCGCTGCTCGTCGTCACGTCGTCAATGGTCGCCGGGTATCAACGGTCGCGGAACGCGGAGCTCGGCTTTGCGATCGACCATTTCATGGCCGCGTCGGTTCAGGGCGCCAACGGCATTCCCACGACGCAGCTGATGGAGACGATTGCGCGGGTGCCTGGCGTGGAGGCGGTGGCGCCGGCGACGGCGATCCCGCTGGCCGGCACGGACCGGCGAGTGCCAGTCAGTCCAGCCGCGACTGGCGGCAACAGCCTCAGCGTCGAGCGGACCTCTATCGGCCCCGGCTTCTTTGCCACCCTGGGCGTGTCGATGCGCGCCGGACGCACGTTTACACCACTCGACACGCCCCGGACACGCACCGTCGTCATCAGCGAATCGTTTGCGCGGCAGATGTTCGGGGCCTCGTCGCCGGTGGGCCGTCAGGTATGGATGGAGAAGACTGCCTACGACGTTGTCGGCGTCGTCGCGGATTATGCGACGAATCCGGTCGAGAGCCGCGTCGTGACTCCGAAACTCTACCTGCCGCTCTCCGCAGATGCTGCACAGACGACGAGCGTGCGGTTCCTGATTCGCGCGGCCGGCGATCCCACGCCACTGGTCGAACCAGTTCGTCGGGCGCTCCGCGATGCGGTTGTCGGCGTCAACGTGGACAATGCCTACACCCTGCGACAGATCGTGACGGTCGTTGGACAGGAATATCTTGCCGGTACTGCGCCGCTCTTTCCGCTGATCGTCATTGGGATGCTGCTCACGTCGAGCGGCATTTACGGTGTTCTGGCATTCGCAGTCTCCCGGCGGTCGCGCGAGCTCGCCATTCGCATCGCCATCGGCGCCGATCGGGGACAGCAGATTCGCGTCGTCGTCGCGCACAGCCTGCGCCTGGTGCTGATCGGCTCGGCATGCGGCATCGCGTTGACATTCGGGTTGTCTCGGCTGGTACGCGCCGCTGGAGCCGCCGGCTCCATCTACGATCCTCCGTTGCCGGCGTTCGTGATACCGGTGGTGATTGTGATGATCGTGGCAGCGTTGGCGACGTGGATTCCGACGCGGCGCGCGCTGCGCGTCAACCCAGCATCACTGTTGAAGGCATCTTAGTCAGCAGGCGCTGACTCAGCACGGACCACACCGCAAAGGCGAGACGGCGGCGATCGTGGCGGGCGATATTGTGGCTCCAGAACGGACCCAGGACCGCCTCGACACTGTGATCGAGATCGCCGAGCTCGAGCGGCGCCTTGTGCTCCGCGGCGTAGTTCTTCAGCACCTCGGCCGACGGACGGCTGTTGTTGGCGATGACCACGTCCACACGGCGGCCGATCGCGCGCTCGACCCAGCGCACCGCCTCGGCGGCGGTGAACCCTTCCATGCCTCGCCCTTCGGTCAGGAGATTCGTGATCAGGATGATGGGTCCGCGCACATCGGCGATCGCTTCCTTCACGCCGAGTACGAGCAGCGGCGGCAGCAGACTCGTGAAGAAGCTGCCTGGCCCGATAATCACCGCATCGAAGGACCGAATCGCGTGCGCGACTTCAGGATGAATCGACACCTGCGGCTCGAGCCACAGACGCCGGACTTCGTGCCCGCGCGATTGGCCGGCATCGACTTCGACCTCGCCCCGGGTGCGTGTGCCATCGGCGTACTCGGCGCACACCGAGGCCAGTTCCACCGTGACCGGCCAGACCCGCCCCTTGCAGCCGAGCAGCGCGCGAAGACTATCCACGGCCGAGAGAAAGTCCCCGCTGTACCGCTCCATCATCGACAGCAGCAGATTGCCGCCGGTGTGCCCGCCGAGACGATCGCGCGGATCGAGCGCCGGTAACCGCGCGAGCAGCACACTGCGCGCTTCGCGCTCGTTGCGCGCAAGCGCCAGCGCGCACTTCAACACATCGCCGGGCGGCAGTACGCCGAGCTGATCGCGAAGCTGACCTGAGCTGCCACCGCTGTCGAACATCGTGACGACGGCGTTCAGCTTGAGCCAGGGGTTGGTCTTCAAACCGCCGAGGAGGCTCGGCAGTCCGGTACCGCCGCCGACGCAGCCGACGTTCACCTCGCGCAGGTGCATGGGGGCATTGTACTGTTTAGTCATGACCTCCTCCTGGCAGACGGCCGCGGACTCGCTGGCCGCTGATCTTCGCAGTGTGTTCGGCGATCGGTTGCGGACGGTCGTCGCCTACGGACCTCACGTCGAGGGAGACGGCAGCGCTCCCCTCACGTGTCTGGCGCTGGTCGCCAGCCTTACGACTGATGACCTGTTCGCTTGCGCGAAGCTCGCCTCGCGATGGGATCGGGCCGGTGTCGCCACACCGCTGATTCTTCCCGAATCTGAATTCCGGCGATCGCTCGACGCCTTTCCACTCGAGTACGGCGAAATCGTCCGCACTCACCAGCGCATCTTCGGCGACAACCCGTTCATCGACCTGGTCATCGCACAGGACGACCTGCGTCGCGCGTGCGAAACGCAAATCAAGAGTCACCTCGTCCACTTGCGGGAGGCGTTCATCGAGTCGGGCGGCCGGCCGGGCGCGGTCGCCAGCCTGGTCGCAGCCTCCGTGCCGGCGTTCACGGCGCTGCTGCGGAACGTCGCGCGTCTCTCCGGCGTCCTTACCAGTGATCGTGGCGAAGCCACTCGACTGGGTGCCCAGCGGGCACACATCTCCGAGCAGCTGGTATCCGACCTTCTCTCGCTCGAACACTCGTCCGGCGTGGTCGCCGTCGATTCGGCCCGCCTGTTTCCGGAGTACCTCGCCGCGGTCGAGCACCTCGCCCATGCCGTCGATACGTGGCGTTCGTAGCCTGACGCTCTGCGTGTTCGTCGCGGCGTGGGTCCTGGCAGCGAACGTTGGTGCTCAGCCAGAAACGCCGGAGCTGACACAACCGGTCAACGACTTCGCCGGCGTGATCGACGCCGACAGCGCGCGTCAAGTCGACTCGTTGATTCGCTCGCTGCAAGAGACGACGGGCGACGTCGTCGTCGTCGCGACGATCAAATCGCTCGCGGGCGAAGACATCAACCAGTACGCGGAGCGGATGTTTCGCAACCGCGGCAAGGGCATCGGCCAGGCCGGTAAGGACAATGGTCTACTCCTGCTGATTGCCGTGGACGATCGCAAGGCCAGGTTTGAAGTCGGTTACGAGCTCGAGCAGTTCATCACCGACGGGTTCTCGGGTGAAACCGTGCGTCAGGAGATGGCGCCGTTGTTCCGTAACGGCGACTACGGCGCCGGAACGCTGGCCGGCGTCCGGCGCATCATCGGACGGATCGCCGAAGGGCGCAATGTGACGATTCAGGGCGCGCCGCGTCTGCGCGAGCGGCGCCGCTCGCCGACGAGCGGTTCAGGCGGAAACGTCTTCATCATGCTGGTCGTCCTGTTCATCCTCATCAACGCCATCTCCGGGCGTCTCGGGCGGCGACGAAGGCGGCGCTGGGGTGGTCCGTGGGGCGGCTGGTCGAGCGGTGTCGGGCCGTTCGGCGGCGGGTTCGGCGGTTGGGGCAGCCGCGGTGGCGGCTTCGGCGGCGGGTTTGGCGGATTCGGCGGCGGCGGGGGCGGGTTTGGCGGGTTCGGTGGTGGACGAAGTGGCGGCGGTGGCGGTGGTGGTTCCTGGTAAGTTGATAGGAGTATGAAGATGACGCTTATTCGCAAGGCCAGCGTAGCGGCGTTGCTCGTGGCGCTGTCGATCGGTCTCTCGGGCTGCTCGTACAACCGCTTCGTCTCGCAAGAGGAAGCGATCAAGGCGCAGTGGGCACAGGTCGAGAACCAGCTGCAGCGGCGCAACGATCTGATTCCCAACCTGGTCGAGACGGTCAAGGGCACGGCGCAGCAGGAAAAGGACGTGTTCGGCCAGATTGCTGATTCGCGCGCCAAGCTCGCCGGCGCCACGACACCCGAACAGCGAATCCAGGCCGCCAACGAGCAGAGCACCGCGCTCGCGCGGCTGCTGGTCGTCGTCGAGAATTACCCGGAACTGAAATCCAACGCCTCGTTCAACCGGCTGATGGACGAACTGGCCGGCACCGAGAATCGGCTCGCGGTCGAGCGCATGCGCTACAACGAACGTGTTCAGGCCTACAACACATCGCGCCGGCAGTTCCCGTCGAACGTCACCGCGGGGATCTTCGGATTCAAGGAGCATCCGTTGTTCAATGCACCACCCGAGGCCGAACGCGTACCGCGCGTCAACTTCGGCAACAAGCCGTCATAACCTGACGCCGATGGGGTTCGTCGACACGCTGCTTCCGGAGTTCGACCACGAGATCACGATCACCCGCAAGGTGCTCGAACGAGTGCCGGAGGATCGACTCGACTGGAAGCCGCACGCAAAATCGTATGCGGCAGGTCAGCTGGCGCAGCATCTCGCGACGATCCCCTACTGGGGCACGATGACGATGAGCGAGGTGGAGATCGATCTCGCGCTGCTGCCCCCGCCGGCACCGCTGCACACACGCGGCGACATCCTCGCCCTCTTCGAGAGGAACGCCGCCAGCGCCCGCGCGGCGCTCCTCGGCAAGTCGGACGCCGAGCTCAAGGCGCAATGGTCGCTGAAACGCGATGGCCACGTGATCTTCTCGATGCCCAAGCAGGCGGTGTGGCGGTCGCTCGTCATCAGTCACCTGATTCATCACCGTGCGCAGCTGGGTGTGTATCTGCGTCTTCTCGATGTGCCCGTGCCATCGACCTACGGCCCGAGTGCGGACGAGGGCGGCCTCTGAGTGAGAGGATAGCGCCCTCGAGCCGCCCAGGGGCGGCCCCTCTATGGGTTGCCGGAGGCATCCTCTTTCTCCTGCTCGCGACCGCGAACGGCGCCGGCTATCGCTATGGCGTCTCGGATCAGGCGTTTTACATTCCGGTCGTCGCGCACGCCATCAATCCTGAAACGTTTCCTCGCGATGCCTCGCTGATCGACGCGCAGGGCCGGTTGATGATCACCGACGAGATCCTCGCCGCCGTCGCCCGCCTGACATCGTTTTCGCTCGACACGATCTTTCTGGCCGGCTATCTGTTGTCGGTCGCGCTCATCTGGATCGCTCTGGTGATCATCGGCCGTCGTGTGTCGTCATCCCCGTGGGTGACCGTCGCGATCCTCGCGGCGCTGACGCTGCGCCATCGCATTCCGCGAACGAGCGCCAATTCGTTCGAGCCGTACTTTCACCCGCGAATGCTGGCCTTCGGGTTCGGCCTGCTGGCCGTCGCCGCGGTGTTGCATCGCCGCATGTGGCCGGCCGTGCTGCTCGTGTCCGCTACCGCGCTGATCCACGTCACGACGGGTCTGTGGTTCTCGATTCTGATTGGCGTCGCCCTGATCGTGCTGGAGCCGGCGCTGCGGCGTCTGGCGATTGCCGCCTCGGCAGTCGCCGTCGCGGCCGGCGTGTGGGCGCTCGCCGCTGGCCCGCTTCGAACGTCGATGACGCGCATGGACGCCGTCTGGCTTCAGGCAGTGGCCAGCAAGGACTCGCTGTTTGCTTCACAGTGGCCGCTGTGGGCATGGCTGGCGAACCTCGCGCTTCTCGCTCTCTTGTGGTGGGCGCATCGCCGCCGGCGGCGCGACGGCCAGGCCACCGTCGAGGACGGGGCGCTGATCGCGGGCGCGACGGCGCTGGTTGCGTGCTTCCTTGTCACGCTGCCGTTCGTCGTCGCTCGCCTCGCCTTCCCGGTGCAGCTGCAGATCTCGCGTGTGTTCTGGCTGGTCGATGTCCTGGCGACGATTTACGTGCTCTCGCTGCTCGTCAACCCTCGTGCGGCGAGAGCCGTCGCGATTGTTCTGGCCGTCGTGTCAGTCTCGCGCGGCGCCTACATCATGCTGATCGAGCGTCCGGATCGAGCGTTGTTTTCGACGCACCTCGCGGAATCGCCGTGGGAGGAGGCGATGCGCTGGCTGTCGCACCAGCCGGTCTCGGCCCACGTGCTCGCCGATCCCGGACACTCCTGGAAGTACGGGACCAGCGTACGCGTGTCCGCCACTCGCGATGTCTTTCTCGAGGACGTCAAGGACTCGGCGATCGCCATCTACTCGCACGAGGTCGCGCAACGCGTCGTCGAGCGCGCCGCGGTGCTCGGCGATTTCACGGCGCTGACGCCCGAGCGAGCTCGTGCACTCGCGACGCAGTACGACTTGACCTATCTGGTGACCGAAGAACGGCTCGATCTTCCCGCGGCGTACGAGAACAGCCAGTTCCGGATCTACTCGCTGCAGCCATCATCGCCGGCCACTCAGGGCGCGACGATGCGAAGTGTCGGGAAGTAGGTTCGATAGCGCCCGGCATCCCTGGTGAGAAGCGTGAAGCCGGCGATCGCCGCGTGAGCGCCGATGTAGAAGTCGGGCAGGGGCGAGCGTCGATTACCTCCGCGCTTCCGGTACTTGACGAAGCACTGCCCGGCGAGAAAGGCGGCCTCGAACGGCAGCGGCAGCCGCCGGTAGTAGCTGGCGGGCAACGCGTCGTCGACGTCCTCGATGCGCTCGAAACCGGCCGATACTTCCGCGTAGATGATCGGATTGATGATGAGGGCGCCGCCATGCGCGGCATCCGCCAGCTGATCGGACGACCAGTCGCCCCATTCCGGGTCGTCGGTGACGACGTCGAGGATGACGTTGCTGTCTACCAGCGTGGCGGCCACGTCAGCCTCGGGTCAGCTTCATGATCTCGTCGGTCGTGATTCGCCGGGTGCTTCGTCCACGCATGTGATCGATGAGGGCGCGGCCGCGATGCGGCCGGCGCGGACTCGTCGCCTTCTTCATCCGCACCGCATCTCGATCGATCTCGAACTCCACTTCAGTGTTGGGGAGGAGGCCCAGCTTCTCCCTGATCGCCAGCGGAATCGTGACCTGGCCTTTGACTGTGATCCGCACTTGCGTATTACTCCTACAAGTAAGAGTAATACTTTGACGCATGGGCCGTCAAGGGACCCTTCGCGCCGTTCTGCCCGCCTGCCGTCTACTCGTAGCGAAGCGCCTCCATCGCCGTGACGCGTGTCGCGCGGCGAGCAGGAACGTAGCACGCGGCCAAACCGACGATCGCGAACAGCGCGGCCGCGCCGGCGAACAACGCCGCATCAGGTGGGGGGACATTGAAGCGTGGTCCGGACAGGAGCTTCCCGGCCCCACCACCGAGCAACAGTCCGCCGGCACTGCCCATCGCGACCAGCCGCATCGCCTGGCGCAGCACCATGCCGACCACGGCCGTCCGATCCGCGCCGAGTGAGAGCCGGATACCGATCTCGCGAGTACGCTGCGCGACGGTGTAGGAAGCCACGCCATACACGCCGATCGCCGCCAGCAGAAGGCCAATCAGCCCGAGCGCCCCGGCCACCGTCGCGGCGATGCGTAGCTGAGTCTCGACCGGCCCCGACTGCTGCCGTTCGAGTGTCTGCGCCGTGAGCACGGGCAGACTGGGATTCATGGAGGTCACGAGCGAGCGGACATCGGCGGCGAGGCTCGCCTCCGTCGATCGGCGAACCAGAATCGTCGTCCCCGGCATGTATCGCTGTTGCAGTGGCACATACAGATAAAGCGGGATCACGCCTCGAAATCCGGGAAAGACCAGGTCACCCACCACCCCGACGACGGTGAGCGGGAGCGACGTTGCGGCGCCTTCCGGATTCCGCGCGTGGACAAACACCGTCTGGCCGACCGCGTCCCTGCCCGGCCAGAGCCGCCGCGCGGCGGACTCACCGACAATCGCCACCGCCGCCGAACCTTCTCGATCGGCATCGCTGAAATCGCGTCCCGCGATCATCGGAATGCGAAGCGTCTCGAAGTATCCCGACTCGACCAGCGTCCAGTTCGCGAAGTGATACTGCTGGCCATTCGGCGGCGATACACCAGGAACCGTCAACCCGCCCAGGCTCATCCCGCCGGGTCCAGGGGCACGATCGGCCAGCGTCGCCGTCGCGACTCCAGGAAGTGCTCGCACGCGGGTGAGCAGCTCACGGGCAAACACGCGGCCGGTCGTAGCGGTGTAGCCCGCAAGCGAGAGGTCGACCGTCGTCACGTCCACGCCGCGAGGGTCGAATCCGCGGGTCACGGCGCGCACCGCATCCAGTCCCCGCACCATCACGCTCGCGGTGACTATCAGCGTCATGCTGAACGCCACCTGCGCGACCACGAAGGCATTGCGCAGCCTGAGGCGATCCGGGGTGCCGTGAGTCTCGTCTTTCAGCGCGTCGACGACGTCCGCCTTCGATGCGTGGAGCGCAGGCGCGAGGCCTGAGAGCAGCGCCGCCGCCAACGAAAGAAGCAGTGAGAATGCGAGCACGCGCTCATCGAGAGGCACCGCGAGATTCACCGGCAATGGAAATTCGGGGAGCAGCGACACCAGCAGCGAGGTCATCACACGCGCGAGAACGATCCCGATGGTTCCGCCCAGTACGAAGAGCAGCACCGTCTCAGTCAGCAGCTGCCGCACCAGCCGGCTGCGAGCCGCGCCGATTGCCGTGCGCACGGCGATTTCACGGCGCCGCACTGCGCCCCGTGCGAGCAGCACGCCGGCGAGGTTGGTGCAGGCGATGACCAGCACGACCGCCGTGAGGCCCATCAGCAGCGTCAGGAAACCCAGCGCGGGAACGCGCATGCCCGAGGGAATTGGCGATGCCAGCGCCACACGCCACACCACCGCGCCCTGGGGAAGCGGTATCCCGATTGAACTCAGGAGTTCTCTCGACGCCGCCTGCTCGCGTTCGAGGACGCGGCCGATCGTTTCAACCTCTGCCGACGCCTGCTGCCGCGACACACCGGGCGCCAGACGTCCTCCCATCATCATCTGCCACGCGATACGCCGATTGGTTGGGCTGAAATCGAGCTTGCCCGCGGTCGAAGGATCGAGCGCGGGAATCATTACTGCCGGCAGCCAGATGTCAGGGGCGAGAAGGCCCACGCCACGGAACCCCTCGGCACTGACGCCAATGACGGTCGCCGGGACGTTGTTGATCGTCAGCGTACGGCCGACGATGTTCGCATCGCTGTTGAACCGCTGGACCCAGAACCTGTGGCTGAGAACGACGATGGGACTCGTGCCGGGACGCTCGACGTCGCGAGCGTCGAACAGCCGGCCGACCGCGGCCCGTACGCCCAGCACGCTGAAGAAGTTCATCGTCGTGTAGGTCGCGAACACGCGCTCGGTCTGGCCATCGTCACGCAGGCTGAGCGATGTCAGATTCAGCTCGTAGCCGTACACACCTTCGAAACTTCTGGTCCGCTCGCGAAGTGCGAGGTAGTCGGCGTATGCAATCGGCTCGACGCCGAAATCACCTTCTTCGACCCGCGCGATTTCGACCAGCCGGTCAGGGTCGGTCACACCGTATGGCACGGTCAGGAGCAGGCCATTTCCGACCGTGAAGACCGTCGTCGTCGCGCCAATGCCGATCGACAGCGAGAGCGCGGCGGTCAGCGCAAACAGCGGATTGCGACGAAGGAGCCGGGCCGCATACCGCGTGTCCTGGCCGAGCGTCTCGACAAACGAGCCTGCACGGACGTCCCGGACCTGCTCTTTCACCGACTCGATCCGCAGCTCGATGGCCGCCGCACGGCGGGCGTCCTCCAGGCTCATGCCGCCACGGACCTTCTCGTCGATGAGCAGATCGAATGCCGCGCGCAGTTCCTCGTCGAGGTCGCGTTCGACGCGATCGCGCGAGACAAGATTTCGCCAGAATCGAAAGAAGCGGGTCATCATTCGGCCCTCAATGCGTCACTGCCCTCGATCCGCATTGCGCGAGAGATCGGCACATAGCACGCGGCCACGACGACCGTCGCGCACAACCCGACGGCGCCGGCAAGCGTTACCGGATCGATCGGCGACACGCCAACCAGCAACATCGAGAGCACTTGTCCGGCGAGCGCCCCAAGGACAAGACCAAGCACGCATCCAATCGTGGTGAGCGAGATGGCTTGGCGCAGCACGAGCCCGAGGACCGCTGCGCGGGGCGCGCCGAGCGCCGTGCGAACGGCGATCTCGCGAGTGCGGCGGGCCACGCTGTACGCCGTGATGCCGTAGATGCCGATTGCCGCGAGCAGGACACCGACGAGCCCGAGACTGCCGGCGACGAACGCGACCACTCGTTGCGGTGTCAATCCGACAGCAATCGCCTGATCAAGCGGCTGGATCGTGAGTGGCGGAAGCGTCGGCGCCGCCTCCGCGGCACTGGCACGAAGCTGTCCCGCCGTCGATCGCCCGGCGGCGCTGCGGACGGCGAGGGACATTCCCGTGATGTAGTGCTGCCGGAACGGAAGATACACGAAAGGCACGGTCCCGGCGTCGAGGCTGCTGTATCGCAGGTCGCGAGCCACGCCCACGATTTGGAGCAGGGATGTGGTCTGCCCGGGGCCATCGATCAGGAGCTGCCGGCCGATCGGATCCTGGCCGGGCCAGAAGCGACGCGCTGTCGCGTTGCCGACGATAGCCACGAGAGGCGCGCCAGGAACGTCCTGATCGCCGAAGTCTCGTCCCGCGGTCAACGGGATCCGCATCACGTCGAAGTAGCCAGGGCTGACGATATTGCCGCTGGCGCCAATCATGGCGGACTGCCCCGGCGGCGCCACCGCGCCAGGCAGCGACAACCCGAATCCGAGACTCTCGCTTGCAAGCGGCAGCACGCGGGCGAACGACGCCGCCTCGACGCCGGGCAGTGCGCGCACGCGACTGAGCAGCTCGCGCATCGCAACCGGGCCGGTCGCCTCGGTGTAACCGGCCGCGAACGCCTCAATCGCCGCGACCTGCACACCGGTCGAATCGAAGCCGGCGTCCGTCGAATTCGCCCGCTGTAACGCTCGCGTGAACAGGCCGCCCAGAATAATGAGCAACAAGCTGAGCGCGACCTGCGCGACGACGAACACGTGACGCATCCGGTGTCGCCCCGACGAACCTTGCGATTCGTTCTTCAGCACCGTCGAGACATCGACGCGCGACGCGTGCAGCGCCGGCGCAAGGCCCGAGAGCAACGCGGCGACGAGCGATAACCCACATGCGAACGCCACCACCCGCCAGTCAAGCGTCAGCGAGATATGCACGGGGATCGGCAGCGTCGGGAGTGATGCGAGCACGATCGAGGTGATGACTCGCGCGAGCATCAGGCCGCTCGCCGCGCCGAGAAGAAAGAGCATCACCGTCTCGGTGAGCAGCTGTCTGATCAGCCGCCAGCGCTCCGCACCGACCGCCAGACGCAGCGCCATCTCCCGTCGCCGACTGGTTCCGCGAGCGATCAACAGACCGGCGAGGTTCGTGCAGGCAATGACCAGTACCGTCGACGCAAACGCCATGAGGAGCAACAGCGCTGCCACCGCGACCGCCGTGTTGCCAGCCATCGGTGACGCCGGCAACACACGGAACGGTGCGGGATTTCGTTGATACGGGTACTCGCTGCGCAACGCCCGATCGATGACGTCCAGTTCCGCTGCGGCTTGTGGCAAGGATGCTCCCGACTTCAGGCGGGCGCCCATCACGAGCCATCCTGCTTCGCGGGTGTCGAGCGCTTCCGTCACCGCGTACATGCTCAACGGCACCCAGACGTCGGCGGCCGCGATCGTCGTCCCCTGAAATCCTTCAGCGGCGACGCCGACGACCGTTACCGGTTTGCGGTTCAGTCGAACGGTCTGCCCCACGATCGTTGGGTCGGCGTTGAAGCGGCGCTTCCAATAGCGATGACTCAGCACGATGATCGGACTCTCACCCGGGCGATCGCTTTCATCGGCCCGGAACAGACGACCGGCTGCCGGCCTCGTCCCCAATGTGGCGAAGTAGTTCGTGGTGACGACTTCGGCCACGACGCGTTCGATTCCGGCCGGTCCGATGAGGCTCATGGTCTGTGGGAACAACACGTGCGCGTAGACGTGATCGAGCGTCGTCGTCCGCTGACGGATGTCGACGTAGTCGGGATACGAGCCCGGATTGAAGCCAACGGGAAGACCGTTGAGACTGCGACCGATGTCGACCACCCGCTCCGGATCGGCGACTGCGGCCGGCGAAAAGCGCAGAAGACTGTTTGCGATGGTGAACACCGCCGTGCTCGCGCCAATGCCGACGGCCAGCGATAATGCGGCGGTCAGCGCGAACAACGGATAACGGCGCAGCAGGCGCGCAGCATAGCGAATGTCCTGAAGGAGGGTATCGATCACTGCGCCTGAACGGACATCGCGGACCGACTCCTTGATCGACTCGACGCCACCGAGCTCGACCAGCGCGGCGCGGCGTGCGACCCCTGGACTCTGACCGGCACGCACCTTTTCTGCCGCGAGAATCTCTACCGCGGCACTCAGTTCATCATCGAGATCGCGCTCCACGCGGCCGCGATTCAGAAGGTTCCGCCAGAAGCTGAGGAAGCGAGCCATGATGCAGACCTCAGGCTTCGAGGGCTTTAGTCATGGCCAGCGCAATCCGGTTCCACTGCTCTGTGGCCTCGCCCAGCTGCCGCTTTCCTGCTTTCGTCAGCTTGTAGTACTTCGCGCGCCGGTTGTTCTCCGATGCCTCCCATTCCGAGCTGAGCCACCCCGATTCCTCGAGGCGATGCAGCGCCGGAA
>Ga0075421_100004044_pt1 | contig 17666 bp, 17 predicted proteins | sample SoiMetdeltSBSDD5_FD_75292 | JGI IMG/M metagenome (GOLD analysis project Ga0075421, IMG submission 75292) | Bulk soil microbial communities from a Populus tree surrounding site in Tennessee, USA - Soil MetaG P. deltoides SBSDD5 | ecosystem: Environmental > Terrestrial > Soil > Tree plantation...
TGTCGGTCCGCTCACGATCACGATGCTCATGTCGAACACGCTGAAGGCCGCGCGCGAGCGGGTTGGTGGGTAGTGGTTGGTGGTTGGTGGTTAGTGGGTAGTGGTTAGTGGTTAGTGGTTTGTGGTTGGTGGTAGGTTCAAAGTTCTATGCGGCGCGTGGCGCTGACCGGCGGCATCGCTACTGGTAAGAGCCATGTGCTGGCGCAACTGGCCGAGCTCGGTGTACCGACCATCGACGCCGACACGCTTGCACGTGAGGCGGTGGCACCGGGTTCGCCCGGGCTGGCCGCGGTCGTCGCACGCTTCGGTCCGGATGTCCTCGATGCGAACGGCGCGCTCGATCGGCGCAAGCTCGGGGCCATCGCCTTCACCGACCCTGGCGCTCGCCGAGACCTCGAACAGATCATTCATCCGATCGTCCGTGAACGAACCGAGTCGTGGTTCGCGTCGCTCGACGGCCCGGCGCCCTTCGCTGTTGCCGACATCCCGTTGCTCTATGAGACCGGACGCGAGCGCGACTTCGACAAGGTCATCGTAACGGCCTGCGCGGAAGAGACGCAGATCCGTCGCGTCATGAAGCGCGACGCGGTGACCGAACAAGAAGCGCGACAGCGTCTAGCGGCCCAACTTCCGACGGCAGAAAAAGTGCGCCGGGCGGATTACGTCATCACCACTGATGGATCTTTCGAGGAGACGAATCGTCAGGTCCGGAATGTCTATGAGGCGCTGGTTGGCTAGTTGGTGGTTAGTGGTTAGTGGTTGGTGGTTGGTGGTTAGTCGTTGGTGGTTGGTTCGGTCTCTGCGCAGGCTCCTCAGGCCTGGTCATAGAAATCCGAGAGTGACCAGGCACCAAGTCCACGGATCTCCGGGCTGAATTGACGAGATCAACCCATTGAGCATCCTCCCGACCCGCTCAACGCGCCCTTGCAGCCTCGCATAGTCGGAGGCGCTGCAGAATCCCAATCGCTTCGCGATTTCGAGTTGCACCTCGACCTCGCCCTGTGAACGCAGGGCGATGTCGTAATGATTGAGCGTCACCCGCCGCCGTTTCCGGCGCGCTCCTTCACCGATATTTGATGGAATGGATACCGAGGCCTTGCGCAGCTGTGCGGTCATCCCGAACAACTCCTCGCGCGGAAACGACCTCGTGACCTCGTAAATCTCCTCGACGAGTGTCATCGACTCCTGCCAGACCTCGAGATCTCTGAAGGACGATGTAGAAGGCATGACCATCAGAAAGCATGGGCCATGCCGAACCGCTGTCACGGAGAAACGTTAGGTCCCCGCGCAACTGTACGCAGAATCGGCAAAGACAGGTCGCTCGAAGATCGCGCGTTTCGCGAACCACCAACCACCAACCACTAACCACTAACCACCAACCACCACCCACCAACCAGCTAGGGTTCTGACAGTTCCGCTACGCTCACGTCTTTCGCCGGCGCGATGCGTTCTTCGACGAACGTGTTCCACTCGTGGCATTGCGGACAGTGCCAGAGCAGCTCGGTGCTTCGGTACCGGCAGCGCACACACACGTGCGGGTCGAGATAGAACACCGCGCGGCGCGTGAGCTCCACGTAGCGCCGGACCAGACCCGGATCCAGACCGAGCGCGCTCAGCGCCTGCCATGCCTCCTGATGAATCACCAGCCCGTGCGGGTTGTGCGGCAGGGCATCGAGCAGAAGGTCGAACGCCTGGCGATGTTGTCCGCTGGCGGCGAGGTGGCGCGACAGGGCGAGCCGCGCCCGCCAGTCCTGCGGGTCACGGGCAATCAGCCGCTGACAGAGATCGGCGAAGCGCCGCGGCGAGGCCACCGCGCGATACGCGCGCTCGAGCCGTTCGAAGGCGAGATACGCGCGCTCGGGCAGCGCCTGCACGAGCGTCTCCCAGGCTTCGACGGCGCCCGGCAGATTGCCTTCACGTTCGCGCACGTCTCCGAGATTGAGATACGCCGGTGCGATCTGGCTGTCGATGTCGATGACGTCCTGGAAGGTCTTGGCGGCGCCGGTCACGTCGCCGGACCGGGCCTGGACGCTGGCCATCTCGTTGCGAAGGAATCCGAGGATCTGCTGATCCTCCTCACGGCGGCGCGAGTCGATGGCGCCGATCTGCTCCCGCACGCGCGCGGCTTCGGCCCATTGCTGCTGGTCTTCGTAGAGCTTCTGCAGGTTGACGAAGGCGTAGCGGTTCAACCGATCGAGCCTGACCACTTCCTGAAAAGCTTCGAGCGCCCGGTCGACGAACCCGCCGTGACGAAAGTCCAGACCGAGACAGAGCAGCACGTAGGCGTGCTCCAGCCTCCGCAAATCGGTTCGCTGCAGCAGCGCCTGATGAACGTTGATCGCGCGGCCAACCTGTCCCTTCTGGCGATACAGATTGCCGAGAATCATCTGGATCTCCAGCGCGTCGGTGTCGCTGCTCGTGGCTTGCGTCAGCTCGTCGATCGCCTGATCGATCTGGTTGTCGGCCAGGAAGTTCAGACCGAGCATGTAGTGCGGGGTTTCACGCAGCCGCCGGCGATCGATCCAGCGGCCGTCGCGGAGCTTGTAGCGCTCCCAGGCCTTGCCGACGGCCAGACCGACCAGCAGCGCCACGAGGACGGCAAGCAGCGGAGCGTACGCGCTCATGGCGGCTCTCGGATCAGACCAGGCCGGTGCGCCACAGATGATGTAAGTGCACCACGCCTTGTACGAGGTTCGCCGCGTCGACCACGACGATGGACGTGATCTTCCGCGTCTCGAGGATGTGCAGCGCCTCGGCGGCCAGCGTCTCGGGTGACACGGTCACCGGACGCCGTGTCATGACGTCGGCGGCATGGCGGCTCTCGATGTTGACGCCGTTCAGCATGTGACGGCGCAAGTCGCCGTCGGTGATGACGCCGATCAGGTGATTGGAATCGTCGACGACGCACGACATGCCAAGACCTTTGCTGGTCATCTCGTCGACGACATCCTTCATCGAGGTATCGAGTCGAACCAGCGGTGTCTGGTCTCCGCTGTGCATCAGTTGCTCGACGCGCAGCAGCCGCTTGCCCAGCTTGCCGCCCGGATGCAGGTTGGCGAAGTCTTCCTGCTTGAATCCCTTGGCGACGAGCAGCGTCATCGCCAGCGCGTCACCGAGGGCAAGCGCCGCGACGGTGCTGGCCGTTGGCACCAGATTGAGCGGACACGCTTCGTCCGCGACGCGATTCTGAATCACGACGTCGGCGTTCTGCGCCAGGGTCGAGTTGCAGTCGCCGGTGATGGCAATGAGGAGCACGCCCAGACGCTTGATCGTCTGTACCAGATCGTTCACCTCGGTTTCACCACTGTGCGAGATCGCCAGCACGACGTCGTCGCTCTGGATGACGCCGAGGTCGCCGTGAACAGCCTCGGCGGGGTGAAGAAAGAATGCAGGCGTGCCGGTGCTCGCGAACGTGGCGGCGATTTTCTGGCAGATGATGCCCGACTTGCCGATGCCGGTCACGATCACTCGTCCGCGGCAGGTCATGAGCAGCTTCACGGCGTGTTCGAACGCGCCATCGAGACGATCGACGAGCCCCTGAATCGCTGCCGCTTCGGTCTGCAGCACTTTTCTGGCGAGAGACATGTCGACCTTCACGGCCGCACCCCGCTCTCGACAGACGACTCACGTGCGACCGCGTCGATGCGCTTCAGTTTCCGGAGCAGCGCCTCGAGCTTGTCCAGACGCAACGCGTTGGCGGCGTCGCTCTTCGCGCGCGCCGGCTCTTCGTGGACTTCCATGAACACGGCGTCCACTCCCGCCCCGACACCGGCTGACGCCAGTGGCTCGATGTACTCGGCCAGTCCAGCCGTGACGCCGTCTCCAGCCCCAGGTAGTTGCAGGCTGTGAGTGACATCGAACACCACTGGATACCCCAGCTCGCGAAGCATCGGAAACGCGCGCATGTCGACGACCAGGTTGTTGTAGCCGAAACTGACGCCGCGCTCGGTCACGAGAATCGATTCGTTTCCTTCCGCGGTGATTTTGGCCACCACATGCCGCATGTCGCGCGGCGAGAGAAACTGTCCCTTCTTGACGTTCACCACCTTGCCGGTGCGTGCCGCGGCGACGATGAGGTCGGTCTGACGCGAGAGAAAGGCCGGGATCTGCAGGATGTCGGCGACCTCCGCGACGGGCGCGGCGTGAAACGGCTCGTGAATGTCGGTCAGGATCGGCAGTCGGGTGCGGGCCTTCACCTCAGCGAGCGTACGAAGCCCTGAGTCGAGGCCGGGTCCCCGGAACGATGTGACGGAGGTCCGATTGGCTTTGTCGTACGAAGCCTTGAAGACAAGGGACGTCTCGCACTTCTCGGCAATCTCCTTGAGCGCCAGTGCCAGATCGACGGCGTGGGCGGGGCTTTCGATGACGCATGGTCCCGCGATGAGGGCAATCGGATTGCCGCCGCCAACGGCAAACGAGCCGATCGAGACCGGTTTCACGCCTCTAATATTAGTGTAGGGGCCACCTTCAGGCGGCCCTGGGCCGGGTAAAGCCGGCGCCTGCGTTATCTCGCAACCTGCGCGCCCACCTGATCCAGTTTTCCCGACTTGTGCCGGTATGCGGCCTCGACGAAGCTCGCAAACAGCGGATGCGGCTTGAGGGGCCTCGACTGGAATTCCGGGTGAAACTGCACCGCGACGAACCAGGGATGCGACGGCAGCTCGGCGATCTCGACGAACTTGCCGTCCGGCGAGCGGCCGGACACACGCATGCCCTTGTCGGCGAGCTCCTTTTCGTACAAGCAGTTGAACTCGAACCGGTGACGATGCCGCTCGGCGATCACGTGGGGACCGCCTTCAGGCGCCCCGAGCGCCGTGCCGTAGATGCGCTGCGCCATCGATCCTGGCGCCAGCGCGCACTCGTAGCGGCCGAGGCGCATCGTTCCGCCCAGATCGTCGACGCCGAGCAGGTCGCGCAGTTTATAAATCACTTTGTGCGGCGCGTTCTCGTCCACTTCGGTGGAATCGGCGCCCTCGAGGGCACACACGTTTCGGGCGAATTCCACGGTCGCCCACTGAAACCCGTAGCAGATGCCGAAGAAGGGGACGACGTGCTCGCGGGCGTACTCGGCGGCTTTCATCATGCCGCGCGTTCCACGCGACCCGAATCCACCGGGCACCAGGATGCCGTCGGCTCCATCGAGCAGGGCGCCGCCGCCTTCGCGTTCGAGCGCCTCGGCTTCCACCCAGTTCAGACGCACCTTCAAGCGGTGGGCAAAGCCACCATGGAACAGCGCTTCGTTGAGGCTCTTGTACGAGTCCTCGTATCCCGTGTACTTGCCGACGACGTGAATCGTGAGCTCGTCGGTCGGATGCTTGATGCGATCGACGAGCTCTTCCCAGGCCTCGGTGCGCGCGCGGGTCAGCGGCAGCCCCAGTTGCTTCAGGACGATCTGGTCCAGCCCCTCGGCTTTCAGGACCAGCGGGACCTCGTAGATCGTGTCCACGTCCTTCGCCGTGATGACCGCTTCTTCGGGCACATCGCAGAAGAGCGCAATCTTCCGCTTGATGTCCGCGTCGAGGAACCGGTCGGTGCGGCACAGCAGAACGTCCGGCTGAATGCCGATCGAGCGCAGGTCGCGCACGCTGTGCTGCGTGGGCTTGGTCTTCAGCTCGCCGGCCGTACCGATGAACGGGACCAGCGTCAGGTGGATGTAGAGCGTGTTGTCGCGGCCGACGTCGAGGCGGAACTGCCGGATGGCTTCGAGGAACGGCATGCTCTCGATGTCGCCGACCGTGCCGCCGATCTCGACGAGCACCACGTCGACATCACGCGAGGCGTGGCGGATGGCTTCCTTGATTTCGTTGGTGATGTGGGGAATGACCTGTACGGTCCGGCCAAGATAGTCGCCGCGGCGCTCCTTCTGGATGACTGACAGGTAGATCTTGCCGGTGGTCCAGTTGCTGTTCCGCGTCGCCACCATGCTCGTGAAGCGTTCGTAGTGGCCCAGGTCGAGATCCGTCTCGGCGCCATCGTCGGTGACGTACACCTCGCCGTGCTGATACGGGCTCATCGTCCCGGGATCGACGTTGATGTACGGGTCGAACTTCTGCAGCGCCACTTTGTAACCGTGGTCTTCCAGAAGGCGGCCGATTGATGCGGCGGCCAATCCCTTGCCGAGAGAAGACACCACGCCGCCGGTCACGAACACGTACTTCACAGGTCGCTGGTTCATGCCACCTCACACGCGCGCCGCCGCCGACACACGGCGCCGGACGCGCTCCAAGTCCTCAGGAGTATCCACTTCCATTGACTCAAACCGGGTCTCGACTGCTCGAATCGGATAACCGTGTTCGAGCGCACGCAACTGTTCGAGTGATTCCGCGCGTTCAAGCGGCGTCTGCGACAACGCCGCGAACGACAGCAGGAAGTCACGGCGAAAGGCATACAGGCCGATGTGCTTGAAGCACACGCCGTCTTCGCGGCAGTAGGGAATCTTCGAGCGCGAGAAATAGAGCGCGTTGCCGTTGCGATCGACCACCACCTTGACGACGTTTGGATTGTCCTCGTCCGACGGATCGGAGATCGCCTGGCGGAGCGTCGACATCTGTACGCCGGCATCGCCGGTGAACGGCGCGATGACTTCGGCGATCATGTCCGGCTCGACGAGCGGCAGATCGGCCTGCACGTTGACGACGATTTCGCAGCGCAAATCGCGAGCCGTTTCGGCGACCCGATCGGTCCCGGTGCGATGTCCCGGCTGCGTGAGCCGCACCACGCCGCCGAACGACTCCACCGCGCCGGCAATACGCTCGTCATCGGTGGCGACGACGACGGCATCGACACCGGGGGCGTCGGCGGCACGCCGGTAGACGTGCTCGACCATTGTCCGGCCAGCGATATCGGCAAGAACTTTTCCAGGGAGACGCGATGAATCGTAGCGGGCGGGAATGACGGCGACGATGTGCTGTTGCGACGTTCTCAGGAAGGGATTTGGGAACGCAACCGGGGGCACGGCGAATCATAGCATGCTGGTTGGTGGTTCGTGGTTGGTGGTCAGTGGTCCGAAGACTACAAACCACTAACCACCAACCACTAACCGACCGAAATGCTAAGATGAGTTGTTCCGCGTCATGACCTGGAAGCTGTATGCCATCGTGTCAGCCGGGGCCTTCGCGGCGACGTATCTGATGTCGACGCCGCAGACGCAGGTCGTGCGCCCCGCTGCCGCCGCTTCCGCGGCGCGATCGGCTCGCCAGGCCGCCGCAGAGACCGAGATCGAAGCGCTCGCCGACAGCCTTCAGGTGCGGCGGACGTCAGAGACGATTCGTCGCGAGCCGGGTCGCAACCCTTTTCAATTCCAGTCCAGGCCGCAGAAGCCGCCAGCATTCGTGCCGCCGCCAATAGTGGCCGAGAACATCGCGGCGCCGGCGCCGGTCCTTCCAGCTTTCAATCTCTCAGGTATCGCGACCGACCTCGTCGACGGAAAGCCGCAGCGGTCCGCCGTACTCAGTGCGCCAGCTGGCGTGCTGATCGTGCGCGAAGGCGAGTCGGTGGCCGGACTCTACATCGTCCGGTCGATCGGCGAGGAGTCAATCGAGCTCGAAGCGACGGCTGACGGCTCGCGACGCACTCTTCAGTTGTCCGGTCGCTAATCAAATCCTCACGAGGCGAACTTCGCGCACGGCTTTGACCTGTCGCAGTTCGTCCAACACGTTGTCGGGAATCGGCGTGGGCTCGTCGACCGTGACGATGCCCATCGCGCGGTCGCCATCGCGTCCCAGCGCAAACTGAGCGATGTTGATCTGATGCTTGCCGAGTACGGTCCCCACGCCGCCGATGACGCCCGGTTGGTCGGTGTTGCGGGTCACGATCATGGTGCCTTCGAGATGCGCCTCGACGGTCACACCGTCGATGAGCACGAGACGCGGCATCGCGTGCTCGAAGACGGCGCCCTCCACCCATCGCTCACCTTGACTGCTGCGCAGACGCACTGAAATCAGGCCGGCATAGTTGCGGGTGCGCGTGCTGTGCGATTCGACGACGTCGATGCCGCGCTCGGCGGCCACGCCGGCGGCGTTCACGACGGTGACGCCGGTGGACAGAATCGGTTTGAACACGCCCGTGAGAACCGAGTTCCGGATGATCGCCGTCTTGCTCTGCGCGAGCTCGCCGTAATAACGGATGCTGACCGACGTGATGCGCTGGTCGTTCATCTGGGCGATGAACGTCCCCAGTCGTTCACCCAAATCCACGTACGGCTGCAACCGTTTGAACTCCTCGGCGGGCACCGAGGGAAAGTTCACGGCGTTCCTGATCACGCCGTTTTTCAGAAAGTCGCGCAGTGCTTCGGCCGTTTCTTCGCCGACCAGCTCCTGACCTTCGCGCGTCGACGCCGCGATGTGAGGCGAGGCGATGACCTGCGGCAGCTTCTGCAGCCGCTGGTCGACGGTAGGCTCCTTCTCGAAAACGTCGAGGCCCGCGCCGGCGATATGTCCGGACTCGATGGCGTCGGCCAGTGCCTGCTCGTCGATGAGATCGCCGCGCGCGGTGTTGATGATGCGGAGTCCCTTCTTGGCGCGGGCCAGCCGCTCGGCGTTCACCAGTTTCCGTGTCTGCGCATTCGACGGCATGTGCAGCGACAGGTAGTCGGCGCGCACGAAGAGCTCGTCGATCGAGACGAGCTCCACGTCGAGATCGGACGCGATCTTCTCGGAAATGAAGGGATCGTGAGCGATGAGCCGCATGCCGAACGCGGCGGCGCGGCGCGCCACTTCCTGTCCGATGCGGCCGAGTCCGGCCAGGCCCAGCACCTTGTCACGAACTTCTTCGCCCAGGAACTTCTTTTTCTCCCATTTGCCCTGCTTCATTGCGGCGTCCGCTGCCGGCAGATGCCGTGCAAGCGCGAGCACGAAGCCCATGGCGAGTTCAGCGACGCTCACGCTGTTCGCACCGGGCGCATTCATGACGACGATGCCCCGGGCGCTGGCGGCATTGACATCGACGTTGTCCACCCCCGTGCCAGCACGAGCGATCGCACGGAGCCGCGGTGCGGCTTCGATCAGCGGGGCGGTGACCTTCGTCGCGCTGCGGACGACCAGCGCGTCAGCCGCTTTGAGGTCGTCGGCGAGCGCCTCGGGCGTGCGTCCGGACCGCGCGTCGACGTCCCAGCCCTCGGCGCGGAGAAGATCGATTGAGGAAGGGGGTAGATCGTCAGCGACAACTATTCTCACGGTGGTGGTCTTCGGTCTCGCGTCTCTGGTCTGTGGTCTACGGGCTTTCGAGAAAGTGCAGATTATACTTGTCGGCTGGCGAGAGCACGGCGGCCAGAGACCAGAGACCTGGGACCAGAGACAAGATTCGACGTACGTATGACGGTCGCACAACGATGGTGCAAACCGCTAAAAGTCTCGGGATCGCGCGTCACGCGGCCATCGCGGGACCAGCTTTTCAACAGGGTTTCCACAGAAACTGTGGAGAACTCCGATCCACGAACGAGGGACACTGCCCTAACGACACATCTATGAGGACTCAATGAATCGTAAAGTGACAGTGGTAGGCGGTGCGGGCAACGTCGGCATGACCGTCGCTCGCGCCATCGCGGAGAAAGAGCTCGCCGACGTCGTCATCATCGACATCGCGGAGCAGAAGGCGGCGGGCGTCGCGCTGGACATCTACGAGACGTGTCCGATCATCGGATCGGACTCGCGCCTGATTGGCGGCAGCGACTGGGGAGCGGCCGCCGGCTCCGATATCGTCGTCATCACGTCGGGCAAGCCGCGGAAGCCGGGCATGAGCCGCGATGATCTCGTGCGAGACAACTTCGAGATCATGAAGAGCATCGCGCCGAATCTCGTGCAGCACTGTCCGAATGCGATTGTCGTGCCGGTCGCCAACCCTCTCGATGCGATGTCGCAGGCGTTGTTCCGTCTGACGAAGTTCCCGCGCGAGCGCATCATCGGCATGGCCGGTGTGCTCGACTCGGCGCGCATGAGCACGTTCGTGGCCATGGAGCTCAACGTGTCGGTCGAGAACGTGCACTCGTTCGTTCTCGGCGGACATGGCGACACGATGGTGCCGCTGCCGCGTTTCTCCACGGTCGCCGGTATCCCGTTGACCGAGCTGCTGCCGAAAGACCGGATCGACGCCATCGCCAAGCGGACGGCGGACGGCGGGGCCGAGATCACCAAGCTCGTTGGCACGAGCGCGTGGTACGCGCCGGGTCAGGCCGCGGCGGAGATGTGCGAGGCGATTCTCAAGGACAAGAAGAAGATCCTGCCGTGCTCGGTGTTCCTGCAGGGCGAGTACGGGATCCGCGATCTGTTCGTCGGCGTGCCGGTGAAGCTCGGCGCGCGCGGCGTCGAGCAGATCATCGAGATCAAGCTGACGGCGGAAGAGGATGCGGCGCTGAAGAAGTCGGCAGGCGCGGTGAAAGAGCTTGTCGACGTGATCGGGATGTAAGAGAAGGCAGGCGGACCTTCAGGTCCGCCTTTGTGCTAGTCCGCCTTTGTGCTAGCCGACCTATTTGGCCGGCGGCGCTCCACCACCGCCCGGTCCCGCGCCTCGAGGTGGCGGCGGCGCACCCGGCGAACCGGGTTCGACAACCGGAATGGCCTTGCCGCGATGGCAGGTCGCACATCCAACCGCGGCGACCTGGTCGGCGGGCTTGGATGCCACCGACTTCTGCACTGTTGGATTGATTTCGCGCACCATCCGCATCATCGCCCGTGCCACGTTCTTCGCCGGCTTGCTGTCGCTCGCCATATCGTTCATCGGGTCGCCAGGACCGTTGAAGACGTGACAGTGCGCGCACGTGACGCCCAGCGCGGCCGAAAACGCCTGCATTGCCTGCAGTACCTGCGGACGAGCGGCGTCCTTCGGGAACACCTGAAGATTCGTCATCGGCGGCTGCGGCGCTCCGCCGCCACCCGGTGCCGCACCTTGTGGCGCTTGTGCGGCGATGCCGACCGACGCGGTCAGCACGAGGGCAGCGACCGCAACTCCACATGACACACGCGTCATTCATTTCTCCTTGTCGACAGACAGTTGAGAGACTGGCGCGCATTGTATACGATGGGAAGCTTGTTCGAGTCCGCCTGAAGGCGGACTCTACGGAGACTCGCACCTTCCAGTGAAAATCCACGAGTATCAAGCGAAGTCAGTACTCGCGCGTTACGGCGTGCCCGTCCCGCGCGGCGAAGTGGCGTTCAGCGCTGCCGAAGCCGTCGACGCCGCCAAGCGTCTTGGCGGAAAGATCGCCGTCGTGAAGGCGCAGATTCATGCCGGCGGTCGCGGCAAGGGCGGCGGCGTCAAGATCGCGAAGTCGATCGACGAAGTCGAGCAGCTCGCGAAGCAGATCATCGGCATGACGCTGGTCACGCACCAGACCGGGCCCGAGGGGCGCAAGGTCGGCCGCGTACTCATCGAAGAAGGGCTCGAGATCGACCGCGAGCTCTATCTCAGCATCCTGATCGATCGCGCGTCGGCCTCGCCCGTGATCATTGCCAGCGCCGCTGGCGGCATGGACATCGAGGAAGTCGCCGCCAAAGAGCCGGAGAAGATCCTGCGCGAGCACATCAACCCCGGCACCGGCATCGCGCCGTTCCAGGGCAGGAAGCTCGCCTTCGGCATGGGTCTGAGCGGGGCGGCGGCGAACAAGCTGGCGGCGCTGCTGAATGCCATCTACAAGGCATTCATCGAGACCGACGCGTCGATGATCGAGATCAACCCGCTCATCCTGACCAAGGGCGGCGATCTGCTGGCGCTCGATGCCAAGGTCAGCTTCGACGACAACGCCCTTTATCGCCATCCCGACCTGCGCGAACTGCGCGATATCGGCGAAGAGGATCCGCTGGAGGTCGAAGCGTCGAAGTTCTCCCTGAACTACATTCGTCTCGACGGCAACATCGGCTGCATGGTCAACGGCGCCGGCCTGGCGATGGCGACGATGGACATCATCAAGCTGGCGGGTGGGGAACCAGCCAACTTCCTCGACGTCGGCGGTGGCGCGACTGCCGAACAGATCAAGAACGCGTTTCGCATCCTGATGGCCGACAAGAACGTCAAGGCCGTGCTGATCAACATCTTCGGCGGAATCCTCCGCTGCGACGTGCTGGCTCAGGGCGTGATCGCCGCGGTGACCGAGCTTGGCGTGCGTGTGCCGATCGTCGTGCGCATGGAAGGCACCAACGTCGAAGAAGGCAAGCGGATGCTGCGCGAGAGCGGCTTGAGTTTCACAACGGCAGATTCGATGGGCGAGGCGGCCGAGAACGTCGTCTCGCTCGCAGGGAAGCGCTGACGTGGCGGTCCTACTCGACAAACACACGCGGCTCATCGTGCAGGGCCTGACCGGCCGCGAAGGTACGTTCCACGCCAAGGCCGCGGCAGCGTATGGCACGCAGGTCGTCGGTGGCGTGACGCCGGGCAAGGGCGGCACGACACACGAAGGCTGGCCAGTCTTCAACAGCGTGCACGATGCGATACGCGAAACCGGCGCTGATGCGACCGTGATCTTCGTCCCGCCGCCGTTTGCCGCCGACGCGATCATGGAAGCGGCCGATGCCGACATCCCGCTCGCCGTCTGCATTACCGAGGGCATTCCGACGAACGACATGCTGAAGGCGTTGACCTTCATGGACGGCCGGCGCACGCGCCTCATCGGACCGAACTGTCCAGGCATCATCACCGCCGGGCAGGCCAAGGCCGGGATCATTCCCGGCCACATCTGTCGCGAAGGCCGTATCGGCATCGTCTCGAAGAGCGGCACGCTGACATACGAAGCGATTCATCAGCTGTCGAAGCAGGGCATGGGCCAGACGACTTGCATCGGCATCGGCGGCGATCCGCTGATCGGCACGAGCTTCATCGACGCGCTGCGGCTTTTCTCGGCTGACGCCGACACCGAAGCCGTCATCATGATCGGAGAGATTGGCGGCACTGCCGAGCAGGAAGCGGCGGCGTTCATCGCCGGCGAGTTCCGCAAACCGGTGGTTGGATTCATCGCCGGGCAGACGGCGCCGCCGGGACGACGGATGGGCCACGCCGGGGCCATCATTGCGGGTGGTCAGGGAACGGCCGCGGAGAAGATGGACGCGCTGGCCAAGGCCGGCGTGCACGTCGCGAAGAGCCCGGCTGACATGGGCGTGAAGATGCGAGAGGCACTCGGGAGATAAATGGAACGTACATTCGCAATCATCAAGCCTGATGCGGTTCAGGCAAGGAAGGCGGGGCAGATTCTGGCCCGCATCGAGGCGGCCGGCTTCACCATCCGCGCCATGCGTCTGCACCATCTGACGAAGAAGGAAGCCGAGGGCTTCTATGCCGTGCACCGCGAGCGCCCCTTCTTCGGAGGCCTGACCGACTTCATGTCGTCGGGGCCGTGCGTGCTGCTGGCTCTCGAGGCGCCGGAGGGGATCAAGAAGTGGCGCGCGACGATGGGCGTGACCGACCCGGCGAAAGCCGACGCGGGCACGCTGCGCAAGGACTTCGGCAGCAACATCGAGCGCAACGCGACGCATGGCTCGGATGCGCCCGAAACAGCGGCCTTCGAAATCGGGTATTTCTTTCGGGGAATGGAATTGATCTAGGGGAGTCATCGTGGGGCGCACGCTGATTATTCTCGGGCTGTTGATCGCAGGCGTCGGCGTGCTGATGACCCTCGGTTTGCCTCTCGGCCGGTTGCCCGGAGACTTCACGATCAGGCGAGGAAACTTTTCGTTCTACTTTCCGCTGACGACGTCGATCATCGCGAGCATCGTGCTCACGCTGATCCTGATGTTCTTCGGCCGACGCTGATGGTCGCCCTGAGCCCAAAGCCTGAAGCCGCGAGCCCAGAGCCAAAACGAGATGCCCTCCATCAAAGCTGATAAATGGATACGGAAGATGGCCCTCGAGCACGGCATGATCGAGCCGTTCGAGGACCGGCAGGTACGGAAGGGCGTCATCTCGTACGGGTTGTCGTCCTACGGCTACGACATCCGCGTCGCCGACGAGTTCAAGGTCTTCACCAACATCAACAACACCGTCGTCGATCCGAAGAACTTCGACGACCGGTCGTTCGTGGACATGAAGACCGACATCTGCATCATCCCGCCGAACTCGTTCGCGCTGGCGAAGACCGTCGAGTATTTCCGGATTCCGCGCGATGTGCTGACCGTCTGCGTCGGCAAGTCCACCTACGCGCGGTGCGGCCTGATCGTCAACGTCACGCCGTTCGAGCCCGAGTGGGAGGGATACGTCACGCTCGAGATCTCGAACACGACACCGCTGCCGGCCAAGGTCTACGCCAACGAGGGCATCTCGCAGGTGCTGTTCTTCCAGAGCGACGAGGTGTGCGAGACATCGTACGCCGACAAGAAGGGCAAGTACCAGAAGCAGCAGGGACTTACGCTGCCGCGACTATAATTTCTCTCGTGTTCCAATCGATCGCGTTCAGAGGACTCGGAGATTGCGGAGGCAACGGCTCCACACGGAGCAACGGAGCAACGGAGACGCACGGAGTGTCGGCCGGCGGCTGTCGCGCGAAGCGCGACATGGATCGAGCGCACCCGCGATCGCAAGCGCCTGCTGAATCGATTGAGGCGCTTGCGATCGCGGGCGCGCTCGATCCATGTGCCGGCCCGTACGGGCCGGCAGCCGCCGGCTCAGTCCACGCGAATCACGTGCATCAAACCTCCGTGCGTCTCCGTTGCTCCGTTGCTCCGTGTGAACCCGTGTCCTCCGTCCCCTCCGCCAACGAGGAAAGATAGTTGCCGCGCACTGAGCCAGCGCGCGGCATGCGCGACTTCCTTCCGGAGGACGTGCGGCGCCGCGAATACGTCATCGGGATCATCAAGCGTGTCTACGAGCGCTACGGCTTCGAGCCGCTCGAGACGCCCGCCGCCGAGAATCTCGAGACGCTCACCGGGAAGTACGGTGAGGAGGGCAACCAGCTCATATTCAAGATCCTCAAACGCGGCGAGCACGAAGCCTCGGGGCAGGCCGACCTCGCGCTGCGCTACGACCTGACGGTGCCGCTGGCCCGCGTGATCGCCCATCACCAGGCCAAGCTGCCGAAGCTGTTCAAGCGCTATCAGATTCAGCCGGTGTGGCGCGCCGATCGTCCGGCGCGGGGACGCTTCCGCGAGTTCTATCAATGCGACGTCGACGCGCTCGGCTCGAGATCGGCAGTGATCGAAGCAGAAATCCTGGCGGCGGTGTCAGAAGCGCTGCTCCAGCTTGGCTTCAACGACTTTTATTTGCGTCTGAATCACCGGCAGCTGCTCACCGAAGTCCTCACGGCGGCTGGAATACCCGAGACGCATCACGGCACGGCGCTGGTCGCGCTCGACAAACTGGACAAGGTGAAGTTCGAGGGCGTGGCCAACGAGATGCGGGAGCGAGGCATCGGTCAGCAGGCCATCGACGCGCTCAGCGGGGTGTTTGAAGGGAATCTGGCTCTCGCTACGTTGACGGGCGGCCCGATGGCGAGCCTGCAGGCGGTTGCCGACTTCGTATCCGGCGCGAATCCCGATCCGGCCTCGGTCGAGAACCTGCGTGCGCTCCTCGAGTACGCGGAAGCGACGCCCGCGAGAGGGCGCATCGTTTTTTCGCCGAGCCTGGCGCGCGGGCTCGCGTACTACACGGGCGCGATCATGGAGGCCAACGTGCCCGACCTCGCCGGCAGCCTGGGTGGCGGCGGACGGTACGACAACCTGGTCGGCATGTTCCTCGGTCAGAGCGTCCCGGCCTGCGGATTCTCGCTGGGGCTCGAACGGATCCTCGTCGTGATGGGTGAGCGCGGCATGTTCCCACCCAGTCTCGCGACGACACCCGCCGACGTGATGGTGGCCGTGTTCGACGCCAAGGACACGCCGCATGCCCTGCGCGTTGCCACGATGCTGCGCGCGTCGGGTCTGCGCGTGATGGTCTATCCCGACGCCGACAAGATCGGGAAGCAGATCAAGTACGCTGATACGCAGCGGATCCCGTACGTCGCGATTCTTGGCGGCGACGAGATCGAAAGCGGCACGGTCACGGTGAAGCACCTGACCGGGCAGACGCAGACCACCTACGACCAGGCCGCCGCCGGCGCGGCCATTCTCGAGGGACTGAAGCAACGTGGCTGAGCAACTCGGCGACCTGACACGCACGCACACCTGCGGCGAGCTCCGCGTAGAGCACGTTGGCCAGGATGCAACTCTGCTCGGCTGGGTGCATCGCGTACGCGATCTCGGCGGCGTGTTGTTCATCGACGTCCGCGATCGCGCCGGCGTCACGCAGGTCGTCTTCGACAAAGACGACGAGGCGTTGATTGCGAAGGCCAAGCGGCTGCGATCCGAGTTCGTCGTCGGCGTGGTCGGCAAGGTGCGGCGCCGGTCGCCGGAAACCGTCAATTCAAAGCTGCCGACCGGCGAGGTCGAGATCGTGGTCACCGGGCTCGCGGTGCTCAACGAAGCGAAGACGCCGCCGTTTCCAGTCGCCGACGACACGCCGGTCTCGGAAGACGTACGTCTGAAGTACCGCTATCTGGACCTGCGCCGGCCGCGGCTGCAGAACAACATCATCCTGCGCCATCGCCTGACGATGGCCGTCAGGCGCTACTTCGACGAGAACGGCTTTCTCGAGATCGAGACGCCCATCCTCACCAAGTCCACGCCCGAAGGGGCGCGCGACTACCTGGTGCCGAGCCGCGTGCACCCCGGCGAGTTCTTCGCGCTGCCGCAGTCGCCGCAGCTGTTCAAGCAGATCCTGATGATCGCCGGGATGGATCGCTACGTGCAGATCTGCAAGTGTTTCCGCGACGAAGATCTGCGCGCCGACCGGCAGCCCGAGTTCACGCAGGTCGACGTGGAGATGTCGTTCGCGCGGCCGGAGACGATCTTCGGCGTCATCGAGCCGTTGATGCGCGAGATCTTCAAACTGATCGGCCACGAGATCACCACGCCGTTCCGGCGAATGCCGTACTCGGAGGCCATCGCGGTGTATGGCTCGGACAAGCCCGACTTGCGTCCGGGCATGCCGATCCAGGACGTCCGCGAGCTGTTCCGCGAGTCGTCTTTCGGCGTGTTCAAGAACATCGTCGCCGAAGGTGGTACGGTCCGCGCGTTCGTCGTCGCGAATGCGGCGAGCTACTCGCGCAGCGCGGTCGACGCCATCGTCAACCAGGAAAAGGCGCAGGGGCGCCATCTCCTCTGGGCGCGGCGATTGGAGGACGGCGCGATTACCTCTTCGTTTCCGAAAGCGGTGGGCGAGGAGACGGTGCGCCAGCTGCTCGATGCCACCGGCACGGCGAACGGACAGCTGGCCTTCGTGGTGGCGGGTCAGCCTGACACCGTCTCGCAGACGCTGGGTCAGCTGCGGCTGGCGATTGCGAAGAAGGACGGGCTGCTCGATCCCGGGAAGTTCGAGTTCCTCTGGGTGGTCGACTTCCCACTCTTGGAATGGGATGCCGAGGAAAAGCGCTGGTCGCCGATGCACCATCCGTTTACATCCCCGCACGACGGCGACCTGGCCAAGCTCGACAAAGAGCCAGGATCGGCGCGGGCCAAGGCGTATGATCTGGTGTTGAACGGCAGCGAGATCGGCGGCGGCAGCATCCGTATTCACGACGCGTCGCTGCAAAGCCGGATTTTCTCGCTGCTCAACATCAGCGCAGAGGAGGCGAAGCTGCGTTTCGGGTTTTTCCTCGAGGCCCTCGAGTACGGCACCCCGCCGCATGGCGGCATCGCGCTCGGCCTGGACCGGAT
>Ga0075421_100004045_pt1 | contig 17665 bp, 17 predicted proteins | sample SoiMetdeltSBSDD5_FD_75292 | JGI IMG/M metagenome (GOLD analysis project Ga0075421, IMG submission 75292) | Bulk soil microbial communities from a Populus tree surrounding site in Tennessee, USA - Soil MetaG P. deltoides SBSDD5 | ecosystem: Environmental > Terrestrial > Soil > Tree plantation...
CCTGCAAAGAACTCGGATCAGATGGGCGACTGCCCCCACACGCTACAAAGAAGGAGTCGGCAGGTTAGAGACGTTGCGCGTTCGTCGGAGAGGCTTCGAGCTTGACCGGCGGGGCATCAAAGGCTTTTACCTTCCACTGCTAGGTACTTCCTGACTTCCGACATCATCTCCGAAAACTCATCAGGCAACAGTGATTGTTGGCCGTCCGAGAAAGCTTCTTCCGGATTGGGATGGACTTCCACAATCAAGCCGTCGGCTCCAACCGCAACAGCAGCTTTGGAGACCGGAGGAATCAAGCTACGTTTACCCGTGCCGTGGCTGGGGTCAACAATGACGGGCAGGTGTGACAGTTGTTGAAGCGCGGGAACTGCCGAGATATCGAGCGTGTTGCGGGTGTAGGTTTCGAAGGTCCGAATCCCACGCTCGCAAAGGACGACGTTGGGGTTGCCCTGCGAGACGATATACTCGGCCGACATCAGGAGTTCCTTCAACGTGGACATCATTCCCCGCTTGAGCAGAACTGGTTTTCTCACCTTGCCCAGCTTCTTCAGCAAGGCGAAGTTCTGCATATTGCGGGCACCAACTTGAAAGATGTCGGTATATTCATCAACGAGCTCGATGTTTTCAGGAGTGATGATTTCAGTCACGATCTTCAGGCCAGTTTTCTCTCGGGCCTCCGCTAGCAATTTCAGGCCCTCTTCTTCCAGCCCCTGAAAGTCATAGGGTGAGGTTCGCGGCTTGAAGGCGCCTCCGCGCAACACTTTGGCGCCAGCCGCTTTGACTCTTTCGGCGGTCGTCAGGATTTGCTCACGGTATTCCACCGAACAGGGCCCCGCCATGACAACGAACTGTTCACCGCCAATACTCAGCCCGTCCATTTGAACGATAGTCTTCTCGCTTTTCAGTTCACGGCCAACCAGCTTAAAAGGTTGAAGGATCGGAATGACCGACTCCACACCAGGGACAGATTCCATGACGGAAATGATCCGATCTTTGTCCTTGCGATCGCCGATTGCGCCTATCACCACACGTTCCTTTCCGCGGATCGGATGGACGCTGTAACCGAAGCCTCTGATCTTGTCGCACACGTGGTCGATCTGTTCTTCGGTGGCATTGGGCAACATTGAGATGATCATGCAAGGCTCCTTAGCAAAAAAAGCCCGCTGAAGCGGCGGGCTTTTGGTGTTCGCTGCGTTTCTCAGCTCAACTCAACCCGCCCCGCGCTTTCAAAAACCCAAACGGGAGCAGGAAGCTAGAGTAGGAACTAAAGAAATAGCCAAACTCGAATGCCGAGATTTCTGAGCGATGTGGGCTGGAAAGAGAATGCAGAGTCGAATCTTTCATAAGCCGCAAGGCTGCCAAGGAAACCGGCGGACCACAGGACAGCGGAGAAGCCAGTAGTTTAGCCTAAGAGAGAACTCTGTCAATCACTAAGATCAAGATGGATCAAGTGAATCAGGCGTGAATGGCAACTGAATGCCTATTCCACTGATTTAGAAATCGTGACCTGCTTGCTGGGTAATAAGATACGGGTAAGGGCCTGGTTGCCGGGAGAGTTCCCCTTCCGCCGGTTACATCTTGATCTCAGCTGCCAGAACGATGGCTTCCGCAATTTCTCGCATTGATTTCCGCAGCTTCATGCTCTTCTGCTGGATCCGCCGGTAGGCCTCCTCTTCAGTGATCTTGTCCTCTTTGATGAGAATTCCCTTGGCGCGCTCGACTAGCTTGCGGGTTTCCAGGGCCTCTTGCATGGCAAGCGTCTCCGCCATTAGTTTGGTGTTTTCAATAGCCACAGCCGCCTGGTTGGCGACAGTCGAGATCAACTGAATCTCTTCGTTGGAGAACTGCCGTTCCTGCGACGTGTAAAGATTGAAAACTCCGATCACCGAGTTCTTGATCATCAAGGGCACCGAGACGAGAGAGCGCAGCCCCTCCTGCTTGGCCAGCTCCGGATAGTTATAACCCTTTTCCTGAGTCACGTCGCGGATAATCAACGGCTTTCGATCGAGCACCACGCGTCCCAGCAAACTCTTGTTTACCTTGATGTTGGGCTTGTTGGCATAACTAGGGCTTAAGCTTTGGGTCGCTTTGATGACTAGCTCTTCTTTTCTTTCATCCAGCAGCATGATGGAACAAATCGGCGAATTCATGGCTTCGGCCATCATCGACACAATCAAATTCAAGATCTCATCCAAATAGTGGTTCGAGGCAATAGTCTTGCTGACCTTGGAAAGCGTCTCGATCTGCATGGCCCTATTCTTGGTTTCCTCATAGAGGCGCGCGTTTTCGATGGCACCTCCCACTTGGCTCGCAATCGTAACCAGCAACGCCTTCTCGATCGAGGTATGCCGATGCGCCCGCCGGTGCTGGACATTGATGACACCGATTACTTCGCTTTTGCTGATAATCGGCACCGAAAGAAACGCCTGATAGCGATCTTCGGGAAGACTCTGAAAGACCTTGAACCGTGGATCGTTGAAGGCGTCCTTTGGAATTGCCACTGGTTGCTTCTCTTTGGCTACCCACCCCGTGATTCCTTCTCCGAGCCTGATCTTGATGCGGCCAATGATCCGTGGATGTGGATTTTTGGAGGCACGCAACACCAACTCTTCGTGGGCTTTGTCCAAGAGATAAAGCAAACAGGCGTCGCCTCGTGTCACTTGACTCACCAAATCGATGATGTGCCGCAGCACATCCTCGAGATTCAGGTTTCCACTGACCGCCTCGCTAATCCTATGGAGAACTTCAATCTCCTGGGTCTTTAGCCTCAGCGCTGTCCTGAGCTTCGTTACCGCTTCAGGCGTCGGGGCCGAAGACGCTCTGGCAAGTTCAAGGTTCATTGTGTCGAGGGTAGACTTGGAGGTCGCAAACTCCTTGCTCATTCTTTCTCACAAAAGGTGGCGATCATAACACAGCGGGTGCGAATTATGAATTTTCAAACTGCCGCGAGTTTAGCCGCCTTGAACAATGCCAAGAGTGACGAGAACAGAGGCGACCCAATGGGGGATCAGTGGTAACCTCATCAAACTTTGACAGAGAGTCCGTCGTTCATTAATATTCCTGATGGGTTTGTACTCTTGATTGTTCTCCAGAGAGGATTCTATGCCAATCTACGAATACCGCTGCCTGGATTGCGGAACAACCTTTGAGAAGATTCTGCCACTCAATACCGATTCGACGGACTGCCTGAAGTGCCACAGCACGCGCCTTGAGAGGCTGCTTTCTTCCTTTGCGGTGCAGTCGGGCGCATCTGAATCTTTCGAATCGGCTTCACAAGGATGTGGTACTTGCGGGGCTCCGCGCCCGGGTATGTGCCAGGAGATGGACTGAGTGCTGTTGGCATCAGCAGCACGGAGTGTGTCCCCTTCTTGCCCTGTTCCTGCATCAGATGTCTGACTTGTTGACACGCACCCGTTTGCGCCGAGCCTTTGCTTGTTTCCTCCCTTTATTGCTGACTTGTCTGCGGCCGGCGTCGCTGTCTAATCAAAACTCAACAGATCCCATTCACCTTAGTGCCGGCCAGGGCCAAGTCTACCCGGGTGATATCGTTCGAATCGACATCGCCGCCCAGAACGTCGAGCGACTCGATTTGGCGTTCATCGGACGCAAGGTGACAGTCCGATCCAAGGCGAACTCGGGAACTTGGCAGGCGCTGGTTGGCATCGACCTGGAAACCAAACCAGGCCTTTACGCCTTAACAGGTACTGCTACCCTCCCAAATGGCCAATCCATCAACTTGGAGAAGAGCATTCGGATTTTGCCAAAAAAGTTCCCGGTTCAGCGCATTACGGTAGATGAGAAGTATGTGACGTTGGATCCGGAGGATGCCAAGCGGGCCGCGGAAGAATCGCAGAAGCTGGGCGCTCTCTGGGGAACGATCACCCCGAACAAGCTTTGGCAAGGACAATTTCTCTACCCAGTGAGCAGCACGCTCACCAGTGGTTTCGGTAGGCGACGCATTGTAAACGATCAGCCACGCAGCCCGCATTCCGGCGTCGATCTAAAGGCTTCCACAGGAACCCCGATTCAAGCCGCAAACGTTGGCCACGTGGTTCTGGCCGAGGATTTGTTTTTCAGCGGCAATACAGTCGTGTTGGACCACGGGCTCGGACTGTACACTTACTACGCGCACTGTTCCAGGATCCTTGTCACAACAGGCGAGACTGTGAAGAAAGGACAGGTGATCGCTGAAGTCGGCGCCTCGGGCCGCGTGACCGGTCCCCACCTGCACTGGGCTTGCCGTTTGAGCCAGGCAAGGGTCAATCCTTTGGCGCTGGCGGAGAAGTGGATGGCCGAGTAGCCTTCCAAACCCAGGCTCGTTCGTGACAACTTTCGCCTTCCTTTCAAACCACTTTGGCTTCTGTCTGCTCGCCGGATTCAAGGCAACCCTTTCGACGCCCATGTGCTCGATTCTTGGGTCATTTTCGGCGTCTGCAGAGCGGTCAGGCACCAACTGGAGGGCTGTAGGCCATTTTGCTCGGTAGCCTGGCGGCGGCTTGTTCCCGCGGTTGGCCTCTTCCTGTCCACCAAGCGAGCCACTGCAGGCAGGTCGCTTTGAGGCGGCGTTCTTCCGCCTGACCGGACTAAGCAAAGGCGGCAGTGGGCGCCGCTTTAGCTTCGCTACCCTGCCGACTTCAGAGACAATGATCGCAATCTAGGATTGAGGATTTCACGCAAGCCATCGCCCAGAAAGCTGAAGGCCATCACCGCCAACATGGTTGCCAAGCCCGGGAAGAGGACGAGGTAGGGCGCGTCAAACAGATGGCTACGCCCATCATTCAACATGGCTCCCCAACTTGACAGTGGCGGCGGGACTCCCAGTCCGAGGAAACTGAGTGACGCCTCGGCCAGAATGGCGCCTGCCATGCCGATGCTAGCCTGCACCAGAATTGGCTGGATGATATTTGGGATGAGGTGACGAGTGATGATGTGAACGTCGGAAGCTCCCAGCGAGCGGGCGGCCTTCACAAAATCCAGTTCTTTCACCTTCAGAATCTGGCCACGAACCAGGCGGGCATAACCAACCCACCCTACGGCTACCAGGGCAAAGATCAGCTTGTCCAGGCCTGGACCCCAGAACGCCACCAGAGCAATGGCAAGCAGAATCCCTGGGAAAGCGAGCAACACATCCACCAGCCTCATCAGGATCTCGTCGAACCATCTTCCGTAATAGCCTGCCAGTGAACCGACGAACAACCCAATCAGGGAAGAGACCAGCACGGCTGAGAACCCGACCAGCATCGAAATCCGAGTGCCATAAACGACTCTGGCGAAGATGTCCCGGCCGAGTTCGTCGGTCCCGAACCAGTGGACGCGCGACGGTGGACTTAGCCGATCCGGCAGGTCTTGAGCGTCAAAATCGAAAGGCGACAGCATCGGACCGACGAGGGCAACCACAGCTAATCCTGTCACCACAGTACCACCGAACAGGGCCAGCTGGTTGGAAGCAATATGTCGAAGGAAGGCAGCGGGGTTCATTGATACTTGATGCGGGGATCCAGGAACCCATACACCAAGTCAGTCAAGAGATTTACCGCGACGTAGGTACTGGCTATCATCAGGATGCATCCTTGGACAAGAGGATAATCGCGCGAGTTGATCGCCTGAATGGTGAGACGGCCAATGCCCGGCCATGAAAAGATCGTTTCCGTGATAATGGCTCCAGCTAACAGTGTCCCGAACTGCAGTCCAATGATTGTGACTACCGGGATCAGACTGTTTTTCAGGGCGTGCTTCAGGAGCACCTTAGACTCCGGGAGCCCTTTGGCCCGGGCTGTCTTCACATACTCTTCTTGAAGCTCTTCAATCATGCCCGCTCGCACCATGCGGGTCAGAATCGCTGACAAAGCAACCCCTAGCGTTGCAGCGGGCAAAACATAGTGGGCTGGGCCTAGGCGACCGGAAACCGGCAGCCAGCCCAGCAAAATGGAAAATACGATGATGGCCAACGGGCCTGAAACGAAGTTCGGCAACGAAATGCCAAGCAAGGTCACCGACGTAATGGTCCGATCCAGCCAGCTCCCCGGCTGCGTCGCCGCGAGCACGCCCGCAGGAATGGCAATGAGAATCCCGACCACCAGAGCTAGACAGGCCAATTGCATCGTGGCGGGATAGCGGCTCAAGATGATTTGGGTGACAGGCTCGCCAAAACGAAACGAGACCCCCAAATCTCCCCTCAATAGGTCTGTCAAGTAGCTCCCGTATTGCCTGAGAACGGGCTGGTCTAGGCCAAGCTTGTGCCGCAATTGTTCGACGTCGGCAGCTTGAGCGCCTTCGCCCAACATGATTTGTACAGGGTCTCCGGGAACCAAATGAATGAAGGAAAAGACAAGAGTGATGACGCCGAAAAGCACGGGCACCGTGAGCAGAAGGCGCCTCAGAAGAAAACTGCGCATAGAATGGGGTTAGATTGTTGTCAACGTGGCAGGGATTTGGGCTGACGGCCACGAAGCATCAGTTCCTCGCCCAGCTGTTTAGTGGCATCACTGGAGAGGGCTTCTAGCAAAGTCCGGAAACTGCGGACCGACTCCTCGGCGAGCCGGCTGAAGTCACAACCAATTCGTTCCACCTGTTCCCATTCCTGCTCAGCCGCGGTCTTCCGGCTGACAATGTTTCGGATCTTAGCCAGAAGGTAGTGGCTGGTAATCGAAACACCCTTGCCAATAATGAACAGCCTGAGACGAAATCTTTGTCTCGTAGAAACTATCATCTGATGGAGAAGCCTGTGCAAGTGCGCCAGGTTGGTGAGCTCGGCAAGATGAAAATCGGCTGGGACCAAGGGGTCGACTGGAGCCATGGCGCTGACCATCCGGGAAAACTTAGTCATGACTCCTAGCAGAGCAAGCAGGCTGGGCGTAAACTCTTCAATCACACTCGTCCCGATTCTCAGAAACCGCAACGCCTCATCCAGGTCACCCAGCTTCCTAATCTGAGTGGCTTCCGACAAGGTGACCCCGATCAGGTGCGTATTATCACGTACGCTGCCCTGAGCGGTGGTAAGAACTTCCTCACTGTCGGGGCTAAGCAAGTGTTCCCAATCGGAACGCACCTTTCTCTCGTTACGCCTGGCGAGAATCATGAGGCAAGTCCAGCCCAGAACGAGCAACAGGAATGGAATCACGAGTCTGATCACGTCGAAAATATACTCTGGTCCAGATAAATAAGGCAAGGACAAAGAAACCCGAGTTCAGGAGACTCAAAAATGGCCTCGCAGACTCTCCAAACGTGGCCATCAAAGCATACCCGAGAGCTAAAGGGAACTGAGAAAACAGGAAGCCCAGTAGGAGAAACTTGTGTCTCGCATCAATCTGCAGACGATAGAACAGGACCGAGCCGGCAAAAACAAAAAAGATAAAGCAAGTGGTTTGCATGATCTTCGAATGCAAATCCAGAGGAATGGCCCCCCACCAGTCTTGCTTTTCCAGCGGAAACAGCCAGACATAAATCAGCAGAAAGAGACCCGCCCAAATGAAAAAGAAGAAATTGGATCGCCTAACCCGTGGATAAGATCGGAAGATTCTCAGATTCAATTCGAGCAAAAGGGCTATCTTGATGGCATCCAGAAGCAACTCCTTCACAACGTAAAAAAGTCGACGGCCTTCGTGGTTCTCAATCAGGTAGCTGACGGCAACGGATGACAAGAAGCCAACACACAGATACACCAGAAACAAGTAGCTGATCCGCATGTTGCCGCGGCGCAGTCCTGCAAAGATCAAAAGCAATTGAACGATCAGTCCGGCCACCAACAGGATTTTCTGAAGTGTGTCCATCGAGGAGAAGAGGCTCCGCAAGTCGCGGAGCCTTCGAATGAGTCAATGGGGAGGACCGATGAGGAAGTTCTAGCAATAACTAGTAATAAATCATAAATTGGCAAAAACTTGGTAGAGAACCCGACTCCCCGTTTCTGCAGTTTTCGACTCCTCCTTACATCTGGGGCAGCCTCTCCTCCGCATCCTGACCTAGGTCGGGTCAAGCCGCGAATTCGGCGGGGGGAACTGGCTCAGGGCCGTCCGCCACCAAGACCGCTGGAGGCACCGGCTCGGGACCGTCAGCGATCATGAAAGAGACAGGGGGTACGGGTTCTGGGCCATCGGTGCGAGTTCGAGCGGGGGGGACTGGCTCGGGGCCGTCCGCCACCAAGACCGCGGGAGGCACGGGTTCAGGACCGTCAGCGATCATGAAAGAGAAAGGAGGTACGGGTTCCGGGCCATCGGTCCGAGTTCGAGCGGGGGGAACAGGCTCGGGGCCGTCCGCCACCAGGACCGCGGGAGGCACGGGTTCAGGACCGCCAGCCAGATTTCGAGCGAACGGAGCTGGCTCAGTCTTATCCGCCAATAGAAACGTACAATTCGAGTTGAATGCGTAGCGTTGAGAAGAGGAACTGCCCTCCAATCCCAGGTTCAGACTTTGAGTTGCAGCCGTCAGAACTGAGCTCAACAAACATACTTTCACGATAGTCGCTTTTTTCATTCGTTTCTCCTCAGTTTTGTTAGGGCAAAAGAATAATGACAACCCGAAGGTACTAGGGACCAGGCGAAATACACCTAGGCCCTTACGCGAATTTGTGCATGTTTCACCTCCTTGCGCGGGCAAATTACTGCAGCCTGACTTGAGAAGATTCAGCAGGATGCAACAAGAAAGGAGTCAATAAGTCGAGAAAGATTAATCTTGATTTGTACAGGGGTTGTGTGTTAATTAAACTCCGTGTTGAATATAGCTCATCCCACACAAAAAACAAAACTGTAAAACAAAAATAAATTCACAAAAAAGGGGAGAACCTTATGAGAGGAACAAGGTCCGAGCTGATCGACCAAGTGTCAGATCTGGTAGAAAGCATCCTGGTTCCAGGAAAGCTTGTCTACAAAGTCTTATCGGTCGTCGTGAACATGTCGAATGCGGAGCGCGGCGCGGTTCTCGTACTGAGCAACGGCAGCAAGCTCGAAGTGAAGGCATCTGCCGGAAGCAATACAAGCGATCCGAGCGGGATCAAAGACGTTTGTAACAGTTACTTTGGCGAGATGGGTAGAGCTTCAGGTCTGGTCTACGTGGCCGACACGAGGAAGGATGAGAGGTTTCGCAAGATCTCAGTCCTAAAGAGTAGCGAGATTCTTTCCTTCGCCTGCGTGCCCTTGAAGGTAGAGGGTTCGCTTTACGGCGTGTTGTATCTGGATAGCACCACCTCAACCCGCCTGTTCTCTTCTTTGGATTTAGACCGCATCACGCGTTATGCCAAGCTGATCACTAACGCTTTGATCCGCGAGCAGAAGATTCCGGAGATTGACGTGAAGGTTGCGGCTGTTTCCGTTAATGATTATCTGGCTGAGCGGACCATCGACGAAATCGAGCGGCAGCAGCTGAGCGCTATCCTCGAGAAGTACAACTGGAACGTGACTCGCACTTCACAGGCTATGGATGTGCCTCGTCGGACCTTGTACAACAAAATGACCAAGCATGGGATCAAGCGGCCGCGCCGCGGGAAAGTCCTGGCGTCCGCTTCGGCAATGGCCTAGAACCGGGCTCAACCCGATTCCCATCCTCGCCTGTCAACCCACCAACTCTCACTAGCGCACTGGCACGAAAGACCTGGGATTCTGAGAGCCCTGGATTGGGGCTCTTGTCTCTCAAGATCCTGGTGCTCAGTCGTTCCTTCTCTGCCTTCGGTTTTCGTGGACAGGCGCTGTCCTGTCCTCGTATTTGGCCCGATGCCGAGGGTTCAGATGGATTTTCAATCCTGTCCGGATACGTGAAGATTTAGAATGGTAGACGATGATGCATCTGTGCACATTTGCCATGCCGCGCCTGCCATTCCATCTTCGCGAAGGAGAGCCTATTAGAGTAGGGCACTGCTTATGACGCGCACGTTGGCGACCGAACTCTTCAGGGAAATGGTTTCAAGACCGGCGGGGGAAGTCGATCTTGCTGCCGCAGCTCTGTTAGTTGCGTTGGATGAATATCCTGACTTGAATTTGCAAGGATATCTTCTCAGGATCGATCAGCTCGCTGAAGGAATTAGACCAGAACTGCAGGGTTCAGGCTCCGTTGCCGAACGGCCTGTCGATGCTATCGAGAAAGTGAACCAACATCTTTTCGCTGTCGAAGGATTCAGAGGTAATCGGGAAGATTACTATGATCCCCGTAACAGTTTCTTAAACGAGGTTCTGGACCGAAAGACGGGTATCCCGATTACGTTGTCCGTCATCTACATGGAAGTCGGAAAGCGCCTTGGACTTGAGTTGCAAGGAGTCGGTATGCCCGGCCATTTCGTCGTCAAGTGCCGTCATCGGGACATCGAGATCTTTGTTGATCCGTTCAACTTCGGTGAAATCCTGTTGGAAGTCGATTGCCGGAAGAAGCTGGCTCAGATTCATGGAGAAGACTTCAGGTTCGACCGCTCTCACTTGGACTCGGTCAACAACCACCAAATCCTCACTCGAATGCTGACGAACCTGAAAGCCATTTATTTCGAAAAACAGGACTACTCTCGAACACTAGCAATGATCGAGAAAATCCTTCTGGTAAATCCTAATGCCCCTGGCGAGATCCGCGACCGTGGTTCTATCCACTACAAACTCGATCATCTCTCGCAAGCCCTGAAAGACTGGTCTCGTTACCTCGAACTTAGCCCACGTGCTTCAGATGCTAAGGAAATTGAGAGGAATCTGACGGTCGCTGGGCATTTGCTGGCAGGCCGTAACTAAACATACAAGGCCCGGCCGGGCGCAGGGAACCGCGAGACATCGGACCGCGGGATGGGTGGGCATGGCAAAAGTCTGGTGTAAAGTCAGAGTCTCCCAGTGCCGTGAAATGCTGGACCAAGCCCGATCGAATGGCGGCCCAGAAACAGTGTAATGATTGAGCAAGTACGTCTCTCGGCCGTGGATCTAAGTCCCTCGCGGGTTCGGGCGCTGCAGCACAAGTTGCTGCAGTGGTACTCGGAGAACCAACGTGATCTTCCGTGGCGAAAAGTCAAAGACCCTTACGCGGTCTGGATTTCAGAGGTGATGTTGCAGCAGACTCAGGTTCAGACAGTCATACCCTACTATCTTCGATTTCTTCTGCACTATCGAGACATCACGGCGTTGGCTAATGCCGAAACGGAACAGTTGCTGCGTCTCTGGGCGGGGCTGGGCTACTACTCGCGTGCCCGGAACCTGCACAAGGCCGCCAGAGTGGTGGTGGAGCGCTTCGGTGGGGAGTTCCCTACAAGCTACGAAGACGTCCTGGCATTGCCAGGAATTGGGCGGTATACCGCCGCTGCCATTCTAAGCATCGCGTTCGATCAGCCTTATGCCGTAGTCGACGGGAACGTGGCACGGGTGCTGGCGCGGCTGCTGAGAATTGAGGGTGATGTCCGGCACAGGAAGGCCCAGCAATCGTTGTGGGCCGCAGCGCAACGGCTCCTGCCTTCACGAAATCCCGGTGACTTCAACCAGGCCATCATGGAACTCGGAGCGACAGTCTGTGCGCCACGCCAGCCCAGCTGTTCGTTGTGTCCCTGGCAAGCAGACTGTCTCGCCCGAAGAGAAGGGCTTCAAGAAACGCTGCCAATGAAGAGGAAACGCCCGGCTGTTCTGAAGTCGACGCAGGCTGCTATCATCATCCGTCATCGTGGACGGTACTTCATCGTTCGCCGCTCTGGGCAACCGGTGCTCCAGGACTTTTGGGAATTTCCAGGAACCGAGCTCCGCCAAACCGCGAACCTGTACGACACATTGGCCCGATGGATTCAACGGACTTATGGCCTCAGGGTCAACGATCTTGAATGGTTCATGACGGTGAAACACGCCATCACGGTTCGACGAATCGAATTGAGGGTATTTCACTGTGAGCTTCGGCCCAATTCCTCATCGGCCATCAAAAGGAACCATTGCAGGTGGGTGCGCTTTCGGGATATGGACCGCTATCCCTTCGCTTCCGCCTCGCGCCAAATTCTTGAGGCGCTGAGGAAGCGCGCTGAGAGCCACATTAAGACTTGACAAATTGGAATGCCGGGTCAAAATGAGGGCGTTGCTTGAGGGCTGGAAGGACCAGCCTATGGGCTGTTTGCACCATTTTCACAGTTGACGGGAAAGAGGAACGAATCCATGAGTGGTGGTTTGGTTGAGTTTACAGACAGTAATTTTGACACAGAAGCGCTGAAGGCAGACGGGCCGGTTCTGGTCGATTTTTGGGCCCCCTGGTGTGCTCCCTGCCGTATGGTTGGTCCCATTATTGAAGAATTGGCGGGTAGCTACCTGGGGAAGGTAAAGGTCGGAAAATTGAACACTGACGATAACCCGGCGGTAGCGAGTCGTTATAGCGTCATGAGTATTCCTACGATCTTGCTCTTCAAGAACGGCGAGATTGTGGACCGCATCGTGGGGGCAGTCCCAAAGAAGGACTTTGAAAGAATGTTGTCAGCTCACGTCTGATGGCCCGTTAGCCTTCAGGGATGGGCATCTTAAAACTGGAACGAGGTCGGGAGCACCTGCCTATCGAATGAAAACACTGACCCGTTTGAAGAAATGGGAGACGGTCAGGGCCGGGCCGGAAAAGAAAGACGTCAGCCAGTACTGTCCGCGGTGTGGAACTGAGTTGCAGAGTAACCACTGCAAACTGTTCTGCTCGCGTTGCGGCTACTACATGTCTTGTTCGGACTATTACTAGCAGTTCGGTCCTGAAAACCTCCTCGTGCCTCTCCTCAGTGGGTGTGGGAACGACTAAATCGAAATTAGCCTTCCTTCTGCTCTTCGCCGTTTTCGTCCACCTGCAGTTTTTCCATCAACTTGGCCGATTGGGACTGGTTGGTCCAGACGAGCCCCGCTATGCTCAGGTCGCCAAGGAAATGGCCTTTTCGGGTGATTTCATCACGCCCCGCCTCTACGGGGAAACGTGGTTCGAGAAACCCATTCTGTACTACTGGCTCACTGCCTTAACCTACAAGACTCTGGGCGTTTCCGAATTCGCGGCCCGCCTGCCGTCGGCTGTGGCTGGGTTGCTCGGGGTCTTGGCTGTCTTCTGGATCGGCTGGCGCTGGATTTCTTTCCAGTGCGGGATCACCGCTGGCCTAATTCTGGCTGCCTCGCCGCTCTACTTCTCCTTGGCTCGAGCGGCGTCGACCGACATGCTGTTGACCTCCATGCTGACTCTGTCTCTTGCGAGTCTCTATCTTGGATTGTTCAAAGAGTCTGGAAATACGGAGGCGGCCGCATGGGCTTCGAGAGGAATGTATGGCTTCTACGGTTTTCTGGCTCTGGCCGTTCTGGCTAAAGGGCCGGTGGGAGTGGTTCTGGCAGCCGCCACTGTAGGAGTATTTGTCCTCCTGACCCGCCAGCTCAGTCTCACAAGGAGAATCGTTTCGGTGAGAGGAGCCTTGTTCTGGGCCGGTATCACACTTCCATGGTATCTGCTCTGTTATCGAGCGAATGGCTGGCCTTTCGTTGAGGAGTTCCTACTCGACCACAATCTGGCACGGTTTGCCACGGATCGTTTTCAGCATTCGCAGCCCTTCTGGTTCTACCTGCCGGTTCTCTTTGGCGGCTTCTTTCCCTGGATGTTTCAACTCATTGGCCCGGCTTGGCGGTCTGCCCGGAAGAGGGAGTGGACTTCCCGTAGCGATCGAGTTGAATTACTTCTCTGGAGTTGGGCTCTGGTTCCTCTGCTGTTCTTTTCATTCTCGAAGTCCAAACTGCCAGGATATGTTTTGCCCATGGTTCCTGCTTTGGCATTGCTGGCCGCGCGAGAATGGGAGAGGTTGCGGGAATCTTTGGCAGCCGAGCGTTCGAGATTCTGGTCATTAACTCAAGCCGGTTTTGTCTTTCTTCTCGGACTGGTGTTGCCCCTAGCTGCGGGCGTACTCAACCTGAATCTGGGCGGATTCCTGCTGCCGTTGACAGCTGTTCTCTGTGGTGTGGGTGCCTGCGGAATGCTTCTGGCGCGGCGACGCCAGTGGCGACCCTTGCTGGGAGTCTACCTGTTGGGTGTCGGAGCAACGGTCGGCGTGATTCTTCATGGCATTGTTCCAGCAGTCGATTTCCAGGAGTCATCTCGCCAGCTGGCAGCGGTTTTGACGAGAGAGGGCTTTTCGGGGGAACCCATTTTTATCTACGGGCTGTCCCGGCGGGTCGAGTATGGGCTGAACTTCTATTTGAACACCAAGACAAAGATCATCTATTCTGAAGAGGAGCTGGAGTATCCAAAGCGCGGTTCCTTCTTTCTCCTCACCACTCCTTCGGCGGACATTGAGTCATTGTTCCCTCGGGCTCGAAGAGAATCCCAATGCAGCTTCCATCAGCAGCGGATTGTGAGGATGAGCAGACGATCCCCCCTTGAGCCTGAAGATGGCTAGGAGCGGCCTGCGCGTCCCCTGAGGGTTCGAACTCGTGGATGTGCCTATTAGTCAGTAGCCCCGCCTCTTCGCTTCTCGTGTTTAAACAGACGTCCGCTCTCAGTTGTGTCCACGCACGGGAAGGCGTTTCTTGAAGAACTCGACGACGGTATTTTCGTAGTTCTTGCGATCGACGTCGTACAGAATGCTGGTCTTCGATTTCTTGAGTCGAAGAAGTTCTTTTGGTTGTGGAGTGTGATTGAACAGATTCAGAGTCTGGGTCTCGAGCCCCGGGGTCTCTTCGTTTGTGATAAACAACTTGTCGCGCCCCCCAAGCTCAGGCAAAGTCCGGACCAGGGCGGCGTTGCTCGAAATTTTCGGGAGGTTCGCCAGAAAGAAGCCAAATCTCGCGAACTTGTTAAACACGAAGTTGTCGATGCCTAGAACAGACGCAGTCTCGATCTCGATGAAGCTCCCCGGGCTATCGAAAGGCGAGTCGACCACCAGCGTCTTCACCCGGCTGCTCCTCGCAGCCGCCGCCAGGGAAACCGAAGCCCCCAAGCTGACGCCCCAAAGGCCGACCCGATTGGGATCAACATCGGGCCGCTCTGTAACCATCTGAATCGCTCCGAGTAGATCCTCGGTCTCTCGCATCCCCAGCGAGCAGATCGAAGCGGGGCTGGTTCCGTGCGCCCTGAAATCGAAGAGGAACAAGTTGTAGCCGTTCTCTTGAAATGTGGAGGCCAACGTGAGCAGTTCCGATCGATTCGACTTGTAACCGTGACACAGGAATACCACCGGTGCGCCTCGAACGGAGGGGATGAACCAGCCTTCAAAGGACTGCTTGCCGGATCCTTCGAACGAGAGAGACTGGAAGTTTCTCAGCAGAAAACTGCTCGGGTCGATGGTTTCCGGCATGCGGGTCGGTGCCACGAGACGGTAGGTGGCGAATGCAGAGAATCCGAGAATCAGCAGAATCACCAGTAGGATAATGGGGACGATGCGCTGGAGAGTCCTGCCAAAGGCTGACTCAGGGTAACGAAGCGACACGATGATTTTTGTCAGCTGATTCATGTTGGTGGAGAGAAGTCTGGAAATGCCCGTCAACAGCTTGTGTCAAGGCGCCCCACTATAGCACAACCGCCTTGAGACCAGAATGCATTTTGACCCGGGACTGTGGCCAGGTAAGGATTACCTGCGCCACATGCAAGTGACCTCATTCACGTTGAGTCGAGCGTAATGAGTCGTGAACCATTAGCTCCCTCGACCAAGCGGGGAGAGGGAAGTGAGGTGTATTGGGCTCACCTCTAAGCTATGACCGAACGGCGAACTTCTTTGTTGCCTTGTGGAACTACAGAAGTCCCTCACTGCTGAGCTGGCGAACTTCTTCGGGGGTGTTGATATTGGTGAAAATTTCCCGGGAGAGGCGCTGCTGCTGGAATTCTTTTTCGCCGACATAGGCAACGGCAACGCGGCTGAAAAAGTCGGAGATCTTGAACATTCCGGCGGCAAAGTTGGCTTCGATCGCAGGCAGACACGCCACCGAATAGATCGAGCAGAGGGGCTCGATGAAACCGTCTTCAAAGCGCATCACTACCGCATCTCCGTTGGCCGACTTGGAGAAGAGGAGCTCAAAAAATTCCGGACGCATCAAGGGCATATCGCAGGCCAGAAAGAGATTGTATCGGGTCGAAGAACTCTTCAGCCCCGTATAGATGCCGCTCAGCGGCCCTCGAGACGGGACGCAGTCTGCGATAACGGGAAGCCCGAAACGAGCGTACCGCGAAGGATCACCAATGATCCGTACCTCCGGCGTCAACTGCTGGAGCAACCGGATGGGGTAATGAATGAGACATTCCCCGCGGTAGTTCAGAAACGCCTTGTCCCTGCCCATCCGGCTGCTCTTACCCCCAGCAAGGATGAAGGCTGTACAACCGGACAACATGAAAATCCTCCATGAGGCGGCACTTGCTTCTCCGCTCAACAGCAACTCCGCCGTGGGAAATCGGCCCCCAGTACAAGGAACAAAGACTGCAAGGGCCGAACCAGAACCGGCGTCCGCAAGTGTTGCACAGTCGCTCGCAACCAACAAGCCGCCAGCGCTAATCCAGGCTGGATTTCTCGGTCCCCGCCGGAATCCACACCTAGTGTGTCTCCGTTTAGGATACGCAGTCGCGAGCTGGGCCTTATCTGGTTTTCACGCTCCGTGTTTCTGCCTATGCTTCGAGGATCCTCACCTCGAAAGGATTGTCCGTGATCATCGATTCCTAAACGGCATCCTGAACTTTGTCGAAAAGGTGACTGGATGAGGTTGAGGCGCCTTGAATCGTTTGGTGAACCAGGTTAACCAGGATTGTTGAAACGCTTTGCCAGCTCTTCTGTTATAATCTCCTTCGATGGAGAAGTAAGCCTCCGATTTCCAGCCACGCCAATCTACTTTGACGTTTCTTTTGAGGGGATGGATTGAGCAGTATGAAAGCGAGTGCTATTCGAAACGCACACTCAGTGCGCTACAGAATGATTGTGTCGCCGTTGGTGCTTGCCGCTCTCGTGTTTCTCGGTTGCCAGACTGAGGTGATTTGGGCCGCCGAGGGGGTTCAGCCCTTTATGCCGTTGTCCGATCTGAAGCCTGGGATGAAAGGCATCGGCAGAACGGTGTTCACTGCAGACAAGGTCGAGGAATTCGAGGCCGAGATCCTGGGAGTGCTTGAGAACGTTGCGCCAAAGCAGAGCGCCATTCTGGCAAGGCTGTCCGGTGGACCGCTGGAGCGCACGGGTGTAATGGGCGGCATGAGTGGCAGCCCGGTTTACATCGACGGCAAAATCATTGGTGCGGTCGCTTTTTCATTTCCCTTCTCCAAAGAGGCGATTGCCGGTATCACACCCATCCAACAGATGGTCAATATCTTTGACAAGCCGGCTGAGCCCGTGCGCATTGACACCATCAAGGTCGAGGTGTCCAGCGTCGTGCCCTATCGCGCGGTGAAATTCACGCCTGCATTCGACTTAACCGGTCGGATGCTCCTGGGCCAAAGACACTTCGCCATTTCGGAATCGCTGGTTACTGGAATTCCTGGGCTGCAGCCCTTCTCGGGTCAGATCTTCAGCTATATCGACACCCCCATCTTTCTTTCCGGCTTCAATCCCAAGGCGGCGCTGGCTTTCAAAGAAGCCTTCCAAGCGCTGGGACTGTCGGTGATTCCCGCAGGTGGGATGACTGTAGGCAGCGGCTCCGACAAGCTGGCTGATGCTTCTGATATCGGGCCAGGGTCAGCAGTGGCGGTGCAGTTAATCCGGGGCGAGTTGGGCATCGGGGCCAGCGCGACAGGAACCGTCACGTATCGTGAGGGTGACAAGATT
>Ga0075421_100004046_pt1 | contig 17664 bp, 15 predicted proteins | sample SoiMetdeltSBSDD5_FD_75292 | JGI IMG/M metagenome (GOLD analysis project Ga0075421, IMG submission 75292) | Bulk soil microbial communities from a Populus tree surrounding site in Tennessee, USA - Soil MetaG P. deltoides SBSDD5 | ecosystem: Environmental > Terrestrial > Soil > Tree plantation...
CACGGCCGTGCAGGAGCAGCTCGGGCTCAAGCTCGAATCGGTGCGTGGTCCCGTGCCGGTGATCGTCGTCGAAAGCGCGGAGTTGCCAACGCCCGACTGAGATCACTACATTCGTCACGTGACCAACGACCGTGACATGGCTTTTGAAATGGCGGCTTCGTCGGTGCGCTATGGCGCCGGCGTGACGCGCGAGCTTGGCGCCGACCTCGCCGACCGCGGCCATCAGCGGGTCATGGTCGTGACCGACCGTGACGTCGCGCGCCTGCCGCCGGTCGCCGCTGTTCTCGACTCGCTCGAGCGCAGCACGATCAAGATCGTCCTCTACGACTACGCCCGGGTTGAGCCCACCGACCGCTCGCTGCGCGATGCGATTGATGTGGCGTCGCGCGAGTCGTGCGATGCCTTCGTCGCCGTCGGCGGGGGCTCGGTGATCGACACGGCGAAGATCGCGAACCTGTACTCGACGCATCCGCCCGCCGACTTTCTCGATTACGTGAATCCGCCGATTGGCAAGGGGCTGCCGGTCCCGGGTCCGCTGCGTCCGCTGTTTGCGATTCCGACGACGGCGGGCACCGGAAGCGAGACGACCGGCGTCGCGGTGTTCGATCTCGAGCGGATGCACGTGAAGACCGGCATCTCGAGCCGGCTGTTGAAGCCCACGCTCGGTTATCTCGATCCGGAGCACACGCGAACGCTCCCGCCAGCCGTCACCGCGTCCGCCGGGCTCGACGTACTGTGTCACGCCGTCGAGTCGTACACCGTGATTCCGTTCACGCAGCGGCCGCGTCCATCGCGCCCGTCACAGCGTCCGACGTATCAGGGTTCGAATCCGATCAGCGACGTGTGGTCGCTGCAGGCGCTGCGCATGGTGGCGACGCATCTCGTGCGCGCGTTCGACGATCCCGATGACGACGAGGCGCGCGGACAGATGATGCTGGCGGCATCGTTCGCCGGCATCGGCTTCGGCAGCGCCGGCGTGCACCTGCCGCATGCGATGGCGTATCCGGTTGCTGGTGGCGTGAAGAGCTACCGCGCGCCGGGATATCCCGAAGACCATCCGCTCGTGCCGCACGGGTTCTCGGTGATTGTGAATGCCCCGGCAGTGTTCCGCTATACGGCGTCGGCAAGTCCCGAGCGTCATCTCACTGCTGCTGAAGCGCTCGGTGCCGATGCCGATGCCATTCGTAGCGCGCGGGCTTCAGCCCGCGCGGACGATGCCGGGCGCATTCTCGCAGATCGCATCACGTGGTTCATCGAGCGGCTGCGCGCGCCGAAGAATTTGCGTGCGGTTGGCTACACGAGTGCGGACATCCCGACGCTGGTCGAAGGTACGCTCGCGCAGGAGAGGTTGACGAGGCTGTCACCGTGCGCCGTGGATGGAGATGCACTCGCACGATTGTTCGAAGAGGCGATGTAGAGCCGCTCGCTGGACCGGCCGTAGTGACAGTCGTAGTGTCCGCCTTTAGGCGGACGCCTCCCGGTGCGATCGTCCTCGCGCTGGTTGGTGCGATTCTGACTTCGCTTGTCGGTGCGATGGTCCTTACGCGCGTAGGTGCGATTAGGCTGACGCTGGTTGGTGAGACCATCTCTTCGCGTGTCGGTGCGACCACGCCGGCGAAGGTCAGCTAAGCTTCGTGTCGTAGTGTCCGGCTTCAGCCGGACCGCGCGTGCGACAATCGAGATCACGCCGGGGTGGCGAAACTGGCAGACGCACAGGACTTAAAATCCTGGGACTCGAAAGAGTCGTGCGGGTTCGATCCCCGCCCCCGGCACTCCGACTCGCTTCGCGGGTCGTCGCGCCGGTCGCGGGCAACGGTCACTCGACCGTCGGCCGCTTCGCGGCCTCGGTCATCGGGAGCGATCCCCGCCCCCGGCACTTCCAGGCGGAGGCACTGAGCATTGGCGAGCGCCGATTCCGACGAGGAATACGACGGTGATGACGGCCCCTGGCCGTGGGAGGAACGAGCAGCGACGCTCGTCCGGCACGCGATTGACACCGTCGAGATCGACGAGACCGATGGGTCGGTCACGATTCAGCTCGACGGCGTGCGACATCAGTTCGAGGACTTCGATTCGCTCTACCAGGCACTCGTCGATGAAGCCGATGGCGAAATGGCTGCGAATGCGCCGTTCGAGGACGGTTCGCCGGTCTTCGATTGGGACGCGGACGGCCTCGTTGAGGATCTACTTCACGACTCCGAGATCTACACCTTCTTCAATGGCGTTCGCGCTGCGCATGAGAATCAGCTCGTTCTCGATTTCGAGTCGCTGCTCAATCGGCAGCGCGAACAGCGTGTCCGTGTCGATCTCGAGACTGTCAACGCGGAACTGATTCGCTACCTGGCGCGTCATCCGGAGAAGATGCGCGACCTCGACCCGCGCACGTTCGAAGAGCTCGTCGCGGAACTCTTCGAGGACATGGGCTATGAGGTCGAGCTCACCCAGCGAACCCGAGATGGAGGACGAGACTTGAGGGCGTTCAGAAAGGAACCGTACGGGACGCTCCTCACCCTGGTCGAATGTAAGCGCTACGGATCCAATCGTACGGTCGGGGTTGGGATCGTGCGGTCGCTCTACGGCGTGCTCGAGGAGGAACGCGCATCACACGCTGTCATCGCAACCACTGCGTTCTTCTCCAAGGACGCCCGCGAGCTCGAGAAGCGACTTCGACTTCGCATGTCGCTCACTGACTTCAACACGCTCTCCGAGTGGTTGAAGAACTATGGAGGGCGGCGATGACAAAGCACGCTCCGGCGGCGGACTGCTGAATGCGTTACCTCACCTCGCGACCGTTTATTGCCGGCCTGGTGCTCGTCGTCGCGGCGATCGCGTCCACGCCGCTGTTCGTGACAGCACTGGGAGAGCGGGACTGCACGACGCCGAGTGCGGAGAACCCCTCGTGGGACTGCATGCAGCCCTTCATCGTCGACTACAGGATCCCGGTGCTGATCCTCGTGAGTGGATTGGCTTTGATGCTGACGACAGTTGTCCGGCTGCGTCGTGGGGGTCGGCGTTAGCGGCTCTATGATTCGGCCGCTCATCGCGCTCAGTGGGCCGGCCGGCAACGATTCGCAGCGCAGGGTATCGGGAGTCTCATGACGACGAATCTTTTCGTTTCAGTCGTGCCCGTTCTGTTTTGATGTGCCGACGGAGTACGTCCTTCAGCTCCGAGAGCCTGCGAGCGACTGGAGGCGTGACGAAGAGCGTCCGATGGATCTCCTCCGATGTGTACCGCATTACTTTCTGAGTCACGTCTAATCCTCGCACAGCCTCATCGTCTCGCTCCGACCTCATTCACGATCCGACCCTGATTCCTGATTCCTGATTCCTGACCCCTGATTCCTGTATCGTCAGTAGGTGCGCGGGGCCGGCACGCTGTGCTCGTTCCACGACGGCCGCACGTACTCGTCGCCCCAGTAGATCGCCGCGAGGCCGGCGACCTGGCTCAGGACGAAGAGCACCGCGAGAATCAGCACGAGCTTGACGAAGTTCCCCACGCGTCGGCTCTCGTCATCAATGGGCGGCATATGGCGATCCTCCAGAAGAACGAGCCGCCGCGAACGGCGGCTCACCGACGGTCACAACAACCACCGTCCGGTCGTCGTCCCAGTCTCCGACGTCGGCCGGACCGTGGCCGGCGAGCGCACGCGTCATCACGGCGTGACAGAGGCGTGCCGCGTTGCTCGGGTGCTCTCGTTTCATCAAGCGATCGAGATCGCGCTCGAGCGGGCGGTCGGCGTCGATTGCTTCGGTGACGCCGTCGGTCACGATCAGACACACGTCACCGGTGTGCAGCTGGATCGACTGGCGCTCGTAGGCGGTTTCCCGAAAGAGGCCAGCCGGTGGTCCGCCGCGACGCACGAGCGTGACGCCGCCGCGTCCCTTGATGATCGCCGCCGGGTGCCCGGCGTTGGTGGCGCTGATCGTACGGTTGCGCAGATCGAACGTGGCGACGAGGCACGTCACATACAGCGCCCCGCGCCATTCGTCGTAGAGACCGGCCGAGAGCTGTGCAGCGATTCGCGCCGGATCGGCGCTGTGACGGGCGAGGGCGCGGAAGGCCGAGCGTAGCGATCCCAGCGCCATCGCCGCCGGGATGCCCTTGCCGGAGACGTCGGCGACCAGCACGACCCATGACGCTGGGCCGACCTGTACGAAGTCGTAGAAGTCGCCGCCAATCTTGCCAGCGGACTTGAGCGCCGCCGCCCACTCGAAACCGAATTCGCTCGGCGGCACCGCGGGTAGAAGCTGCCGCTGGATGTCGGCGGCGATCGAAAGTTGCGTCTGCACGACCAGCTGCGATCGCTCCCGCTCCTGCAGCTCGCGCCGGGTCGTGAGGAGATGTCGCCACAAGTACACCGCCGAACCGAACGCGGCGGCGAGCACGACATCACTGACCCACGCCAGCTCCCACTCCGTGGGCTGGAGCGAGCGAATGAGCGCCGCCTCGAACGCCGCGCTCACGATGTACGCGAGCACGGCGGCGGCGATGCTCTCGACGAGCACGCGCGAGTGAGCTGACGACACCCGCGCACGATCGACGGGCGACGGCGCCGCGGACGGCGCCATCGCTTGCTGATTCACGAGAAGACCTCGAGTAGACACGGCGGCCCCCGAATGACTTATCCGAGGTGGCCGCTGCGCTTCGCGTCGTGCTCGAAGCGGTTCATCACGTTGTCCACCGCTTTCGAGAGCGTCTTGTCCGGGTGGCCCGTGTTCAACGTATCCACGTCGTTGCCGCGCCAGACCAGTTGGTTGGTATGGGCATCGATCACGTCGACGATGACCGTGGATTGGGTGTAGGGAACGGCCCAGACGTCATAGCCGCGCGGCCAGCCCCACCATCCGGTGCGCCATCCGCGATGAAAGACCGGCATGCCGTAGTCGATGTACGACATGTCGTAGCGATCCCGCAGGCCGACGTAGAACGCGACGTAGAAGTCCGGAGTGCCCGACGTGGCCTCGACCATGCCGTTCGAGTTCAGATCGCGGCGAATCGCATCCTTCACGTCGTTGGCCCAGATGGCATTGTTGGCCAGCGGGTCGCGTGAGATGCGGCGCTGATCCTTGAACGCGAACGTCTTCAGCGTCTGCAGCGGGAATGACTTGGTGTAGTCGGAATGCGTCGAAGCCAGCGCGGTACCGCTGCCGACGAGCAGCGCCAGCCCGAGCGCAAGTGAAAGCCGTTTCATGGCGTTTCCTCCCTCTCTGTACTGTTGGACGAGGGCATCCGCCGCAGAGGAATTAACGAAGGATTAATCGCGCTTCAGGATTCGCGGGCCGCCTGAAGGCGGCCCCTACGTGCAGTTCCGTGCTGAAGCGCGCGAGCTGTGCAATGAACTCTCTCGCGGAGCAACCGAAAACACAGGCATGACCAGGACGTGGCTCGGCATCGGTGTGCTGACGCTCGGTGCAGTCGCCGTTGCCGCTCAGAAGCAGGAGCAGCCGTCGCTCGGCGCGGTAGCCAAGGCCGTTCAGGAAGAGAAGGCCAAGGCGGCGGCAAAACAAAAGACCGAGAGCAAGACGCCGGCAAAGTCGCAGGAGGCCGCGAAAGCGGCGCCAGACTCGAAGACGGCCAAGGCAACGCCGGACGCTGACGCGGGGAAAGCAGCCGGGAAGAAGTACACCAACGAAGATCTCGATCGCCGGCCGCGCCCGTATTCGCCGACCTCGTCACCGTATTCGACGTCGAGCCGCACCAGGACGACCTCGATGACGAGGTCGACGGACCTCGGCGCCGACGAAGCCTACTGGCGCCGCCGGTCGGCACCGCTTCGAGAGCGGCTGCGGCAAACCACCGAGCGGCTGAATGCAGCCAAGGCGAATCTCGAGAGCAAGAAAGCTCCGGAGGGCCTCGACGTCTCGGTCGCCAACGGCCGATCGTCACCTGCGCAAGCCGAGCGGGATCGGCTGGCCTCGTATGTGGCGCAGCTGGAAAGCCAGTTACAACGCGACGAGGAGGCGTTGAGGACGCTCGAAGAGATGGGCCGGCGCGCAGGTGCGCTTCCGGGCTGGTTCCGATGACTCAACCCTGGAACACGTGAGCTGGCGGATGGAATCAGGCGGCGAGACGTTTGAGTAGTTTTCTGTCTTCGAGCATCTTGCCCGCGCCGACCACGACGGCCGCGAGCGGCTGATCGACGACCTTCACGGGCAGCGACGTTTCTTCACGCAGCCGGCGATCGAGGTTGCGCAGCAGCACGCTCCCTCCGCACAACGCGACGCCGCGATCGAAGATGTCGGCCGACAACTCCGGCGGGATCTGATCCATCGTCTCGCGAACGGCATTGATGATCGTCTTCAGCGGCTCGGCGATCGCTTCGCGAATCTCGGTGTCGGACACCATGACCTTGACCGGCACGCCCTTGCCGATATGCCGGCCCTTCACCTCCATCGACAGCGGCTTGTCCAACTTGGTGGCCGAGCCAATCTGCATCTTGATGGCTTCGGCCGTCCGCTCGCCGACGAGCACCTCGTGGCGTTTCTTCAGGTGCAGGATGATGGCTTCGTCGAAGGCGTCGCCGGCCACGCGCACCGAGCGGCTGATGACGACTCCGGCAAGCGAGATGACCGCGATGTCGGTCGTGCCGCCGCCGACGTCGATGATCATGCTGCCGGCGGCCTCGGTCACGGGAAGCCCGGCGCCGAGCGCCGCGGCCATGGGTTCGTCGACGAGGAAGACCTCGCTGACCTTGGCGCGATAGGCGCTCTCTTTGACTGCGCGTCGCTCGACCGGCGTGATCTGCGACGGCACGCCAAAGACGACGCTCGGCCGGGCCCAGCCGCCGGTCTGCTGATTGGCTTTGCGGATGAAGTAGGTGAGCATCTTCTCCGCGGCATCGAAGTCGGCAATCACGCCGTCTCGAATCGGGCGCACCGGCCGCAGGCGATCAGGGGTCCGGCCAAGCATGCCATGCGCATGCTCGCCAACGGCTTCGACCGCCCCGGACGCGGTATTGAAGGCGATGAGGGATGGTTCGCTGACGACGACACCCTTTCCGAGAGCGAACACACAGGTATTGGCGGTGCCGAGGTCGATAGCGAGGTCGGTGCCGAAGCCGCCAAAGCCCATGATGATGTGACGAGGCCCAGGGCAAAACACATTCCCGTCCGTGCCGGGCGAGAGATGTTGCAAACCTCTCAGGAAAAGTGATGATCAGTGGCGGCGGCCGGGTCGACCGGGCTCGATCGCATTACGGTGCGCGCAGGCTTCTGACACTCCTGTGGTTGGGCTGGTTGCTGGTTGGTGGTTAGTGGTTGGTGGTTGGTGGTTAGTGGTTGGTGGTTGGTGCGTGGTGGTTAGTGGGTGGTCCCGATCCGTGCGGTCGCGAACGGGCACGTCCCACGGATGAACAGGCGACCCCACGCGAGAGCTCGATTTGCCTGGAACAAGGGCCATTCTGGCTGGCACATGGATTGAGATTGGTGGAGTAGAACTCCCATGGCAGACGAACATCACGGAACCAAGGAACTAGCGTCAGCCATCCGTGCTGGCGCGGCCAGGCGGCCCGACCAGGCCTTTGGCGATTACTTCGTCGGCAGCCGCGCGTCGTGCGCGCTGGGCGCTGCGTACGAGGGGATGTACCGGCTGGCCAAGGACATGGGCGGGAAGCGACCGACGAGGGACCTCACCTCGTTCTTCGACTGTCTCGAGGGCACCATCCGCAGCTGTCCGATCGAGGGCTGCAAGAAGCGGCTGCTGCTGTCAGCGATGATCGTGCACCTGAACGACCACCATGAGTGGTCGCGCGAGCAGATCGCCACCTGGCTCGAAGAAAACGGCGGCAAGAAGAAATAAAGGGTTACCGATCGACCGTAGTTTTCACCGGGCAGCCACGCATCGATAGACCCGCCGCTTCAACCGAGGCGCAGAGCGCCTGCGCGTTGGCGATCTGCTTGGCAATGGCCTGCTGGACCTCGGTGAGGGGCAGAATGCGTCCGTGGACCGGCACGTCGCGATCGACCTGCAGGTTCCTGAACTTCACGTTGTCCATGTAGCTGCTGCCCCACCAGTAGACTTCCCAGTTGATGTCGAAAAGGTCGCCCTGCACGAGCAGCCGCTCGCGCGGGACGTAGACCATGACGCCGTCGGCCATGTGCGTATTGGCGACGACGCGATAGACATCGATCTCCATGGACGTGTCGGCCAGCTTCAGGTGATCGTCGACGGCGCGGAACTTGAGGGGCTTCGGTGCGCGTCCGAGCGCGTCGGGAAAGAGCTTCGCCGGGCGAGAGGTCACTTCGCGGACGAGCCCTTCGTTGCCGCGTTGCATCACGATTGTCAGTCCCTCGGCCACCGCCGTGCGCAGACCACCCGTGTGATCGAAGTGATGATGCGAGACGATGGCTTCGGTGAGCGGCTTGCCCGGCACGAGCGAGCGTGCCTTGTCGATGACGGCCTTGGCGTTTGCCTCGCTCGCGTAGACCTCGAACAGCGTCAGGTGATCGTTGAACTCGAACAGGACCGAGTTGCCTGCGCCGCGCAGGAACCAGATGCCCTTGGCGATCGAGGTCGCCTCGATCGTCGGTGCTGGAGGCGTGGGCGCCGCCGCGCTTCGTACGGCTGCCGGGGCGGCGAGATCGCCGATCTGGGCGTCGACGGCCTGGCGATCCACGTAGAGCTTCTGCTGGACGATCGAGCGGAAGTCGATCGTCGTGTTGAGGCCGGTCGGCATCAATACGCCGCTGACCGGCTGATAACCGGTGAAGGCGGCGCGATACGTGACGTCGCCAAGGTTGCCGTCGGGCCCTATCCAGCTGACCCACGCCGGCAGCGACGTGGACGGGTTCACGGCCAGCGTCAGCGAATCGCCGAGCGGTGACGTCACATCCACCAGCTCCAGTCCCGCCGACTTGCGCGGGTTCGTGACCGTCGATTTCGGGTTCATCGCCATGTGCACGAAGACGACCGGGTGGGCGAGCGACTCCATCCGGCGGGCCCGTGCCGCGGCGGCGGGCGCGCGCGTCGCGGCCCCCGCGGCGTTGATGTTGAACGCGACGTCGCCGTCGAGCGACTGCGTCGAGACGATGCCCTTCATGTTCTGCGCGGCGGCGAAGACGAAGTCGTTCACCTGGCGCTGCCGCACGCGTGTCCGCCCGTGCTCGAGATCGGTGACCCGCACATAGTCGTTGACGTCCATCCACTTCTGCGGCGCGTCGATGGATGAGGTGATGTTGCCGCCGCCGTTCTGGTAGGCGAGCTGGCCGTACCCTTCAACCGTCAGCGTCTTGATCGCGAGAATGCGATCGCGCCCGCCCAGCGCCTCGGCCGCTTTGACGATCAGCGCGCGGCCGGCGCTGCTCGACTGCGCGACATTGGTCACGACGTACGCGACAAGCCCGAGACCGACGATGAGAATCAAGCGGATCTGTTTGAGCACGGGGCGCATTGTACAATCGGGGGAAAGCGCGAAGGTCCGGCTGAAGCCGGACACTACAGCAACAGGTTCAAAACACGGTGAGGAAGAGCGTACGGTATCGGTGTGTGGCCGCGGTTGTTCTGGCGATCGGAGCGGCTTCGTGTGGATCGAGCCGGCCCGCGGAGAAATCCGCGGTGCCACCATGGGAGCGTGAAAATCCCATCAAGCCGCCGGCTCCGGCGCCGCTCGGCATGGAGGTGTTCTTCGAGGACGTGAAGCCCCCGTCGCCAGCCAGCGTCCGGCTCGGCCGCTGGTTGTTCTACGACACCCGGCTTTCCGCCGATCAGACCATCGCCTGCGCCAGCTGCCACAAGCCGGAGTTCGCGTTTTCGGAGCCGACCCCGGTCTCGACCGGCATCAAAGGTCAGAAGGGCGGTCGCAAAGCCCCCACCTTCATCAACAAGGCGGTCACGCTGGCCCCCCACTTCTTCTGGGACGGCCGCGCCGCCTCGCTCGAAGATCAGGTGCTCGGTCCAATTGCCAATCCGATCGAGATGGGCAATACGCACGAAGCGATGATCGCCACGCTGTCTCGCGTGGACGGCTACAAGCCGTACTTCAAGGAAGCCTTCGGCACCGACGAGATTACCAAGCAGCGCGTCGCGCAGGCGATTGCCGACTACGAGCGTACGAGGGTCAGCGGCAACTCACCGTATGACCGCTGGCGCTTCAATCACGAGCAGAACGCCGTCTCGGCTGCTGCCAAGCGCGGCCACGATCTGTTCTTCGATACCGCCGGCTGCGTGCAGTGCCACACCGGCAGCAGCTTCAGCGACAGCCTGTTTCACAACGTCGGCGTTGGCTGGGATCCGAAGACGAAGACGTTCAGGGACGAGGGCCGCTACGCCGTGACGAAGAAGCCCGAGGACCGCGGCGCGTTCAAGACGCCGGTGCTGCGCGACGTCAGCAAGCACGCACCATACATGCACGACGGCTCGATCGCGACGTTGCGCGAAGTGGTCGAGTTGTACAACAAGGGCGGCATTCCCAATCCGAATCTCACCAGGGGGCGGATCAAACCGCTCGGGCTGAAGGACGAGGACGTCGATGCGATCGTCGCATTCCTCGAGTCGCTCGACGGCGAGGGATATCAGGACACCCCACCCACCACCTTTCCGCAGTAGGGCCGCGTGCACGGGGCCGCCTCTAGAGTAAGGGCCGCCTTTCGAGTAGGGGCCGCCTTTCGAGTGGGGGCCGCCTTTCGAGTAGGGGCCGCCTTCAGGCGGCCCATCACATCAAGACGCGCGCGCGAGCCAGGCCGCGAAGGGCTTCGACTGCCGCATGTCGAGCGCCACGCAGTTGTCGATCCGCTCGATCGCCTGCTGGGCCGAGCGAGCGATGGCCGGCACGGAATTCTTGGCGAGAAACTCCTTTACCTCGTTGGCCCGCGACACCGAGCAGAACCCGCCGAACGAGCTCACGAGGTCGGGCATCGCCTGGAAGATGTTCAGCGTTTTGAGCAGCACGGGCCAGCGCTCCTTGGTGAATTCCCACGCTTGATCGCTCGACCAGGGATGCACGAGCAGCGCGCCAATCAGTGTGCTCGCATCCTGCGACCGCACGTCAGTCGACGAGGCGAACTCGAGCGTTCTCTTCACCAGGGATGGATCCGCGAACCACGAGAGCGAATTGAAGTAGCGGTAGTAGACCTCAGGTTGTACGCCGCTCTTCTTGAGTTGATCCAGATACCGCTGATAGAGCGCGGCATCGCCGCCGACCGCGGCCACGTGTAACACGCTCGTCGCAAGCGTCGACGGAATCGCGCTGGGATCGTCGAGGTAGCGCAGCGCCAGCTGGCGGGCCGTGGCCTGAACGGCGGAGTCATTGCCGACGACGCCAACCAGGTGGAGCAGTGTGCCGCGCCGCGACTGGCGGTCGTCGCTATCGTTGGCCGGCCCGGGCAGGCTCAGCGCTGCCAGCTCGGGGCCGAAGCGCGCACGGATCCATGCCTGATAACGCGCCCGCTCGGTCGAATCGGCGATGTCGTCGCCGATCGCTTCCAGCCGGTTCGCGATGGTCTCGATGATGATCGGCGTCTCGTCGGTTGCCATCGCCGCAGCGAGGTCGAGATAGAGATCGATGTCGTGGCGGCCGGCCCGCACCATCCACCATTCGTCGCCGAGGACGCTGATGCGCTCAGCGGCGGTGAGCTTCGCCGGATCCTTCGCGAACTGGCCGATCGTGTCGGCCGTGTAGTCGCTGAAGTAATAGCCGCGGCTGTCGGCGTTGGCGATCGTCGTTCCGCATCCGTCGATCTTCCTGGTCTGCTCGGCTCGATTGATCAGCTCGCACCGCGCCTGACCGCCAGCCGCCTTCACGCACACTGGCATCGTCCAGGTCTGTGCGGCGGGTGGCGCGCCGGGGGTCCCCATGAAGCGGCCGACCTTGAGGTCGATTTCGTTGGTGTTCTGCGAACAGGAACTCCGGACGGTCAACACTGGCGCGCCGACCTGATCGACGAAGCTGCGCAAGACCCGATCGACAGGCTTGCCCGTCGCGCGAGCAACCTCGCTCCAGAAATCCTCACCGGCCGCGTTGTTGTAGGAGTACTTCTTGAGGTACGAGGCGACGCCTTTCCGGAATGCCTCGGGGCCGACGTACTGCTCGATCATCCGCAGGACGGCCGCCGTCTTCTGGTAGGCGATGCCGTCGAAGACCTCGTTGATCTCTTCGGGCGTTTCCACCTTCATGCGAATCGCCCGGGTGGACTTCAACGCGTCGATACCGAGCGCGCCCTGCGTATCCGCGGCGTCGTCCAGATCGACGCGCCAGTCAGGCTTCCAGGCCGCCAGCGGTTTGTTGGCCATCCACGTCGCGAAACCCTCGTTCAACCAGATGTCGTCCCACCATTTCATCGTCACGAGATTGCCGAACCACTGGTGGGCGATTTCGTGCGAGATGATGCCGGCGACGCGCTTGCGCGCGCCGATCGACGCCGTGGCCGGGTCGATCAGCAGCAACCGCTCGCGGAACGTGATCGCGCCGACGTTCTCCATCGCACCGGCGGAGAAGTCGGGGACGCCGATGATGTCGAGCTTGCCGAAGGGATATTTGATGCCGAAGTAATCGTTGAAGAACTTGAGTTGCTGAGTGGCAGCCTCGAGGGCGAAGCCGGTGAGGTCGCGTTTGTCGGGGGTCGAGCAGATGCGAATGGGAATACCTTCGGACGCGCCCTCACGGCAGGCGAAGTCGCCGACGAGCAGCGCGACGAGATACGACGACATCTTCGGCGTCCGCGCAAAGGTCAGCGTATGCGTGCCGGGCTGGGGCCCCGGCGTATCGCTGGTGACCTTGCCGTTCGAGATCGCCATGTCGCCGGCGGGCACGGTCATCGAGATGTCGTAGGTGGCTTTGTAAATCGGTTCGTCGAACGACGGAAACGCGCGCCGTGCGTCGGTTGCCTCCATCTGACTCACGGCGTACTTCCGTCCGTTGGCCTTGCTGATGTAGAAGCCCCGCAACTGGTCGTTGAGAACTCCGTCGTAGGTGATCTGGATCGTCGCTTGTCCTTCGCCCAGACGTTGGGGAACGGTGAGCGTTGCCGTCTCGCCCTTCGCGTCGGTCGTGACTTTGGCGATCTGCGTTCGTCCGCCGGATGTGATCGTCACTTCGCCAAACGTGATCTCCGCCGCATGAAGCGTGATGCTGGTGGTCGGTTCGGTCACCGTCACGCGGATGGACTCGCGGCCGCGAAAGGTTTCCTTCGCCAGGTCGGGCTCGAACCAGAGCGTGTAGTGCTCGGGGATGACGGTTCCGGGGAGACGCTGCGCCGCGGCAGGTGTGGCCGCCATCACGACTGCGACGGCGAGGAATCTCAACGCTCTGCTCATACCTTCACGTTAACAGAAGAAACCCGGCAGCGATTTGGCATATACGGCCGGTTCAGGGCTACATATATACAGCTGAGTAACGGATTTGGCCCCAGGGACGACAAATACCTGAGGAGGTCTCATGCGAAAGTGGTTGAGCGCGGCGGCGTTGGCTTGCGTGTGCGCGGCGTGTGGCGGCGGGTCGAGCAGTACTGAACCGGCGGTCCCGGCCAACGACGCGAAGGCCGAGGCCGCGGCTGCTGAAGAGAAGAAGGCGCCTCCTGTCCCGGTCTACAAGGAAGTCACCATTCCGGCAGGAACGACACTGAGACTGGATTTGAAGTCGTCGGTGGCATCCGACAGCAGCAAGGTGGAGGACACGGTCCGGGCCACGCTGCGTCAAGCCGTCGTCGTCGACGGCCAGACGGTGCTGCCGGCCGGAACCGAGCTCGTGGGCACCGTGACCGACGTCGAGCGATCGGGACGTGTGAAGGGCCGGGCCCGCATCGCCTACCGCTTCAGCAGCCTGCGCCATGACTCGGAGCGCTACGACGTCCAGACCGCGACGATCGCTCACGAGGCCGAGGCGACCAAGAAGAAGGACGCGACGAAGATCGCGATCGGGGCTGGCGCGGGCGCGGCGCTCGGTGCGATTCTCGGCGGCGGCAGCGGTGCCGCGAAGGGCGCCGCCATTGGCGGTGGCGCCGGCACGGGCGCGGTCCTCGCGACGCGAGGCGACGAGGTGCGCCGCGGTGTAGGCGCAGACGTGACGACGCGATTGACCGCGCCGCTCACGGTACGGGTGAAAGCCTAACGTCTGATCTGCCTGACGATCTGTTCGATCGCGCGCGTCACGCCGAGCGCGCGATCGGCGGAGTCCAGCAGCACGGGCGGTTGCCCTGGCTGTCCGGTGACGACGAGGCTCACCGGCAATGTCCCATCGAACGAGGTATCCGCCAGCGTCACCGTCTCGCCCGACTGCGAGATCTCGATGACTGCGCGGGTCAGATGGTCTGGCCGATTCAGAAACGCGCGAGTGGCACCTCCGCCAGACTCGGGTAATCCCGAGGCATGCCGGGACAATGCCCGCGTGGCCCTCAGAACACCGACGCGCGCCAGCCATGGCCACGCCTTCACCATCCGCGGCACGTTCGGCGGCGGGGATTCGAGCTCGTCGACGAGCACGAGCGCCGCGGTGTCGCTCCTGTAGCGGCTCGCGTACATTCGCGCAAACGACGCCCCGAGCTCGTGGCCGGCGATGACGAACGGCCCGCGTTCGCCGGCGCGTTCGAGCAGCGTATGCAGTTGGTCGGGCACCCGGCCGGCGCGAAATCCGTCTCCTCCCGCTTCGCTCCAGCCGAGTCCGGCGCGGTCGTAGCTGCACACGCGCGTGGTTCTGGCCACGTCGTTCTGCACCCACGCCCAGCCCGCCGAAATGCCTGCCGCCGGTGCTTCGAGCACCACCGTCGGTGTGCCTTCGCCGACGCAATGAATGTGGAGCTGATGACCACCCACGTCGATGAGCCGTCCGGGATACGGAAACTGACGCCGTTCGAGCGCGGTTGCCACGCTTTGATAGGTGACGCCGGCGAGGACCACGAACGTGACCAGACCGGCCACGGCAAACGCGATGTGACGAGTGTGTGGAGAGAACACGCGTCAGGACGGCTCGGACTCAGCCAGCCCGTACTTCTCGATTCGTGAATAGAGCTGCGCGCGCGTGAGGCCGAGCAGCTTCGCCGCACGAGTCTTGTTGTGACGTGCCTGCGTCAGGGCGCGGACGACCAGCGATCGTTCGATGGCTTCGAGATTGACACCGCCGGCGGGCAGCGGACCAGAGGGAGTCTCGTCGCTCTTTGCGGCGCTCGCTCTCGGCGCGGTGACGGGCAGGTGCTCGCTGCGGATGAAGCCGCCGTCGGCAAGGATCACCGCGCGCTCGATCGCATTGCGCAGCTCGCGAACATTGCCTGGCCAGGCGTAGGCCAGGAGATGTTCACGCGCTTCGCGCGTGATGCCCGCCGCAGGACGGCCGACGTTTTCGCCGATCTCGGCGAGAAACGCATCGGCCAGCTCCATTACGTCGTCGATCCGCTCGCGGAGCGGCGGCAGCGCAATCTCGAAGACACCGAGCCGGTAGTACAGGTCCTCGCGAAATTCGCCGCGCTGCATGGCGGCATGCAGGTCGCGATTGGTGGCGGCGATCACGCGAATGTCGGCGTGGATTACGCGCGTGCTGCCGAGACGCATGAACTCGCGCTCCTCGAGCACGCGCAGCAGCTTGGCCTGCACGGTCGGCGCCATCTCGCCGACTTCGTCGAGGAAAAGCACGCCGGCGGCGGCCTGCTCGATACGTCCGGGCTTGGTGGATACGGCACCAGTAAACGCGCCCCGCTCGTGGCCGAACAACTCCGACTCGAGCAACTGGTCCGGCAGCGCGGCGCAGTTGATGGCGACGAACGGTCCCATGCTGCGCCGCGACGCATGGTGGATGAAACGCGCGACGACCTCTTTGCCCGTACCGGATTCGCCGGTCAGGAGCACTGTCGTTTCGGTGTGGGCAACGCGAGCGGCGTGCGCGAGCACGTCCTTCCACTGCTTGGACTGTCCGACGACCCGCCGCTGACCGGTGCGCGATTCGAGCTCGCGGGTGAGCGTCGCGACCTGCGCCTCGAGGCGCGCCGCCATCTCACGCGATTCGGCCTGACTGCGCGCCGCCTCGGCAAGCCGCTCGTGCGACAGCGCCAGCGCGAGATGATCGGCGACTCGCCGCGCGAAGTCCATGTCGTCTTCGCTGAAGGAGTCGGTCGAACGCGACAGGAAGAACAGCGACCCGAAGACTTCGCTGCCGAGCGGCATCGGTACGCGCAACGCGGAGCGCACGCCCCACTGCCGGAAGATCCGGGCGCGGATGCTGTCGGGCGCCAGTTCGGCTTCGCCGTCGTGAATCACATACGCATCGCGAGTGAGTGCGGTGCGATCGTCGCCGGTGAGCACTTGCGGCTCCAGCAGCTCGGCGTCGGCCTCGACGCCGGCGACGGCGTAGAGCCGGAAGGAGGCCCCGTCCTTGCCCCACGCCGTGATGACCAGGATGTCGTGGGGCAGTCCACCGCGAACGACGTCGGACACCTCTTTGAAGACGTGACGGATGTCGAGCGCACCGGCCATCGTGTGGAGAAGGCCGCGCAGGCTGTCGATGCGCTCGCGGCGGAGCGTCTCGCGGTCGATGATGGCGGTGTGCTCGAAGGCCAGCCCGAGGACGTCCACCACGCTGTCCATCAGGGACTGATGCGACTGGTCGAATGCGTCCTCGACGCTCGAAGTCAACCAGACCGCGCCGTGCACGCGCGTCCCCTGCCGGACCGTGCACAGAATCCGCGACCGCGACTCCGGGTCGGAGGTCTCGAGCGACGCCGGCGGATCGCCGACGCGGTGCTCGCGGACTTCGAGCGAGCCGGTGTCGCGCGCGACGTAGAGCACGAACGACTCCGCGCGATCGAGCCGCAGCACGTGCAGGCGCTCGAACGGAATCGAGGTCCGCAACGTGACGGCGAGACGCGGCACGATGTCGCGAAGGCTGCCTGCCTCGGCGACGAGGCGTGCGACCGTCGTCAGCACGTGCACTGGATCGGCCTGAACCATTAACCTTGACCGCCCAGTATAATCCTCGGATCCCGTGAACACTCTGACACATGGTCTGTCGTGGATCGATCTCGAGTTTCTCGGGCGATCCAACGTCATCGCCGCCGCGCTGGCGCAAGGGCCGGGCGGTGTGGCAATCATCGATCCCGGTCCCACCACATGTCTGCCCCGGCTCGAGCGAGGGCTGCAGGCACACGGCATTCGTTGGGAGGACGTGCGGCATCTGCTGCTGACGCACATTCACCTGGACCATGCCGGAGCGGCGGGCACGATCGTGCGCGAGCATCCGCACATCAGCGTGCTCGTGCATGAGCGCGGCGCAAAACACATGATCGACCCGACGAAGCTGCTCGACAGCGCGACGCGCCTCTACGGCGATCAGATGGATCGACTGTGGGGAGAGTTCGCCGCCGTACCGCAGGCCAATCTCGTGTTGCTGACCGGCGGTGAAACCGTCGAGGCCGGTGGGCGGGCGTTCCAGGTCGCCTATACGCCTGGACATGCCTCACACCATGTGACCTACTTCGACCCCTCGTCCGGTGTGGCGTTTGTCGGTGATGTCGCCGGAGTCTGTGCGCTCGGCGGATATGTGCTGCCGCCGACGCCCCCGCCAGACATCGACATTGAGGGCTGGCAGGGCAGCGTGGATCGGATTCTCGCGTGGTCGCCGTCCACGCTGTTCCTCACGCACTTCGGTCCGGTGACTCGCGTGCGGCCGCATCTCGCCGAGCTGCTCGACAACCTGGCCATGACCGCCGCCGAAGTGCGAGCGTCGCTGGACGGTCCTGGCAGCGATG
>Ga0075421_100004049_pt1 | contig 17659 bp, 20 predicted proteins | sample SoiMetdeltSBSDD5_FD_75292 | JGI IMG/M metagenome (GOLD analysis project Ga0075421, IMG submission 75292) | Bulk soil microbial communities from a Populus tree surrounding site in Tennessee, USA - Soil MetaG P. deltoides SBSDD5 | ecosystem: Environmental > Terrestrial > Soil > Tree plantation...
TGCCAATGGAATGAGCCTGGCGGACATCGAGGAGACACCGGTGGCGCCACCTTATGAGAAGGACCTGCTCTCCGGAAAGGTCGATGCGGTGCCGGGTTACATCGATGCAGAAGTTCCGGTGCTGGAGGCAAGTTCGGGCGGCAGCGGCTCCCTGTCGATCCTGCTGGGATCGAATTTCGGCTACACGGTACTCGGTTCAGGTGTGTTCACCAGCGAAAGGATGATTGCGGAACGCGCCGATCTCGTTCGACGATTCGTCAAAGCCTATGTGAAGGCATTCGCCGATGTGATCAGCAATCCCGACGCAGGTGCCGACAGCATCATCCGAGCCAATGTCGATGCACCGCCCAAGGAGGTTCTGGTCAAGCAGCTCGAAGCCGATCTCAACCACACCTTCCTGAGCAATCAGACCAAGGAGCATGGCATTGGCTGGATGACCGGCGACCAATGGAAGGAGACGGCCAGGGTGCTCGCCGAGCAGGGCGTGCTGAATAAACCGGTCGACATCGACCGGGCCTATGACACGAGCTTCCTCAAGAGTGCAGATCCGCCGAGGCGTTAGGCTCGCCTCCCCCGAGGCCGAAATGGAACGCTAATGTCCCTGCCGCTTCCTACGCGTCGCCGCTGCCTTTCGCGCCGACGCTCTGCGGTCGGCCGCCGTTCGACCGGTGCTCGGGCGCTTGCCCAATTCGGTCCAGTCCGATTCCGACATTTCGACCCCATAATGGTCGGCTGCCTTCTTGATGTTCGCGAAGGCCAGCTTGCGATCCTCGTCTGACACGCCGATTGTCTGATCGAAGCGGGCAATGGCGTTTCTGACGTGGCTGGCGTCGGTCATCGGCTCCTTGCGCTGTTTGGGAAAGGCGAAGACGCTGTCGGGCAGATCGCTGCGTTCAGTCAATTCACCGTGCTTCTCATGCGGTTTCCAGGTTGTCTTCATGGATTTCACCTCCAGAAAGCCATTCTCCTATGACGAACAATCCTGCGCGGCTTGAGGTTTCCTCCCGGACCATTCGCCGCGACGAAAGGTCATCGGACGAGGAAGCGGATCGCCATGCAATGTTCATAGACTTCGCCGGGCTGCAACCGGGCATCAGGAAAATGCGCGAAATTCGGTGAATCGGGGAATTTCTGGGTTTCGAAGGTGACCCCCGAATATCGCCGGTAGAGCTGACCGCCCTTGCCGACTACCGGCGGATCAATATAGCCGGCCGTGTAGATTTGGACCCCGGGCTCGCTCGACCTGAGCTCCATCGTGCGCCCGGATTTCGGATCATGCAATGCGGCGACCGGCCTCAAACCAGGCCCGAAATCGCTGATGATCCAATTATGATCGTACCCGCCGCCTTCGCGACCGATCGCCTTTTCTTCGCGGAAGTCGAACGCCGTCCCGGCAACCGCCAGGATCTCGCCGGTTGGGATGAGCTCGTCATCGACCGGTGTGTAGAACTCTGCATTGACCTGCAGCAGCTGATCGAGAACGTCGCCCGAATCATGACCTGCGAGATTCCAGTAGGAGTGATGCACGAGATTCACCACTGTTTCCTGATCGGATGACGCCGTCATGGTGATGATCAATCGGTCGTCATCGGTGAGGCAGTACTTCGACCTGGCGACAAGCCGGCCAGGGAACCCTTCATCGCCATCCTCCGATACCAACGAGAAGCTGATCGAATTTTCGGCCTTGTCGATCTCGCCATCCCATATCTGTCTGTCGAAGCCCTTGAAGCCGCCATGAAGATGGTTCGGCCCATCGTTTTGGCTGACGTCGATCGGCCGCCCGCCCAGGACAAACCGGCCCCGTTTGATTCGATTGCCATATCGGCCGCAGGTCGCACCGAAATAGCTGTTGCTCTCGGCATAGGCCGCGAGGTCATCGAAGCCGAGTACCACATCGGCCGATATGCCATCCCGGTCCGGCACCATCATCGCGATGAGCCGTGCCCCAAAATTGGTGAGACGCGCGACCAGTCCATTCGCGTTGCTCAGCCTGTAGGCGCTCACCGCCTTTCCCTCATACACCCCGAATGGCTGTTCCACGACAATCTCCGACATGAGCATCGATCCAGCCTAGCCTTGGCTGGTCAGGCAGGGACTTTGACCCAAGATCCTCTATAGTGGACGCATTGTCCGGTTGAAATGGAGATCGCTGATGAAAGACGCCTCAACCAGAGGACCCGATGGCGAACGGAAGTTGAGCGATCCTGGGCCGGAGAATAGGCCGCTGCTCCGGGAAAATCCCAGCAGCAACACACCGCCCTTCACCGATCGCGGCAATCCGGGCCCACTCTGGTACTCGTTCGATCTCGCCCCGCGGCGGGTGCAGGAGGGAGGCTGGACCCATCAGGTCACGCAACGCGAGCTTCCCTCCTCGAGGGACCTCGCTGGCGTGAACATGCGCCTTGACGCCGGAGCCTTTCGCGAGCTCCATTGGCACAAGGCGAATGAATGGGCCATGATGTTGACCGGCAGGGCGCGCGTTAGCCTGCTGCAGGCCGACGGCAAGATGTTCATCGACGATGTCGAAGCAGGCGACCTCTGGTACTTCCCGGCCGGCCTGCCGCATTCCATCCAGGGTTTGGCCGGCGATGGCTGCGAGTTCCTCCTGGTCTTCGATCAGGGCGACTTTTCCGAGGATGACACCTTCCTGCTGTCGGAATTCCTGGCACACACCTCACCCGAGATGGTGAAGAAGAACACCGGTTGGACCAGAGCCACTTTCGACCGCTTGCCGCATAAGGAGCTCTATATATTCGACGCGACCCTCCCCGGCCCGCTCGAGGACGACAAGCGGTTCCTGGGTTCCTATCTCGAAACCGAGCGCCGATACACCTTCAAGATGGCGGCGATGGAGCCAACGCTGACGGCGCCAGGCGGCACCGCGCGGATCGTCGATTCCACCAACTTTCCGGTGTCGACGGGGATCGCCGCGGCCATGGTGACGATCAAGCCGGGAGCAATGCGCGAGATGCATTGGCACCCCAATGCCAGCGAATGGCAATATTGGATCAAGGGCAAGGGACGAATGACCGTGGTCACCACGCAGGCGACGGCGCGGACTGTCGACTTCAATGCCAATGATGTCGGCTTCGTCCCGAGCGCCGCCGGTCACTGCATCGAGAATACCGGCAGCGAGGATGCCGTCTTCCTCGAGCTGTTCAAGGCGCCGCGCTACCACGACATCTCGCTCAACGAATGGATGGCCCGCATGCCCGACAAGATGGCTGAGGCGCATCTGAGGATCCCGCTCGACACCATGCGAAGCGCCCCTCAGACCAAGAAGGGACTGGTCTCGGAATAACAGTTGTTGCCAACTGCCTAGCAATCGGTGCAGGTCAGCCGGTTCGACTGACGCGGCCTCAGCGTCATCTGGTCCGACAAGTTCACCTTGCCATCGCCCAGGATCCTGCCGGTCACCGGCGCCACCTCGTAGCACACGCGGGCAGTGACCACGTCATTGCCATCGCTGGTCAACTGCTTGAACAGGTCGGTATTCGCCGTCGGAGCCGCGCCGCAGCTCCGGCCATTGTTGTCCTGCCAGGCGAGGACGACATTGTCGCCGTCGCGACGATAGCCGAAAACCTCGAGCGTCAGATCATTCGTCGAGTAAGGGTCCATGATGGCTGTCGAGGCACGATAGAACCCCGCAAGCTCCGCCTTGGTGGTGGTGCCGGGCGATTGCGTGACGAGATCCGCCAGCGTGCTCGCCATCTGCGTCACCCGCCTGTTGGCCGACAGCACGGTGGTGAGGTCGAGCAGGCCGAAATAGATCATCAGCATGACCGGGAGGATAAGTGCCGCCTCGATGGCGGCAACGCCCATGACATTGGCGAAGAATGCCTTGGACCGCGTCGCCGCGGAATCAACCAGCCTATTGATCGTCATCATCGCGCAAAGCCCTCGAAGGTCACTTGGGAAATGGCTCGTTGCGGAACGCGGTGGCTGCGGTCAGCACGCGCCGGTCCCTCGCCAGATTGGCAAGCAACGTGATGCCGGGAGTGAAGAGCCGCCAATCATAGAACACGCGCACCACCACCACCTCGAGCGGATTTCCCGGCTGGAACTGCGCCTGCGTCGTGACCTCTGGCGACGGCTGGTCGCCATTGCGGGACGGCGGCAGATCGATGCTCGGGAAGTCCGGAAAGCGACGGACATCGACATGGAGCTTGCTCTGGCAGTCGAGGGCCTTCGTCAACGATCCGCACACCAATTCCCTGAACCGGCCCTGCGAGATGCCCTGGCTCTGCACCTGCCCGGTGCGGATTAGCCGCCCTGCCTGGATCGTGCCATTCTCGATGATGTATTCGGCGAACAGCATGAGGCCGGTCTCGAACACCACGCAGAGCACCCAGATGAACGGCGCTGCCACCAGGCCGAATTCAAGGGCCGTTATGCCGCTGTCTGCGCGGCGATAGCGCCGCAGCAGGCGGGTGAAGCCTGTCGTCATGATCGTCTCCGAGAAAGCCTTACGGCCCCTGCCTGTCGCCCACTCGATTGACTTTTAGCGAACCAGTCCTGATCGCTCGTTAATGCTCGCGGTAAATTTAGCTCTCCTCGCGAGTCAAATAATAGGCAGCGAGAATCGGGACGAACGTGATGGCGATGACCAGCACCGCGACGACATTGGTGACCGGCCGTTGCCGCGGCCGGATGAGCTCGGTCAGCATCCAGATTGGCAGCGTCGATTGCTGTCCGGCCGTGAAGGTCGTGACGATGACCTCGTCGAACGACAACGCGAAGGCAAGCATGCCGCCCGCGAGCAACGCTCCCCCAAGTGCCGGCAGCAGAATATGGCGCAGCGTTGCCAATCCGTCCGCACCGAGATCCATCGAGGCCTCGATCAGGTTAGGCGAGGTCCGCCGCAGTCGGGCGACCGCGTTGTTATAGACCACCACGATGCAGAAGGTGGCGTGGCCGAGCACGATCGTCCAGAACGAAAAATCGAAATCCATGATGTTGAATGCCGAGCGCAGCGCAATGCCGGTGATGATGCCGGGAAGCGCGATCGGCAGCACGAATAGTAAGGAGATCGTCTCGCGGCCGAAGAACCGGGCCCGCGCCAGCGCCGCAGCGGCACAGGTTCCAAGCACGAGCGCCAGCAGCGTCGCGACCGCTGCTACCCGGAGCGACAGCATCAGCGCCGCCCATATGTCGGTCCGCTGCGCGGCGATGGCAAACCATTGAGTGGTGAGGCCGGGGGGCGGAAAGACATAGCTCTTTTCCTCGGTGGTGAAGGCGTAGAGAACGATGAGCGCGAGCGGTACATGCAGGAAGGCGAGCCCGGCTGCGGCAACGATCTTGAGGCCGAGCGGTGCCGGCTCGACGGGGTCAGATCGCATCGAACGCCCCCAATCGCTTTGCCCCCCACAGATAGGCGGCCATGATCACGATCGGCACGACGGTGAAGGCAGCGGCCAACGGGATGTTTCCGGCAGTGCCCTGCTGGGCATAGACAGCCTGTCCGATGAAGAAGCTCGAATTGCCGATGATCTGCGGGATGATGTAATCGCCGAGCGTCAGCGAGAAGGTGAAAATCGATCCGGCCGCAATGCCGGGCATCGCCAGCGGCAGCACGATATGGCGGAAGGTCGGACCGGGTGCCGCCCCGAGATCGGCCGAAGCATCGATCATGCTGCGCGGCACCCGCTCGAGCGCCGCCTGAACGGGGAGGATCATATAGGGCAGCCAAACATAGACGAACACCACGAACATGCCGAGAAAGCTGATCGACAACGACGGGCCGCCGATCACCGGCGTCGCCAGCACGAAGTCGAGAACTGGCCCAAGCCCCGTTTGGCCGGCGAGCCAGGTGATGATGCCTTCCTTGGCGAGGATCAGCTTCCAGGCATAGATCTTGACGAGATAGCTCGACCACAGCGGCATCATCACCGCCACGTAGTAAAGGGCCTTCACCGCGCCCGTCGCATAGCGTGCCGCATAATAGGCGATCGGAAACGCGATCAACGCGGCGGCGACGGTCACGGCAGCGGCCATCAGCACGCTTCGGACGATGATGTCGATATTGGCTGGCCGCAGCAGCTCCGCATAGGTCGCAAGTGTGAACTCGTGCTTCACCATGCCGGAGAACTCGTCGACCGAGTAGAAGCTCTGGATCAGGAGCGCAATCAACGACCCGACATAGACGATGCCGATCCACAAAAGCGGCGGCACCAGCAACAGCCCAAGCAGCAGCGGCGGATTGAGATAGAGATGGTCCGACACCCGGCGCAAAATGCCATCCGGCGGCTCGGCGAGGGTTGGTGCCAGGATCGGCGCGGTCATGGATCGTCATCCATTGAATTCATCGCCGACGCCGGCCATGACAGCCGGATGCGCTGGCCGGTCTGAAACCGCCTGCCATCGGAAGGAACCGCAGCCCTGAGCGTCAGCCCATCGCCATCGACCGTGATGCGGGTCAGCGCCCCCTGATAATGGACATTGGTGATCGTCCCGATCAGGCTTGCCTCATCATTCGCCGCCAACTGCTCCGGAGCGGTCGCGCGGATCTTCTCCGGCCGCAGGCTCATCCACTTCGCCGCTGCGCCGGCCTCGCCCGCATAGGTCGGCGGCAGGACATTGGCCGAGCCGACGAAGTCGGCGACGAATCGGGTGCGCGGCCGCTCGTAAACCTCGACCGGCGCGCCGATCTGGACGATCCGCCCCGAATGGAAGATTGCCAGCCGATCGGCCATGGCAAGCGCCTCTCCCTGGTCATGCGTGACGAAGACGAAGGTGATGCCAAGCTTGCGCTGCAGCGATTTCAGCTCCTCCTGCATCTCCTCGCGGAGCTTGAGGTCGAGCGCGCCGAGCGGCTCGTCGAGCAGCAGCACCCTGGGCTCGTTGACGAGCGCCCGGGCAAGCGCCACCCGCTGCCGCTGACCGCCAGACAGCTGGCGCGGATAGCGCCCCTCGAATCCGTTGAGCTTGACCAGTGCCAGTGCCTCGCGCGCCCGCGTCTCGCGCTCTGGCCGCGGCAGCTTACGGATCATCAGACCATAGGCGACATTTTCCCCGACCGTCATATGGGGGAACAGCGCATAGTCCTGGAACACCGTATTGACGTTGCGCCGATAGGGCGGCAGACCCTCGGCATGCCGCCCGAAGATCTCGATGCCGCCCTGATCCGGCTGCTCGAAGCCGCCGATCAGCCTGAGGCAGGTCGTTTTGCCGGATCCTGACGGTCCGAGCATCGCGAAGAACTCGCCCTCGGCAATGTCGAGCGTGACGCCGTCGACAGCCCGCACCGCGCCGAAATGGCGGTGAACATTGGTGAATCGCACGGCGACTGGCATGGCGCCGCCTTACATGCGGCCCCCGCCTCCTCCCCGCAAAAGGAGAGGAAAGCGAGGGCGACCTCCCTACCTACCGACCACCGAGGACCGCTATATAGTCCGAGACCCAGCGGTAATAGGGCACGCAGCCGGCGCTCTGCGATGCGCATTTGGCCACCGGCGTCCGCCAGAACTTGATCTGGTCGAAGTTCTCCGACCCGTTGGTGACGCAGCCTTCCGAACCGAGCAGCTCGTTGCCCTTGCACGCGGCCGGCACCGCCGGCACCGAGCCGAACCACGAGGCAAGATCGCCCTGCAGCTTCGGATTGATCGAATGTTCGAGCCACATATAGGCGCAGTTCGGATGCCGCGCCTCGGAATGCATCATCGTCGTGTCGGCCCAGCCGGTCGCACCCTCCTCCGGAATGGTCGAATCTATCGGCTTCTTCTCCCCCTTCAGCAGGTTGACCTGGAACGGCCATGAAGAAGAGGCAGCGACGCCCTCATTCTTGAAGTCATCGATCTGCACCATGGCGTCGTGCCAATAGCGCCCGACCAGCTTGCGCTGCGACCGCAAGAGCTCGAGCGCCGCCTTGTACTGGTCTTCGTTCAGCTCATAGGGGTCCTTGATGCCGAGCTCCGGCTTCTTCTTCATCAGATAGAGAGCCGCATCGGCAATGTAGATCGGGCCGTCGAACGCCTGCACCCGACCCTTGTTCGGCTTGCCGTCGGGCAGGTTCTGCTCCTCGAACACCACCGACCAGCTCTTCGGCGCGTCCTTGAACACATCGGTGTTGTAGGCAAGCACATTGGCGCCCCATTGATAGGGCACGCCGTAATGCTCCTTGCCGACCGTGTGCCACGGCGCTTGCTGCAGCCGCTCGTCAACCGTCGAATAGCTCTTGATGAGCTTGATGTTGATCGGCTGCACGCGCTTGCCGGCGATCAGGCGCAGGCTGGCATCGCCCGAGGCGGTGACCAGGTCGAACCCGCCCTCATTCATCAGCGCCACCATCTCGTCGGAGGTGCCGGCGGTCTTCACATTGACCTTGCAGCCGCTCTTCTTTTCGAAATCGGTGACCCAGTCATATTTCTTGTCCGTCTCGCCGCGCTCGATATAGCCGGGCCAGGCCACGATATCGAGCTGTCCTTCGCCCTTGCCGACCTTCTTCATCTCTGCCGCAGCAAGGCCGTCAGGGGCCCCGGCAGCCGCCAGCGCCAACACCACGGCAGGTAGCAACATCCTCATGAATAACCTCCCTGTTTCGTCATTGTTTTACTCCGCTCACGGTTCGGCATACTGGCCGGAGCGGCGGTAGCGGTAAAGATAGGCTGGAACCAGAGTCTCGATCCCCTCCGGCGTGATCCCGAGGCCTTCGAGCGTCCGCCGGTCATGGCGGGCCGCTTCACTCACCACCGTATCGCGCCGCAGCATGCGCACCTGGTCGATGGTCAGGAGCGGCTTCGGCAGGAGCCCAAGCACCGCCGCCTGCGTATAGGCGAGCCACCAGGGCACCGGCAGCAGCAGCCGGCGCCTGCCGATGGTGCGCAGCACGAAGGCCATGAGCTGGCGAAACGTCAGGATTTCCGGGCCGCCCAGCTCGAATATCTGCCCGGCCGTGCTGTCATGCTCGAAGAGGCGCACCACCGCTTCGCCGACGTCGCCGGCATAGACCGGCTCGAACCGGGTGCGTCCGCCGCCGATCAGCGGCAGCGCCGGCGACCACACGGCCATCGCCGCAAAGCGGTTGAAGAAATCGTCCTCCGGCCCGAACACGATGGCCGGCCGGATGATGGTGGCGCCGGAAAACGCGCCGGCCACCGCGGCCTCGCCTTCAGCCTTGCTGCGGGCATAGGCCGACCGGCTCTGCGGATCGGCCCCGATCGCCGACACCTGGATGAAGCGCTTCGCCCCGGCATTGCGCGCCGCCCTGGCCGCCGCTCCGGCGCCATTGACATGGATCGCGGCAAAGGTCTGAGGCCCGGTCTCATGGAGAATTCCGACCATGTTGATCACCGCGAAGGCGCTGGCCGATGCCCGCTCGAGCGAATCGGGAAAACGCAGATTGGCCTGGACCGGCATGATCTGGCCCGGAAAGCCGAGCGGCTGCAGGTGATAGGCGAGATCGGGCCGGCGCACTGCAACGCGCACCCGATAGCCGGTGCGGGCCAGCGCCTGTACCACATGGCGGCCGACAAAGCCGGATCCGCCGATCACGACCACGATCCGATCGGAGGTGTTCACCCGATGTCCTGACACTGCCGACGCGATGAGCGAGCAGGTTTGTAGCGGCAATGCAGAGCCGTTGACAAGCAGGGAGCCCGACCATTAAGTCAGGCCGCCTGCCCAGATGGCGGAATTGGTAGACGCGCTAGTTTCAGGTACTAGTGCCGCGAGGCGTGGAGGTTCGAGTCCTCTTCTGGGCACCAAGGCTGCAAGCAAGCTCTTGATCCATTTTAAGCTCCTGACAAACCTGGAAAATCAGCCGGTGTCACTTGTGCACATCGGCGGTCCACATGGCATAAGGATGACCGACCCGCAGTTCGACTCAGCGTCCTACGACGAAGGGCCCGACAACAACGTGCCCAGGCGGGTGTTTAGGCCTCAGCGCCGGAGCAGTCACATTCATGAGCACGGAGCCGTCGAGCGGCCTTTATCCGTGCTCACTTCCAATGGGGATGATACTCCGTGTGCTTGTCCGTCTCCCTGCCGGTCCCCCCGCTGGGGCTGGCGAAACCGGCCATATGGTCCTATATCCGAAGTCGGAATCCGTCATGTGATCGGATCGAGGAGCGAAGGGCCATGACGGCGAGGGACGCCTTGAATGCTTTGGGGGTGTTTGCGGTGGTGGCGCTCGCCACCGTGATCGTGCTGACCCTGATCGCCATCTTCACCGGCGCGGCCGTCGGCGCCTTTCTTTTCATCCTGGCCGTGGTTGCCGTCGCCTCGATTTGGCAATCGCTTCGCCGCCCGAACCGCGGCAAGCCATCTCCTTAGGTCAACGCAGTTGCCGGGAGATTCTTACACGCTATAGGTGTATCGCACAATCTCGGGATGCGCAAAGATGAGCAGTCCGACGGCAGGAGACTTGCGCGCCGCCGAAACCGTGCTAAACGCTCATTCAACGCCCGAGCCGGTGCTCCCTGCGGGGCGGCACTGCAGGCTCTAGGGAACTGCGCGGCACATGCTGGTCAAGCTTTACCGGGGCGACCTGCCGGCGACGCTCGATCTCGGGCGGGAGGTCGCTATCGACACCGAAGCCATGGGGCTCAACCCCCATCGCGACAAGCTCTGCCTCGTCCAGCTCTCGTCCGGCGACGGCGATGCCCATCTTGTCCAGATCGACCGTGAGACCTTTGAGGCGCCGCGCCTCAAGGCGCTGCTGACCGACCCCGGCATTCTCAAGATCTTTCATTTCGCTCGCTTCGACGTGGCCGCCCTGAAGGTGTGGCTCGGCGTCGATGCAGCACCGATCTACTGCACCAAGATCGCCTCCAAGCTCGCCCGCACCTACACCGACCGGCACGGCCTCAAGGATCTGGTGCGCGAGATGCTCGGCATCGAGATGTCGAAGCAGCAACAGAGTTCCGACTGGGGCCTGCCGGTGCTCTCCGATGCCCAGAAACAATACGCCGCCCTCGATGTCATCTATCTGCACGAGATCAGATCGCGGCTCGATGCCATGCTGAAGCGGGAGAACCGGATGGAACTGGCCCAGGCCTGCTTCAACTTCGTGCCGGTTCGCGCCGCCCTCGATCTCGGCGGTTGGACGGAGGAGGATGTCTTCGCACATTAGGGCTGCGCCACGGCCGGGCAAGCGAGGGTCGAGGGCTCGGCTGTCGCTGATCATGAGCTGGGCATTCGTGCTGCTCGCGGTAGTGCTTGTCATCGGGTTCTTCATCAAGGTCGGAACCTATGAAACCATCGAGCAGCATGACGCAAGGCCGGGCCAAAAGGGCGACGGCGGGACAGCCGGCCGGACCGCCGTCTCGACATCGACCTTTTCGGGCTTCGACAGGGAGCAGCAACCCTTCCAGATCTCGGCCGAGCAGGCGGTGCGCGATAGCTCCGACTCCGGTGCGGTGTCGCTCGAACAGGTTTCCGGCAAGGTCCGCCGCAGCGACGGCGCCGTCCTGGGTTTTGCGGCCCGCCGCGGCCGTTATGTCATGAAGACAAAGCAGCTTAATCTCGCCGGCGATGTGCGCCTTGTCTCCGAGGGACGGTTCGTGGCAAGTCTGAGCGAGGCCGAGGTCGACGTCGAGAGCAAGGGGCTCGTGTCGCGCAGCCCGGTCGTGGTGGAGATGACGGACGGCATGATTCGGGCCGGCGACATGGCGATTAGCGAGGACGGCGGGCGGGTGCTGTTCACCGGCGGGGTGAAGGCCAGCTTCGGCAACGATAGCGGCAAGGCGGATATGCAATGAAAGCCTTCGCGCTGGTCATGGCGCTCGCCCTGTTTTTGGCACCCCTCGTTGTGGCCGGCAATGCGCTGGCGCAGGCCGTTGATGCCGCACCGATTGCGGAGGCGACGCGTCAGGGCCAGAAGGTCGATATCGAGGCGGACAACATGGAGGTCCTCGACAAGCAGCGCAAGGCGATCTTCTCCGGCAACGTCAATGCCGCGCGTGGCGGCGTCACCCTGAAGAGCAACAAGCTCGTCGTCGACTACCAGAACGGCGGCACCAACAAGAAGGGCCAGGCCAAGAGCGGTGGCGGCAACGAGGTCACCAATCTCGAGGCCACCGGCAGCGTCGTCATCATCACGCGCACCCAGAAGATTACCGGGGACAAGGCCCTGATCGACGTCAAGGCCAACCGCCTGACCGTCGATGGCAATGTGGTGGTGGAGCAGGGCGGCTCGGTGGTCAGGGGCAATCAGCTCGTGGTCGATCTTGCGACCAATCGCAGCCAGATGACCGGAGGCCGGGTCAAAGGGCTCTTCACCCCCAGTCAGAAAACCCCATGATCCGAAAGCCGCCGCCATGGGTTTTCACCCGATCTTAAGACAATTAGGGCGCTAATGGGCGCGTGGCGGAACGGTCCTGGCAGCACGCCTGAGCCAGTCGACGAGCCGGCCGACGATGGTCTTGTGGCGATGGAGCTCGCCAAGGCCTATCGGCGCCGGCCGGTGGTAAGAGGGGTCAGCCTCGCCGTCCGTCGCGGAGAGGCCGTGGGACTGCTCGGACCCAACGGCGCGGGAAAGACCACGGTGTTCTACATGATCACCGGGCTGATCGCCGCCGATGAGGGCATGATCACGCTCGATGGGGCAGATATCACCCATCTGCCGATGTACAAGAGGGCACGCCTCGGCATCGGCTACCTGCCCCAGGAGGCGTCCATTTTCCGGGGACTCACGGTCGAGGACAACATCCGAGCCGTTCTCGAGCTCCATGAGAGCAGACGGGCGGCACGCGAGGAGAAACTCCGTGAGTTGCTCGAAGAGTTTCAGATCTCCCATATCCGGCGTTCGCCATCTGTGGCGCTGTCTGGCGGCGAACGCCGACGCGCTGAGATTGCGCGCGCTCTCGCCGCCGAGCCGCAATTCATGCTTCTCGACGAGCCTTTTGCCGGAATCGACCCGATTGCGATCAGTGATATCCGCCAGCTGGTGCGCCAGCTCACCTCTCGGGGAATCGGGGTGCTTATTACGGATCACAACGTGCGCGAGACGCTCGAGCTTATCGACCGGGCCCTCATCATCCACGAAGGCCGGGTTCTGATGGAGGGGGCGCCGTGGGAAATCGTCGCCAGCCCCGACGTCCGGCGCCTTTACCTCGGCGAAGGTTTCAGCCTCTAATCGGCCGATGGCAGGAAGCCGGCGACAATCTCCTCTGGGCAATTAGGGATGGCGCTCGTCCAGAAGCTCGAATTGCGCCACGGCCAGTCGTTGGTCATGACGCCGCAGCTGCAGCAGGCGATCAAGTTCCTGCAGATGTCCAATCTCGAGCTCAAGGCGTTCATTGAGGAGGAGATCGAGCGCAATCCGTTGCTCGAGCGCGCCGGCGACCCCCCGGCAGAACCGCCGGCCGAGCCCGCTGCCCCCCGGCCCGAAGCTGCCGATGAGCCAGAGCCGGTGGCGATGGTGCCTGAGCTCAGGGATTCCGGTTGGCAGAGCGATCGCTCCGGTTCCCGACTGCCCGCCGCCGACCAGGAATTCGCCGCCACCGTCGGTGAGGAGCCGACCCTCGCCAGCCACCTCACCGACCAGCTCAACATCGCCATCACCGACCCCAGGCGCCGACTGATCGGCGCCAATCTGATCGGCTTGATCGACGAGGCCGGCTACCTCGTCGCCGATCTCGAACAGCTGGCGGAAAGTCTCGGCGTCTCTGTCGAGCTCATTGCCGAGGTGCTGCGGGAGCTCCAAGGCTTCGATCCGCCGGGCGTGTTCGCCCGCGACCTGAGGGAATGCCTGAGCCTGCAGCTCAAGGACAAGGATCGCTTCGACCCGGCAATGGAGCGGCTCGTCGACAATTTGACATTGGTGGCGCGCCGCGACTTCGCCGCCCTTTCTGCGCTCTGCGGCGTCGATCTCGACGATGTCCGGGACATGATAGCCGAGCTCAGGCGGCTCAATCCCAAGCCCGGCAACGCCTTTGGTACGGTGGTGGTGCAGCCGGTCATCGCCGATGTGATCGTCAAGCCGGCGCCCGACGGCGCCTGGCTTGTCGAGCTCAACTCAGAGACCCTGCCGCGCCTTTTGATGAACAGCCAATATTATGCGACTGTCTCTTGTCGACCGCTCAACCAGGCTGATCGGCTCTATCTCGGCGAATGCCACGCCAATGCCAATTGGCTGTTGCGCAGTCTCGATCAGCGCGCCCGCACCATTTTGGCGGTGGCCCGCGAGATCGTTCGCCAGCAGGATGGTTTTCTGGTGCACGGCATCAAGGCGCTGCGGCCGCTCAATCTCAAGATCATCGCCGATGCGATCTCGATGCATGAATCGACGGTCAGCCGGGTCACCTCGAACAAATACATCGCCACCCCGCGCGGCACCTTCGAGATGAAATATTTCTTCACCGCTGCCATCTCCTCGGCCGAGGGCGGCGATTCCCATTCCGCCGAGGCGGTCCGCCACAGAATCAAGGAAATGGTTGATCGCGAGCCCCCCGGCAGCGCCCTTTCCGACACGGAAATTGTCGACCGGTTGCGCCAGGATGGCATTGACATAGCCCGCCGTACGGTGGCCAAGTATCGCGACGCGCTTGGAATTCCCTCTTCAGTGCAACGCCAGCGCGAGCACCGACTGACCCGCTGAGCAGGCCGGAAACGGCCATATTGGCAGTTGACGTTGTTGCCCGGTGCAACTAGTGTCCGCCCGCTCCGCGCCGGACAGTGGGGAACGACGGGGAGACGGCACGTCATGAAACTGGTGATCACCGGCAAAAACCTCGACATGGGTGAGTCGCTGCGCAGCCGCATCGAGGAGCGGATTGCGACCGGCGTCGAGCGGCTGTTCGATGGCTCGGTGAAGTCCCAGGTCGTGATCGAGAAGCAGCGCGGCTTCTTCCACTGCGAATGCACGCTCAACCTGCCGACGGGGCTCACCCTGCAGGCCCATGGTCGGGGCGCCGACGCCCATACCGGCTTCGATGAGGCGGCATCCCACCTTGAGCATCAGCTCAAACGATACAAGAAACGCCTCAGGGACCATCAGCAGTCGCGGACCGAGCCGGTCAAGGCATTCGCCGCCGCAAGCTATGTCATCGCCGGCAGCCGCGACGAAGCACCTGGAACGGACAGCCTCTCCCCGACCATCATCGCGGAGACCACCGCCGACATTCCCGAGCTGACGGTTGGAGAAGCCGTCTTGCAGCTCGAGATCTCCAACCTCCCCTTCGTATTGTTCAGAAATCGGGCCGACGCCGGATTCAATCTGGTGTATCGCCGTCACGATGGTCATATAGGCTGGATCGATCCGGGACGGGCAGGATGATTCCATGCAGCTGAGCGAAATCCTCCGTCTGGAAGGCGTGGTGCCGAACCTCAAGACAGCGAATAAGAAGCAGCTGCTGCAGGAGCTCGCCGCCCATGCCGGCCGCCTCACCAAGCTCGACCCGCGCGGTATCCTCGAGACCTTGCTCCGGCGGGAAAAGCTGGGCTCCACCGGTTTCGGCCATGGCATTGCCATCCCCCACGGGAAATTCGCTGGAATCGACCGTGTTCACGGCGTCTTTGCCAGGCTTGTCCAGCCGGTCGAGTTCGATGCGGTGGACGATCAGCCGGTCGATCTGGTGTTCGCCTTATTGGCGCCGGAGGCAGCGGGCGCCGATCATCTCAAGGCTCTTGCCCGCATCTCTCGGCTGTTCCGCGACCAGACCGTTGTCCAGAAGCTTCGGGGCACCACCGACCGCGAGGGTCTCTACGCCATTCTGACCGAACCCGCGGCCTCGGCCCCGCACGCGGCTTAGTGTACGCTCATCGGCAGGAGATCGTGCTCGAAGGCATTGGCCATTGCCGCCTCGAAGCTCGCTGAGATCGCAAACGGCGTGCCGTCAGCCATATAGAGGCAGAACAGCTTCGAACCCGACGGCAATTCCACCTGGTTTCCGAGCAGCTCCAAGGCCTGTTCCGGCCCGATCTCGCGAATATAAGCAACATGACCATCGCCAAGACCGGCCAGATCGCTCCGGGAGATGATTTTTCTTGCCTGGTTTTCCATGTTCACTCCGCCGGCCCTGCCTCTAACCTTTCGCGATCTCGATCCGGCGCGAGACGCGCTCGGGCTGTGGCTGCTCGAGATCGATGGACAGCAGGCCGTCTTTCAATTCCGCAACCTTCACACTGATGCCGTCGGCCACGACGAAAGCGCGCTGAAACTGCCGCGCGGCAATGCCGCGATGGAGATACTGGCGCTCGACATCATCCTTCTGCTTGCCGCGAATCACCAGCTGGTTTTCCTCGAAGGAAACCTCCAGGTCCTCACGCGCGAAACCGGCGACGGCAAGGGTGATCCTCAGCCTTTCGGGTTCTAACCCGTTGCGCGGCAGGCGCTCGATGTTGTAGGGCGGATAACCGTCTCCCGCCGTCTTCGACGCCCTGTCGATGAGGCGTTCGATTTCCTCGAACCCAAGCAGCAAAGGCGAAGAACGTCCGTTGCGAGACATCGGCCAAGCCCTTTCAGACGAAGCAGCTCTTCCAATGAAGGTTCCCGCAGTCCCGATAGAGGCCCCGCAGGATCGGCGCTAGATATGGCTTCGCGCCCCTTCCCTTTCAAGCATTAGCGGAGGACTCCCTTGCCACATCCGGTTGAGATCAGGCCGGTCGATGGCGGCCGAGCGCTGAAACAATTCGTGAGGCTGCCGCGCGAGCTTTACCGCGGGATTCCGGGCTATTCCGCCCCGCTCGATCTCCAGAGGCTCCAGGAGCTCGACCGGCGCCGCAATCCCTATTTCGCCCATGCCGAGGCCGCCTTGTGGCTCGCCCTCCACGATGGCCGGCCGGTGGGCCGGATCTCCGCCCAGATCGACCGGCTGGAGGCTGATAGCCGCCCTGGTCTTGGCCATTTCGGGAATTTCGCCGCCATCGACCATGGCGAAGTTGTCCGGGGACTCTTCCGCGAGGCCGAGCAATGGCTCCGCCGTCGCGGCATCCGCCACGTCACCGGCCCCTTCAATTTCTCCATCAACCAGGAAAGCGGGCTCCTCATCGAAGGTCATCAAGAGCAACCGATGTTCCTCATGCCGTGGGACGGCGCCTGGCTTCCGGCGCATCTCGAACAACAAGGCTATCGGCCTGCCCGCGACCTTTTCGCCTATCGGCACGATGCTCTCGACCAGCCGCAGCACAAGGGTCGCCGCCTGCTCGACCGGATCGGCCGCGACCCGAGCGTCAACGCGCGCTTTGCCGATCTCGGTCGGATTGACCAGGAGATTTCGGTGATCGCCAATGTCTTCAACGATGCCTGGGCCGACAATTGGGGCTTTGTGCCGCTGACCCTAGAGGAGGTCACCCACCTAGCCAAGGAACTCAAGCCCTTCATTGCCAATGAGAGCATGACCGTCATCGAGGTCGAGGGCGAGCCGCAGGCCTTCGCCTTTGCCCTCCCCAACCTGCTCGAGCTTTCCGACGGACTCGACGGCAAGCTCATACCCTTCGGCTGGGTCCGCGTCCTGACCCGCTATTTCATCCGCCCGATTCGCAGCGAGCGGCTCGCCCTTATGGGAGTCAAACGCCGCTACCGCGACAATCCGCTCGGGGCGGCTCTTGCCTTTCTTGCCATCGAGAAGCTGCGCGAGGGGTCGCGAAAGCGCGGCATTGTCGCCGCCGAGCTTGGCTGGGTGCTCGACACAAACCACCGCATGCGCAGCATGCTCGAGGATGCCGGCGCTCGCCATTACAAGACCTACCGCATCTATGAGAAGCTCCTCGCGGCGACCGA
>Ga0075421_100004050_pt1 | contig 17659 bp, 14 predicted proteins | sample SoiMetdeltSBSDD5_FD_75292 | JGI IMG/M metagenome (GOLD analysis project Ga0075421, IMG submission 75292) | Bulk soil microbial communities from a Populus tree surrounding site in Tennessee, USA - Soil MetaG P. deltoides SBSDD5 | ecosystem: Environmental > Terrestrial > Soil > Tree plantation...
GATACCCATGAAGCCGCCTCGGGCGGGCTTCCCCATGGGCAGGTGCGGTAACGCTATGCGTTACGCAGCCAGGGCCAAGTTGTCGTTGGCAGTTGTGATTTTCCCGAGTGTTTTACCAGGAACCCGAGGACCTGGGCACGCGGCCACAGCTTCACTAACCCCGTCGAAGCCAGTCGCCCCCGTGGTTCGCAACCTAATCGGTTGGGCGTGATGAATCAACCGCCGCGTTGACCTCGAAATAACTCGAGGTGAAGGCGCTAACTCGCCTTGGATACAGCGCCTGGAACCGCGGATCGAACCCTGTTTCGGCCTTCCGCCTTCGCTTGATACAGCGCTCGGTCCGCCGCCGGGAAAAGGCCGTCGTGCGTCGGCACGCTGTCCGGGTAGGTCGCCACGCCGAACGACGCCGTAACCGAGATCTCGCGCCCGGAATGAGTCACGACGCGCGCCTCGATCGACTTTCGCAATCGCTCCGCGAAGTCTCGCGCACCGTCGAGCCCGGTCTGAGGCAGGAGCACCGCAATCTCCTCCCCGCCGTACCGTGCGCAGATGTCGACGTTTCGAACCCCATCCTGGAACGTCTGCGCCACACTTTGCAGCACGACGTCGCCGCCGTCGTGCCCGTACGTGTCGTTTACGTTCTTGAAGAAATCGATGTCGGCCACCACGAGCGAGGCGGAACCGCCGAAGCGGTCCGTCTCGGCCAGCACGCGCGCGAGCTGCTCGTCGAAATGCCGGCGGTTGGCGAGGCCGGTGAGCTGGTCCGTACGGGCGCGCCGCGTCACTTCCTCGATCTCCCACATCGTCTCGAGCGACACCGCCGCGATCGCCGCCAACAGTCGGACGTTGCGTACCTCGGCGATCAGCACGTCGCCGGGCTCGTCGCCCTCGATCACGATCGCGCCGATGACCCCGGCTTCGCGCTTGAGCGGGATGATGCCCAGCGAGCCGATGGGCCGAGGGGTCTCCCACGCCCCGTAGATCCGCGTGTGGCGCGCGATCATACGCGCGTCTTCCCACACCTGTGGCAGGCCGTTCTTGCACATGGTGCCGACCTGCGAGTCCTCACTGATCGGCCACCCTTCGGCGATGCGGTGCCCCTCGGACACACTCTGCACTTCGCCGTCGTTTGAGTTGGGATGCCAACGAACGAGCGCAGCACGGGCTGCGGAAGTCACTTCCAGCGCGGTCTCGCAGATCGACCGACCGAGTGATTCGATCGTGCGGTTCGATTGGAACTGTTGCGCGGCGCGCAACAGCGCCTGCGTGCGTCGGTTCTGTCGCCCGACCTCCTCGCGTGTCTCGAGCAGCTCGGCGAGCACCGCGACTTGCGCGGTATAGCGGGGCACCCAGGCCTTCAACTCGTCACGCGATGGCTTGAGGCCGGCTTCTGCCGAAATGCTCAACGCCCCGAAGGGGCGCTTGAGGCCGGCTACTGGGCCCATGGTGATCCGCGGGGCTGGTTCGGTGTCGTCGAAATGAACGATCCGCTCCTCGGCGGCCCACTTCACGAGGGGAAGCCATTCCGCGTGATTGAATTTCGTCGGCTCCGTCTCTGCGTCATCGCCCGAGCATGCGCCAGCAACGAGCGTGTCGCGAGCCCCGGTCCACCGCCAAAACACGACCTCGTCGGCGCCGAGCGCGTCCCGGATGTCGCACAGGTAGCGGCTGAGGACTTCGGTCTGGCGCCGCTCCTCCGCCTCCTGCCGCGTGACCTCGATTCCCCGACGCAGGTCCGACGGCATCGCCTCATACGCCCGAGGCGTGTTGGTCCGGTCATTGTAGGCGGCGGCTTCCGACCGCGTCGCGCGCCGCCGGCGGCGTGCGTTTTCCTGCGCCCGCTTCACCTGCCAAGCCGGGAACAGCGCAATGGCAACGAACACGACGCCGCCACCGAGCATATCCGAAAAGGCGAACGCCCCGCCAACGGAGTAGTGAATGGCGGTCAGCGCGATCAGCGCGCCGAGAGCCACCGAGATCGCGGTCCTGATATTCTCCGCGCCGGCGATCACCCGTACCCCGAGGGCAAGTGCAACGACCGCCGGTGACCGGGGCCCGCCCGATGCGGCCGCGAGCAACGTGACCGGGGCGAGCGCCATCGCGAGATACTGGTTCGTGAAGTCCCGCTGAGGCGGGTCCAGGCGCTGGCTAATCAGCAGCCAGGCATACGTCACTGCCCCCACCGAAGCAGTTGCGCCGGCACCGGACGCCCACACAGGCGCCGTCGCTCCCCACGCCAGCGCAAACATGCCCGCCAGAGCGAGGACCCACGCGGCGACCGCGGTCACATTGACCCAGATCCGCGTTTTGACCACGAGTGAGATGTCGGGGAGGACGGTCGGCTACGGGATCGACGCGTGAGTGATTCTGGATGCCGCGACAGCGGCACCGAATCCGTTGTCGATGTTGACGACCGTTATCCCGGAGGCGCAACTGTTTAGCGCGGCGAGCAATGACGCTACGCCGCCGAAGCTCGCGCCATACCCAACGCTCGTGGGAACCGCGATCACTGGCGCGGCTACCAGCCCTCCGACGACCGACGGGAGGGCGCCGTCCATCCCCGCCACGACGATCACCACCGTCGCGCGATTGAGGGTCTCGGCACCCGCCAGCACGCGATGGATGCCGGCGACGCCGACGTCCGTGAGCCGCTCGACTTCGTTGCCCATCGCGCGAGCCGTCATTGCGGCTTCCTCCGCAACGGGCAGGTCGCTCGTGCCGGCGGTCACGATGAGGATCTTACCGCGACCTGGGGGTGGCGCCTCAGCGGGCGGCAGGAGGGCGCATCGGCCGAGGAGATTCACGTCCAGTGGCGGGAACACCTCACGGAGGGCGGTGAGGGCCTCCTCGGTCGCTCGCGTTATGAGGAACCCATCGCCATGCGCGGCGATCCGCTCCGCGATTCCGATGATCTGTTCCGTCGTCTTCCCTAGCCCGAGGATGACCTCGGGATAGCCCTGCCGCAGTGCACGATGATGGTCGATCGTCGCGAACGGCAGCACTTCGATCGGATCGCGCGCGAGCCGGTCGAGGGCAGCATCGACGCTGACCGTGCCGTCGGCGACCTGTCGAAGCAGCGCCAACACACGGTCGCGGATCACGCAGCGGCCGTCTCCAGCTCCGTGTCGTCGTCGCGCGCCGGCGCGCTGTCGAACACGCCGGCGTCATACGCGCGCAGGTAGTCGGCGAAGATCTCTTCGACTTCGGAGAAGCTATTCACGGCGTGCAGCCGTCGTCGGAGGTCGGCCGAATTCGGGAGCCCCTTCACATACCAGCCGAGGTGCTTCCGGAACTCGATCGCTGCCCCTTCGGGATCGGCCTCGTACGCCTGCACCATCGCGGCGTGATCGAGCGCCACAGCGAACCGCTCGGCGACCGACGGAGTACGCGGCATCTCGGTGCCATCGAGCAGGGCGCGCGTCTGCGCAAAGATCCACGGCTGGCCGAACGATCCGCGCGCGATCATGATCCCGGCGCAGCCCGTGTGCTCACGCATGCGCAACGCATCGGCCGGTGTCTTGATGTCACCGTTGCCGATCACGGGAATGTCGAGCGCTTGCACGACGGCCGAGATCTCGTCCCAGCGAGCGGCGCCCGTGTACATCTGTGTTCGCGTTCGCGGATGCAGCGTCAACGCCCGCGCGCCAGCGTCCTGGCAGTGTAGCCCGATCGTGACCGGGTCGCGCATCTCCTCGTTCCATCCGCTTCGGATCTTCACGGTCACCGGCAGTGACGTTCCCCGACTCACAGCGCGGATGACGTTCTGCACGAGGCCGAGATCCTTCAGGCACCCCGATCCGCCGTTGCGCTTGACGACTTTCTTTACGGGGCAGCCGAAGTTGATGTCGATGAACTCGGGCTGAAAGACGTCGGTGACGAGTCGGGCCGCCTCCCCCATTGCCTCGGGGTCCGCGCCGAAGATCTGCACGCCGATTGTCCGCTCGTCGGGGCCGAAGCGGAGCTTGCTCCAGGTCGCCTCGTTCTCGCGGCGGATGCCCTCGGCCGAAAGAAATTCGGTCACGACGACGTCGGCCCCGTGCTTACGGCACAGGCGCCGGAACGGCGATTCGGACACGCCCGCCATGGGGGCGAGGATGACCGGAATCTCGTGCGCGACCGGGTACGGGAAACGCATATGGGCAACCTAACCGGGCCCGAGAAGTCGTGCAACGTGAAGATTTGACACGACTTGCCATGCTGGATAACTTCGGTCCGCTGCGGGGCGCCGGATGGGCGCCCTTGTTTTCTCCGACGATTGGGGACGCGATGGAACTGCGCGAGTTCTTCTCGGAAGACGCGGTCAAGCTCGAGCTCGAAGGCACCACAAAGGACGAGATTCTGAAAGAGATGATCAGCCTTCTCGGGCTCGACGAGAAGTCCGAGGGGATGTTGTTCAAGATGCTGAAGCGCCGAGAGAATTTGGGATCCACCGGGATTGGACGCGCGATCGCCATCCCACACTGCCGGTCGCTGGTCGTCAACAAGCTCCGGGTGGCATTCGGCCGGAAGTCCGACGGGGTCGACTTCAAGGCAATCGACGAGAAGCCGGTGAAATTCTTCTTCCTGATCGTCGCCCCACCCCTCGAGGTATCGAATCAGTACCTGCCGGTGCTTGGCAAGATCGCTCAGTTCAGCAAGGAGCCAGACGTCCCGGAGCGCCTCCTCGCCCTTAAGGAGCCGGCCGAGTTCATGCGGCTGCTCGAGGAAAAAGGGGTGTAAGACTCGGTTCCCGTTCTTCTATTCCCACTCAATCGTGGCCGGGGGCTTGGAGCTGACGTCGTAGACTACTCGATTGACGCCCCGCACTTCGTTGATGATCCGGCTCGAGATCCGCCCGAGCACGTCGTGCGGAAACGGGAACCAGTCCGCCGTCATGCCGTCGGTGCTCGTAACAGCTCGTAGGGCGACGACATTCTCGTACGTGCGATAGTCACCCATGACCCCGACCGACCGAACCGGCAGGAGTACCGCAAACGCCTGCCAGATGTCGTCGTAGAGTCCTGCCGAACGGATCTCTTCCAGGTAGATCGCGTCGGCGCGACGAAGCACGTCGAGCTTCTCGCGGCTCACATCACTGAGCACGCGGATGGCCAGCCCGGGCCCCGGGAACGGGTGACGGCCGACGATCTCCTCCGGGAGACCGAGCTCTCGGCCGACGTTGCGGACCTCGTCCTTGAACAGTTCTCGAAGCGGCTCGATGAGCTTGAACTTCATATCCGGTTTGAGGCCGCCGACGTTGTGATGCGTCTTGATCGTCACCGACGGCCCGCCACGCGGTGAGACGCTTTCGATCACGTCAGGATAGAGCGTCCCCTGCACGAGAAAGCCGACGCCCTCACCCACGCCTTCCGACGCTTCTTCGAACACGTCGATGAACGTGTGTCCGATGATCGTGCGCTTCTTCTCCGGATCCTCGACGCCGGCGAGCGCGTTGAGGAATCGGTCCTCGGCGCGGACGGTCACGAGGTCGATGCCGAGGTTCGCGCGAAATGTGCGTTCGACCTGTTCTCGCTCGTGCAGCCGAAGCAGTCCCGTGTCCACGAAGATGCACGTCAGCTGATCGCCGATCGCGCGGTGGACGAGCGCGGCCGCCACCGCCGAGTCGACACCGCCCGAGAGGCCGCAGATCACGCGCGCGTGTCCAACGCGCTCGCGGATGCGGGCCGCTTCCTCGTCGATGAACGTGCCGGGCGTCCACGACGCGTGCGCGCCGCACACGTTGAAGAGGAAGTTCGAGATGACGTCGGCGCCTCGCGCCGTGTGTGCCACCTCAGGATGGAACTGCACGCCGTAGATCGGCTTCGATTCGTGCTGAATCGCGGCGATCGGTACCGTGCCACTGCTCGCCGTCACGCGAAAGCCGTGCGGCGCTGCGTCCACGTGGTCGCCGTGGCTCATCCACACCGGTGTTCGCTCGCCGCGATCGAATCCGGTGAACAACCCGGTCGGTTCGTCGACGATGAGATCGGCTCGGCCGTACTCGCGCTTCCCGGCCCCCACGACCTCACCACCCTGAAGGTGCGAGATGAGGTGCATGCCGTAGCAGATGCCTAACACGGGCGCAACGTCGAACAGCGCGGGATCGGCGGTCGGGACATCATCGTCGTACACCGAGCTCGGGCCACCGCTGAGAATGATGCCGGTCGGCTTCCACTCCCTGACCCACTCGATCGTACGCGTCGGTGGATGGATCTCGGAGTACACCCGCGCCTCGCGAACTCGGCGCGCAATCAGCTGCGTAAACTGTGAGCCGCAATCGATGATGAGGATACGGCTCGAGCTCTTCACACCTTCCATGCGGGCTCCGTCAACGAAATGAGCTCGACCGCCTTGGCGTCGAGGTCGAGAATGGCGGCGGATGGGACGCCGTTCAACCAACCACAGGCCTCCCCGGGATTCACGACCAGCGCGCCGCCTTCCGTCTCGCGCGATTCCTGGCGGTGGGTGAACCCGTGCACGATGATCTCGTGCGACTCGAGTGATCGCTCCGCGACTTCGCCGAGCTCGTGGACCAGCAGGATGCGACGACCACCCACCTCGATGCTGTGCGGCGACTCGTACAGCTCGAGCCCCAAGCCCTTTGCGGCGATCGCGCGAAGGCCTTCGCGGTCGCCGTCGTTGCGACCGAACACCCCGGCAAACGGGATGTTGAAGTCGAGGAACGGCACCAACGAGAACGGAGAGCAATAGTCCCCGGCGTGCAGCACCATCCCCGCGCCGCGCTCCAGGATCCGCTCCAGGAGCTCGCGGATGGCGGGAACGCGGTCATGGGAGTCGGCCATCAATCCGATGAGCATCAGTCCGCCCTCCACTCCGGCTCGACGACTTCCTGCGAAACCAGCTGCTCGTAGCTCTCGCGCTCAGTGACGACGGCAAACCGGTCCCCATCGACGAGAACTTCCGCGGGCTTGCCTCGCGTGTTGTAGTTGGAGGCCATCACGTATCCGTACGCGCCGGCGGAATGGATGACGATCAGGTCACCGGGACTCAGCTCCTCGAGCTCGCGGTCGAGCGCGAGAAAGTCGCCGCTCTCGCAGACCGGCCCGACGACGTCCACTCGCGCGCGTCCCGCAACCGCGTCGACGGACTCGATGCGGTGGTATGCGTTGTAGTGCGACGGCCGAAGCAAGTCCGTCATGCCGGCATCCACGACGACGAGATCCTTGCCGCCGCTGCGCTTTCGGTAGAGCACTCGGCTGATCAACACGCCGGCGTTTCCGACCATGAAGCGCCCCGGCTCGACGATGAGCTGCAACCCGGTCGACCGAACCGCGGGTACCACGATCTCCGCGAACCGCTCGAGGTCCGTGGGCTCCTCGGCATCATAGGTGACGGCGAGCCCGCCGCCAATGTCGAGGTACCGAAGGTCGCGCGCCCCATCGGCGCGAAGCTCGCCGAGCAGTTGCAGGACGCGGTCGATGCCGTCCCGATAGGCGTCCAGACGCGACAGCTGCGAGCCGATGTGCATGTCGAGACCACGAAGCACGATGTTCGGCAGCGACCGCGCGAGGCCGGCAACCTCGCGGACCTCGTCGTACGGGATGCCGAACTTGTGCCCCTTCTCCCCTGTTCGAATGTACTTGTGAGGCGTCTCGACCGTGATCTCCGGGTTCACGCGAAGGGCGACGGGCGCGACGACATCACGTTCGCGCGCGAGCCGATCCACGAGGCGCAGCTCCGCGTCCGATTCGACGTTCAGCAGCAGCACCCGTGACTCGATGCCTTCGGCGATCTCGCGCTCGGTCTTACCGACACCGCCGAAGATGATGTCGGACGACGCAAACCCGGCGCGCTGCGCGCGATACAGCTCGCCGCCGGAAACGACGTCGGCGCCGGCGCCGAGGGACTGCAACAGCCGCAACAGCGCGCCGCACGAGTTCGCCTTGAGGCTGTAATGGATTCGAAACGCCACCGGGGCGAGGACGGCCGCGAGGCGTGCGTACTGATCGCGCACCGCGGTCGCACTATACACATACGACGGCGTGCCGGCCGCCGCCGCGATCGTGGACAGCGGTACTCCCTCGCAGGAGAGTACGCCGTCCACGCGCGCGAAGGGACGCGTCAGTACGCTTTCGCCCACAATGCCTCGGTGGTCGCAGTCGATCCGCACTTCAAGCAGGTCGTTGGCGCCTCGGCCGACCGGAACTCCTCGTCCGGTAGCACGCGGATGGTCGCCTTGGTTTCTTCCTTGATCTGCGCCTCACACTCGGCGGACCCGCACCACCCGGCGTAGACGAACGCACCCTCGCCGTCCATGACCTCGCGAAAGCGGTCATAGGTGATGCTACCGCGAATGCTGTTCGCTTCGCGCCGATCGCGCGCGGCGGTGAGCATGTCGCTCTGAATTCGCTCGAGCAGCTCCTCGACCTCTTCGCCGAGGACATCCAGCGATACCGACTTCTTCTCCTTCGTGTCGCGGCGGACGAGCACCGCCTGCTGCTTGTCGAGGTCGCGAGGACCGAGCTCCATGCGCAGCGGAACGCCACGCAACTCCCAATCGTAGTACTTGGCGCCAGGTTTCAGTCCCTCGCGGCGGTCGACGTGCACGCGAAGCGCGTTAGGTTCGCGCCGCTTCCACTCTCCCAGATTACGCTCGATCCGGTCCGTCGCCTCGAGCACCTTCGCGCGTTCCTCGTCGGAACGGTAGATGGGCACGATCACCAGCTCCGTGGGAGCCAGCAGCGGAGGGATGCGAAGGCCGTTGTCATCCCCGTGCGTCATGACCAGGCCACCAATCATGCGCGTCGACACACCCCAGCTGGTGTTCCAGGCGAACTCCTGAGTGCCCGACTCCGACTGGAAGGTCAGCTCGAACGCTTTCGCGAAATTCTGGCCGAGGTTGTGCGACGTTCCCGCCTGAAGCGCCTTGTTGTCCTGCATCATGCCCTCGCAGGAGTACGTCCGCAGCGCGCCCGCGAACCGTTCGGCGTCGGTCTTCTGCCCCGTGACGACGGGCATGGCCATCCACCCTTCCATGAAGTCGCGATACACGCCGAGCATCCGGCGTGCTTCCTCCTCGGCCTCGTCATGGGTGGCGTGCGCCGTGTGCCCCTCCTGCCAGAGGAACTCCAATGTTCGGAGGAACAGCCGGGTGCGCATCTCCCACCGCACCACGTTGGCCCATTGGTTCATGAGAATGGGCAGGTCGCGGTAGCTCTGGACCCACTTGGCGAACATGTGATAGATGATCGTCTCCGACGTGGGCCGGACGACGAGCGGCTCCTCGAGCTTCTTCCCGCCCCCGTGCGTCACCACGGCGGCTTCAGGTGCGAACCCCTCGACGTGTTCGGCTTCCTTGTGCAGGAAGCTCTCGGGAATGAACAGCGGGAAGTACGCGTTCTTGTGACCCGTCGCTTTGAACATGTCGTCGAGCGCACGCTGCATCCGCTCCCAGATGCCGTAGCCGGAGGGGCGGATGACCATGCACCCGCGAACGGGCGAGTAGTCGGCGAGCTCCGCGCGGAGCACGACCTCGTTGTACCACGCGCTGAAGTCAGCAGCGCGGGTCGTCAGTTTCTTTTCGTCAGACATTGGCGGTATGGGGACCGTGGTGGATGATGGCGGACACCGAGTGCGTGTCCTACCACGGTCGATCGGAGCTGCCGCTGCTGTGGTCACGCACCTGGGCGATGAGCTCGTCCAGGGCAATCGTCCGTTGTGTTCCGTCTGCGAGCGTCTTCACCTCGACGTGGCCCGCCGTGTCGAGATCGGGACCCACCAGCACGACCTGCTTCGCGCCGATGGTTCCCGCGGCCTTGAGCTGCTTGCCTAACGCTTGATCGCGCAGGGCGTACTCCGTCGAGGCGCCAGCGCGCCGAAGGGCCGTTGCGACGCGCGCCGCCTGCAGGCGCTGTCCCTGGGAGACGGGTGCCACCCAGAAATCGACACCCGGCATGCGCGCCGGCATGAGTGACCGCGCCCGAAGGAGTTCCCCGAGCACCACGTCTCCCATGCCGAAGCCGAGCGCAGGCATGTCGACACCGCCGAGGGCCTGCAGGAGGTTGTCGTACCGCCCACCGCCGCAGATCGCCCGGAACTCTCCGGTCGCGTCAAAGAGCTCGAACACGATGCCGGTGTAGTACGCGAGCCCGCGCACGATCCGGAGGTCGAGGTCGACATACTCGCGCACGCCGAGTGCATCGAGCAATGCGAAGTACTGTTCGAACCGCGCGACATGTTCGCCCACCCGCTCGTCGTTCGGGAAGCGCGCGCGCAGCGCACCCAGCGACTGCGTCTGCGTGATGAGGTCGAGAACGGTCGACGCGACCTCCGCCGACATCCCGGCCTCGACGAGTCGCTCCTGCGACTGCGATGCGGGGGTTCGCTCGATCTTGTCGATCACGGCGTACGCCGCCGGCAATTGCGCGTCGACGACACCCGCCGCACCGAGCAAGGCGTTCAGCAACCGCCGGTCCGAGACCCGCGCACGCACGGCCTCCGGCCCCAGTCCGAGCGCGCGCATGATCTCGATTGCGACCGCGAGAAGCTCGGCGTCTGCCGACACATCCGACTCGCCGAAGATGTCGACGTTCAGCTGAAAATGCTCGCGCAGCCGCCCTTTTTGTTGGCGCTCGTAGCGAAACAACTGCGGTACCGAGAACCACCGAACGGGCTTACGGAGCGCATTCGCGCGCGACGCGACCATTCGGGCGACCGTCGGCGTCATTTCGGGCCGTAGCGCGACCTGACGTCCGCCCTTGTCCTCGAAGTTGTAGAGCTGCCCGACGATCTCGTCCCCGCTCTTTTTCGTATAGAGCTCCAGCGGCTCCAATGGGGGACCGTCGTACTCCGCGAACGCGAACCGGCGCGCGACATCACGCCACGCGCCGAAAATGTGCGATCGTTCGGCGAGTTCGGCGGGGTAGAAATCGCGAAATCCGGGCAGCGCTCCTGTGGACATCCGCGAAATCTATCCGGCCACGGGATCGACGTTCAAGCGCGCCATCGCGTCGCCGACCGTGTGGAACGACCCGGTCACGACGACGGTCTGCGCTTCCTGGCTCGCACGGTCGAGTGCGCGATCGAAGTTGGGCTCCGACACCGCGGCCCACCCATGATCCTTGGCGAAGGCGACTGCGCTCTCACGATTCCACGCTCGGCTCGCGGGAGCCGTGGGAGCGTCGGTGAGGACGAACAGGTCGACGACCCCAGCAAGCGCCTGCATGACGCCGCGCCAATCCTTGTCGGCGAGGACACAGAGCACGACCGCGATCGGACGCGGCGGGAGAACGTCGCGGAGCGTCGCCGCGAACACGCTCGCACCGTCAGGGTTGTGCGCGACGTCGAACACATAGCGACCGACTCGCTGGAACCGACCGGGAAGACGAACCTGCGGGAGCGAGCTTCTCGCCTCGGAGAGCGTGATCGAGAAACCCGGCACGGAGTCGAGCATGAGCAACGCAACCGAGGCGTTTGTCGCCTGATGCGCCCCGATCAGTCCCGTTCGCACCTCACTGCGATTAGCGCCGAGACGGAGCGTGAACGTCGTCCCGTCGGACGTCACGCGAACATCGGCCGGCGCGCAGTCCGACGTCACGTCGCGCACGGGCAGGGCCCCGCGATCTGAAGCGAGGTTGGCGAGCAATTGACGGATTGACGGGTCCTGCTCACCAATGACGGCCGGCACGCCGGCCTTGAAGATCCCTGCCTTCTCACCGGCTATGGCCTCGCGCGTTTCGCCGAGAAACTCGACGTGATCGATTCCGATCGAGGTCACGCCCGCCACGACCGGGATCACGACGTTCGTCGAGTCGAGCCGGCCGCCCAGCCCCGTCTCGATGATCGCCGCGTCCACGCCCTCGCGCGCGAACAGGTCGAACGCCATCGCGGTCGTCGCCTCGAAGAACGTGGCGCCGATGCGCTCCACAGTCGGTGTCCAACGGTCGATGAAGTCCACAACGAAGTCTTCGCGTACACGGACGCCGTCGATCAGGAACCGCTCTCGGAAATCGACGAGGTGCGGCGACGTGTACTTACCGACGCGCAACCCCTTCGCCCGAAGCAACGTCTCGAGGGTGGCGCAGACGCTGCCCTTCCCGTTCGTTCCCGCGACGTGAAAACACCGGAGACGGTGATGCGGATCGCCGAGCTCGTTCAGGAACGCAGCAGTCCGCTCCAACCCGAGCTTCGACTTGCCCGTCGTCCGCGCGAAGAGATAGTCCAGCGCCGCGCGGTAGTCCCCTCGGGGCGCGGGGGACGTGCCGCTCAGGGTGACGCCCACCCCGTCGCTGCTGGCTTGCCGCTCATGTGCCGCAGCAGTTGGCCAACAGTCTGTTTCAACTCCCGTCGATGGACGACGCAATCGAGCATCCCGTGATCGAGCAGGAATTCCGCTGTCTGAAACCCTTCAGGCAGATCCTGCCCCAGCGTCTGCTTGATGACCCGAGGTCCTGCAAAGCCGATCACAGCGCCGGGTTCGGCGAGAATGGCATCGCCCAGCATCGCGTAGCTCGCGCTCACGCCGCCGGTGGTCGGGTTGGTAAGGATCGAGATGAACGGGATCCGTCGCTCTGAGAGCTGCGATAGCATCGCCGACGCCTTCGCCATCTGCATGAGCGACAGTACACCCTCCTGCATGCGCGCGCCGCCCGACGCGGAGACAATGACCAGCGGATACTTCCGCTCCAGGGAACGTTGGCCCAGACGCGCGATCTTCTCACCGACCACCGAGCCCATCGAGCCGCCCATGAAGCTGAAGTCCATGACACCGACGTTGAGCGGCGCCCCTGCCAGCGTGCCGGTGGCGGTCATGATGGCGTCCGCCTCGCCGGCGGTCGCCCGAGCCTTCTTCAGCCGCTGCTGGTACTCCGGAAATCCGAGCGGGTCCGTGGACTTGAGGTCGGCTTCAGTCTCTTCGGCGGAGCCCTCATCGAGCAGAATGGCGACGTAGTCACCGGCCCGAATGCGCCGGTGGTAGTCGCATTGCGGGCAGACATTCAGGTTGCGAACGAATTTCTCGCGAATGTCAGTATGCCCGCACGCCTCGCATTTCTCCCACGCATCCGCCGGAATCTCAAGCTTTTCCGTGCGCGGGGCGCGAGACTTTTTCTCCTTTTTCCACCATGCCATCAGGGAAATGTGACGGCTACGGTCGAGGTCCGGAAGCCCGCCGAGGGGCGATTCGCCTCGATTCCGCTATCAGACCGCTAGCGAATCAGCGCGGCCACGCCCTTCGGTGGAGATGCGCACAAGGACCCCGATCGCGAGCCAGCTCGCGAGCATGAACGACCCGCCATAGCTGAAGAACGGCAGCGGAATGCCCGTGATCGGCATCAGGTTCAGGGTCATTCCGATGTTCACGAGCACGTGGACGAACCAGCTCGCGCCGAGGCCAAAGGCCACGAGACTTCCAAACGAGTCATTCGCACGCTCGGCCACCCGGACCACCCGCAGGAAGAGCGCGAGAAAGAGCGCGAGGGCGAGTGAGACGCCGATGAATCCGAGCTCTTCGCCGACCACGGAAAAGATGAAGTCCGTATGCTGTGCTGGCAGGAACGCGAGACGCTTCTGTGTGCCGAGCGTATAGCCCTTTCCGAACCAGCCCCCCGACCCGATCGCCACTTGCGACTGGAGGACGTGATAGCCGGACGCTCGCGGGTCTGCTGATGGATCGAGGAAGACCAGAAGCCGCCGCTGCTGGTAGGGCGCGAGCCGCTCCCACAACAGCGGCGCGATGACGCCCATCGCGACGTTCGCGAGGACCAGGACTACCCCTTCGACGATGTACGGTCGGTAGTACAGGACGAGCGCGATGAGAATGAGGAACCACGCCCCCCACAGCCCGGTGCTGAACGCGAGGATCAGACTCACGGCCGGGCTCGCGATGAGCGCCAGCAGCTTCCACGATACACCCGACCAGTAGAGCAGCGCGAAAAAGATCCCAATGAAGACGATCCCCGTGCCAAGATCGGGCTGCGCCATGATGAGGAGCCACGGCAGCCCAACGACAGCCGCCGGCTTCCACAGCTCGAGGAGCGACTTCGGAGGCTCTTTGCGCGACGCCAGTACGCGAGCCAGCATGAGCACCACGGTGAGCTTCGCCAACTCCGCGGGTTGTCCGAGGCGAACCCCACCGATGGTGAGCCAACCCTTCATGCTTGCCGCGGTGCCGGCGCCCGAGCCGAAGATCCACGTGACGATGAGCAGCGCGATGCCGATCCAGTAGAGCGGCACCGTCATCCAGTCGACGAGACGCACCGACGCCTTGAAGATCAAATACGCGACGCCGAGCGAGAGTACGAACCACGCGAGCTGGCGCTTCCAGGCACCCTCGATGTACGACACCGGGAAGTCCGTCTGGCCGGCGGAGTACACCACGGCGATGCCGTAGGCCGACAGCAGCAGCGCGAGGATGACGAGCGGGTAGTCGCTCGCCGACTTGTGATTCAATCGCCCTCCAGCTGCGCGCCCTGAATCGCGGGTCGTTTGAAATAGTGCTCGATCATCTTCGAGGCAATCCGTGCGGCATCGGAACCGTGGAGCGGCACGAGCTCGAGCATGACCGCAATGACGATCTTCGGATCATCGGCCGGGGCATATCCCGTAAACCACGCGTGGTTCATCTCGATGCCGTTCCGGTAGACTCCGGTCTGTGCGGTTCCGGTCTTCCCTGCAATGACGACACCCTGCACCTGGGCGCCCGCCGCGGTTCCGCGCGACGATACGACGCCGGCCATCGCCCGCTGCAAGCCGATCATCTGGTCGGGTGACAAACGAATGACCTTCGTGCGTTCCGTCTGTCGACGCACGATCTCCGGCCGGACGATCGAGCCGTCGGTCGCGAGGGCCGTATAGAACCGCGCCATGTTCGCAACCGTCTGCGAGTTCTCCCCCTGCCCGATGGCAAGACTGAGCAGCACGCCGTTGCTCCAGCCACCCGGGCCATACCGCTTGTCGAAGTACTCCTCGGCGTAAGGCCAGATCGGCTGCTTCTCGTTAGGTAGGTCGATGCCGCTCTTCTCGCGCATACGGAGCGATACGCCACCCGCCAGCATGCGCGAGATGCCGAGGCGAAGCCCGAGCTGATAGAAGAAGACGTCACACGACTTCTCGATGGCCTGGCGGAGCGTCACATCGCCATGGCCCTTCTTCTCCCAGCACCGGAAGTATCGATTGCCGTAGTAGTAGCCGCCCGAGCATCCCGTCGGCATCCGGTCATCGAGGCCCACGATGCCGGATTCCATGCCCATGATCGCCGTTGCGAGCTTGAACGTCGAACCCGGTGGGTACAGTCCCTGAATGACTTTGTTGTAGAGTGGTCTGCGCGGGTCGTCGCGAAGCTGCGAGTAGTACTCGGTCGAGACGCCGCCGATGAATCGATTGGGGTCGAAGCTCGGCGCGCTGTGGATGGCGAGCACCTCGCCCGTCTTCGGATCCATGACCATCACGCCGCCCTGGAGCGTGTCGCCGAACAGCGACGCCGCGAAGCGCTGCAGGTCGAGATCGATGTTGGTGTACAGCGGGTCAGGAGACTCCGGCGAGATGTCGCCTCGTCCGCCGGCCTCGCCGACGACACGACCGCGCGCGTCGACCTCGACGAAGTGCGTCCCTTCCTTGCCACGCAGTTGCGACTCGTACTGCCGTTCGAGTCCGGCCTTGCCGATCTCCTGCCCTGACTTGTAGCCGGCGTACTGGCGTTGGTTGAGCTCGGACTCGGTGATTTCACCGGTATACCCGACGAACGTCGCGACGACATCCTTGTCCGGGTAATAGCGCTTCGGCGCAGCCTGGATGATCAGGCCCGGATAGTCGACGCGGTGCTCCTCGAGCACCGAGACGACGTCGAAGCTCGCATCGGCGAGCACCACGGTCGGGCGATTCGGCGCCTGCCGGAATCGGCGGACGGCGGCCTCGATCTGCTCCGGCGTTAGGTTGATGACGCCGGCCAGACCGCGAAGCGCGACGCGCAGCGAGTCCGACGTCTTGGCGAGAATGGAAACGGAGTAGCCGGGAAGGTTTTCCGCGATGATGGCGCCGTTCCGGTCGTAGATGATCGCGCGCGGAGCGGGCAACGGAACTTCGCGCAGCCGGTTGGTCTCCGACTGCAGCGTGTACTCCGCGTGCTGGAGGACCTGCGTCCGGAAGAACGCCGACCCGAGGAACACGAACGCGCCCCCGAGGATGAACGTCGCGGCGCGGGCGCGGCGAGCGACGTCGTTCGGATGGAAGCTCATGCGGCCTGCGGCTCCAGAACCGGTCGCAACATCAGAAGCAGGATGATACCCGCCACGGCCGTGATGGCTGCCGAGAGCGGCGACCAAAGAAGCAGCTGCGTAGCGAGCTCGACACCCTGCATCCGGCGTTCAGTCATGACGTACACGATGTCGAACGCCCACTTTCCGACAAAGAAAAAGAAGCCGTGGAGCACGACGTTGTCGGCGAAGAACACGGCCTTGAGCCACGACGCGGCCGCGCCGATACCTGTCATCGCCAGCGCCCCGGCACCGAATGCGCTCGGCGTCAGCGAGTCGGCGATGAGGCCGGTACAAAATCCGATCAACGCTGCCGCGCCCGGTCGGACTCGAACGGCGGACAGCAACACGGCGATCACGAGAAAGTCGACCGGCGTGCGCCAACCGAGCAGCGGGCGAAGCGTGTAGTGCAACAGCACGAGCACGACGAACGCAAGGATGGCCCGTGCCGTTCTCGTCCAGTTCATGGCCGACGTCCCCGGCCAGCCGTATCTGGCCGAACGGTTCGGGCGCTGTCCGCACGTCTTGGTGCGGGCGGAGCTTCAGCCGCGCCCGGACGCGCGGGAGGCTGCGCCGGCGTGCCTCCCGGCTGCGCTGTGGCGCCTGCGCGGGCCAACGAGTCGGCCACCCGACGAGCCGCAATGGCTTCGGCGGCGCGGAGCGAATCCGCTGCCGCGCGTCGCGCGATCGAATCACCGGCGGCGGCGATTTTCCGCGCCGCGGAGTCGGCACTCGCCGCCGATCGCCAGATCCGTTCGAGTGACTGCCCCTCGATGCGCTTCGGAAGCAGGACGATCACGTTGGACACATCCGGCGGACGCACTGCCGGGCGGATCAGATACGTACGCGCCCACCCTTCGGACGTTTGAAGCTCACCGAGCACGGTCCCGATCGGGATCCCTGCCGGATAGACGCCGCCGAGCCCTGACGTCACGATCTGCGTCCCCGGCTTGAGCGCAGTGCGAAAGGCGACACCACGAAGCTCCAGGAGATAGCGCTCGGGCGGAATGTCCTCACCCGTGCGCGAATCGGAGAGGTGGGGGTACACGATACCATACGCGCTGCGGTCGGCCGACATCGCGCTCGCCGCGAAGTCGCGATGCGTCCAGAGAATTGCGATGCTCTGCGTCGGATCGACCGAGAGGACCATCCCGACGAGCCCCTCCGGCGCGATCACAGGCGTCTTCGCCTCCACCCCCGCATTGGATCCGACCGTCAGCATTCGCTGGTGGTCCTCACCAATCGGGAAGCTCCGAAGCGCTTCGGCCGACACGAACCCCCATTCGAGCTGTCGCGCGAGCCCCAAGAGCGCACGGAGCCGATTGTTCTCGGTCTCCAGGCGGGCCAGCTGCATGTTCCGAAGCGACACACTGTCGAGGCGGCTAGTGGTCGCTTCCCGTGAGAGGAACGCGGATCGCCCTCGCTCCGCTTGCTGTTGCAGTGAGACGAGCGGAGCCACGACCGTCCGT
>Ga0075421_100004051_pt1 | contig 17659 bp, 19 predicted proteins | sample SoiMetdeltSBSDD5_FD_75292 | JGI IMG/M metagenome (GOLD analysis project Ga0075421, IMG submission 75292) | Bulk soil microbial communities from a Populus tree surrounding site in Tennessee, USA - Soil MetaG P. deltoides SBSDD5 | ecosystem: Environmental > Terrestrial > Soil > Tree plantation...
GCCGGCGAGCGCATCGATGAGATGAGCCCGGCCGAGCGCCAGCGCGCCAGGCGGCGTGTGCAGCAGCGCCTCGATGAGAGAGGCTTCGGATACGTCGACCGCGAGCGTGCGCGAGCCCGCCTGCGGCAGCGCGCCGGCGAGCGCATCGATGAGATGAGCCCGGCCGAGCGCCAGCGCGCCAAGCGGCGTGTGCAGCAGCGCCTCGAAGAGAGAGGCTTCGGATATACCGACCGCGAACGCGCGAAGGCGCGCGCGCGGGAGCGTCTCAGAGCCCAGTAGGCGGCAACTCGCTCCCGGCGCAGCACTGCAGTCGCGGCGCTGCGCCGACGCACCGCGGTCAGCGGCGGCAGATGCGGCGGCCGCGATCGTTGCGCCAGCAGCGGCGCTTGCCCGTGAAGATGTTGGGACCGCCCACCTTGTAGCCGATCACACCGCCGACAACGGCCCCTACGGGCCCTGCAATGATGGCGCCGGCGCCGGCGCCGATGCCTACTCCCTCAGCCTTGCCGGCCTCGGCTGCGACCGGCGCCGCCAACAGGGCCGCCGTCAGCACCGCGGCGCAGATCCCGGCCTTCGAAACGTTGTGCATGATGGACTCCTTGCTCCGTTGCCACGATTTCCGCGAGGACTCGAGCAGACGACGCCGGAGCGTGGCGGGCTGGTGGGGCGCCAATGCGGCAGGGCCGCCCGGATTCACCGATTCACTTCTGCGATTCACCTGCCGTACCGGAAAGCCGCCGCCGTCTCGGAACGCCCCGATGCAACCCCGCGTTGACCGCCGTCCCCCTGCGCGCTGCAGGGGTTCACCAGCAGCCAACGAGGAGAATGCCCATGCGAATCTTGCTTGCGGCGACGATGGCCGCTTCCGTGCTCGCCATCGGCGCAAGCATGGAGCCCGCTGCCTCGCTTCCTCTGGGGGGCCAGGCCGACGATCAGGGCGCTGTCCACAAGGTGCAGCAGACGATGCCCGGCCCCGGCAGCGAAGGGGGCAAGATGCGCTCCGAGGAGCGCGGGCAGCGGGGGACGCGCGGGGACGGCCCCCGCTTGGGCCAACCCCGCGGCTACATCGACGGCGGCCGCGAGCTGCGCCGCCCGGAGCGCGAGTTGCGCGGCGACCGCGACCTGCGGCGCGGCGATGGTGGCGAGTGGCGGCGCGGCTACCGCGACGAGTGGCGCGGCGGCCGCGATTGGCGCCGCCGTGGTGGCCCGCGCATCGAGGTGGTCCCGGGCTACGGCTATCGCGGCGAGTGCCGCTGGCTGAGGCGCCGAGCGGTCGAGACCGGCAGCCGCTACTGGTGGCGGCGGTATCGGGACTGCTTGCGCTGAGCCACGCGCCGGCGGGCAATCCCGGGGATGCGGCCGCGCATGCGAAGGCGGCCGCATCCCCGTTTCCCGGTCGGCACCCGTTCGGGCCGGCGCAGGCACGCCGGCGCGGCGCCATTGGGGTTCCCTTGCATTGGACATCGCCGCGGCGTGCACTATGTAGATCGACCGTGCCGACACGTTTTGCCGCCGAGGGCCGTGGATGCAGAGCCGCTGGAGGGACGCCGACGCCGAGCGCGCCGTGGAGGCTTATGGGCAAGCCGGCGTAGGCCGCGACCTGGCGCTGCGCGCCTACACCACCCGCCTCCTGGGCTCCGACCCGCTGCTCGTGCTGCACGGCGGTGGCAACACCTCGGTCAAGACCCGCATGGCGGACCTGCTGGGGGAGATGCACGAGGTCCTGTGCGTCAAGGGCTCGGGCTGGGACATGGGCACCATCGAGCCCGCCGGCCTGCCCGCCGTGAAGCTCGCGCCGCTTCGGAGGCTGCGGCAGCTCGAGACGCTCGCCGACGAGGCGATGGTCAACGTCCAGCGCGTCAATCTCCTGGACGCGCGCGCCCCCAACCCGTCGGTGGAGACGCTGCTGCACGCGTTCCTGCCGCACAAGTTCGTCGACCACACCCATGCGGCGGCGGTGCTGAGCCTCGTCGACCAGCCCAACGGCGAGCAGCTGGTGGCGGAGGTGTGGGACGGTACCATGGGCCTCGTGCCCTACGTGATCCCCGGCTTCGGCCTGGCCAAGCTGGCGGCCGAGGTCTACGAGGGGAAGCCCGACGTGGAGGGCCTGATCCTCGCCAAGCACGGCATCTTCACCTTCGGCGCCGATGCGCGCGAGGCCTACGAGCGCATGATCGCGCACGTGTCGCGCGCCGAGGCGCGCCTCGCCAAGGGCCGGCGCAACGTGTTCGCGTCGGCCGGGTCGATCGGGGTCAGACCCCTCGCCTCCAAGTCGGAGTCGAGTCTCCAGCGTACAGGCGGGGGGTCTGACCCCGTCGCTGCGGCGGGGGAGGTGGCGCCGATCCTGCGGGGGGCCGTGGCCGTGAGGCCGGCCGAGGCGGGCGGCGAGCCCAGGCGTTTCATCCTCCACTTCCGCACCAGTGCGGACATCCGCAACTACGTCGATGGCGCCGACCTCGCCGACTATGCTCAGCGCGGCGTCGTGACACCGGATCACATCATCCGGACCAAGAACTTCCCGGCGATTGTGCCGGCTCCCGTGGCCGGCAGGCTCGACACCTTCGCCAAGGCTGTCCGCGAGGCGGTGGCGGCCTACGTCGCGCGCTACGACGCCATGTTCGAGCGCCAGAACGCACGCGTCGGCGGGGTGAAGGCCAAGCTCGACCCCAACCCGCGCGTGGTGCTGGTCCCCGGCGTCGGCCTCTATGGCATCGGCGCCACCGCCAGGGATGCCGCGATTGCCGCGGGCCTCGCCGAGAACACCGTCCGCGTCGTCACGGATGCCGAGGCCATCGGCCGCTACGAGCCCCTGGACGAGGCCGATCTGTTCGACGTGGAGTACTGGAGCCTGGAGCAGGCCAAGCTCGAGGGCGCCGTGGCCAAACCGTTCACCGGCCAGGTCGCCGTGGTGACCGGCGCCGGCGGCGGCATCGGCCTCGCCACCGCCAAGGCGTTCGCGGCCGAGGGCGCAGCCATTGCAGTGCTGGACCGCGATTACAAAGCCGCCGTGGCAGCGGCCAAAGAGGTGACGGGCTTCGCTGTCTCCTGCGACGTCACCGACCACGTACAGGTATCGGGCGCGTTCGCGGCAGTCGCAGAGAAGTTCGGCGGCGTCGACATCGTCGTCTCCAATGCCGGCGCCGCCTGGCAGGGCAAGATCGGCGAGGTGCCGGACGAGATCCTGCGCGAGAGCTTCGAGCTCAACTTCTTCGCCCACCAGGCGGTGGCGAAGGCGGCCGTGGCCATCATGCTGAGGCAGGGCACCGGCGGGGTGCTGCTGTTCAACGTCTCCAAGCAGGCGGTGAACCCGGGGCCTGACTTCGGTCCCTACGGCCTGCCCAAGGCGGCCACGCTGGCGCTGATGCGCCAGTATGCCGTCGACTACGGGGCGGCCGGCATCCGCTCCAACGGCGTCAATGCCGACCGCATCCGCACCGGGCTGCTCACCGGCGAGATGGTGGCCGAGCGCGCCAAGGCGCGCGGGGTGAGCGAGGCGGAGTATATGGGCGGCAACCTTCTGAGGCGGGAGGTGACCGCGGCCGACGTGGCCCAGGCCTTCGTGGCGCTGGCCAAGGCCCGCTCCACCACGGGCCACATCGAGACGGTGGACGGCGGCAACATCGCCGCGGCGCTGCGGTAGCGCACCCGTCATCCCGGAAGCCGAGCCGCAGGCGAGGCTATCCGGGACCTCGTGAGACGAGTCGGAGCCTGCCTCCCGAGGTCCCGGCTCGGAGCGCGGCTCGCCTTCGGCTCGCAGCGCTCCGGCCGGGATGACGGGTGATGGCCGCGACGAAAAGGCCGTGGGAATTACCAAAAAGCAACTCACCGAATCGGGCACGGCCGGGGTATTCTGCAACTCCATGGCGCGGTACATCTTCATCACCGGCGGCGTGGTCTCCTCTCTCGGCAAGGGTCTCGCTTCCGCCGCTCTCGGGGCGCTTCTGCAGGCGCGCGGCTATAGGGTCCGCCTCAAGAAGCTCGATCCCTATCTCAACGTCGATCCCGGCACCATGAGCCCCTACCAGCACGGGGAGGTGTTCGTGACCGACGACGGGGCCGAGACCGATCTCGATCTCGGCCATTACGAGCGCTTCACCGGCGTGCCGGCGAAGCGGACTGACAACATCACCACCGGGCGCATCTACCAGGAGATCCTGTGCCGTGAGCGGCGCGGCGATTTCCTCGGCGGCACCGTGCAGGTGATCCCGCACGTCACCGATGCCATCAAGGAGTTCGTCCTGTCGGGCAACGAGGGGCTCGACTTCGTGCTGGTCGAGATCGGCGGCACCGTGGGCGACATCGAGGGACTGCCGTTCTTCGAGGCCATCCGCCAGCTCGGCAACGAGCTGCCGCGCCGGGACGCGGTGTTCATCCACCTGACGCTGGTGCCCTTCATCCCGAGCGCCGGCGAGCTCAAGACCAAGCCGACCCAGCACTCGGTGAAGGAGCTGCGCGGCATCGGCATCCAGCCCGGCATTCTGCTGGTGCGCTGCGACCGCCCGGTGCCGGCCTCCGAGCGCCGCAAGATCGCGCTGTTCTGCAACGTGCGGGCCGAGGCCGTGATCCAGGCCCTCGACATGCCGTCCATCTACGACGTGCCGCTCGCCTATCACGCGGAGGGCCTCGACCAGCAGGTGCTGGCGGAGTTCGGCATCGAGGATGCGCCGCCTCCCGACCTGGAGCGGTGGCGCACCATCTCCCATGCCATCGGCAACCCCGAAGGCGAGGTGAAAATCGCCATCGTCGGCAAGTACACCGGGCTCAAGGACGCCTACAAGTCGCTCAACGAGGCCCTGTTCCACGGCGGCATCGCCAACCGCGTGAAGGTGAAGCTGGAGTGGATCGAGAGCGAGGTGTTCGAGGGCGGCGATCCTGCCCCCTACCTCGAGGACGTGCACGGCATTCTCGTGCCCGGCGGTTTCGGCGAGCGCGGCTCGGAGGGCAAGATCCTGGCGGCGCGGTTCGCGCGTCGGCGCAAGGTGCCCTACTTCGGCATCTGCTTCGGCATGCAGATGGCGGTGATCGAGGCCGCGCGCGACCTCGTAGCGATCGCCGAGGCCGGCTCGAGCGAGTTCGGGCCCTGCGCGGACCCGGTGGTGGGCCTGATGACGGAGTGGATGCGCGGCAACGAGCTGGAGACGCGCCGGAAGGGCGGCGACCTGGGCGGCACCATGCGGCTCGGCGCCTATCCCGCGGTGCTGGCCAAGGGCAGCCGGGTCGCCCGCATCTACGGCGCCAAGCAGATCTCCGAGCGCCACCGCCACCGCTACGAGGTCAACACGCGCTACAAGGCGCGGCTCGAGGAGGCGGGCGTGCGCTTCTCGGGGATGTCGCCGGACGGGTTGTTGCCGGAGATCATCGAGCTTGCCGACCATCCCTGGTTCATCGGTGTGCAGTTCCACCCCGAGCTGAAATCGCGCCCCTTCGACCCGCACCCGCTGTTCAAGTCATTCATCGCCGCGGCAGTGGAGCAGAGCCGGCTGGTGTGACGGCGCGCGATCGTCACGCCTCGATCCGGCCTTCGGCCACCCGCACGGCCTGGCCGCCGATGCGCACCCCGGTGAGCTTGCCGTGCCCGACCTCCATGGTGAGGAAGATGTCACTGGGCCGGCCCATCTCGTAGCCCTGCTCGATGGTGCGCCTGTGCACGCCGTCGGGCAGTGCATCGAAGCGGTGCACCACGCCGGCAAAGGCCGCCGCCGCCGAGCCGGTGGCAGGATCCTCGGCGATGCCGAAGTCGGGGGCGAACACGCGCGCGTGGAAGCTCGAGGTGGTGTGCACGGCCTGGCGGCAGTAGAGGAAGGCGCCCGAGAGCCCCTGGCCCTTGAGCGCGGCGTCCCAGTGCACCGAGGCGACGCGCGCGTTGGCGATGGCGTCGAGCGAGGCCACCGGCACGAAGGCGAAGGGCATGCCGGCCGTGTATTTCGTGGGCCGGTGATTCTCGAAGCCGATCTCGGCGGGGATCAGGCCGAGGGCGGCGGCGAGGCGGTCGGCGGGGGGCAGCGCTCCGGCATCGGCGGGCAGCTTCGGCGCGTCGAACTCGGCGTGCGTGGGCACGCCGGGCCGCAGGCGCACGCCGACGCGGACGATGCCGATCTCCTCCTCCAGCACGATCAGCGCGTCGCCGGGCGCAGTGGGCCCGGGCGCACGCAGCTCGGCCAGCAGCGCGCCGGTTCCGACGGTGGGATGGCCGGCGAAGGGAAGCTCGGCCGCCGGCGTGAAGATGCGCACACGCGCGGTGTGCGCGGGATTCTGCGGCTTCAGGACGAAGGTGGTCTCCGACAGGTTGAACTCGCGCGCGATCGCCTGCATGCGGCCCGTATCCAGGCTGTCGGCGTCGAGCACCACGGCGAGCGGATTGCCGCCGAAGCGCCGGCCGGTGAACACGTCGAGGACATGATAGGTGAAGGGCATCGGCGCGCTCGGATGTTGGCGTGGCCTGAGCAGGCGCGCACTGTGCCGGATTTCCTGCCGCGTTCCAAGTGCTGCGCAACCACCCGTCATCCCGCAACCCCGGATCAAGTCCGGGGAGCCGCAGGCGAGGCTATCCGGGACCTCGGCGAACGAGTCGAGCCCTGCTTCCCGAGGTCCCGGTTCGGAGCGCTGCTCGCGTTCCGCTCGCAGCGCTCCGACCGGGATGACGGGTATCAGGAGCGGTCTGACCCAATCGCGCCGCTGTCAGAGCCGCGGGCGGCCGCCCTGCTTCCAGAACACGTAGACGTTGGCCACGACCGCGGTGAGCACGATGGTGCCGAGGATGTCGGGGCGCAGGATGAAGCGATACCAGAGGCTGAAGCCGGACGAATAGCCGCCGCGCGCCATCAGGAACGCGTTGGCGACGACGATGATGAAGAATACCGCGGCGGTGAGGCCGATGATGGTGAGGACATCCATTGCCTTGCGCATTGCTGGCGACATTGTGAGTACCCTTCTTCTAGTTGCCGCTTTCCGGAGCTATGCCGCAGCAAAGTGCCTGTCTGCGGCAGTCCCCGAACGTAGCCTCCGGCGCGGTTTGCGGGCGCAACCTAGACCGATTCGACCCGCCGGGGTTGGCAGTACACTCCCCATCGGGGTGCGCACAGGGTCAGGCCTCTCGCCTCCGGCCTTCGCATCTCAATCGCGATGTCAACGCGAGGGGTCTGACCACGCTCCGCTCGCCGGCGTTCCCTGATGAAAGACCATCTGCCAGCGCCCGTCGATCAGCTTCCAGATCGAGCTGCGCAAGCCGAAGAGGTCCGGCTCGGCGGCACCACTGCGGCGAACGGTTCGATAGGTGGTCAGGACGACCCCGGGCGCCAGCTCCCGCGCCGAGAAGTCCGTCAGCAGGATCTGGACGGCCGGGTCGGGCGCCTCCTGCTGCAGGGCAGCGATGATCTGCCCCTTGTCGTACGTTCGGCCGGACCTTCCGAACTCGACGAAGTCCTGGGACAGCAGACGGCCGACACGATCCGGGGACCTGCGCACCTCGGGTCGCAGCAACTCCTCCTCCAAGGCGCGGAGCAGGCTCGTTTCGGCCGCTTGCGGTTCCATGGCGTCAATACGTCAGCACGGCCTTGATGGCGGCGAGCTCCGCCTTGGGGTCGGCGTAGGCCTCGTAGGACTGGCCGCCGGAGCGGCGGTACCAGTAGCGGGCGTTGGCGGCATCGCCCTCGATCTTGTGCAGCACCGCGTGCACCCAGCAGAAGCCGGGATCGGCCTCGTCCAGCTGCACGATCTCGTGCGCGGCGTTCCACTCGCCGGCGATCGCCAGGTCCACCGCGCGGATCAGGTCCTGCCGGTCCGCCATGTCTCCCATCCTTTCGCCCGCAGCCCGCACGCCGGGCACGCACCGCAGCCGTAGCCCCAGGGGTGGCGCGTGGTGCGGTCCGCCGTATAGCAGGTGTGGGTATGCTCGGCGACGATGTCGACCAGCGCCGATCCGCCGAGCCTGTCGGCCAGCTCCCAGGTGGCGGCCTTGTCGATCCACATCAGCGGCGTCTGGATGGTGAACGCTGCATCCATGCCGAGCGAGATGGCCCGGGCGAGGCTCTGCAGCGTCGCGTTGCGGCAGTCGGGATAGCCCGAGTAGTCGGTCTCGCACATGCCGCCGACGAGCGTGCGGATGCCGCGCCGCCAGGCCAGCGTCGCCGCATAGGTGAAGAACAGGAGGTTGCGGCCGGGCACGAAGGTGTTGGGCAGCCCTGCCGCCGTCGTCTTGAACTCGACCTCGCGGGTCAGCGCCGTGTCGCTGATACGGCCGAGCGTGGCCAGCTCGAGCAGGTGATCCTCCCGGAGACGAGGCCTCCACTGCGCGAAGCGGGCGGCGAGCGCCGCGCGCACGACGGGGCGCTGCGCCAGCTCCACCGCGTGGCGCTGGCCGTAGCCGAAGCCCACGGTCTCGACCCTCTCGAAGCGGTCGAGCGCCCAGGCGAGGCAGACCGTGGAATCCTGGCCTCCGGAGAACAGGACAAGGGCCGAGGCTGCACTGGCGGAGGGTTGGTTCATTGCCTCTCGCGGTCCCGGATAGCTTCGGGCTGTGCCCTCAGCTTCCGGGATGACGGGTCGGTAGATGTCGCCCCCACAATGTGGCGATGGCGCGGACGATGACAAGCGCCACGGCCCCAGGCCAGGCAGGTGCTTCCAGAGGCATCCCGTACGGGCTAAAAGGCCTCGCGACGGCGCCCGGCCCACGAGCCCCATCCAGACGAAGAGGACGACCCCATGACCGCCATCGTCGACATCATCGGCCGCGAGATCCTCGACAGCCGGGGCAACCCCACGGTGGAGGTGGACGTGGTGCTGGAGGACGGCGCGCTCGGGCGTGCGGCGGTGCCGTCGGGCGCCTCCACGGGGACGCACGAGGCGATCGAGCTGAGAGACGGCGACAAGGCGCGCTTCCTTGGCAAGGGCGTGCTGAAGGCGGTGGATGCCGTCAACGGCGAGATCTTCGATGCGCTGTCGGGCATGGAGGCGGAGGACCAGCGCCGCATCGACGACGCGCTCATCAGGCTCGACGGCACGCCCAACAAGGCCCGCCTCGGCGCCAATGCGATCCTCGGCGTGTCGCTGGCGGTCGCCAAGGCGGCGGCCGAGGCGTGCGAGCTGCCGCTCTACCGCTATCTCGGCGGCGTGGGGGCGCATCTCCTGCCCGTGCCGATGATGAACATCGTCAACGGCGGCGCGCACGCCGACAACCCGATCGACATCCAGGAGTTCATGATCCTGCCGGTGGGGGCGGCCTCCTGCGCCGACGCCATCCGGACGGGCTCGGAGGTGTTCCACACCCTGCGCAAGGCGCTCAAGGATGCGGGCCACGCCACCAACGTCGGCGACGAGGGCGGCTTCGCCCCCAATCTCGTGTCGGCCGAGGAGGCGCTCTCCTTCATCGTGAAGGCGATCGAGGCGGCCGGCTACCGGCCCGGCGAGGACATCGTGCTGGCGCTCGATTGCGCCGCCACCGAGTTCTACAGGGACGGCAAATATCGGCTCGAGGGCGAGGGCAAGTCGCTCGACAGCGCCGGCATGGTCTCCTACCTCGCCGGGCTGGTGGGCCGGTTCCCGATCGTCTCCATCGAGGACGGCATGGCCGAGGACGACTGGGAGGGCTGGAAGGCCCTCACGGAGGCCCTCGGGGCCAGATGCCAGCTCGTCGGCGACGACCTGTTCGTCACCAGCACCAGGCGGCTCGAGGAGGGCATCGCCAAGGGCATCGCCAACTCGATCCTGGTCAAGGTCAACCAGATCGGGTCGCTCTCGGAGACGCTCGACTGCGTCGCCATGGCCCAAGCTGCAGCTTATACCGCCGTTATCTCGCACCGCTCGGGCGAGACCGAGGATGCGACCATTGCCGACATTGCCGTGGCAACCAATGCGGGTCAGATTAAGACCGGCTCGCTTTCGCGCTCCGACCGCACGGCCAAGTACAACCAGCTCATCCGCATCGAGGAGGAGCTGGGCGACCAGGCCAGGTATGCGGGCAGGGCCGCGTTGCGGGCGCTGCGGACCTAGCCGCGGCGGCCCGGGCTCTTCGCCCGCCGCCACGTAATCGAAGCGACGGGCCGGCGCGCCCGACAACGGCGGGACGGGGGCTGCCGCATGAAGACATGGAGCGGCTGGCACACGCTCATGGTGCTCGCCGGGGGGATCTGCCTGTTGCTGCTGACGCTCGGCGACGGCGATCTCACCGAACGCAACTGGCGCACCACGGCGAATATCCTGATCCTCCTCTCCTTCGCGGGGGTGTGGATGGCGACCCACCGCGTGCTGCATGGAGATCGCCCCTGGCACCGCTATGTGCAGGCCTGGGTGCGGCGCCCCATGGCGCACTGGAACGACTGGCGCATCACCACCCTGCTCGCGGGCAGTGCGCTGGGCTTCCATCTGCTCGAGATCGTCGACCTGCCGGATCGCGACAAATGGAGCTCGGCGAGCGTCCTGCTGCTTCTCGTCCTGGGCCTGGCGGCCCAAATGATCAACGTCGCCTTCTTCCGCAAGCGCGGCCGCAAGTAGAGGCGACGGCGGAGAGGTGGCTTGGTTTCTAGGCCGGGTCTGCGCCAGCGTCAGCGCACTAGGAGCGCGTGACGTGCGCGGAGACGCATTGCCAACGTCCGTCCCGCAGCTGCCAGTCGTCGGTGTAGCGACCGGCCCCAGGGGTGCCGTCCGCCTTCTGATAGGTCGTACGCGCGTGGATGATCGCGAAGTTGCCGAGCATGCGGATCACGACGTCGTGCTCGCGGATGTTCCTGACCGACGAGCCGCGGCCGATCTGGGCAAGGAAGGCGGCGCGGCCGATCAGCGTGCCGTCGGGGTTGCTGTTGTGGAAATCGGCGGCGAGATTGACGTCGAACCAGGCAACATCGGCCTGGTCGACAGCCCGAATGTAGTTGCGGTTGAGCTCGCTCAGGGTCGCGCGGTGAAGTTCGCTCTCGGACATGCGTGCTATCCCTTCTGCACCACGCCGGCCAGCAGCGAGCCGCGCTTGCGCGCCGGACGTGCCGCGGCGGCGGCCTCCGCGTGGTGGGCCAGGACGGCGTGCACGCTGTCGTTGGGGTGGGGGTGCTGGAACTCGAAGCCCGCCTCCTTCATGAGGCGCTCCGGGGCCACCGGCTGCCGGCCGTATACCACATCGGCGAGCGTGCCGATGTAGCGGCGCAGGAGCATGCGCGGCAGCGGGATGCGCACCCGGCGCGGGGCCGCCTCCTCCAGCAGCGCCTTGAGGTCGCCCGAGCGCAGCGGCTCGGGGGCCACCGCATTGACGGGCCCGGCGACCCGGCGTGCGCGCGCGAGCCAGGCGAGCAGCGTCACCGCGTCCTCCAGGTCGATGGCGGGGATGACCGTGGGGTTGGTGGCATCCGGATGCGGCGCGTTCCAGGTGAGGCCGGCGGCGTGCAGCTGCCGCAAGGGCTCGATGAACCCCCCGGGGGCGATCACCAGGCCGAGGCGCACGATCGTGACGGTGGAGCCGTTGGCGGCAATCTGCTCCGCCGTCTGCTCGGCGGTCCGCAGCGCACGCACGAGCTTGTTCTTCGAGCGCGGCAGGTCGCCGGCAAACTCCGAGACGAGCGGACCCTGGCCGAAGCCGTAGACCGACGCGCTCGACGCCACGATGAAGTGCACGCGATGCCGCCCCAGCGCCTCGGCGAGGCGGGTGGCGGCAATGCGGCGGGACTCGGAGATGCGCCGGCGCCCCTCGCGCGTGGCGGCACCGTAGATCGGCTCGCCCATCAGGTGGACGATGCGCTCCACGCCTTCCAGCGCCTCGGGCAGCAGCGGCTCGGTGCGGGGATGCCACTCGAAGGCGGACAGCCGGCTGCTGTTGAAGGCCTCGAGCACGCGGTGCGGGCGCCGCGTGACGACACGCACATCGGCGCCCTGATCGAGCAGAGACTGCGCGAGCGCGCGCCCGACGAGGCCCGTGGCCCCCGTGATGAGAATCGTCATTGCCCCTGCCGGCGCCCCCGGCGCGTCCGTCGTCCCCCTGCCGCTGGTATCCCCATCCGCTTTTTGCGGCAAGAGCATGACGGGTCGCGGGGCACCTGCGGGGGACAAGGTGATCCTGACGTCGAACCTCGACCTAGACGGCTTCCGGGCCGTGCTCGAGGGCTGGCCGATCGAGCACGAGCGGGGAAGGTCCCGGATAACCTCTGCCCCCGACCTGACGGTCGGGGTCTCGGTTTCCGGGAACGCCCACTTGCGTCCCCGGCCGGAGCGCACGGGCTTGATCGAAGATCAAATCCAGGGCGCGCAGAGCCGGGGTCTTCACCCCTGGTGTTGGAGCGCCGGCTCCCTGAACGAGTGCCCGGACCAGTCTAGCACGCGCGGGGGCTGCCCCCCATTTTGCGTGCCCTACTTCGAGTTCTCCTTCTTCGCTGCGGCCTTGGGTGCCGCCTTGGTTTTGGCGGCAACCGTGGAGGTCTTGGCTTCCGCCTTGGCGGGCGGAGGCGTGCCGCCCGCCAGCACCGTGCGGCACTCGGGCGGGAGCTGCTCGAGGGTGATCGGCCGCTTCTCCGGGCGCGGCACACCCGGCTTCGGCGGCGGCGCCGGCCGCGCGGACGGCTTCACCCGGGCGAGCCACAGCTTCAACTCGGCGCCGCAGCCGTCGTCGCTGCGGACCGGAGGCTGGCGCTCGCAGCTGGTGGAGCCCTTGGGGCAGCTGATGCGGATGTGGAAGTGGTAGTAGTGGCCCCAGTAGGCCCGGACCTTGCTCAGCCAGCCGCGGTCCTTCTCCTCGGTCGTGGCCTCGCATACGGCCTTCTTGATCGCCGGGTGCACCCACACCCGCTCCACCTCCTTGTAGCCGGCGGCGCGCTTCAGGAGGCGCAGGTGCGCCTCCGTCCACACCTTCGGATCGACCGACACGCGGTCCTCGGCGAGCATCGAGGTGGCGGAGAGATCCTCGCGCTCCTTCTCGGAGAGGCGGCGATCGGGCATCGGCGTGAACCAGACGTCGGCGTCGAGCCCGACCTGGTGGCTGGCGTGGCCCGTCAGCATCGGCCCGCCGCGCGGTTGCGAGATGTCGCCGACGAGCAGCCCGGGCCAGCCGTCGTGCTCCCTGGCCTCCACGGCGAGCTTCTCGACCAGCGCGATCAGCACGGGATGACCCCAGTTGCGGTTGCGCGACAGGCGCATGGCCTGCCAGGCCGGCCCGTCGACCGGGAGCGCCTGGGCGCCGGCGAGACAGCCCTTGGCGTAGAAACCGATCGACCGCGCTATCAGCGGCGCCGGCGTCTTGGCGGCCGCGAACAGAACCTTGGCCGGCGTCGGCGGCGGCCTTTTGGCGCCCCGCTTGCCCTTGGCGGCGGCCGGCTTGGCCTCGACCTTCTTGTTGTCCTTCCTGGCGTCCTTGGCGTCGGCCTTGCCCGGGGAATCCTGCTTGGCGACCGCCTCGGTCGGGCTCTCTTCTGCGGACAGCAGTGCCGGCAGCGCCAACAGCGGCGCAAGCACCAGCAGTGCAGCGGAAAGTCGCATGCCCCCTCCTCGTGAGCTCCTGCAGAGGCAGTCTAGCGCGCTCCGCGGCCGCGCGGCTAGCGTGCTCTGCGCCACGCCTCGAGCGCTGCCGCAAGGGCGCCGAGCGCCAGAAGGGCCGAGAAAATCACGTTCCAGCCGGCAAAGGAGAGGCCCAGGAAGTGCCAGTTGGCCACGCCGCAGATCGCCGCCTTTTCGATGTTGAGGTTATCGAGATCCAACTTCGGCAGCCCGCCCGGAGCGGCGCAGGAGGTGATCTCCCAGAATTTCCACTCGGCGCCGGCCTGGTAGATGCCGAGCCCCGCATTGATGACGAAGGCGGCGCCGACCAGGGCGAAGACGGCGGCGGCGGCGGGCGCGTTGCGGGCGCGCAGCAGGACGATGGCGACGGCCAGCGCGGGAATGCCGCCATAGTAAGCGTAGCGCTGTTGCAGGCACAGGGGGCAGGGGATGTACCCGCCGATATGCTGGAAGGCCAGCGCGGCGAGGATGACCGCGGTCGCGACAGCCAGCATGGCGGCGCCGATGGCATTGGCGGAGGGGTGCCGCAGCTCGGCAGGGATGTGGAGCATGGGCAGTTGCCTCGGCTCGGATGCACTTGCAGGCTCGCACGAGCCGGCTCAGACCAGGTACCGGATCACGACGAACCCGCCGATGAGGGCCACCAGGAAGGCCGTCGTCACCAGGGTGAGGCGCCGCTCGATGAAGTCCCGGATCGGCTCACCCAGCCAATATAGGAGGCCGGCCACCAGAAAGAAGCGGACGCCGCGCGTCACGATCGAGGCGGCGAGGAACACCCAGAAGTCGAACGCGAACGCGCCGCTGGCGATGGTTACCAGCTTATAAGGAATGGGCGTCATCCCCTTGATCAGAATGATCCACAGCCCCCACTGGTCGTAGAGCGCGCGGTATTGCTCGAACTGGGTGGTGAGACCGTAGACGTTGATGAGCCAGCGCCCGAGCGTCTCGAAGAGGAAGAAACCGATGGCATAGCCGGCAACGCCGCCGATCACGGACGCCACCGTGGCGATGGCGGCGTAGGCCCAGGCCATGGTGCGGGCGGCGAGCACCATGGGGATCAGCATCACGTCGGGGGGGATGGGAAAGAACGAGCTTTCCGCGAACGACACCCAGAACAGGGCATGCGGCGCCTTGTCGTGGGCGGCCGTGCGCATCGTCCAGTCGTAGGCGCGTCGCATCATGGTCGAGCCGTATAGCGGGCCAGTGCGCGGTTGTCAGGGCTCATCGGTGCAAAGGCCGGCGATTTGGGCGGGGCTGTGACCGGCGATCGGGGTCGGACCCCTGCGGGTCTGACCAAGTCTGACCCGGGGCAACAGCCTGTCAGGGATAGGAGATAGCGACACCCTCGTCCATTCCACCTCCCGCCTCCCCAGCGCGCATAGCCTCGCAGGGGCGCCCCCTCGAGGTGATAGGAGGAGCAGGGCGTTCCAGGCTGCGCCCGGTTGACCTGCGACCTCAATCCATGCGGGCGCAAGAACGCCCTGCTCGGCCGCCATCCGTACGTACCTCGGCGCTTGCCAGGTCAGCTCACCGGCCCAGGCCGTTCTCGGAGGACGGCTTTGCCGCATCCGGGCCCCGGACCCGGCGCTTGGATGGTCTGTCCACCTTGCCGGGCGAGACGATCGGACTGCGGCCCCGGCTCCTGCATCGGGACGCGGCCCTGCAGGGAAACCGCCGCCCCGTCTCCGGGTGGAGCCAATCATACCAGCGCCCGGTCGCAGCCGGGCGGAGTAAATCCGCATGCATAGTAAACGAATTACTGTCATGCCGGCTTCGCGCGATAGCGCGAGAGCCGGTATCCAGTTCCCAGGGCCCACTCCCCCCCGCGGCCCTGTTGGTCCCGGATACCGCGCTGGCGCCCGCCTCCCGGGACGACAAGCCGGCATTTCAGGCCCTGCGCAGATAGTGCCAGGCGTCGCAGTGCGGCGTGAAGCCGATCTTGGCATAGCAGCGGTTCGATACGGGATTGCGCAGGTCGGTATGGAGGCTGACGGACGACATGCCCTCCGCGAACAGCCGCTCGGCCACCGCGGCCGTCGCGGAGCCCGCGTATCCCTGCCCGCGGTGCTCCGGCGGTGTGTAAACCAGAGAGATGGCGCCGGTGCGCCGCAGACGGCGCGTGACCGCCGCCATGGACACGGGCACCCCGTCGACGGTCCAGAACAGATGGCGCCCGCTGGCGGCGCCCGTCTCGGCGCTTGCCCGATCGGGCGGCGTCTCGTGCGGCAGCGCCTCCCGGCAGAAGGCCGTGATCCATTCGAACAGCAGCGGCACGTCGGCCGCAGTGACCGTACGCGGCGAGCCCGCCACTCCCGGATAGCGCGGGGCGTCGGACAGGACGTGGATGCGGTGGGGCAGGGGATCCTCGAACCGGGCGCCCAGCGCCGTCGCGTGCTCCACGAACCAGCGCGGCGCCTCGCCGGAGCCGATGACGCCGGCATAGTCGATCGCCATGGTGACCCGCGCCAGCTCCCGGCAGTCCTCCACATCGAGGTTGCCGAGCAGAATGGCCCGGCCCGGCCGTTGGATCGCGCAATGGCCGGGACCGCCCAAGGTCCAATGGCGGAAGCCCGGCGGCTTCTCCTTCACCGCCGTCATGGTCGCGCCGATCACCTGATCGAACCGGACCTCGTCGCCCCCGAGCGCCGGCAGATGGCGTGCTGCGAACTCGTCGAGATCCATCGCGGGTTGCCCCGTGGTTGAATGCCCTGGTTCTGGAGCTTTACCACGCGCCGCGGGCTTGGGCGCTCCTCGAAGTTGCGCAAGCCGTCCTCGATCTCCGGACCGGGTGCCGTTACCAGCGGGCGGCCGCGGATCATCTCGATGATGTCGTTCTCACGCGAGCGGGCGCGCCTTCGCGGGACCCGTTGGAGAAAAGGCGTCAAAACCCGCGTGCTTTCCATGCGCAGCCCACTGTGCTCGCCGCACGCGGCAACACTGGGCTCACAGAGCTGCCGAGATTGTCTCGGCAATGCGCATGGAGGTTTTCATGACTGTTCGACGCATCGCTTTGGTAGTGTTCTGCTCGGTGCTTGCGCTGTCGATCTCCGCGATCCTGCGGTCGCACCTGGGCGGGGCCTCCGGCACGCCCCGTGACAGCGTTACGAAGATCGAGCGGACGGGTGTTCAGGCAACCGCTGAAGCAGTAGTGCCCGTCAATGTTCACGCTGCGGCGGGCGCGTTGCCAGTTTCCAGGTTCCGGCTCGGCTATCTGGAATTCGAGGACGATCCCGAGGCGGCGGCCCAGTAACGCCACAGTCGATGCGGCCGCCGGGTTGGCATGCAAGCAGAACGGCCGCGACCCGGGCTACGCGCGGGCAGCGTCGGCGGCCTCCGGCAGGCCGAGCGCCAGCTGCACCGGCTTGAAGGAGCGGCGGTGGTGCGGGGTCAGGCCGTGGCGGGCGATCGCGGCCTGGTGCTCCGCCGTGCCGTAGCCCTTGTGGCGCTCGAAGCCGTAGCCGGGATACGCGCGCGACAGCTCGACCATCATGGTGTCGCGCACCACCTTGGCGACGATGGAGGCCGCGGCAATCGAGAGGCACTTGGCGTCGCCCTTGACGATGGCGCGCGCCGCACAGTCGAGCCGCGACGGCACCTTGTTGCCGTCGATGAGGACGAGGCGCGGCGGGGTGGCGAGCTGCGCCACGGCGTCGGCCATGGCCCACAGCGCGGCCTGCAGGATGTTGTCGCGGTCGATGCGCTCCACGTCGGCCACGCCGACGCCGACCTGGGCGGTCGCCAGGATGCACCGGTAGAGCACGGTGCGCACGTCCGCATCGAGCGTCTTGGAGTCGGCGATGCCGTCGGGAATGTTGCCGGGGTCGAGCACCACGGCGGCGGCCACCACCGGCCCCGCCAGCGGCCCACGCCCGGCTTCGTCGACGCCGGCCACAGGGCCGCCGCCGATCTGCAACTCGAGCGCCTCCAGCTCGAAGCTCGCCCTCATGGCGCGAATCGCTTTCCCCGTTGTGGGTAAGCTTCGCGCCGAGGCACGGCAGAGTCAAAGGTTGCGCCGCCGCGACTTGGCGTGGCTGTGCAAGCTCCGCCATCCGCGACTCAGCGATCGAGCCTGGGCATCACTACTGTCCGGCTAACTGCTGAACAGGTCCAGCTGGTTAGCCATCGCGGGTTGTTCGTTTGCTGGCGGCTGCTGCGAGAGGGCCTGTAGAATCGGCATTTTCTCGAACAGCGTCAG
>Ga0075421_100004052_pt1 | contig 17658 bp, 17 predicted proteins | sample SoiMetdeltSBSDD5_FD_75292 | JGI IMG/M metagenome (GOLD analysis project Ga0075421, IMG submission 75292) | Bulk soil microbial communities from a Populus tree surrounding site in Tennessee, USA - Soil MetaG P. deltoides SBSDD5 | ecosystem: Environmental > Terrestrial > Soil > Tree plantation...
CTGGTTCTCGAAGTCAAAATTTGCGAGTGTGTTATAACTGATGGGAAGCTTAAGTTTACTTCCGATATTACCTACAACACTCAGGTTGGCGTTCATGTCGAAGTCGAACCCGCCGTTCCTTCTTGCACGTTCAGGTAATGCAGGGTTCTTTATATTTTGTCCCTGGTAACCGGCGATAAGATTTATTTCGCCCTGTGGCCTGATGTCTATTTTACCGGGGCCGAATATCCTGTTGAACAGGTTATCGGTTACCTGGAATTTTGGTTTTGGCAGCTTATAGTTTAATCCCGACAGCACATTGCCCCTTTGCCTGAAATATTCGCGCTCCTGTATCTGTGATCTTAGGTACAAAAATTCTTCGAACGTGATTGCGGTAGGCTTACGGTAGTAAAAGCTGCCAACCTTTTCAATGACATAATATTCTTTTGTTTTTGGATCGTAGATGACTGAGTCGACAATGTTCGATGGATCTTTAAGGTCGAGCGGGTTACGGTACATCTGGGAATACCTGTCGCTTCTTCTGTCACGGATGGGAAACCTTAAGGTGTCGACACCTTTTACCGGAATAAACGTATCCTTAAGCGGAGGCAAAGTATCCTGCTGGGCATGCGCAGTCGAGCCTAAAAGAACGAAGGCAGTCAGCGTGATGGCAGTTTTCAGGATAAAAGTTAGTTTCCGGAACAATGAGATACTGTTAGGTAGAGATTCGTCTGATAGGCTTAGATGTTTTTTAGCGCTTGTTTGATAATGTCCTCGATTTTATGAAGTTCCGGGTTTGATTTTCTGACCCGTCCGATAGCCTGTTCACCTGTTGACCTGCCGATTCCCAAAGCTATCAGAGCATTTAACGCATCCTGATCCAATGTATTGTTTATCAATGCATCGTTATTTGGTGCATAGGAAGATTTTCCGAGCTTATCGCGTAGCTCCAGCACTATCCGTTCCGCGGATTTTCTTCCTATTCCTTTTATACCCTCAAGTAATCTTGTATTACCCTGCACAATCGCCTTTGAAATTTCTTCAGGCTTCAGGGAAGACAGCATCATACGGGCAGTTGCTGCCCCTACACCCGACACGCTGATAAGTTGAACAAACAAATCCTTTTCGGCTTCCTCATAAAATCCGTAAAGTAGCTGAGCGTCTTCCCGAACATGAAAATATGTGTAAAGCATTCCGTGATCCTGGTTAGCAATGTTCGAATACGTGTTTAAACTAATGTGAAGCTCGTATCCCACGCCGTTAACATCTACAAGCACAAGGGCTGGCGTTTTGCGAACGAAGGTGCCCTTCAAAAAAGCGATCATAGCGCCAAAAGTACGGTTTTCCGTATTTTAGCGCCCTTTAATAATATCCGATGAGTCAAAAAATTACAGCCGCCATTACAGCAGTGGGCGGCTACGTGCCCGATGATAAACTGACCAATGCTGACTTCGAAAAAATGGTTGACACGACTGACGAATGGATACGTACAAGGACCGGCATTTCTGAACGAAGAATTCTGAAGGGCGAAGGAAAGGGAAGTTCCGATCTTGGCGCACCTGCTGTTCTGGAGCTTTGCAAAAAAAGAGGCATCGACCCATCGGATATCGACTGCCTTATCTGCTGCACTGTTACCCCCGATATGACTTTCCCCGCAACGGCTAACATTATCTGCGATAAGATCGAAGCGGTAAACGCCTGGAGCTTCGACCTCGGTGCAGCATGCTCTGGATTTTTGTATGGAGTGAGCACCGGTGCTATGTATGTTGAAAGCGGCCGGTACAAAAAAGTAGTGGTGGTTGGCGCGGATAAAATGAGCGCGATCGTGGATTACAGCGACCGTACCACATGTGTTCTTTTTGGCGACGGAGGCGGAGCCGTATTGCTTGAACCATCGGAAGACGAAAATGGCGTGCTCGACACCATATTAAAAAGCGATGGCAGCGGCGCAAAATATCTGCATATGAAGGCCGGAGGTTCTGTAAAACCGGCATCCATTGAAAGTGTTACTTCAAAGCAACATTTTATATACCAGGAGGGACAGGCAGTGTTCAAATTTGCGGTAAAAGGCATGGCAGATGTAAGCGCTGAACTTATTGAAAGAAACAATCTTACAGGAGATGACATTGCATGGCTTGTTCCTCATCAGGCAAACAAAAGGATCATTGATGCCACCGCCAACAGGATGGGGTTATCGGCGGAAAAAGTTATGCTGAATATAGAGCGGTATGGCAACACCACATCGGGAACGATTCCATTGTGCCTTTGGGAATGGGAAAGCAGGCTGAAAAAAGGCGATTATATTGTGTTGGCTGCTTTCGGTGGAGGGTTCACCTGGGGGGCCACACTTGTGAGATGGGCCTACTGATCCTTATAAAAATAAAATGCGTCGGCCTGGGCTGTTGGCGTTAATACGAGATCATTAATGCAAACATGTTCCGGGAGCGTTGCACAATAGTAGGTGACGTCCGCAATGTCGTCGGCACTCAAAGCTTTGTAACCTTCATAAACCGCTTTTGCGGCTTTTTCGTCTCCCTTGAATCTTATAATTGAAAACTCCGTTTCGGCAGCGCCCGGATGGATCGCGGTAACCTTTATTTTGTGACGAAGGAGGTCAATTCGCATACCGCGTGAAATAGCTTCGACCGCATTTTTTGTTGCGCAATACACATTCCCCTTTTCATAAATATCTTTTGCCGCGACCGAACCCATGTTTATTATTATGCCCTTTTTTCGGTTGGCCATGTATGGTATAACGGCTCGCGATACGTATAACAAGCCTTTAAGGTTGGTATCGATCATGGTTTCCCAATCGTTCATATCGGCTTCTTCAAAGAAATCTTTGCCGAGCGCGAGCCCGGCATTATTTACCAGAACATCTATAGCCTGCCATTCGGGCGGAAGACTTCCAAGATGCTGATCTACTGATTTCTTGTCTCTCACATCGAAGTTTAAGGCGAGAACGTTTACTGAATATTTATTTTTTATATCGGCAGCAACGTTCTGAAGTAATTCGCTACGTCTTCCGGTGACGATTACTGAATATTTATTTGCCGCGAATTTCTCAGCTATTGCCTTACCGAATCCGGATGTTGCACCTGTTATTAATGCTATCATTGATTGTTCAGTTTACACTCCTGCCACCTGTACTTCCTTACTGATCTTGGTTACCAGTCCCTGCAGCACTTTACCCGGCCCCACTTCAGTAAATTTTGTGGCGCCGTCGGCTATCATGGCCTGTATGGTTTGCGTCCATTTCACAGGCCCTGTAAGTTGTTCCACGAGATTCTTTTTTATCTCGTCCTGGTTAAATACCGCTTTGGCCACTACGTTTTGGTAGATATGACACGAAGGCTGATAGAAAGTTGTTTTCTCTATGGCTTTTTGGAGTTCCTTTCGTGCCGGCTCCATTAATGGGGAATGAAATGCACCGCCAACAGGTAGCAACACCGCGCGTCTGGCACCTGCTGCTTTCAATCTTTCACAAGCAACTTCAACTCCTTTTACTGAGCCGCTGATCACAATTTGCCCGGGACAGTTATAATTCGCGGGTACAACAACTTCCTCCGTTTCCTGCTGCACAAGCGAGCAGATCTCCTCGACCTTTTCATCCGGCAGCCCAAGAATTGCTGCCATTGTTGAAGGATCCATTTCACATGCTTTCTGCATGGCATTCGCACGCACCGACACGAGATTGAGTCCATCTTCGAAACTCAACACCCCGTTTGCTACAAGCGCCGAAAATTCGCCGAGCGAATGGCCGGCTACCATGTCGGGCCGTATTTGCTCCGCAGATTTATATGCAATTACTGAGTGAAGAAAAACTGCGGGTTGGGTGACATTGGTTTTTTTCAGATCTTCTTCTGATCCGTCGAACATAATATCGGAAATGCGGAATTTCAGAAATTCGTTCGCCTGCTCGAATAATTTTTTTGCAAATGCATTTTCTTCATACAGCTCCTTGCCCATTCCTGTGAACTGTGAACCCTGGCCGGGAAAGATAAAAGCATGTTTCATTTCTTAAATCATTTTATTTCTATGCGCTGTCTGCCAACGCTGAAGCTTAACGCATAGCGTCAGCCGACCCGCCGAAAGCGAATCAATGCAACCGCGAAGATATCAGCTTCGTAAATTCACTCCGCGTTTCATTTTTTTCAAATTCGCCATAGAATGCCGAGGTAGTAGTCACAGAATTCTGTTTCTGCACGCCGCGCATCATCATGCACAGATGCGAGGCCTCAATAACAACAGCCACACCAAGCGGCTGCAACGACTCCTTGATGGCATCAAGTATTTGAGTTGTCAGGCGCTCCTGCACCTGTAGTCTCCTGGCATATACATCAACAACTCTTGCGATCTTGCTGAGCCCGGTGATCCATCCATTCGGAATATATGCTATATGCGCCTTACCGAAAAATGGCAGTATGTGGTGTTCGCACATACTGTAAATTTCAATGTCTTTCACAACGATCATTTCACTGATATGCTCGCTGAACTTGGCCGAATCAAGGATGGATTTTGCATCCTGCTGGTAACCATGTGTAAGATATTGCATTGCCCTGGCCAGCCGTTCAGGAGTTTTTACCAATCCTTCGCGTTCGGGATTCTCTCCAATCAGTTTGAGAATATCGTGGTAATTGCCAATAAGCTTCGACGTTGTTACCTTATCAAATTCTTCCGTTTTCTTGTATGCCATGTGTTCAGTTTAAAGTTCCGAAACCGGGTATTCCACAAAATTACGCTCTGTTTCATACAGCCTAACCTGCATCTCTAAGCGCTTGTCTATCTTTTCCCGCAGAATATTGTAAATGACCACGCATATATTTTCTGCAGTAGGATTTACGTTTTTGAAATATTCGGTGTCGAGGTTCAGATTCTTGTGATCGAACCTTTGCAGCACGTTCTCTTTAATAAGGTTACTGAGCGCTTTCATATCCATCACGTAGCCGGTTTCCGGATCCGGTTCGCCTACCAGCTTTACAACAATCTCGTAATTGTGACCATGAAAATTCGGATTGTTGCATTTGCCAAACACGTTGTTGTTCCGGTCGTTATCCCACGATGGATTGAACAGCCTGTGTGCTGCATTAAAATGTTCTTTCCTGAATACCGCTACTTTTTGTGCCAATTGTTACTTTTTAGGTTCTGTCGCCAAAATACTCGATGTATATTCTTGGTGTTTCATAAAGCTTTACACAATGCAGTTTCACTGGTGACGGTATATGCGGTTCGAGCTGTTTCCAGATTTCGATGGCCAGGTTTTCAGTTGAGCACATTTTATTGCGCATGAAGTCCACGTCCTCATTCAGGTTCTTATGATCGAGTTTTTCGGTTACTTCCTGTTTTATAATGTTGCTCAGTTTTTTTACATCAAATAAAAAACCCGTATCGGGGTCGGGAGTACCTTTCACCGTCACAAGCAGCTCATAGTTGTGCCCATGCCAGTTCTCGTTGGCGCACTTTCCGAACACCTCTTCATTCTTTTCCCTGCTCCATGAGGGATTATAAAGTTTATGGGCGGCGTTAAAGTGTTCCAGGCGGGTAAGGTAAACCATCAAAGATTAAAATTTTCGCAAAGGTAGGGAAGGGACGGCAGACGTGAGGCGGCAGGCGGGAGCGGTAAAATTTTTACCTTTACTTATGTATATTTTGTTAGTGGCGGCAACGGAAAATGAGATCAGAACAACATCCGACTGGATTTCATCAGTAAAGGGTTCAATCAATGGACATGAGGTAGAAGTATTGATCACAGGTGTCGGATGCGCAGCCACCTCTTATGCACTAACGCGCCAACTGTTGTGGAGGTCGCCTGAAATGGTGATACAGGCTGGCATCGGAGGCAGTTTCAGCGATCAGTATCCCCCCAAAACAGTTGTCTTCATTAAGGAGGAAGTATTTGCCGACCTTGGTGCTTTTGAGAACGGCGACTTCACCGATATTTTTGATCTGGGACTTGCGGCTGCAAACAGTCATCCCTTCACACACAGGATGCTGGTAAATAGCCAACTGGAACCGTGGATAAAATATGGTCTGCCATTTGTAAAAGGGGCCACCATAAATTGCATAAGTTCTACAGCTAATCAGATTGAGGCCATTAAAAACAAATACGATCCTATTATTGAATCGATGGAAGGTGCAGCGCTTCATTATGCATGTTTGATGGAACATATCCCGTTCATTCAGTTGCGGGCCGTTTCAAATTTTGTTGGAGAGAGAGATAAAAGCAAATGGAAAATGATTGAAGCTATTACAGTGCTGAATGAAAAATTGCGCAGGATTTTAGGGTGGATGGGAGAATAAGCGTGAGGCGTGAGATTTGTTAATTTAAAAAATGCCATGAAACTAACACTAGGCTTTTCACCGTGCCCGAATGATACGTTTATTTTCGACGGCCTCGTCAATAATAAGATCGACACGGGCGATCTTGAATTTGATGTGGTGATGGATGATGTGCAGACCCTAAACGAAATGGCGATTTCCGGGAAGCTGCATATTACTAAAATAAGTTACGGTACCCTTCCATTGATACTTGATCAATATGTTGTTCTGTCGTCCGGATCGGCAGTTGGAAACGGTGTAGGACCATTGCTTATCGCGCCCTTCGAAATACCAATACCTGCAATAAAGCAATGCGTGATAGCTATTCCTGGTAAACATACGACCGCGCATGTATTGTTTTCCCTCGCATTCCCCGATGCCACGAACAAAGTTTTCCTGCGGTACGATGAAATCGAAGATTTTGTTCTGAGTAATAAAGGAAGCCTCGACAATATCCAGTCTGTAAAACTCGGTGTTATAATACATGAGAACAGATTTACGTACCGGGAAAAAGGACTCATTAAGGTGATGGACCTGGGTAACTTCTGGGAAACGGAAACTAAACTGCCCGTGCCGCTTGGAGGTATAGTTGCGAATCGCAAACTGCCAGACGATATTAAAATTAAGGTGCAATCGCTTATCCGCAGAAGTTTGGAATATTCGTATGCGAATGGAAAAGAGCTGAGCAGCTTCGTTAAAGATAATGCGCAGGAAATGAGCCCCGACGTGATGCAGATGCATATTGATCTTTATGTTAATAATTTCAGTATCGATTTAGGAAAAGACGGTAAGAATGCAGTAAAAAAGTTTTTGCAGGTGCATAGTGTGATAAACAAAATTCCGGTAGAGGAGGAAAAGATATTTTTATAGGGCAGAACGCCAGAAGTAAGGTTTATTTTCTCAGTGCCTTAGCATAAGCATTAAGGCATCTTTCCCTCGCAAACTTATGCTCCACAATCGGCTTAATGTAATCAAAAGATTCAATTTCAGGTATCCACTTCCTTATATATTTCAATTCAGGATCAAACTTTTTCGCCTGCGCAGCAGGATTGAATATCCTGAAATATGGAGAAGCATCGCAACCGGTGCCCGCCGACCACTGCCAACCTCCGTTGTTCGATGCAAAATCGTAATCGAGAAGTAACCTCGCAAAGTATGCCTCGCCCCACCGCCAATCTATCAGCAAATGTTTCGAAAGAAATGAAGCAGTTACCATGCGTACCCGGTTATGCATGAACCCTGTTTTATTCAGTTGCCTCATGCCGGCGTCCACTAATGGAAATCCTGTTTTACCGGCACACCACAAAGCAAATTCGTTTTCATTATTGCGCCATTCTATCCTGTCATACTCTTTTTTGAAGGCTTCTCCCCTTCCTATTTGTGGAAAATGATATAATACCATCTGGTAAAATTCGCGCCAGATGAGCTCGTTCAAAAATACCTCGCTAAGTTCCCTCACATGACGCACGAGTTTACGTATGCTGATTGTTCCGAAACGCAAATGTATTCCCAGTCTCGACGTTGCATCCTCTCCCGGAAAATCTCTTTCTCTCCTATAATTCTTAATAAGCGAATCCGGAACCTCGTTATCAGGAGGAGCGATTTTACTTTTCGTAAAACCAATGCTTTCGAGCGATGGGATATTTTCAGGCGGACATTTATAAAAATTGCTGAGATATTTTTTCATGGGATATTCTTCAAGGTCAAACTTGTTCAACTCCGACTTCCACTTTCTGCTGTAAGGAGTAAAAACCACATAAGGTGAGCCATCGTCTTTCATAATTTCGTTTCTATCGAATATTACCTGGTCTTTATAATTATGAAATGTTATGCCTTTGCTGCCGAGTAGCTGAAGTATTTTACTGTCTCTTTCAAGTGCATATTTTTCATAGTCGCGGTTTGTAAATACTCTTTCTATCTCAAATTCGCTGGTAATTTCACTGAATGCCTTTTCAGGCGTTCCATGATATACATGCAACGCAGATCCGTGCTCACGCAACTCTTCATTTATTTTTATGAGCGTGTGGTGAATGAACGTTACCCTTGCATCATCTCTGTCTTCGAGATCATCAAGAATGTTGATGTCGAAAATGAAAACAGGAATAACTAGCCCTCCATCTTTCAATGCATGATATAGGGCTGTATTGTCGGTCAGCCGCAGATCTCTTCTGAACCAGAAAATATTCATCAGATGGTAGAATGAAAGATTTTTGATGCCAGGCTGTTGCCATATGTCTTACCCTTGAATTCGCCCACCCATCGGAGGCCACTAACGGCGTTGGTCAGAAAAATCTCATCTGCCGCGAGCAGATCATCTACAGATGTTTGCTTCTCTGCAACATTATATCCCTCGGATGGGAATTGTGAAAGCAGGTAATTCCGCATAACGCCGGCAACACAACCTTCACTAAGGGGTGGTGTAAAAATTAATCCGTCCTTCACATAGAAAACATTTGCAATCGTTGAGTCGCATACACGGTCACTGGTGTTCAGGATGATACAGTCGTTATGCTGATATTTCCTTGCGTGTATCGCGCCCATTGCGTATAAGAGATAATTATTCGATTTAATATTCGCCAGTCCGTCCATCGCCTTTTTGCCGCCTTCATACAGCCCAAGTTTAAGTCCACTTTCATTCATCGTCATCGACGACGATGAAAGCGACCATACCTGTATTACATATCCTGCGCTGGTATTGTTGAAATCATAAAGTCCTCCATCGCCGCGATATACGGTGAGCCGAACGCGCGCCGGTCCGCTGATGCGGTTTTTTAGTATCGTTTTCATGATCTGCTCTTCGAACATGTCGGCATTGATAAAGCCCTGCAGCATGATCTGCAGCGTTTCCATTCCTTTGAACAATCTTTCGAAATGCAGATCTCTAAGCCGGATAGCCCCAACCACAACTTTCATAGTTTCAAACAGACCATCACCGTACCTGAATGCCCTGTTATCGGCCCTGATCACGGGTGTCTTCTCTTCTATAAAAGTGCCGTTTAAATTCAACCAACCTTTTATTGCCATTTTAATTAATATTGTTCATTATTTATGAAGCATCTCATTTTACAGCTTAGCCTTATCAATATTTTATTTTTTATATCATGCGGATCGCATGAAGCACCTGAAACTATCATATCAAATAGCGGCAAGTTCAACTTTGCTTACCTGCGTTATGATTCAGCTGCGCTGGAGTACCGGCTCGATTCCGTTCACAACAGGGGACTTGAACTGCAGTTTGTACTACGCGACGCAGGCAACAATAATACCGCTTTTCAATTAATATCTTATGCCTTTGATACGCTGCGCGATTACAATAACAGCTGGATACCCGACACACTTTCAGTTCTGAAGGACAGCCTGCCTGTAAATTTCAGCGATATGATCACGATCGGTAACAATGAGGTGACACGCGAACAGCTCTTAAATGTAGTACGTGACGGGAACGGAAAAAGATTTAGTTACGATTATGTGATGTTTGTTCCCGTGGTGGAAGGGGTTTTTAATCATGTAGTATACATGCTGAAGCCAATGAAGAACAATGTACAGGTGCCAGGAAGCAAAATGCAGATGACTTCGCCTATGCCCCCGACGCGGGTGTGGGATTTCTGAGTTCAGTTGGCAGTTTACAGTTTGCAGTTAGCACTTTTAAGGCCAATTGTTAACTGATAACTGCCAACTGACAACTGCAAACTGAAAACTGATCCCTACCTCACCGCGCCCTTGAAATTTTTGTTTAACTTCTTATTTCTTCCTGCATCCAATGGCTCAACAACACTATTCAGGCCGCCGTCGGTAAAACTTCCTGTACCAATGTAAGAAAGCACGGTTGCCAGAGCAGCTTCCTGCCTGTCGCCCCAATCCTTATCCAGGCCGTCTTTCACCTGCTGGTCTACAGCAATACCATCAAAATAATTACCCTGGTTTTGTCCGTTTGTGCTGCGGAATGATACTGGAAATATATACCACTCACCCACAGCTATGGGGAAGAATCCAACAGGTTTGCCGTAAGTAGCTTCGGGACCCACCAGCTTTACATTCATGTACGGCTTAAGATTATTTATTAGCAGCTCGCTCGCGGATGCGGTATTATCGGTTACAACAAAGAAGATGTTATTCACATTTAATGCTCCCCGCTTCTTAAACATTGTCACTTCGTTCAGGTCCGAGTAATTGTCGTTATACTGCTGAGTCATCATGATACTTCCGCTGGCCGACGGCTTTATCAGGAAATTTGCAAGTGCTTCAGACACGCTCACATATCCGCCGCCATTATAACGCAGATCAACAATAACATCTGTCACATTCGCCGATACGAACCTGTTGAACACATTGGTAAGCTCGTTAATCACCCTGGCCGTGTCGCCAAGAAATGAATTGAATACAATATACCCGGCCTTGCGGGCGCCTTCCGTATAAATGCTATCGAGAACAACTGGATTTTCCTGGTAGGTTTCAGATTCGAGAGTTATTTCTACTGTACTGCTGTCGGGCTTTTGAAAAGTGAAGGCGGTTGATGAAGAGTTATAAATATTGTTGACCAGGAAATCTACATTGTTAGTAGTGATGTTGGTACTGCCCGCAACTTTTAAAAACTTCCAGCCCCTTTTGATGCCGGCTCTGCCTGCCGGCGAAGCTTCTTCAACAAGACGCACCCTCAGGTCGTTATCACTGAAGAAAAATGCATTCAATCCAAAATCTGAAATTATACCGTTGCTGAGATTGTCCCATTCATTCTGTTTCATCGCGAAGCTGTAATGGTCCACCGGATCGCTGAAACCAGGTTCATTACTATATTTCCTGATAGCTTCCATTATTTCAGAGGGACCGTCATACGATCTTGCGCTGAAGTCGGATGGGATCTGGGTGTTCCACAGGTAAACATCGCGCGAAATGGCGAGTATTGAATCTTTTAAAATATTTTCGTCGGTAGTGCCGTTGTTACCGCCGGTATCGTTCTTTCTGCATGAAGAAAAGATTGCGAAACCCGACAATACAACTATAAGTAACCTCAACTTCATATATTCTGTTTCAGTATTTTCCTTTACAATAATAATTAATAAATACGGTGGAACAGATAGCAAAATTCCATCCGGAAACCTGTTAACCGCTGGTTTAACAATATCTTACAACGTATAAATACGGACGATTATGCATGCAGTTGCACGTAAATCATAATCTGTTGAGTGGTAATCGTTTTTTGTAAATTGCAGCCATTATGAATGTGTGAGCAGGCATTGGTTTAAAATTACAATATGCAAAAAGACCTAAGAAGAGAACAAGCCCTGGAATACCACGCGAAAGGACGGCCTGGAAAAATTGAAGTAATTCCCACCAAAGACGCAAAAACCCAGCGCGACCTGTCGCTCGCTTACTCGCCCGGAGTAGCAGAACCCTGTAAAGAAATTGAGAAAAATCCCGAAACAGTTTACAAATACACCGCAAAGGGCAACCTTGTAGCTGTGATCAGTAACGGAACCGCTGTACTGGGACTTGGTGACATTGGTCCCGAAGCATCGAAACCGGTTATGGAAGGCAAAGGCGTATTGTTTAAAATATTTGCCGACATAGATGTTTTCGACATCGAGATCAATGAAAAAGATCCTGAGAAATTCGTGCAGATCGTGAGCTCACTCGAGCCAACATTTGGAGGCATTAACCTCGAAGACATCAAGGCTCCGGAATGTTTTTACATCGAGCAGAAGCTGAGAGAGACGATGAAGATCCCCGTAATGCACGACGATCAGCACGGCACTGCGATCATCAGCGCCGCTGCCTTACTTAACGCGCTCGAGTTGCAAAAAAAGAAGATCGACCGCGCGAAATTTGTTGTAAACGGAGCAGGCGCCGCAGCAATGGCATGTGTGCGGTTATATGTGGAACTGGGAGCGAGGTCATCCAACTTCGTCATGTTCGACCGGAAAGGTGCATTATACGCTGGCCGACCAGACCTCGAAGGCGACAAGCTGCAGTTTGCAACTGCTAAAAATGATATGTCGCTCGAGCAGGCGCTTAAAGATGCGGATGTTTTTATTGGTCTAAGCGTTGGCAATGTGCTGAACAGGGAAATGATAAAAAGCATGGCGAAGCGGCCAATAGTTTTTGCCATGGCAAACCCCGATCCCGAAATAAGCTGGGAGGAAGCGCTTGCGGCACGTGAAGACGTTATCATGGCCACGGGAAGAAGTGATTATCCCAACCAGGTAAACAATGTGTTGGGATTTCCGTTCATCTTCCGTGGTGCGCTTGATGTGCGCGCAACGAAGATAAATGAGGAAATGAAGCTGGCTGCTGTACGCGCGCTCGCCGACCTTGCAAGAACCACCGTACCCGACATCGTTAATATTGCATACAATACCAACAATCTTGCATTCGGACCTTTGTACATCATTCCTAAACCACTCGATCCCCGGTTGCTGTCAACCATCGCGCCTGCAGTTGCAAAGGCGGCAATAGAATCCGGAGTTGCACAGAGCAGTATTACTAACTGGGAGGAATATGCGATAGAGTTGGATAAGCGGCTGGGGCTCGATAACCAGCTGATGCGTGCACTGGGCAACAAAGCGAGAAAAGACCCGAGAAGACTTGTGTTTGCCGAAGCGGATAATCCTAAAATACTCAAAGCCGCGCAGATCATTTATGATGAAGGTGGCGCGTATCCGATACTGCTAGGCAATGAAAGGAAAATAAGAGATATAGCGCAGGCCAACGCCATAGATCTGGACGGCCTACCAATTATTGATCCGCAATCGGAAGAGCTTATTGAAAAAAGAAGGGAATACGCCGAGCTGTTCTTTCAGAAAAGAAGCAGGCGCGGATTTAATAAATATGAATCGCAGAAGATCATCACGAACCGCAACTACTTCGGCTGCATGATGGTTGAAACAGGTGAGGCCGATGCAATGATATCGGGACTAACCAAAAACTATCCTGATACTATCCGTCCTGCCATACACATCATTGGCGTTGAGCCTGGTGTTAAAAAAATAGCCGGCATGTACCTGCTGCTGACTAAAAAGGGACCTTTGTTCCTGGCAGACACTACGGTTAACTTTAATCCAACCGCCGAAGAACTGGCAGATATAACGATTATGGTTGCCCGCGAAGTAAGAAATTTCAGCCTGACGCCTCGCATTGCAATGCTTAGCTATTCGAATTTCGGCAGCAGCGATTCGCCGGAAGCGAGGCTTGTTGCACAGGCCCGTGAAATTGTGAAGGAGCGTTATCCCACACTGCTTGTTGATGGCGAAATGCAGGCGAACATGGCATTCAACAATGATCTGCTGAAGGAAAATTACCCATTCAGTGAACTTGTAGACCAGGAAGTGAACACATTGATCTTTCCTAACCTTGCTTCAGGCAATGTGGCATATAATTTACTTAAAGAAGTTGGAGGCGCCGATGCTATAGGTCCGATACTGCTCGGCCTGAAAAAACCTGTTCACGTGTTGCAGCTCGGAAGCTCAGTTCGCAGCATCGTTAACATGGCAATAGTTGCCGTTATTGATGCGCAGACGAAAACGAGGATCACTCCTGAGGAAGAAGTGAAAAAATCGTCATGGTGGAAAAGAATGATGAAACCAGCTGTTTCACAGGGATAAACTAATATTGTATATTGAAGCCGCGGGATTCCGCGATTACCGATATGAATTTTTTTACCGAGTTCGGCCGTTACTTATTGTTGATGAAGGGTATGTTTTCCAGGCCGGAGAATGGAAAAATGTATTGGAAAGAATTCATGCACCAATGTGTGGAAATCGGTATCGGGTCGCTGGGGATTGTGGTGATCATTTCCTTCTTTATGGGAGCTGTATCTGCACTGCAGACCGCTTATCAGCTTACCAGCCCCGTTATTCCCAAATCAACTATTGCACAGATCGTGCGCGATACCGTGATACTCGAATTCGCGCCGACACTCGTATGCATAGTGTTGGCGGGCGTAGTAGGAAGCAAGATCGCAAGCGAGCTCGGCAACATGCGTGTAAGCGAACAGATAGATGCCCTTGAAATCATGGGTATCAACACCAAGACATACCTTGTGCTGCCGAAAATTATTGCTGCGCTGATGATGATACCATTACTTATCGTTATTTCGATGGGCCTTGGCATCTTTGGTGGTAGGGTTGCCGGCGTTGCTTCAGGAATACTCGCACCAAACGTGTATGACCGCGGACTGCTGGAAAATTTCGTTTCGTACAACGTGTTTTTCGCGTTGGTAAAGGGATATACATTTTCATTCATTATTTCAAGCATACCGGCTTTTTACGGATACCATGTACAGGGCGGATCACTTGAAATAGGACGTGCAAGCACAAAAGCGGTAGTCGTAAGCTGTGTAGCGATACTGTTTGCCGATTATGTGCTCGCTGCATTATTATTAAATGATTGAGGTTAGTCACATAAGAAAATCTTTCAATGGAAACGTCATCTTAAATGATGTTTCGGCGGTTATTGATACAGGTAAATGCAACCTGATAATAGGCGCCAGCGGAAGTGGTAAAACCGTGTTCATGAAGTGCCTCGTAGGATTATTTCATCCGGATAGCGGGGATGTGTTGTATGACGGTCTCAACTTCACCAAAATGGATCCTGCCGAAAGAAAGGACATACGCAAACAGATCGGCATGCTGTTCCAGGGATCCGCGCTGTTCGATAGCCTTACGGTTGAAAAAAATGTGATGTTTCCACTTAATATGTTTACCACCGACACAACTGGTGAAAAGCTGAAACGTGTGAATGAAGTGCTGGAAAGGGTGAATCTGGTTGACGCTAACAAGAAATTTCCGGCCGAGCTAAGTGGAGGAATGAAAAAAAGAGTTGGCATCGCCCGTGCGATCGTACTAAATCCCAGATATCTTTTTTGCGATGAGCCGAACTCCGGACTTGATCCGCAAACCTCTCTTGTTATCGACCGCCTTATCCAGGAGATCACTAAGGAATATAATATCACTACTATTGTGAACACACACGACATGAACAGTGTGATGGAAATTGGCGATCACATCATCTACATGCATAAGGGACTCAAAGAATGGGAAGGCACCAAAAAAGAGATCATATTCTCGAAAAATGAGCTGCTCAATGAGTTTATTTTTGCCTCCGAGTTTCTGAAGGATGCGAAAGACATGCGTATGCTTGAGGCTACGGGAAAGATCGACAATGACCGCAACATGGACGAGATTATCAATAATGATGCGCCCCTGAGTTAACACACCCTTTTTCCCTATTTTTGCCCGACTTAAATAGCATACATGAGCATTCTCGTTAATAAGAATTCCAAGGTACTGGTACAGGGGTTTACAGGAACAGAAGGCACTTTCCACGCAACGCAGATGATTGAATACGGCACCAACGTAGTTGGAGGCGTTACTCCAGGTAAGGGCGGCAACAAACACCTCGACAAACCTGTGTTCAACTCAGTAGCTGATGCTGTAAACCAGACAGACGCGAACGTGTCTATCATATTTGTGCCACCCGCATTTGCAGCCGATGCTATAATGGAAGCTACCGATGCTAATATTGGATTAATTGTTTGTATAACAGAAGGCATTCCTGTTCAGGATATGGTGAAGGCAAAAGCTTTTATGGCGGGAAGAAGTTCAAGGCTGATTGGTCCAAATTGTCCGGGCGTTATCACTTCCGACGAATGTAAGGTTGGTATCATGCCAGGCTTTATTTTCAAATCAGGAAGAATTGGCGTTGTATCAAAATCGGGAACATTAACTTATGAGGCCGCCGACCAGGTTGCGAAAGCCGGTTTGGGTGTAAGCACAGCAGTAGGTATCGGTGGAGATCCTATTATCGGCACCACAACCAAAGAAGCGCTTGAAATGTTCATGAACGATCCGGATACCGACGGTGTAGTAGTGATCGGGGAGATCGGTGGAGGAATGGAAGCTGAAGCCGCACGTTGGTACAAGGACAACGGCAAAAAACCTGTGGTTGGTTTCATTGCAGGACAAACCGCGCCTCCTGGAAGACGAATGGGTCATGCCGGAGCGATCATTGGAGGCGCAGATGACACCGCTGCCGCTAAAATGAAGATCATGAAAGAGTGCGGGATCACCGTAGTAAGCAGCCCGGCTGATATTGGAAAGAGCATAGCGGAAGTGATTGCTAAAAAGTAAATTGTTAACTATAAATAAATATTTGAAGCCGGACTGCGTAAAGTCCGGTTTTTTTGTCTTACGGTGTGTGTAAAGTGGGCGCGGGAGGCATCTTTGAACGTGAGGCGTGAGGCGTGAAGCGTTAGGCGTGAGGCGTGAGGCGTGAGGCGTTAATTATTTTGCCGTTCCCAGGGAGGCGAGGAATCGAAATCAAAGCAATCCAAATGAAAGTTTTTGTTACCTGTCTTTTTTTATTCTCCGCGATGGCGGCATCGGCGCAACGTACATACATTAAAGAATGGAAGCGTATCGATTCTTTGATTGAAAAGACCGGACTTATAAGAACTGCACTAAAAGAAGTCAACGCCATTTATTCGGACGCAAAAAAACAAAATAACGATGTACAGTTAATAAAGGCGCTGGTCTATCGGATGCAACTGAACGATCAGCTCTCAGATTCCGGGAGGTATGAAAACATTTCTCTGCTCGAAAAAGAAATATCCTTAGCAAAGGAGCCTGCAAAATCGATCCTGCATAGTATAGCCGGTGCCAGCTACTGGAATTATTTGCAGATGAACAGGTGGCAATTTTACCAGAGGTCCAATACAAAAGGGTATGACAGTAAAGATATTTCTACCTGGTCGTTAGAGCAGCTGTACGCCACGATCACATCTCATTACGACAAATCTCTTTCAAATATAAAGATGCTGCAGGGGTTGAAGCTGGAGAAGTTCGACCCTATTATCATCAAGGGAAACGCCAGGTATTTGCGCCCCACGCTATACGATCTGCTGGCATTCAGAGCACTTGATTATTACCGGAACGATGAAAGATATATCACAAAGCCTGCATACGCCTTTGAAATAAGCGACACAATTGCGTTTGGCAACGCCGAAATATTTGTGAGACATAAATTTAAAACAAGCGATAGTTTATCGCTTCACCATCGTGCGCTTGAAGTTTATCAACAGTTGTTGGCATTCCACATTAATGATGCCAGGCACGACGCACTGATAGATGCTGATCTAGACCGCCTTCGGTTCGTGCGGAATTTCGGCACGCACCCGGAAAAGGATGAACTGTATAAAAATGCACTGGAAAATCTGATAAATAAATTCAGCAATGAAGCGGCGATAACTGATGCCATTTATCACCTCGCCCAGTGGTATCATGAGAAAGGAAATCGATATGACCCGATTCGCGACACCACTAACAGGTACGCCATCGTAGTGGCAAAACAACTTTGCGAGAAGGCAAT
>Ga0075421_100004054_pt1 | contig 17650 bp, 14 predicted proteins | sample SoiMetdeltSBSDD5_FD_75292 | JGI IMG/M metagenome (GOLD analysis project Ga0075421, IMG submission 75292) | Bulk soil microbial communities from a Populus tree surrounding site in Tennessee, USA - Soil MetaG P. deltoides SBSDD5 | ecosystem: Environmental > Terrestrial > Soil > Tree plantation...
GTGGGGGACTCCAGTGTTTGAACGGTTCACCGAACGGGCGCGACGGGTCATCATCCTTGCTCGCGAAGAGGCAGGACGGTTCCGCCACGATTTCGTCGGCACGGAGCACGTGCTGCTCGGTCTGATTCGCGACGGGGAAGGCATCGCCACGGCGGTCCTGCAGCGCCTCGGGCTGCGTCTGGAGACTGTGAAGGCCGAAGTCGAGCGCGCGCTCGCCGGTTTCCCCAAGACGCTGACGTTCGGGGAAGTGCCGTTCACCCCCCAGGCCAAGCGTGTACTCGAACTGTCGATCGAAGAAGCGCGCCAGCTCGGTCACAATTACATCGGTACGGAGCACCTGCTGCTCGGCCTCATGAAAGAGGGCCAGTCGATCGCGGCCAAGATTCTCGAGTCGCTCGGCGCGCGACTGGACGAGGTGCGGCAGGAGACGCTCGCGCTTCTCGGTGATCAGTACTATCCGCGCCCGAAGAAGCGCTCGCAGACGCCGGTGCTCGATGAGTTCGCGCGCGATCTCACGCAGTTGGCCCGCGAGACCAAGCTCGATCCCGTCATCGGTCGCGAGCAGGAGATCGAGCGCGTCATCCAGATCCTGGCGCGCCGGACCAAGAACAACCCCGTTCTCATCGGTGAGCCGGGAGTCGGCAAGACGGCCATCGTCGAAGGGCTCGCGCAAAAGATCATCTCGCACGACGTGCCCGACGTGCTGGCGAACAAGCGGCTGCTCCAGCTCGACCTCGGCGCGCTCGTGGCCGGCACCAAGTATCGCGGCCAGTTCGAGGAGCGGCTGAAGGCGGTCATGAAGGAGATTCGCCAATCTGAGAACGTCGTGCTCTTCCTCGACGAGCTTCATACGCTCATCGGGGCGGGGGCGGCCGAGGGCGCCATCGACGCCAGCAACATGCTGAAGCCGGCGCTCTCCCGCGGCGAGATCCAGACCATCGGCGCCACCACCCTCGACGAGTACCGCAAGTACATCGAGAAGGACGGCGCGCTCGAGCGTCGGTTCCAGCCCGTCATCGTGAAGGCGCCGTCGGTGCCCGAGGCCATCGAGATCATCCGCGGGCTCCGCCACAAGTACGAGGCGCACCATCGCGTGAAGATCACGGAGCAGGCGATCAGCGCTGCCGTGACCCTGGCCGACCGGTACATCACCGACCGGCAGCTGCCCGACAAGGCGATCGACGTCATCGACGAGGCGTCTTCGCGAACGCGGCTGATGGCGCTCACGCCGCCCGCCGAGCTCAAGGAGATCGAAAAGGAGCTCGAGCGCGTGATCCGCGAGAAGGACATGTACCTGGAGGCCCAGGAGTTCGAGAAGGCGGCCTCGCTTCGGGAGAAGGAGAAGGTGCTCCGCGGTCGCGAGGAAGAGATGAAGCGCGACTGGGAGAAGAACAAGGGCAAGGGCACGCAGTCGGTCGGCGAAGAGGACATCGAGTTCATCGTCTCGCGCTGGACCGGCATTCCGCTCAGCAAGCTCGAAGAGAAGGAGTCGGCGAAGCTCGCGCGCATGGAGGAAGCGCTCCACGGCCGCATCATCGGCCAGGACGACGCCGTCAAGGCGGTGTCGCGCGCCATCCGTCGCTCGCGGGCGGGCCTCAAGGATGCCAAGCGCCCTGTCGGCTCGTTCATCTTCCTGGGTCCCACCGGCGTCGGCAAGACAGAGCTGGCGCGGACCCTGGCCGAATACCTCTTCGGCGACGAGAATGCCCTGATCCGCGTCGACATGTCCGAGTACATGGAGAAGTTCTCGGTGTCGCGGCTGCTCGGCGCGCCTCCCGGCTACGTCGGGTATGAAGAGGGCGGCTTCCTCACCGAGAAGGTGCGTCGTCGCCCATATTCGGTCGTGCTCTTCGACGAAATCGAGAAGGCGCACCCGGACGTGTTCAACATGATGCTGCAGGTGCTCGACGACGGCCGCCTGACTGACTCGCTCGGCCACGTGGTCGACTTCAAGAACACGATCCTCATCATGACGTCGAACCTGGGGACCAGCCTCATCGGCAAGCGCATCACCCCGGGCTTCATGCAGGAGTCGGACGAGGCGAGCTACGAGAAGATGAAGGACCGCGTCATGGACGAGATGAAGCGCGCGTTCCGGCCGGAGTTCCTCAACCGGATCGACGACATCATCGTCTTCCACGCGCTGTCGCTCCCGCACATCCAGCAGATCATTCGGCTGATGATCGACAAGATCAACAAGCAGCTGACGGAGAAGGGCATCGAGCTGATCTTGACCCCGGCTGCCGAGGCGGCCCTGGTCGAGAAAGGCTACGATCCGCAGTACGGCGCCCGGCAGCTGCGGCGCACGATCCAGAAGCACATCGAGGATCCACTCGCCGAGGCCATCGTTCGCGGACAGGTGCCTGAGAGCGCTCGGATCGACGTGGACATCGCGGGGAACGACTTCGTCTTCCGCGAGTCCCGTGCCGCCGACGCTCCGCTCGAGCTTGCTGAGCGCTAAGCAATCGCCTTCGGCACGAGCCTGACGCGCGGTGAGCACTCGGGGGCGAGTGCGGTCTGCCGTGGTTTCTCTGCTCGCGGCCTGGCTGGCGATGGTGGGAATCAGTCAGGCCCAGCCTCCGCCCCCCGTCCTCGTCAAGGAGCTCACCGTCGAGGGCAATCGCCGTGTACAGGAGGCAGTGATCCTCGGCCGGGTCAAGACCACTCTGGGCGGTCCCTTCAACACCTCGCAGCTGTCCGAAGACGTCCGCTCCGTATTCGCGCTCGGCTTCTTCGACGACGTGCAGGTGAAGGTCGAGGACTTCGAGGGTGGCGTGAAGATCACGTTCATCGTGGCGGAGCGCCCGTTCGTCCGCGACGTGGATTTCGTCGGCAACAAGAAGCTATCGACGACCGAGCTGCAGGACAAGATCGATCTCAAGCTCGGCAACGTCTACAATCCGGTCGACGTTCAGCGCGCCCGTGAGCGGATGAAGGACTTTTACGAGGACGAAGGGTACTTCGAGGTCCAGATCACGCCGGATATCGAGAAGTTCGCCGACGGCGACGTGAAGGTCATCTTCACCATCAATGAAGGCCGCCAGATGAAGATCGACCGGATCGCCATCCATGGCAACAAGGGCCTGACCGACAAGCAGATCAAGAACGCCATGGCCACGCAGGAGCGCCAGTACTACATCCTCCGCGGCACCGTCCAGCGCCAGCGGCTGGAGGACGATATCGAGCGCATCCTCGGGCTCTACAACGACCACGGCTACATCCACGCGCGCGTGGAGTCGCACGACGTCACCGTGGACCGCGAGAAGGCCCGGGTGACCATCAACATCACCGTGGTCGAGGGCGCCCAGCACTTCGTGAGTAGCGTCACCTTGAGCGGCGTGACACTGATGCCGGAGAGCGAGCTCGTGCGGAATATCAAGCTCAAGGCCGGCGACGTCTTCTCGCGAGGCAAGCTGCGGGAGTCGGTGAAAGCGCTGGAGGAGCTCTACTCGAACGTCGGGCGCGCGTCGGCCGAGATCAACCCCCGCATCGATCAGCTCCCGGACAATCGCATCGCCATCACCTTCGACGTCGCCGAAGGGCCCACGGTGTACGTCGAGCGCATCAACATCGCCGGCAACGTCCGGAGCCAGGACAAGATCCTGCGCCGCGAGTTCCAGATGGCGGAGGGCGACATCTTCACCCTCCGGAAGCTGCAGCGCTCACGGCAGCGACTCGTCAACCTCGGCTACTTCGAGAAGGTCGACGTCAGCACGGCGCCGGGCAGCGACAAGACAAAGATCCTCGTCAACGTGGACGTGACCGAGCGCCCCACCGGCGTGTTCAGCATCGGCGGCGGCTACTCCTCGCAGGACAGCCTGCTCGGCACCATCGACCTCTCGCAGAACAATTTCCTCGGGCGCGGCTGGCAGGCGTCCATCCGGCTCCGCGCCGGCGCCAACACCCAGCAAGGCATCCTCAGCTTCACGGAGCCATGGCTGTTCGACCGGCCGCTGGCGGCCGGCTTCGATCTGTTCAACACGCGCCGGCAGTTCATCGAATACGATTACGATCAGCTCGGCGGCGCCGTCCGCCTCAGCCACCCGTTCGAAGAGTACTGGCGGTGGAACGCGCTGTATCGCCTGTCCCGCGACGAGATCACGCACATCGCGAGCACGGCCAGCAGCGAGCTCCAGGCGGAGAAGGGCGCGAGCGTCACCTCGCTCGTCCAGGGGGCGGTGTCGCGGGACAGCCGCGACAACTTCCAGGCGCCGTCGCGCGGCGGCACGGTGTCGCTCGTCGCCGACTTCGCCGGGCTCGGCGGTGATTCGCAGTTCGTCAAGACGCTGGCCAGCGTCGCCCACTACCAGCCGATCTGGCTCGATCACATCCTCTCGGGACGGCTGGAGGGCGCCTACGGCTTCGGCTGGGGCGACAAGGAGCTGCCGCTCTTCGAGCGGTTCTACCTCGGCGGCTCGAACTCCATCCGCTCGTACAAGTCACGCCAGATCTCGCCCAGGGACGACACGGGGGAGCGGATCGGCGGCACCTCGTCGGTGCTCGGCAACGTCGAGTACATCGTGCCGCTTCCGTTCAACATCCGGGCAGCGCTCTTCTTCGACATCGGCAACGTCTATGGCTTCGGCACGAAGTTCGATCTGACCGACCTCCGCATGGCCATCGGCGGCGGCCTCCGGTGGCTCTCGCCGTTCGGGCCGATCCGGGTCGACTACGGCTTCAACCCCGACCCGCGGCCCGGCGACAAGTCCGGAGCGTTCAATTTTTCGGTCGGGTCGCCATTTTGAGGAGGGTGGGATGAGGGCAGCAGTCGTGGCAGGAATCGTTTCGGTGATCATCGTGACGACGACGGCGGTCGTGAGCGCACAATCGGCGGCGGCTCCGGCGACCGCCCCGTCGTCGCTCAAGATCGGCTACATCGACGTGCAGCGCGTGCTGGCTCGCTCGGCAGCCGGCGTGGCCGCGCGCGAGCAGCTCGAGAAGGAGCGCGCCGGCATCCAGAAGGAGATGGACGGCCGACGCCAGGAGCTCGAGAAGCTGCGCGACGAGATCGAGAAGAAAGGGCCGCTGATGACGGCCGACGCCCGGCGCGACAAGCAGGAGCAGTTCGATCGCAAGCGTCGCGATGCGGCGCGGGCGGCCGACGATTATCAGAAGGAGCTCGAGAAGCGGGAGGCGGCGCTGCTCCAGAAGGTGCTGCAGGAGATGGGCGGGGTCATCGAGCGGGTGGGGAAGGAGAAGAACTACTTCATGATCGTCGAGAAGCGCAACGCGGGCGTGCTCTACGCCACGGCCGACGCGGACCTGACCGACGAGGTCATCCGGGCCTACGATCGGGAGGCCGGGAGCAAGAAGAAGTAGTCGGTGATGACCAGCCGAGCGGGATTCACGCTCGACGAGCTCGCGAAGGCGCTCGGGGCGACGCTGGAAGGCGACCCGCGCCGCGTGGTGACCGGAGTGGCGCCGCTGCACAGCGCGGGGCCCGACCAGGTCTCGTTCCTCACCCACGCCCGGTACACGGACGCGGCCAAGGCCTCGCGCGCCGGCGCCTTCGTGGCCGGGGCGCAGGCGGCCGGCTTGCCGGCGCCGGTGCTGCGCGTGCGGGAGCCGCAGCAGGCGCTCGTCGATCTTCTCAATCTGTTCCATCCGCCGCCCACCCTCGTGCCGGGCGTCCATCGCACGGCCGTCGTCGCCGCCGACGCCCAGGTGGATGCCACGGCGTCCGTCGGCGCGCTCGCCGTCGTGGAGGCCGGCGCCTCCCTCGCTGCGCGTGTGCGCGTGGGCCCGCTCGTGTACATCGGCGCCGGCGTCGTTATCGGCGAGGATTGCGTCGTGGGCGCCCACGCCGCGCTGCTCGCCGGCGTGCGGCTCGGCCGTCGCGTGCTCGTGCACCCGGGCGCCGTGCTGGGCGCCGATGGCTTCGGCTTCGCTTTCGACGGTGCCCAGCACCGGAAGATCCCGCAGACCGGCGGCGTCATCATCGAGGATGACGTCGAGATCGGCGCCAACACCACGATCGATCGCGCGACCTTCGGGGACACGATCGTTCGCCGCGGCACGAAGATCGACAACCTCGTCCAGATCGGCCACAACGTGGAGATCGGCGAGCATTCGATCCTGGTCTCGCAGGTCGGTGTCTCGGGATCCTCCCGCCTCGGACGCGGCGTGGTCCTCGCCGGTCAGGTGGGCGTGGCCGATCACGTGACGATCGGCGACGGCGCCCTCGTCGGCGCCCAGGGTGGCGTGCCGTCGGACCTGCCGGCCGGCGGCAAGTTTCTCGGCACGCCGGCGCGGCCGATGCTCGAGGCCAAGCGCATCATGGCCGCCGAGACCCGGCTGCCCGAGCTGCTGCGGCGGGTGCGCGCGCTGGAGCGCGCGCTGGAGGCGCTCACGGGGCGGCCGCTCGAGGGCGAGGCGCGCGGCGATGAATGACATCCATCCTACGGCGGTGATCGACAAGTCGGTCACTCTCGGCGCCGACGTGCGGATCGGCGCCTTCTGTGTCGTCGGACCCGAGACGACGTTGGGCGACGGCGTCGAGCTCGGCCACCATGTCGTGACCGAAGGCAAGGTCGTTCTGGAGGCCCGCGTCAAGATCGGCCACGGCGCAGTCCTCGGCGGCGCGCCACAGGATCTGAAGTTCAAGCCGGGGACGCCGTCGGGTGTGCGCGTGGGCGAGGGGACGGTCATCCGTGAGTATGTCACCGTGCATCGCTCGACCCGGGCCGAGGGCTGGACCGAGATCGGGCGCGACGCGCTGCTGATGGCGATGAGCCACGTCGCCCACGACTGCCGCGTCGGCAACGGCGTCATCATCATCAACTACGCCGGCATCACCGGCCATTGCGAGATCGGCGATCGCGCCACCGTCGGCGGCCACACGGGACTGGTCCCGTTCACGCGGGTCGGCGCCTACGCGTACGTCGGCGGCTTCGCCAAGATCAACGCCGACGTTCCTCCGTTCGTCATCGTCGACGGCCAGCCGGCCACCGCCCGCGGGGTGAACGTGATCGGCCTGCGCCGCGCCGGCATGACGGCCGACGATCGCCGGACGCTTCAGGATGCCTTTCGCATTCTCTATCGCAGCGGGCTCGCGCCGGGCCGGGCCGTGGCGCGCATCCGGGAGGAGCTGCCGATGACCGAGCCGATCCGGGCGCTCTTGGACTTCATCGACGGCGCGCGCCGTCACGGGATCGTGGGGGCGCCGGACGCCGGCCTCACCGCGGTCGAGGAGGTGACGGCTGATGGCCAGTAACGGGACGCGGCTGCGGGCGGGCGTGGTCGGGGCCGGGCACATGGGCCAGTACCACGTCCTCGTCTACGCCGAGCTGCCGGATGTCGACCTGGTCGGCGTGGCCGATATCGACGCGGATCGGGCGCACGCGGTGGCCCGGCAGTACGACACGCTGGCGTTCACCGACCATCGTCAGCTGATTGGCCAGGTCGACGTCGCGAGCGTGGCCGTGCCCACCGAGCGGCACTTCGCGGTCGCGCGCGACCTCCTCGAGGCGGGCGTCAGCGTCCTCGTGGAGAAGCCGATGACCTCGACGGTCGAGGAGGCGCGGCTGCTGTTCGAGACGGCCGGGCGCACGGGCGCCGTGCTGCACGTCGGCCACGTCGAGCGCTTCAACGGGGCGGTGGACGAGCTCCGGCAGATCGTGCGCGCGCCGATCCTCATCGAGTCGCGGCGGCTCGGGCCGTTCGCGCCGCGCGTCCAGAAGGACACCGTGGTGATGGATCTCATGATCCACGACATCGACATCGTGCTCGGCCTCGTCGATTCGCCGCCGGTGCAGCTGGCGGCCCAGGGAGCGGTCGTCCACTCGTCGGTCACCGACGTGGCCAGCGTACAGATCCGCTTCGAGTCGGGCGCGATCGCGACGATCACCGCGAGCCGGGCCACCGAGGAAAAAGTCCGCACGCTCGCCATCACCCAGCCGGATGCCTATATCCTGCTCGACTACACCGACCAGGACATCCGCATCTACCGACGCGCCGCCCAGCAGTACACGCTCAATCGCAAGTCGATCCGCTATTCGCGGGCGTCCCTGGTCGAGCATCTGCAGGTGCATCGGGACAATCCGCTCAAGCTCGAGATCCAGCACCTGCTCGGCGCACTGCGCCGGCGCCGCAACGGCGAGCGCGTCCCGCTCAATCTCGCCGAGGACCTCACCTCGCTGGCCATGGCGCTCGAGATCGAGCGCATGATCCGCGATGGCGTTCCGGAGATCGCCTGGCCGAAGGACCTGCCGTGGAGCGGTCACTCGGACTGATGTGCGGCGCCGGCGACGTGCCGGCGCTGATGGCGAGGCAGGCGCGACGGCAGGGCTGGCGCGTCGTCGCGTTCGCGTTCGCGCCGCCGTCGGCCGGCGTGGCGGGCGACGCCGTGCGGGTCGTCGCCTCGGACATCCGCGAGATGGGGCCGGTGGTGGCGACGCTGCTCGAGGAGAAGGTGAGCGGAGTGTTGCTGTCCGGAAAGTTCTGGATGAGCGACCTCCTGCGCGCCGAGCGCGTCGACGAGACCCATCGCGACATGGCCGCTCGCGCCGGCGGCCTGCTGGACGGCAACGTGAAGACCGTTCTCCTGTCGACGCTGACGGCCATGGGCATCGAGCTGCTCGATCAGCGCGCGTTTCTCGGCGACGGGCTTCCCCGCGACGAGGTGCTCGGCGCACGGATGCCGTCGGAGGCGGAGTGGGCGGACGTGCGCCGCGGGCTCGAGGTGGGCCGCGCGGTCGCGACGCTCAGCATCGGGCAGACAGTCGTGGTGCGGCGCGGCGCCGTGAGCGCGGTGGAGGCCATGGAGGGGACGACGGCCGCCATCCGGCGCGGGACGGCGCTGAGCGGACCTGGCGCCGTCGTCGTCAAGACGGTCGGTGCCGATCACGACTTCCGCTTCGACGTGCCGACCATCGGCCCCGAGACGATCGAGGCCGCTGCCGTCGGCGCCGCGGCCGTGGTCGCGCTCGAGGCCGGATGCGTGTTCGTTCTCGACCGTGCGGCGACTACACGCCGCGCCGACGCCGCGGGGATCGCGCTGGTGAGCACGCGTGCCATCGGCGGCTGACCGCGGTCGGACGATCATGCTCGTGGCCGGCGAAGCCTCCGGCGACCTGCACGGCGCCGCCCTGGCCCGCGCGCTGCACGCCCTCGCGCCGGGCACGCGGCTCTACGGCATGGGCGGCTGCGCGATGGCGGCTGCCGGTGTGGAGCTGCTCGTGGACACCACCGGCGAGGCGACGGTGGGCGGCACCGAGGCGGTCGGCGGCGTGCCGGCGCTCTATCGCGCCTACCGGCGGCTTCGCGCCACCCTCGCGAGCCCGGGCCGGCCCGATGCGCTCGTCGTCATCGACTTCCCCGAGTTCAATCTCCGGCTCGCGCGCGCGGCGCGCCACGCCGGCGTCGCCGTGATCTACTTCATCCCGCCGCAGGTCTGGGCCTGGCGCCCGTGGCGGCTGCGCCTGATGCGCCGGGTCGTGTCGCTCGTGCTCGCGGTGTTTCCATTCGAGCCGCCGCTCTATCGTCGGGCCGGCGTGCCGGTCGCCTTCGTGGGCCACCCGGTGGTCGACGCACTGGCCGACGCGCCCACCCGCGACGACGCGCGCAAGCGTCTCGGTCTGGAAGGGGACGCGCCGGTGATCGGCCTGTTGCCGGGCAGCCGTCATCTCGAGGTGGAGCGGATGATGCCGGTGATGCGACGGGCGGCCGAGCTCATCGCCGGGCGCCATCCGCACGCGCGGTTCGTGATCGCGCAGGCGCCGACCGTCGAGCGCGCCACCCTCGAGACCGGTGCAGCCGGCGGCCCGGACTTCGCCGTCGTACCGTCGAGCGCGTATGCGGTCATGCGGGCGGCCGACGTGCTCCTGGTCACGTCCGGAACGGCCACCCTCGAGGCGGCGCTGCTCGGAACTCCGATGGTCGTCTGCTACCGGCTCTCGCGGCTCACCGCGCTCCTCTTCGGTCCCCTGGTCCGCGTCCCGTGGATCAGCCTCGCCAACATCACGCTCGGTCGCGCCGTCGTGCCCGAGCTCTACCAGCGGCGGCTCAGCGCCGAATCGCTGGCGGGCGAGGCCCTCGCGCTGCTCGAGTCGCCGGCGGCGCTGGCCGCGCAGCGGGACGGGTTCGGCGAGCTCGCTGGCCAGCTCGGTGCGCCCGGCGTCGGCGCGCGCGCGGCGCGCCAGGTGCTGCAGCTGGCGGCCTCGTGAGCGCACATGTGCTGCCGCTGGCAGCCGCGCTCGCCGTGCGCGCGCTGGGGCTGACGCTGTCGGTGCGCGCCGAGGGCATGGACACGCTGCGGCCTCTGTGGAGCGCCGGCCGTCCGCTCATCTATGGTGTCTGGCACGGCCGGATCCTCATCCTCCCCTGGCTGAACGCGCGGTTCAGGAGAACGGACGGCGCGCGTCACGTGCGCGTGCTGGCCAGTCGCTCGCGCGATGGCGAGCTCGTGGCCGGCTTCGTCCGGCGCTTCGGGCTCGACGTCGTGCGCGGCTCGTCGTCACGCGGTGGCGCCGCCGCGCTGCGCGAGCTGGCGCGCGCGCTTCGGGCCGGCGACGACGTTGCCGTCGTGCCGGACGGCCCGCGGGGACCCTCGTGTCGCGCGCAGGCCGGCATCGTCAGCCTGGCCGCGACCACCGGCGCGCCGATCGTGCCGCTGGGGGTGGCCGCGCGGCCCGCACGCCGGCTCGCCTCGTGGGACCGATTCATGGTGCCGGCGCCGTTCGCGCGCTGCGCCGTCGTTTTCGGCCCGCCCGTCGACGTCGGCCGTCACGACGACCGCGAGGCGCTGCGCGTCGCCGTCGAGCGCGCGCTGCAGCATGCGACGGACAGCGCCGATCGCCTGGTGAGCGCCTCGTGATCTATCCGCTCTACACGGCGCTGCTGGCGGCGGCCGTCACCGCATACGCGCCGGCGGCGGTGGCACGCCGGATCCTGCGCGGTGTGCCACTGAACGTCCGCGAGCGCTTCGGCTACGGCGCGCTGCCCCCGGCGCCGGGACCCCGGGCGTGGCTTCACGCCGTCTCGGTAGGGGAGACCATCGCCGCCGTCCCGCTCGTGGACGGCCTGCGCCGCCTGTATCCGGAGCTGTCGCTCGTGGTCAGCACGGTGACCGGCACCGGTGCCCGTGTGGTGGGCGAGCGATACGCCGGGATCGCCACGCACCGGTACTTTCCGCTGGACTTCCCGGCCGCCGTGCGGCGTACCGTGCGCGCCATCGATCCCGCGTTCTTCGTCTGCATGGAGACGGAGCTCTGGCCGAACGTCCTGCGCGAGCTCGGGCGGCGGGACGTGCCGACGATGATCGCAAACGGCCGGCTGTCCGACCGCTCGTTCGAGCGCTATCGTCTGCTCGGCCCGCTCATGCGCCGCGTCCTCGCCGACGTCCGAGTCTTCGGCATGCGGTCCGACGAGGACGCGCGCCGGATGATCGCGCTCGGTGCCGCGCCGGAGCGCGTCGTCGTCACCGGCAACCTCAAGAACGACGCGGCCGCCGATCCGCCCGGCGCCGCCGACCTGTGGCGGCGGCTGCTGGGGCTGCGTCATGGGCAGCGCGTGTGGATCGCCGGCAGCACGCACAAGGGCGAAGAGGACGCGGTGCTCGCCGCGCACGCGGCCGGCCAGTCCGTGCGTCCCGACCTCGTGCTGGTGCTGGCTCCGCGCCATCCCGAGCGCGTCGAGGAGGTGCTGGCGCTCGTGCTCGCGCGCGGCTGGCGCGCGGTGCGGCGCAGCACGCTGCCCGCGGCGGCGCGCTCGGCGCGTCCACCGGTCATCGTGCTCGACACCGTGGGGGAGCTCGCGCAGATCTACACGATCGCCGATGCCGTCTTCGTGGGCGGCAGTCTGGTGCCACGGGGCGGTCACAACGTGCTCGAGCCGGCGCTGCGACGAAAGCCGGTGCTGGTGGGGCCGCACACCGACAACTTCCGCGAGGCCGCCGCGCTGCTCGTCGATGCCGGCGCCGCCGCCGTCGTGACGGACGCCGCGTCGCTCTCGGCCGAGCTGAAAGCGCTGCTGTCCGACCCCGTCATCGCGGCCAAACGTGGCGAAGCTGGCGCCGAGGCGGTGGCCGCGCGGCACGGCGCCGTGGCCGCGACACTCGAGCTCGTCGAGCGCTACCTTTATCCTCCGAGAGCACGGTGAAGCCCGCGGACGAGCGGGTCGTCGACGGTTGGCAGGACGGCTTCGGCCCGGCTGCCTCGCGCGTGCTGTCGGTGGCGGCCGGCGGCTATCGCGGGCTGCTGGGGACGCGCGACTGGTTGTATGCGCTCGGCGTGCTGCGGTCACATCGTCTCGGCTGTCCCGTGGTCTCCGTCGGCAACCTCACCGTGGGCGGCACCGGCAAGACGCCCGCGGTGGAGCTGGCGGTGCGCACGCTGATCGAGCTCGGGCACCGGCCGGCTGTCGTCAGCCGGGGCTACGGGCGGCGCACGCACGGCATTCAGATCGTCGCCGACGCCGCCTCCATCCGGCTCGATGCCGAGGAAGGCGGCGACGAGCCGTTCCTGCTCGCCCGGCGGCTGCCTGGCGTCCCGGTCCTCGTCGGCGCCAACCGCCACGCGGCCGGTCGTCACGCGATCGCGCGGTTCGGTGTCAGCGCGATCGTGCTGGACGATGGGTTCCAGCACCGCACGCTCGCCAAGGACGTGGAGATCGTCATGGCGCGCGCGCGTGGTCCCTGGGGCAACGGCCGCCTGCTGCCAGGGGGCCCGCTTCGCGAGCCCGTGTCCGCGCTGCGGCGGGCCACGCTCATCGTCGTGACCGGCGCCCGGAACGCCAACGACGTGACCGAGGTCGCCGTCGCCGCCGACCGGTACGCGCCACGCACGCCGCTGCTGGCCGCCCGCCACGTGCCCACGGAGTGCTGGGAAGTCGGCGGGATGAAGTATCACGCGGTGGAGAGCCTGCTCGGCAAGCGGCTCCTCGTCTTTGCCGGCATCGGCGCGCCCGACGGGTTTCGCCAGACGCTGAGGGAAACCGGCGTCCTCGAGGCCGGGTTCACGCGCTTCGCCGACCATCACTGGTACACGCGCGAGGAGCTGCACCAGCTCGATGCAGCGGCGGCGGCGAGCGGGGCGGACGGACTCGTGACGACCGAGAAGGACTGGGTGCGACTGCGCCGGCTGCCGGTCCCCAAGCGCCCGATCTACGTCCTCGGCGTGCGACTCGTGCTCCTGTCCGGCGAGACGGAGTGGCGCGCGGCCTTCGAGCTCGCTGCGGCACGTCCGCCCGCAGCGTGATGCGGACACTGGCGGTCCGGCTTCCGAACTGGCTCGGAGACACCGTCATGGCCGTCCCCGCCGTGCGCGGGCTGCGCGAGACATTGCCGGAGACGCGCATCGCGCTCGCCGGGCCGTGGGCGACGGTGCTGGCCGATCAGGGAGTCGCCGACACGCTCGTGACGTACCCGCGCGCATGGTCGGCGCGGCTGGCGGCGGCGGACGCGATGCGCGCGCTCCGGCCCGAGACGGTGGTCGTGCTGCCGAATTCGTTCGAGTCGGCGCTGGCCGCCTGGTACTGGGGCGGCCGCCGGCGTGTTGGCTTCGCGACCGGGGGCCGCGCGATCCTGTTGACCGATGCGCCCGCGCTGCCAGCGCCGCGGCGGCATCAGATCGACGAGTATCTTCTGCTGGCCGAGGCGTCCGGCGCGACGATCAGGGAGCGTGTGCCGCGGCTCGCCCCACCGAAGCCGGACAGCGCCGAGCGCGCGGAGATCCGTGCGCTCTACGCCGAGGCCGGGGCGCCGCGCGAGAACGGTCGGCGCATCGTCGCGGTGCATCTCGGCGCGGCGTACGGTCCGGCGAAGCTCTGGCCGCTGCCCCAGGTGGAGGCGTTCTGCCGGCTGATGGCGCGCGACGACATCGCCGTCGTGCTGGTGGGGGCGCCGAGCGACGCGGCGGCGGCGACGGCGGTGACGGCGGCGGCGCCGGCGCGCTCGCTGGTCGGGCGCGACCGGCCGGCGCTGCTGACGGCGCTGCTCAGCGAGATCGACGTCCTCGTGAGCGGCGACACGGGCGTCGCGCATCTGGCGGCGGCCCTGGGCACACCCGCGGTGACGCTGTTCGGGCCGACCGATCCTGCGCTCTCGGCGCCCCGCGGCGCTGCGCGCGTGCTGACGCATCCCGTGCCGTGCGCGCCGTGCTTCTATCGCGCGTGTCCGATCGATCATCCGTGCTTGCGGGACCTCGCGCCGTCGGTGGTCCGGGATGCCGTCCTGCAGCAGCTGGAGGCGGCGGCGTGAACCCGGAAGCCCTCTCCATCCTGCATCTCGCCGCGAATCGCTGGTGGACGGGCAGCGCCGACCCGACCCTCCAGCTCGTGGCGGGGCTGGTCGCTCGCGGCCATCGCGTGCGCCTCGGCGTGACGCCGGGCGACCGCTTCGAGGCCAAGGCGCGCGAGGCGGGTCTGGCGCTCGTCGACGGCGTGCGCCTCGGGGCCCGCCTCGCCCCGCTCGAGGTCGTGGGCGACGTCAGGCGGCTACACCGCCTCGTGCGCGACGATGCCGTCGACGTCGTCCATGCGCATCACTCCCACGATCACTGGCTGGCGGTGCTGGTCGCGCGACTGAGCAGCCCGCGGCGCCCGCTCGTGGTGCGCACGTTTCACAATGTCCGGGCCGTCAAGCGAGGTGCCGCCGCGCGCATGCTCTACCGACGCACTGCCGCCGCCTTCGCGGTGTCCCGGCAGATCGAAGCTCGCTGCCGGCTGGCGCGCGTCGCCGGAAGTCGCATCTACTGGACGCCCGGTGTGGTCGATCTCGCGCGCTTCGGCGGCGCCGTCGATGGTCGCGGGGTGCGTGAGGAGCTCAAGCTCGGCGATGCGCCGGTGATCGTGTCCGTCGCGAGGCTCGCTCCCAACCGCGGGCACGAGCTGTTGCTGGCCGCCTTTCGGGAGCTGCTGGTCGACGCGCCGGAGGCGCGGCTGCTGCTCGTCGGCAAGGGCGAGAACCGCGCACGGCTCGAGCAGCTCGTTGCGGATCTCGGCCTCGCGTCGCACGTGACCTTCACCGGATACCGCGATCACGACCTGCCGTCGGTCCTGGCCGCGGCGGATGGCTTTGCGCTCATGGCGGCCGGATCGGACGACTCCTGCCGCGCGGCGCTCGAGGCGATGGCCGCCGGGCGCCCCGTGGTGGCGCGGCCCGTCGGCGCGCTCCCGGAGACGGTCGTCCACGGTGAGACCGGCCTGCTCGTCGACGACGACACGGCCGCGGGGGTGGCGGCGGCGCTCCGCGCGATCGTCGCCGATCGTGCCCGGGCACGCGCCATGGGCGCGGCTGGACGGCGACGCGCGGAGCAACACTTCGCGCGCGAGCGCACGGTCAACACGGTCGAGGCCGCGTACCGCGAGGTGCTCGGAGCCACGTGGTGAGAATCCTGCAGCTGGTGTCCTGCCGCGGCTGGTCGTCGGACGCGTACTGGGCGGCGCGAATCTCGCGCGAGCTCGCGCGACGCGGTCACGAGGTGACGCTCGGCTGCCGGCGCGGCACCGAAGCCGCCGTGATCGAGCGCGCGCGGGCGGAAGGCGTCGAACGGATCGAGACGTTCGAGTTCGCCGGCGGTGTTCGCCTCGCCGCCGACGGCGCGGACCTGCGGCGACTGGCACGCGCGCTGATCGGGTGCGACGTGGTGCACGTGCACCGCGGCAAGGAGCACTGGCTCGCGGTCGCCGCCTCCCGCCTCGGCGGCCGGCCACGGCCGATCGTCCGCACGCGGCACATCGCCCAGGCGGTCCGGCCGCACGCCGCCAACCGGTGGCTGTACCGGCGCGCCACCGCGCTCGTCGTCACCGTCAGCGACGCGATTCGCCAGCAGTATCTGGCCTCCGGGCTCCTGCCGGCCGAGCGCGTGGTCGCGCTGCCCGGCGGCGCCGACGCCGAAGCGTACAAGCCGCGCACCGCCGATCTCGCCGTTCGCGCGTCGCTCGGTGGCACCGAGGCGCCGCTGGTCGGGCTTGTCTCCGGATTTCGTGTGATGAAGGGTCATCAGGTCGTCGTCGAGGCCGCCGCGCAGCTCATCGCCGCCGGACGGCGCGCGCGCTTCACGTTCGTCGGACGTGGCGCGCGGGAGGGCGTCGTCCGCGACGCGATCAAGCGTGCCGGCCTCGAGCGACACGTGACGGTCGCCGGCTGGGCGCCCGATCTGCCGGCGGTCATGGCCGCCCTCGACGTCGGTCTCTACGTGCCGCTCGAATCGGACGGGATGTCGCGGGTCCTGTTCGAGTATCTGGCCGCCGGCCTGCCCGTCGTCGCCGCGCGCACCGGGGTCGTCCCGGAGGTCGTCACCGACGGCAAGCATGCGCTGCTGGTACCCGCGGGCGACGCCACCGCGCTCGCCGCCGCCCTCGCGCGTCTGCTCGACGACGGCGAGCTCGCTGCGCGCCTCGGCAAGGCGGGACGGCGGCGCCTCGTCGAGCATTACTCGGGCGCCCGCGTGGCGGAGGCGCTCGAGGCGCACTACGCCCGTCTCGCCGCGTGAAGGTCTCCGTCCTCGCCTTCGACCTGTCCGACAACGCGACGGGGCGCGCCGACCTGCTCGCGCGGCTGCTCGCGCCGCGCTTCGCGGTGGAGGTGGTGGGACCGCGATTCGGCGACGATCTGTGGCCGCCGGCGCGTGGTGGCGTCATTGCGTACCGCGTGCGGCCGGGCGCCCGCTATCCGGGCTTTGCCGCCCGCGCCGGTGAGCTGGCGCGCCTGGCCGACGGCGACGTGCTGCTCGCCTCCAAGCCGCGACCGACCAGCTACGGCATTGCGCTGCTCGCGCGCCGCCAGCGCCCGCGTCCGTTGCTGCTGGACATCGACGACTGGGAGCTGGGGTTCTTCTATCGCAGCGGCTTCTGGGGGAGCGTCGGCCGCGGCGTGAATCTCGCGAATCCCAACGGGCTGCCGTGGACGTGGGCGATGGAGCGTCTCGTGGGGCGCGCGGACGCCATCACCGTCGCCTCGCGGTTCCTCGAGCGCCGCTTCGGCGGCACGCTGGTGCCGCATGTCCGCGACACCGACGCCTGGGATCCGGCGCGCTTCGACCGGTCGGCCAGTCGCGCCGCGCTCGGCGTGGGCGACGCACCCGTCGTGATGTTCCTCGGCACGCCGCGCGGCTACAAGGGCGTCGACGACCTCGTGGAGGCGATGGCCGGGGTCGCGACCGCGCGACTGGTGATCGTCGGCGCCGAGCCGGATCACCCGACCGCGCGACGCTGGGCCGAGCGTTCCGGCGTCATCGTGCGCGGCCCCGTACCGTTCGACGACGTCCCGCGCTACCTCGCGGCGGCCGACGTGGTGGCGGTGCCCCAGCGGGCGACGAGCGACACGCTGGGGCAGGTGCCGGCGAAGCTCTTCGACGCCATGGCGATGGCGCGGCCGATCGTCTCCACGTCGGTCTCGATGATCCCGGAGGTGCTCGACGGCTGCGGGATGCTGGTGCCGCCGGGTGAGCCGCGCGCGCTCCGCGCCGTGGTCGAGGGGCTGCTGGCGGATCCCGCCCGCGCACGCGAGCTCGGCCGGCGCGCCCGCGCACGCTGCATCGACCGCTACAGCTTCACCTCCGCCCGCGCCGTCCTGATCCCCCTCGTCGAGCGCCTCGCCTCCGCCACTCACGTATCGTCGCGATGATTCACAAAGCATCTGGAACAGCCCACCTGCGGCTCGATCCGGGCTCTCACCGATCGCTACAATGATTCACAAAGCATCTGGAACAGC